>Ga0256405_10000249_pt1 | contig 181031 bp, 161 predicted proteins | sample RumenRJG_02DNA_FD_189096 | JGI IMG/M metagenome (GOLD analysis project Ga0256405, IMG submission 189096) | Bovine rumen microbial communities from Lethbridge, Alberta, Canada - RJG_02 | ecosystem: Host-associated > Mammals > Digestive system > Stomach > Rumen | place: Canada: Alberta... | reverse complement strand
GATCTGACCAACATATGATCAGACCCATTATGTACATGGAGATGCAACTACTCCATACTATATGCATTATCTATTACAAAGAAAGGTTCAGTAATCGAAAGGGTTGCATTTCGATTTACAATTTACGTTTTGAATATAACAGGACATTAACAGAACGTTCCAAACTCAATGGACGTTTTCAGAAGAATACAAATATCCCGTGAATCCTACGAAAGACAGAGGAATCTTATATGAGTAAAACAACAAATCAAGAAGTAACCAGCATCAAAATTACCAAAGCCTTTATTCTACTACTTCTGGTCGGCGCCGTAGGCATGTGCATCGGTGGCCCCACCATTGTAAAGATTGTCATGACGAAGCGGTCCCCTTTCTTTGAAGGCGAGCTGCGTTTCTGGACGCTGCTATCCTGCGGCTATCTCTGCGCGGTACTGTTTTTTATCTTCTTATATCAGCTTTTCCTGCTGGTATCTAGGATTGAAAAGGGAGACGTATTTATCCCGGAAAATGTCCGGGCTCTGAGTTTCATCAGTAACCTGGTCCTTGCAGCAGCTATTGTCACTTTATTTGTGGGCGTGACTTGTACCTATATGATTCTCATCATCACTTTGGCAGCCATTTTCATCACACCGATCATTCGCGTGGTGAAGAATGCCTTTGGCAAAGCCGTAGAGATGAAAGAAGAATTAGACTATACCATTTAGGAGGACGCCATGATTAGAGTGAATTTAGATGTGGTAATGGCCATGAGAAAAATAGGCGCCGGTGACCTGGCTCAAAAGGTGGATATCACCCCGGCGAACCTTTCTATTTTAAAGAACAATAAAGCAAAAGCGATTCGCTTCTCTACGCTGAACGCCATTTGCAAAGAACTAAACTGTCAGCCTGGAGATATCCTGGAATACGTACCGGGTGAAGACGATGAGGAGGAATAGTCATGGATATGACAAATAAACTAGAAAATATGGATTTGGATCGTGAAGAAATCAGAAGACGACGCGTCTTTCGAGTATTCGCGCTACTCAGTTACTTCTTAGCTTTCTTTTATATCAAAAGAATTTGCCTGGAAGCCGGCTGGCTTCAAAACTGGATGAATGCCATGTTTGTTTTTGTCATTCTCTTTATCTGCTTTGTGGAGGCCTTTTGTCACTTCACAGGCCTGACCTATCATAAGTTAAAAGCTGACGGGTGCTCTGTATGGGAGCCGGTGGTTTATTTTTTGTGCCTAATTTTACAGGGAATTGCCGTTTTACTCTACGGAATTCATGACGATTGGACTGGCTGGCAGTTTCTGATGCTCCACTTCACAGCCATTTACTATGTACTGGCCCGTACCGGCAGTTTGGCTTCCGGCAAGAGTGGTATTCTATTTCTTATAGATTGCCTGCAAGGCTTCATCACCATACCATGGAGCAATATCGGTATTCGACTGGTTTCCATTTTCAAAAGATCCCGGATCGTGGAAAATGAGGAGGCGGAGGAATACGACGAAACAAAAGAGGAAGCAAAAGAACAGCGTGACAAAAAAATAGCCACGATTCTCATCACTCTCATACTGGCTATGGGAATCTGCGGCTACGCTTTATATGAGCTTACCCTTGCCTCCGATGCATTCTATTCTTTTAGCTACACAATCCAAAAAGCTATCGAAGACTTCTTCGAAATCGGACTCTTTAACTGGATTTACCAAAACGATGAGTACATCCTGCTCTCTATCCCTGTGGGAGCTTGGCTTTTTGGTCTCATCGCCGGCAGCCTGAAAAAGGACCGCGGGCATTTGACGCTAAAGGCATTTGAGGATGTGACCATTGCATGGCACCAATTACCTGATTACTCAGCTTATATCATCATCGGAAGTGTATGTGTATTATATGCCGTTTTCTTCGCCTCAGAGCTACTCTTCATAAATGCTTTCGGCGTATCTGTTAGCCGTGCACCGGAAGCGGCGACTCGTGCAATCGATAGCTTCTGGGCCTTGATCCGCGTGGTCCTCCTAAACTTCGCAGTAGTAGGCGGCTCTTGTATCGTCTCACGAAAGGCCCTATGGGAGAACCGAAAGACTCGTATTTTCGCCACCGTGCTCTTTGGCTTTGCAACAGCCTTTGCGCTCCTAGCAGCCTGGAATCTATGTGGTGTCTACATCGCGAAGTTTGGCCTTACCCCCAGACGTATCCTTTCCTCTTGGGTTGTAGGCAACGTCCTCCTGTGGTGTATCCTAATGCTGATTCGATTGTACAAGCGCATTCCAGCGGCACGAATCGGCATTATTACCGCAGCTATTTCGTATTCGATTGTTGTACTAGGGGACTTTTAACTTAAGGAGTAAAGCAATAAACTACTCTACTAAAAAATGCTGCCAATTAAACATATTGGCAGCATTTCCTTAACTATTTTGACACTATACTTCCAGAGAGTTATAATATATATACTTCCAGAGAAGTATAGTGAGGTACTGTTATGAGCAAAATTATCCTTTATCATGGCTCTAATCATATAATTGAAAAACCAACTTTAGGGAAAGGCAAGGTCCATAACGACTATGGACAGGGATTCTATTGTACAAAACATATAGAACTCGCCAAGGAATGGGCTGTAGATGAATTACAGAACGGTTTTGTGAATTCTTACGAATTGGAACTCAAAGGCTTAAATATACTTCACTTAAACTCATCTGAATACTCGATTCTACATTGGCTTAGCGTGCTAGTAGAAAACCGCACATTCAAAGATAGTACTCCCATCATGGCACAGGGACGAAATTATCTGCTCAATCACTACCATATCGATTTATCTCCATATGATGTAATTGTCGGTTATCGCGCAGATGATTCCTATTTTGCTTTCGCGAGAGGCTTCCTATCTAATTCCGTTACTTTGAATCAGTTAGAAGAAGCTATGTACCTTGGCGATTTGGGAATGCAATACTTTTTAAAGAGTGAAAAAGCATTTCAGCAAATGAAATATATCAACGCCGAATTAGTAGACTATTCCGACTACTATCCCTTGAAGAGTAGTCGAAATGCACTTGCCAGAAAACGCTATCAAGAAATCACACAGTCACTTGATAAAAATGGTGTTTATTTGATGGATATCATCAGAAAGGAGGGTTAGATTATGATTCATCCCTATGATCAGTCATATCTTCAAGATGCCATGCTTAATCTCGCCGAAGCAATTGATGTCGCATGTTACTGCTTTCATTTCACTCCGGATTATTTTTTGAATCTATTTATTGGTTCTGGAATCGCCATGCAATTCGAACATGGCAATCCAAAATATATAGCCGGAAAATCCGGCACAGAGCTGGTCCTTGATACAGTCAGTCGAGTTTATGAAGATTTTGTGGAGCCCTCCTTGGACTTGTCTTATCGAGAACCTACGCCAGAATATTGGCTTGGCTGGGTTCTAGCCTATTATCAGTGGGAAACCGGTAGATCGTTTCAAGAAATACAAAGAATCATTCCAATGGATTTGTTAATCACAAAATATCACCCTTTCCACGAAATGGACGAATCTGTCGTAATCGATTTTATCGAAAAGAGAGCTTCTAAATTAGAAACTTATAACCGCTTGCAAGCGTACCGCAAACGTCTCGGTATGTCACAACGACAATTAGCCGAAGCATCTGGTACAAATATCCGTACTTTACAACAGTATGAAATCGGTGCCAAGGACATCAACAGCGCCTCTGTTACTACTGTTTTAGCCCTAAGTAAAGCCCTGAATTGCAACGTTTCAGACCTATTACAACCCTAGTCTTGTTCATAGTTTGTTCATAAATCGTTTCAAAAACCTTCAAAGGTAAAACAAACTTTCTTCAAACTTCAATCTTATACTACTAGTATAAGATAACAGCAGAGACTACAAAGCTCGTTATCCTTGAACAAGACAATCTCTTTATTTTAAATAACTTTTTCATAATAAATGCCGGGTAAGTATACTTACCCGGCATCCTCCCTTTTCAGGGGTATTTTTCTATTCAGTTTATAACTTGATTATAGTGTTTCTGGTTCAGGATAGGTTTCACCGAAAGTTTCTACAGACATGGTTTTGATGACCTGGTCTTCCATAGGTCTGTCATTCCAGTCAACAGGAGTTTCTGCGATTTCATTCACCACATCCATACCTTCGATGATTTTACCGAAAGCTGCATAAGCGCCATCCAAATGTGGGCTATTCTTGTGCATGATGAAGAACTGGCTTCCTGCAGAATTCGGATCCATAGCTCTTGCCATAGAAAGCACACCCTCTGTGTGTTTTAAGTTATTCTCAAAGCCGTTCTGTGTGAACTCTCCTTTGATGCCATAGCCAGGGCCACCCATACCGGTTCCGTCCGGATCGCCCCCCTGAATCATAAAGCCACGGATAACACGATGGAAAATCACATCATCGTAGAAATTATGATTAATCAAAGAGATGAAGTTATTTACTGTGTTTGGTGCGATTTCCGGATAAAGCTCTGCTTTCATGACTTTACCGCTGGTCATAGTGATGGTTACAATTGGATTCTGTGCCATAATTGTCCTCTTCTTTCTATATCTTAACTTCCTTTATTTTATCTATATGACATCTAAAATTCAAGCAAGAACAATTGACTGAAATACGGTTTAATCGTATAATACGGTTAAACCGTATCAGAGGAGGAAGTATGAGTACTATCGTAAATCAAATCGACTTAAAGCCAATAATTGCCACGAATCTTTCACTATTATTACGTCACTATAATATAAATAGAAAAAAAGTATGTAAGGATTTGGATTTTAGGTACACGACTTTTTGCGATTGGATAAATGGAAAAACCTATCCACGTATGGATTCCCTTATTTCCCTGGCTTCCTATTTCGACTGTGAAGTTCAGGAATTCTTTGTTGAGATGAACGATGATTACTTATCCCTAAAAGGAGAAATACGAATGAAGGCTTATTTTGAAAAACTACAAGAACTTCAGTCAAAAAAAAGTGAACAGAACCGAACTCACAGAACTCTTGAGGAACGTGCTGCTTTATACGGTGGAGAGCTTGGATTAGATGGCGAACCTGATTGGTACGAACCAGAAGGAAGCGAGATTTGGTAATGACGGATATGATTAATCAAGGTGACATTCTAAAAATTGAACGCACTAACAGACCTGCGCTTGTAGTTAGCAAGAACTTCTTTAATAACTCCGGAGAGATTATTGCCTGTCCGATTTATGACACCGGTTCAGAATCTGCTCTTCATCAGCCAATTCTATCCGAAAACAAAAGAGTAAGCGGTATCGTTCACTGTGAAAAACTTGCTCTATTGAATCTGACTACAAGAGGATATAAGAAGCTTGATCGCGTGAAAATAGATGACACAATCAACATTGCTGATTGTATTCAGGCTATTTTTGATTATGTATAAAGGAACCCTTGGACCCATAAATATGGAGAGAATAAAACAGATAGAAACAAAAGGTATTTACCTGCTCCTCTGTGATGATGCAGATGAAGCTCGCAGGCTGCAAACTGCCGGTGAGCCGGTAGTGGGAGTATTGACAGATGAGAACCGAGATGCTGACTTCTCGGGGATTTCCTATCTAGTGGAGAATCCAGAAGAAATTGATGATGAGGACTACTACCGCATTTGGCAAAGACTAAAGAAGCTTCCCTGGGATATCCTGGAAACGGAGCGCTGCAAAGTCCGGGAGACCACCGTGGAGGATGTGGATAGTTTCTATGAAATCTATAAAGCACCGGGGATAACCGACTACACCGAGCCTCTATTTGAAAATCCGGAGGATGAGGTGCAGTATGCCATTGACTATCGGGAGAATGTCTATAGTCTCTATGGCTACGGCATTTGGACTGTACTAGACAAGGCTACCGGCAAGGTCATCGGTAGAGCCGGCCTTACCATGCGCGAAGGCTTCGAGGAACCGGAGCTTGGCTACGTCATCGCCAGAGAATACCAGGGACAAGGAATCGCCACAGAAGTATGTAAAGCCATTCTGGAGTATGGGCAAAAGGAACTTGGCTTCACCCTGGTCCAGGCTTTTACCAAACGGGAGAATCTGCCTTCAGAAATGCTTCTAAAAAAGATTGGTTTTGCTTTTGATCGAGAAGAGCTCCTGGGGACTGAGAAATTTGACTGTTATATCCTAGACATGAGATAATACGTAAAGTGAGTACCGAGTAGGTACTCCTATTGTTATAAGCAGGAGTTTGACATGCGCATTACAGAAGAAGATATACAAAAGCAGGAAGCGGCTACAGGTTCTGAACCTGCTGCTCCTTCTAAGTCAGAAGAGAAATCTAAATCCAGAGATAAAGATACCAATTTCAAAGACCTGGATTTTGGCGGTAAGTTGCAATACCTATGGGACTATTACAAATGGGTTATCGTGGTAGTTGCCATGGTGATTGGCATCATCGCTATCGTAAGAGAAGCTGTACTGAATTCTCAGCAAAAAGAGTTATTTCACCTGGCCATGGTAGATGCCATTGCATCGGATGGTGATTTAACAGGAAATACCATACAAGAGAATACGGAATTGATGCAGCAAGACCTACTGAAAATGCTGGGAGCTGAAGATGATCCGAAAGCCTTTGTAGGAATCGATACCAATCTCTACACGGACGGCACCGGAAAAGCCCTGGACTACAATTCCAATATGGTCATGACCGTAAAGGTTTCTGCTCAGGAATTCGACGTGGTTCTCTATCCAAAGGCTGTTTATGACAGTTTCGAGGAAAAGGCAGACATCTTCCTACCCATGGACGAAGTCATTCCGGAGGGAGAACGTATAAAGCCGGAGCAATACACTGACTATTGCATTACCTTAGACGACACCTCCTACTTTAGTAATTACGGATTTGCATTCACCCATGACATGGTGCTTACCGTAATTGCTAATACCAAAAATGAAGATGCTTGTAAGCAATTCATCCATACTATAGGATACTAAGCAGAAAAGGGAACGACATGAATAAGAAAATGCGAAAGAGTCTTACATCAGCAATCATAGCGTCCATAGTTACTATTATATTGGCTGTTGTAATACTTCTATACTTTAAGGGTACCGTATATCCCAAACTAGAAGAAGGCGCTTCCGTAGGAGCCGGTAACCAAGTGACCATTCAAGGTACGCTTTTAAAGGGCGATGGCAGCACACAAGGTATCGCTTCTGTAACCTGCAGACCTAAGTCTGATCGAGGCACGGAGCTTTCCAGCGGCGCCAACACCACAGGCTATTTTGAATTATCCCCTGTAGAAAAGGGACAGAGCTATTTGCTCACTGTCACCACTGATACAGAGAATTCCTATCAGGCAGACCTACTCATCTATCAGGATAACGAGCAGCAAAGCTTCTACAACCTGTTTCAGGGAATCGACATCGCCGTGTTATCCGGTCAGGATAGCGTGCAGGTTGTATTAGGTATCGACGGTTCCGGTAAGCTTACTTGCCTAAGCCTTGGCACAGCAGAATAACCCTATCTAAACACAGACATAGAAATAGGACCATGCAATGCATGGTCCTAATTTTTGGCTTTATTAAGCTTTACCAACGGATCCGAAAAGTTCCATTTTTTCTTTTACTTTAGCTTTGATTGCCTGATAACCAGGAGCAAGAAGCTTTCTAGGATCGAATCCTTTGCCTTCTAAGTCTTTGCCATCTTCGATGTATTTACGAGTAGCTTCAGCAAATACTAACTGGCATTCTGTATTTACGTTGATCTTTGCAACACCAAGGGAGATTGCTTTTTTGATCATATCATCAGGAATACCTGTACCACCGTGAAGAACAAGTGGAAGTGTACCTGTCTCGCCCTGAACTGCTGCTAATACGTCGAACTGAAGACCAGCCCAGTTTGCAGGATATTTACCGTGGATGTTACCGATACCAGCTGCAAGGAAGTCTACGCCAAGGTCAGCGATACGTTTGCATTCCTTAGGATCTGCACATTCGCCCATACCTACAACGCCGTCTTCTTCACCACCGATAGAACCAACTTCTGCTTCTACGGATACGCCCTTAGCGTGAGCAGCTTTTACGATTTCAGTTGTCTTCTCAACGTTCTCCTCGATAGAGTAGTGAGAACCATCAAACATGATGGAAGGGAAACCTGCTTCGATACATTTGTAGCAGTGTTCATAAGAACCGTGGTCAAGATGAAGAGCTACAGGAACAGTGATGTTCTGGTCTTTGATTAAACCATTTACCATTCCTACGACTACATCATAACCACCCATGTATTTACCTGCGCCTTCAGATACGCCAAGGATAACTGGGGAATTGCACTCCTGAGCGGTCTCAAGGATTGCTTTTGTCCACTCAAGGTTGTTGATGTTGAACTGGCCTACTGCGTAGTGGCCTGCTTCGGCTTTCTGTAACATTTCGGTTGCGGAAACTAATGCCATTTTTTCTTACCTCCATAGAATTTATAAATGATTGGACTACCCAAATCAAATACGTTTTCTTGCGTGGTTAGTCTTGTATTACACGCAAGTTCATTATACATCACAGCTATTTATAGTGTCAAAAACATCCGCATATTTCCTCAAAAAAAATCGGTTTCCCGTTTCCGGAAAACCGATTCGCTTTTTATTCTTCGCCGCTTAAGTATTTCTCGATGTTTTCAACAGCTGCAGCTTCATCACTGCCATCTGCAAGTACGCATACTTCTTCGCCGGAGTTCATACCCAAGCTCATCATGCCCATGATACTCTTGGCATTGACTTTTTTGTTCTGTGCTTCGATGTAGATGGTACTGTCATACTGGCTCGCAATCTGTACAAGTACTGCTACCGGTCTGGCTTCCAGACCATTCTTCAACTGGATTGTCATAGATTTTTTTAACATAATTCTCTCCTCTTTCCCCTAGCCACTTTTACTCCCTGAGTTTTGAAGCAATTTCACCTAGCTTGCGAAGTCTGTGGTTGACTCCAGACTTGCCTACAGGTGGATCTAAGTAGTTACCGAGTTCTGTCAAAGTAGCGTCAGGATAGGCCAAACGAACTTCAGCCATTTCCTGCAAACTTGTGGGCAATTCTTCCAGCCCGATTGTTTCTTCTATAAGCTGTATGTCTTGCACTTGTTTAGATGCTGCATTTACTGTCTTTGCGAGGTTTGCAGTCTCGCAATTTACTTTTCTGTTGACTGAATTCCGAACATCACGCAGGATGCGATCATTCTCGAAACTCATCATCGAAACAGGTGCTCCCATGATGCTTAAAAGGTCACTGATAGCAGCGCCCTCTTTTACATATACCACAAAATACCGTTTCCGCAAAGTCATTCTTGCATCAATTCCAAAAAATGACATCTCGTCAATCAGTATCTGAGCGTGTACTTTTTCATTGCAGGCAAACTCCAAATGATAACCCTTTTCCGGATTACTCATGGACCCTACTGCCAGAAAAGCGCCCCTTAAAAAGGCTCTCTTACAGCAATCCCGCTCTCTAATCTGGGGAGAAGCCACGCTAGTACCTATCTTAATGTTTTTCTGCGCTAATGTAAAGCCCTTTTGCAAGCACAGGTCCAACTCCCCTGTTTCCATCAGTTCACTTTTCTTCAAAACCTCACCGATGGTCTTGCCTTTGTACAAAAGAATCGCAGCTAGCTCTGCCACTTCACAATGCGAATGCTTTTCTCTATGATCGAAAAGCTCCTGCTTTACCTCTTCTGAAAATGACATGTGTTCCTCTTATCTACCACTAGTTTCTAACTTCACTATTGGGAATTCCCGCATCACGGTGACTAATCTTCAGACCATAGTTGCCCTTATTCTTCATACGGGCATACAGGGCATTGGCCAAAGTCACGCTTCGATGCTTACCTCCGGTACATCCGATGCCGATCACCAGTTGGTACTTACCCTCTTTCACATAGTTTGGAATCAAGAAATCCAGAAGGTCCGTTAGCTTATCCAGGAACTCTCCCGCCTCCGGGAAACTCATGACATAATCCTGCACCGGCTTATCGTTACCGGTCAGATGCTTTAATTCTTCTATATAGAAAGGGTTTGGCAAAAATCTCACGTCGAAGATTAGATCCGCATCACTTGGGATACCGTGTTTAAAGCCAAAGGAAACGATATTCACAATGAGGGAATTATACTCTTCGTTCTGCACGAAGATGTGGTCCAGCTCTTCCTTCAGCTCTCTGGTCAGAAGCTTAGAGGTATCGATGACATAGTCCGCCTGTTTCTTCACGTTTTTGAGAATCTCTCGCTCTCTGGCTACGCCGTCTGCGATACGTCCTCCTTCCGGCTCCAAAGGATGGACACGTCTGCTTTCCTTGTATCTCTTTACCAGAGCTTCCTCACTGGCATCCATAAAGAGAATTTCGAAATTATAACCGGTGGCTTTCAGACGGTTCAGTACTGCCTCCGCTTCGCCAAAACTCTGATCAGCACGGACATCCAGACCAAGGGCTGCCTTGGTAATTTCGGAGTTTGGGGTAGAAAGTAGCTCTACAAACTTCTCGATCAAAGATACCGGCAAGTTATCTACGCAGTAGTAACCTGCATCCTCCAGCATTTTCAGGGCGGTTCTCTTACCGCCACCACTCATACCTGTTACAATTACAAATCTCATGTTTCTTCCTCTTGCGTCATGTCGTCACATGACATCCTCTTACATCTTAGGATAAAGGTGGAAATTCACCCAAAAAAATCACTTCAGGCTCTAACGTAATACCGCTGTCCTGACGGACCTTCTCTCGGACATCTCGAATCACAGTCCATACGTCCATGGCAGTAGCATCGCCTTTATTAATCACAAAGCCACAATGCTTCTCCGACACCTGAGCCCCACCTACTGTGTAGCCTCTTAGTCCCGCATCCTGAATCAGTTTCCCAGCAAAATACCCTTCCGGTCTTTTGAAGGTAGAGCCGGCACTTGGGAATTCCAATGGTTGCTTGTCTTTTCTACGTCCTGCAAAGTCCTGCATCTTATCTCGGATAGCCTGGGCATCTCCTGCTCTAAGCTGGCAGGTGGTAGCTAATACGATATAGCCCTTGTCCTTACAGATGCTATGTCTGTAAGAAAAGTCCATTTCTTCCCCGGGAATGTCCTGTACCTCCCCATTCTGGGTCAGAACTCTCACAGACTCCACTACCATCTTCATCTCACCATCATAGGCACCGGCATTCATGTAGATGGCACCGCCGATGCTTCCCGGGATGCCTGCGGCAAACTCAAGCCCCGTAAGACTTTCTGCTGCTGCCACATTGGCTACCTTAGATAAAAGCGCTCCCGCCTGGGCTGTGACTTTCGCATCCATGCCGCTATTTTCCACAGTAATCTCACTGTAGTCCTTGCCGATATGTAGAATGACGCCATCGAATTCCTGATCCGAGCACAGTACATTGCTACCATTACCCAATAGATAATAGGGAATATTTTGTTCTTTTACAAAAGACAGAGCCTGCCGAAGCATGCTCTCCCCCTTGATTTCTATAAAAGCTGCGGCGCATCCACCCACCCGAAAGGTGGTGTGACTCTTCATAGGCTCGTCTAGGAGCACTGCTGCGCCGAACTTATCTTGTAAAGTCTTTTTGTCTTGCTCTTTCAATTTCTTATACTCATTTCTACCGCAAAACTAGCGAGCATCCAATACCAGCTTAGCAGCACCATAGATACCAGCATCATTTCCTAATGTAGCCAGTGCAAATCTGGTATTTAAGCTGCCACGGAATACGTATTTCTCATAGGAAGGCTTGATATAATCGAAAAGCACTTCGCCGGCTTTGGATACACCACCGCCGATGACAAACATCTCAGGGTTCACTACGCTGGCAATCATGCCAAGGCCTTTACCTAAGATTTCACCAAACTCTTTTGCGATGTCGATTGCTACTTCATCTCCTGCTTTTACAGCATCGAATACTGCTTTGGCAGAAAGCTCACCATCACGAAGTACGCTGGCTTTATCGTCTTTTGCCAGGCGTCTCTTTGCCAATGTAACCACGCCGGTAGCGGAACCATACTGCTCCAGGCATCCGTGATTACCGCATCCGCAAGCGTTTGGCTCATCATCTACGATGTGGATATGACCGATTTCGCCGCCTGCACCGTCAGCACCTGTCAGAAGCTTACCATCGATGATGATACCACCGCCGATACCGGTGCCTAAGGTAACAGCTACTAAGTTCTTGCAACCCAGACCGCCGCCGCGCCACATTTCGCCCAGGGCAGCTACGTTTGCGTCATTACCTGCCATAGCAGGTACACCTAAAAGGTTCTGCAGTTCATCACGAACCTGTACATCTTTCCAGCCTAAGTTAACTGCTACGTCTACATGACCTTCGCCATCAACAGGTCCGGGTACACCGGCACCTACACCGGCTACTTCTTCCTGCGCGATACCTTTTTCAGCCATTTTATCTTTGATACTCTGTGCTACATCAGGCAGGATGTTCTTTCCGCCGTCCTCGGTACGAGTAGGGATTTCCCACTTATCTAATACGTTGCCTTCCAAATCGAAGTATCCAATCTTTACTGTGGTGCCTCCCACATCTACGCCAAATACATATTTCTGCATGTCTTAATCGTCCTCTCTCTTTGCTTGTAAATTACGCTGCACACGGTTGTATAATTCCTGTGCTGCATTGTAGCCCATCTTTTTCTGTCTGTGGTTTACTGCGGCTGTCTCGCAGATGATGGCCAGGTTACGGCCCGGTCTAATGGGAATATTATGGCAAACCACTTTATTGCCAAGATATTCTGTATATTCTTCCTGCAGGCCGAGACGATCGTACTCTTTGTCTTTGTCCCAGTCTTCCAGTTTGATAACCAAATCAATATTAGCAGTATCACGTACGCAAGATACACCGAACAAGGCCTTCACATCGATGATACCGATACCGCGAAGCTCGATGAAATGCTTGGTGATATCCGGCGCATTACCGATGAGGGACTCCTCTGATACCTTACGAATCTCTACTACGTCATCGGTTACCAGACGGTGACCACGCTTGATCAGCTCCAGAGCGGCCTCGGATTTACCGATACCACTTTCACCGGTGATCAGTACACCTTCACCATAGACATCTACCAGTACACCGTGTACGGAAATACATGGAGCCAGCTTTACATTCAACCATCTGATGATCTCTGCCATGAAAGCAGAAGTAGACTGCTTGGTACCCAGTACCGGCACACCTTTGCGCTTTGCGATCTCCAGGAAAATCTCATCCGGCTCTAAATCACGGCAAAATACAAATGCCGGGCACTCTGTATGGAGGAGTTCCTCGTAGATATTGCGCTTACGATCCTCCGGCATCCCCTGCATATAGCTGTACTCTACGAAACCGATAATCTGGAGACGGGTAGTCTCAAAGTGTTCAAAGAATCCTGCCAGCTGCAGCGCCGGTCTATTGATATCCGGCTGAATGATTTTGATATTGTCTAAATCAATCTCCGGGGTATAGTTTTTCAGTTTCATCCATTCGATGACTTTCGTCAATTCGATACTTGCCATAGTTTTCCCTCGTATCTTTCTTTGATATTAAACTACCAAACTTAAGTATAACATAATGGACTCAGTTTTCCGCGGTTTTATGGAAATATTCATAAATAATTCCTGCTACATTTTCCGGTATCTCCGGTACTTTGGACAGTTCTTCCACAGAGGCGTTCCTGATATCCTCGATGGTAGCGAATTCTCGCTGCAAAGCCTTCCTTCTGGTGGGTCCTACACCGGGGATGTCGTCCAGCACGGATTTCACCTGGCTCTTGCTGCGCAAAGACCTGTGATACTCGATGGCAAATCTGTGAGCTTCGTCCTGAATTCTAGTGATGAGCTTAAAGCCTTCCGAATGCCTATCGATAGGCAGCTCCACATTGCGGAAGTACAGACCTCTGGTACGGTGATTATCATCTTTGACCATACCGCACACCGGGATATCCAGTCCCAGCTCTCCTAGGACCTCCAGGGCGATATTCACCTGGCCTCTACCACCATCCATCAGCAGCAGATCTGGGAACTTCGTAAAGCTTCCCAGACTTTCATCCAAATTTTTCTCGGATAGCTCTTCCGCCTCTTCCAGACCATGGGTAAATCTTCTGGTGAGGACTTCTCGCATGCAGGCATAATCATCAGGGCCTGACACCGTCTTGATTTTAAACTTACGGTAGTCGCTTCGCTTAGACTTGCCGTTTTCAAACACCACCATAGAGCCTACATTCTGGAAGCCACTGATATTGGAAATATCATACGCTTCCATACGGACGATGTGGTCCATATTCAGGAGCTCTGCGATTTCCTTCACTGCACCGATGGTGCGACCTTCCTCACGCTTAATGCGCTCCCTGTCTTTCGTTAGCACCAGTGTGGCATTCTCTGCTGCCAGCTCCACCAGTTTCTCCTTGGTACCACGCTGAGGCACTCTGATATAAACCCTGGCGCCCTTTTTGGAAGACAGCCACTCTTCGATGACTTCCTGATCCTCTATGGCTGCCTGCAGCATGATTTCTTTTGGAAGAAAAGGCGTGCCACTATAAAACTGCATGATGAAATCCCGCAGGATTTCTCCCTTGGTAAGGCCCATTACATTCTTCATATAATAGTGCTCTCTACCGATGAGTCTGCCATCTCGTACAAAGAAGGCCTGTACCACAGCTTCGTTCTGTTCGATGGACGTAGCGATGATGTCCTTGTCCTCTCCTTCTGTATCCGTAATCTTCTGTTTCTGGGAGACGCTGACCACACTTTGTAGCAAATCTCTGTACTTCGCGGCATCCTCAAAGCGCATTTCCTCAGCGGCATCCTCCATCTGCTTACGGATTCGGTTCTGAAGTGGCTTATAGTTACCATTCAGGAAATCCAAGGCCTGCTCTACCTTCTCCGCATAAGCTTCCCTGCTGATATACCCCTGGCAGGGTGCATCACACTGACCGATATGATGATTCAGACAGGCTCTCTCCTTGCCGATATCCTCCGGCAGGTTACGATTACATGTCCGCAATTTGAATAGCTTATTCAGTAAATCGATGGTCTCCTTCACGGCTGCCGCACTACTGTAGGGCCCGAAGTATCTGCTTTTGTCCTTCTTCATTTCCCTGGAAAAAAGAATCCTTGGAAAAGGCTCGCTTACCGTAACTTTGATATAAGGGTAAGTCTTGTCATCTTTTAAAAGCGTATTATATTTCGGAGAATGCTCCTTAATCAGGTTATTCTCCAGCACCAGCGCCTCCAGTTCAGAGTCTGTCACGATATACTCGAATCTGGCAATCTGCTCTACCATCTTCAGAATCTGGGGCCCACGGCCTCTGATGGTACGAAAATAAGACCTTACCCTATTATGTAGGTTCACTGCTTTACCCACATAGAGTATGGTGTCATTTTCATCGTGCATGATATATACCCCCGGTTTGTGGGGGATTTTCTTTAATTCTTCTTCGAAATCAAACATACCGATAAAATCCTACTTATTCTCTAAATAATTCAGTAACCCGGTTGCAATCTCCTCGTGGCCGCTCCATTCGGTAGAATTGGTGAGTTCGCAGAACTCCTTCATCTTATCGTAGTCACCCTCAAAGAACGCCATCTCTGCTTGTAGGAGGTAGTATTCCAGACAGCCGGTTTTGCTGCAGTACCAGCACATAGGGTGGTCTTTGACTTCTTCTACAATGGCTTTTGCTTCCTCGATTTTTCCTTGATATAGTCTGGCTTCACCCAGCTCTACCAGCATCATTCTGGTATAGCAGGTTTGAGGTCCCTTACATGCTTGCTCCAAAGTACAATCATAGTCACAACAGTACGGTGTATTCTTTGTTACGAGATTCTCGTATTTCAGCGCATACTGCTGCATTTCTTTTTCCTTGCCAGCATAGTATGCGATACGCATCATATACTGCGCATGATCCTTTTTGTGAGAAGGCTTTCCGTGCGTTCCAATCTCTTTTGCGACCTTAGGGTCATTTCCGATACGGAACATGTCTTCATAGTCAGTGGAAAAGGCCGGGCCATATTTCAGAATAGACAATACATAGGGAATCAGTACCGAAGACTCCACATCCCCCTCTTTTGCATTTTCAATCCAGTTGATGACGGAGCGAATGGCTTTTCGGACGCCACTTTGTTTCTCTTCTACCTTGTGCATCTCCGGTGCAATCACATAGTCGCACAATACTGCATCTTCGCAGTCAGCCACGTCGATGACTTCGATTTCGTCCTCTTCCTCCTCTGACTTTGGACTATTCTCCCATGTGAGAGTCGGCATGCTACTTGCGCCTACACGTTTTTCCAGTCTGGCCCTCGCCGTTTCCAAATCGCCTTTGTGGATGCTGAGTTCCTCAATCATCCAATCCATAAAGTAGGTGTAAGGCCACTGCGTATCTTCTTCTCTTTCGATAAACAGTTTTTCACGATCTAGCATAAGTTTCAGGCCACGATCCAGCTGGCCGGTGACATGACAAGCCTCGATGATACGACTGAAAATTAAAAGACCGTCGTAATACAACTTGTATTCGGTAGTGATGGCAAAGCCTTTCTCCAGCACATCCAAGGCCCTTTCTGCTACGCCTTCTTTTATAGCCGATGCATTCTTTTCCTCACGCCAGTCCAGATAGCCTCGTCCCATTCGGTAGTAGATGTCGGCGGTCTTGCCGGCAAACTCCTCTTCGTCCATGGTATCTTTTTGCTCCTGCAAGAGCTCTAAGGCGTGTTCCAGCAAGGCGATACCTTCTCCATTTTCTCTTTCCAGGATATGCATCCATCCGTCTTCCCGGACAAGTTCCCAGTCTTCTCCGGCCTGCTGCTGATAAACCTGAGCATTCCATCTGGCTGCCTTTGCTTCCTCCGGGCCACAGTGTCCATTATCATCTGCAAATAGCTTGAAGTAATACTCTGCCAGCAATCGATACATCTCGAGATTCCTAACCGGCGCACTCTCTAGGGAAGCCACTGCATCCCTGTAGTATTCGCTTTCTGCATAGGCTTTCGCTGCACGGATATAGAAGGGTGCGTAGTCAGATTCCAGTTCTCTGGCCATGTGCATGATATCTACGACTTCCTTGTACCATTCCATCTTCTCGCAGGCATCCTGCCATGCATCCAGAATCCCCAAATCCTCCGGTGCCTTCTCATGGGCATCTTCACACAATTCAATGATAGATTCATAATCCTCTTCTATTTGGTAGAGCTTAATCCAGTCGTGTAGGAAGTTTTCCCCTTCCTGCGCCATGTCTTCCGCTTTCTGTAATTCTTCTTCAGCCTCTGTAAAGCGCTCCATTCCGGCGTAGATCAGGTGCATATAGTAATGGAACTCGCTGGTATCTAACAGAGCGTCCTGATGTGCATGGGTCCAAATCAGAGCTCGCTGATAGTGGGCGCTCATATAGCAAGCGACCAGGAATACCATTAGCGTATTCTCATCCATCTGGTCAAGCTCTTTTAACTGCAATGATAACTGGTCGCCGTATTTACTCTCCAGTTCCACGATGTCAGGGGTCTCCCTTGGATAAGCTGCCATTCTGGCGTAGTAGAAAGCGTCACGGATCTCATTCTTTTTCTCAGCAATTAGTGCCATTACTTTATAGGCGCGATAGCGAAGCTGCGGGATTTCAGCTTCCACATAGTGCTTTGCTTCGGCATCCGTAGCATCTACTAATGCATCATCTGCCTGTTCTGTCTCTACCAAATAGCAGCGACAGAGGAAATCAAAGAGTGGGTGCTGTAAGCCGGTATTCTTTAACTGCTCCAGAAACTCCCCTGTCAGATTGGTGCCTTGCTGACAAAGGTGCTTGACAGCAGAGATATAGTTATCAATCACATTGTCTGCGTCTCTTTCCGGATAGCCGGTAAGCGCATCATAGTCGAAGAATTCTACGATTTGCCCTTCTTTTTTCAGCATGATGTACTGGATGAACTCAGGGTCTAAAAGCTCGCCCAGTTCTTCAGCGTGTTCTCCTACCAGAAGCTTCCTGTCGATGAGTTTCCAGATGTCATCTTTGATTAGGTCATGGCCATCCATGATATAGCTCAGGATGGCATGTCTTGTTTCTTTTTCGGTTTCAAATCCGGTTACCAGCGGATCACTAAGAAGTGCCTCCCACGCTGCAGCCTGGATACGTTTTCCATAGTTCTCATATACATCAGCCACTTTTCCCATGTATACAGAAAGTGGACTGTCCAAATCTACCGTATGCTCCTCTGCATAATCCAAAGCCTTCTCATAGGCTTCACGCAGCGCCTTAAAGCCTTCCGGATCCTCCTCCGGATGGTGCTTTGTCAGCTCCTTTCTATAGGCCTCACTGATGGCCTCCTTGTTTGTGGTTACTTCAATTCCCAGTAAGTCAAATTCTGTCATGTCTATACCCTCATTTTCTTCTCGCGATTGTACGCAAATCTATGCTTATTCTACCAAAAAAAGGCGTGAGATGCGAAATCTCACGCCCTAAATCACTCTATCTATTACATGATTACCTGTGCCAAGGTAAAGTCTGCATTTACAATGTCCAGGTTTGCTTTTTTACCCACTTCGATGGTGCCATAGTCTTTCAGGATACCGATGGCTTTGCAGGGATTGTAGGTAGCTGCACGTACTGCGTCCTCAGGGGATACACCATACTGGATAGCTCTTCCCATGCAGTCGAACAGGTTCGTTACACTTCCGGAGATGGTACCATCTGCAAGTCTTGCGATTCCCTCTGCCTTGAAGATAGGCTGGCCTCCCAGCTCATACTCACCGTCCGGCATACCGGTGGCTCTGGTGGAGTCACTGATAAGGATGATGCGGTCTGCGCCGAAAGTAGCAAAGGCAAATCGTACTGCTGCCGGATGTGAATGGATACCGTCACAGATGAGTTCTGCAGTGATACCTTCTGTCTCAGCTGCTGCCACAATTGGGCCGGGAGCTCTGTGGGTAATGCCCGGCATGGCATTATACAGGTGTGTCATATGCTTTGCACCTGCTGCGAAAGCTTCCTTTGCTTCATCATAGGTAGCCATGGTATGTCCTACGGAGAATCGGATTTCATCCTTCATCTCTTTGATGACTTCCAAGTTACCTTCTTCTTCCGGTGCGATGGTAATCAGCTTTGGTAAGTGACCCGTTTCTTCTAATAGATTCCGCAGATATTTTGCATCAGCAGGTTTTACATAAGCAGGATTCTGAGCACCTACTTTCTGTGGAGAGATATAGGGGCCCTCTAGGTTGATACCTACGATTTCTGCTTCATCGGCTTTCTGCTCATGACCGGCGATGACTTTACAGATCTCTTCTACTTTATCTTCCGGATAGGTCATAGTAGTAGGACACATCTGAGTGACACCTACACTTTTCTCATAGGCCAGCATAGTAGCAAGGCCTTTATCATCCGCATCACAGTAGTCATATTTCTTACAACCATGAGAATGGATGTCAGTAAGTCCCGGGATGATTTTCTTTCCTGTCGCATCTAAGACTTCCTCGCCCTTTTTCGGTGCCAGGTCCGGAGCCAGTTCCACGATTCTGCCGTCTTCTACACGGATGTCTTCTTTTACAAATAAGAATGCTTTGGTATATACTTCGCCGTTTTTGATTAACATAGCTTTCTCACTTTCTGCGAATCATCGCGTCTGATTAGTATAACCCTTCTACTAAGGATAATGCCTCTGCATCACCTACTACTGTTACGTCATTATGCAACTGCAGTACGGAACCCGGTACCTTTGGAGTCACAGGTCCGAAGAAGCAATCTTTTACAGCCTGTGCTTTGGCTTTGCCGTTTACTACTACCACGATTTTCTTTGCCTGCATGATAGTCTTGATACCCATAGTATACGCCTGTTTCGGCACTTCATCCATGCTTGCGAAAAATCTTGCATTTGCCTCGATGGTGCTCTGGGTCAAATCTACGCAGTGGGTTTCTTTCTCAAAAGCTTCTCCAGGCTCATTGAATCCGATGTGTCCATTGCAGCCGAGGCCTAAAAGCTGTAAATCGATTGGACCATGCTCTTTGATAATTTCATTATATGCTTTGCAAGCCTTCTCGTTATCTAATTCCAAACCATTTGGTACAAAGGTACGAGTCTTGTCGATATTCACTCTGTCGAAAAGGTGTGTATTCATGAAATAACGATAGCTCTGGTCGTTGTCTGCAGAAAGTCCTACATACTCATCCAGGTTGATAGAGCTTACCTGGCTGAAATCCAAGTCACCTTTCTTGTACCACTCTACCAGTTGGTCATAAGTACCGATTGGGGAGGATCCGGTAGCCAGACCCAGTACACAATCCGGTTTCATAATAATCTGTGCAGAGATGATGTTGGCTGCCATTCTGCTCATGCTCTGATAATCATTTGCTTTGATAATTTTCATTCTTTGCTCCGTTCTGTCGCTTTGCGACCTATCTATTTCATTTTTTATTACCTAATTTTTCTGTCTATACTCTTTATATAACACAGTTTAGAAAGCAATGCTAGAGCCACATTGTTACAATTTGTTTCGAACTTTCTAAACTTTCTTTATAAACTTTAAGGCTTAATTAAAGGACGCCACCTGTAATCGGTGGCGCCCTCTATATTTTTAGTTTGGAGTTACGTTATTCCCCTTTTGCTGCGTTGAATGCTTCAAGCTGTGCATTTGCATCGTCAATGATATCATTGATACCATTGTCTTCCAGTTTTTGTAAGAATTCCGGCAGTTTCTCTGCAGGATCTACTGTACCGGTGCAAAGTGGAAGCATGTATTCTGCTACTACGTTTGCCACTGCACCCATCTGGGTCTCCATCTCGGATCCGTCATATGCAAAGCCTAAGATAGGAGTTTCTTTTGCTGCGCCATAGTATGCTTTGAAGCTGTTCCAGAAGTCTGCACCCTGTGCATCTGTAGGAGGCAGGATGGTGACATTACCTACACCATTGGTCCAAGGCTGATAGTCAGCACGTTTGTCTGTGAAAGTGATAGTTCCATCAGAGTTCTTGTCATAGTGTACACCTTCTACACCGTAGTTCAGCAAAGTCATCAGGGTAGGATCTGTGTTCAAAAGATTTAAGAACATCATCGCTCTGTCAGGATTCTTGGAAGCTGTGGAGATAGCCATCATAGCACCCTGGGAGGATGTGGTATCTACATAAGCATCTGTGCAAGGTACCATTTCTACATGGATACCTCTTTCCTGAGAAGCCTGAAGCTCATAGCCCAGTGCATAAGACTGGGTACCAATCAGGTATTCGCCGGAAAGCTGTTTCTGTGTTCTGACTTCATTTGCCTGATTTGCATTTCCCATAGCAGGATCGATGAAACCTGCTTCATAGTATTTTCTGGTCTGCTCAGCGAATTTCTTGAATTCTTCTGTAGCGAACTTATTAACGATGGCATTACCATGAGCGCCATCTTTGGACAGATCTGTAGGATTCAGATAGTAGCTCATGAAGTTACCGGTAGCGCTATCGCCTGTTACGATAGATACGTTATCTACCATACGCTCTAATACAGCACCTTCTACCAGAAGTGGATAGAAGTCATCTCCTTCCCCATCCTTTACAGTCTGGAGGATATCGCCGAAGCTGTAGTAATCAGCGTTCTTGATATCATCTAAGGTGTAGCCGTATTTCTCTAACAGGTCTACGTTTACATCCCAGCAGTTCTGGGTTGCGATGTCTTTGTAACCAGGTACAGCATATACACCGTATCCATCAGAACCGTTGATGGTAGCACCGCTGGTCAGCACGCCAGGAAGTGTCTTCCACAGATCAGATGCATACTGTTCGATGAGGTTGTTGCTTGGATCGTCTAATCTTACCCAGTAGCCATCTCTTGCGAATTTGTTGTACTCATCCGCACTCCAAGAGCTGGTAAAGTAGATGTCGATGTCGTCACCACCCTGCAGTGCCAGGACAGCGTTCTGATCGAAATCACCCCAGGTTCCCCAGATTGGCTCAAGGGTTACATTGAGTTTTTCGCCCAGGTATTTGTTTACTTCTTCCATAACTGCAGTGTCATCTGTGACATTGCTACCATGGAAATACATCTTCAGGGTAACCGGCTCTAAAGAGCTGGCATCCACTTCTGCCTCTGCGGCCGGTGCAGCTTCCGCCCCATCTTCTGCTGCTTCCTCAGCTGCCGGAGCTGCAGTATCTGCAGTTGCTGCCGTTTCTGCTGTGCTTCCACAAGCTGCAAGACTAAGCGCTGTGGTAGCTGCCAGAATACTTGCCATAAGTTTCTTTTTCATAGAAATCCTCCTTTTTACATGATAGGCTTTCCTATCATAAATATCTACATCGGCCCAAGGCCGTTGTTACCGTTATCCTTTTACAGAGCCTATGGTCAGTCCGGAGATGATGTATCTCTGGAAGAACGGATAGGCGAATGCGATAGGCACTACGATGAGTACGACTAATGCCATACGCAAGGAGTCAGAAGGCAGGTTGCTGACGATATTGGCTGCCTCCGCTCCAATCATGGAACTGTTTTTCACTAAGAAATCCACCTTGGTCTGCATCTGCATCAGCAAATACTGTAGTGGAATATGCTGGGCATCTCTTACGTAAAGCATAGGGATGAACCATTCATTCCAGTACGCCAGTGCCGTCAGTAAGCTTACCGTGGCGATACCCGGCTTGGAAATCGGAATAATGATGCGGAACAGTGTGGTATACTCTCCGCTTCCATCGATAGCCGCTGCATCGATGAGTTCTCCCGGCACGGAGCTTTGGAAGAAGGTCCTCATGACGATGATGTTAAAAGGATTCAGCAGCATAGGTACGATGATAGCCGCATAGCTGTCACTTAAGTGCAGTACCGTTTTACACACTACGTAGGTAGGTGCCAGACCTCCACCAAATAGCATGGTGAAGAAGCAGAAGAAAGTGAAAAAGGTACGATACTTAAAATCCTTTCTGTACAGTGCATAGGAGTACAGTATGGTCACCAGCATGCTGAGGAAAGTACCTACAATGGTGATGAAAAAGCTGTTGAAATAGGATCTCCACAGCTGGTCTCCCAGCTTAATGACATATCGATAGGCCTCTAGCGAGGTAGCAATCGGTGTAAAGGAAAAGCCGATGGCTCTGATACTTTCCTGGGCCGTAAAGGATATGATGATGACGAATATAAAAGGTATGATGCAGGCCAGGCAAAACAGTAACAGAATCAGCTGAAACAGTAGCTCTGTTGGGAGGTTTATGGAATTGATTGCGCGTCTTTTTTTTGCTTTTGCTGACATAATGCCTCCTTTCTAGAACAATGAACTGTCCTCATCGATTTTTTTCACTACATAGTTCGCTGCCATGATGAATACGAATCCTACTGCGTTTTGCAGTAGACCACCTGCGGTACTCATGCCGATGTTGTTGGTGGCGGTCATGGTGCGATAGATGTAGGTGTCGATTACCTGTGTCACGGAGAACAGGGAACCGGAGTTCAGTGGTACTGTATAGAACAGACCGAAGTCTGAGTTAAAGATTTTACCCACGTTCATAATGAGCAAAATACAAATCATCGGGCGCAGATTCGGAAGGGTGACATAGCGAATCTGCTGCCATTTTGTGGCCCCATCTATAGCTGCGGCTTCGTACTGTGAGGTATCGATGCCGGTGATGGCTGCTAGATACAGGATGGTGGAGTACCCGATGTTCTTCCACAGATTACAGATGGTAAGGATTAGTGGCCAATACTTTGGTTCGTTGTACCAGTCGATGGCGTTCATGCCATGCTCCACCAGGTAGTGGTCCAAAAGTCCTCTGGTAGGATCCAGGAAAGCCAGTACAAAGTAGCTGGCTACAACCCAACTTAAAAAGTATGGGAAGAACATCAAGGTCTGGTAAGTCTTGGCGATAAACTTTGTGGTCAGCTCGTTGAGCATGATGGCAAAAGCTACCGCAATCACCAGTCCCAGGAAAATCCAAAGGATGTTGTATGCTAATGTGTTTCGGATGTAAGTCCAAGAGTCTGTTGTGGCAAACAGGAATTTGAAGTTTTTGAATCCAACCCATTTGCTGTGAATCAAGTTGTTCCAGAAGGTTGGTTTCTTGGTATAGACCTTATAATTCTTGAAGGCTAAGATGATACCACCCATGGGCAGATAACGTAAAAAGAAAAACCAAATCGCCCCCGGCAGTACCATAGATGTGAGCAGCATCGTTTTTACTCTGCTAGCTTTTTGTTTTTTTGATTGGATACGCTCCATGTCTCTCCCTCGTTTCTAAAATCCCTGTCTATACTTCTATTCTAGAAACTATGAGGAAGAGAGTCACGGCACGGTCTTGCTATTTTTTGTCTATCTTTGTTTGGTTTGTCAAAATCAGACAAATCCCTTTAATTGGCCCTATTTCGATATTCGTTGGCTGACACTCCGGTGATCTTTTTGAAGATTCTGGAGAAGTGAGCCACATCCAAAAAGCCTACCTCCTCTGCGATGTCTCCAATGCGAAGAGAGGGGTCCTTTAGCAGCTCTTCCGCTTTCTTGATGCGGATTCCATTCAGCACTTCCGAGAAGTTCTGCCCCAGTTCCTTATTTAAAAGCTTACTTAGATGCCACTGGGACACATAGATTTGCTCCGCCACGTCGTTTAAATAGATTTTCTCTGCGTAATGCGCTTCCATGTAAGCAATGGCGTTTCGCACGATGAAGTTCCCGGCAGCCTCCTGGGCAGTTTCCACGATTTCCCCCGCTTTTTGTGGCTCCCCCTCTGCGGCTTTCTCCGTAGCAGCCAGGCCTCCCTGTTCATCTAGCCTGCTTACCATATAGCTTATGGCTTCTTCCAATTCCGTCATATTGGAAGGCTTTAAGAGAAAGCGGCACACTCCCAGGTGTAGCGCTCTCTGGGCATATTCGAAGTCACGAAAGCCGGTCAGCACCGTGACCAGCATGTCTTTGTATTCTGACTGCAAAGCTGCCACCATAGTAAGGCCATCCATCTCCGGCATGCAGATATCCAGGAAAACCATATCCGGCCGCTTCTCTTCAATCAGTTTCTTCCCTTCCCGTCCGTTGTGGGCTGTGGCCACTACCTCACAGTTGTACTTTTCCCAATCGATGCTTTTACTGAGTCCTTCCACGATGATGGGCTCATCGTCGATAATCATCACTTTATACATAGTCTCCCCTTGCGTCCTTTAATACTCTAGCGGTATGCGTATTCTGGACTGCACTCTATCTTCTCCCAGCGCGGTTACCTTTAATCCGTATTCTTCCCCAAAGATTAATTGGATGCGCTTGTTTACGTTATAAATGCCGATGGAAGTGTGGCTTCCCGGCTCGTGTTTCTTCAGCTTTTCTTTGCCGCTGATGATGTCTTCGATGTGATGTTCTTCCTGATAGGTCAGGGTCTTGCCGCTATTGATCACATCGATAATCAGCTCATCTACGGTATCTTCATTTTCCTGTCTATAAATCCGGAGCCATACGGTACCGGCACTGACTCTTTCGATGCCATGGCGTATGGCATTCTCGATGAGCGGCTGCAAGATGAGGCCCGGCACCATGACCTGCAATAGCGTCTCGTCGATTTCTTTAACCACCGTCAGTCTTTTACCAAATCGCATGGACATGATATAGAGGAAAGAATCTGCAGAGTGAATCTCATCAGCTAGTCGCACCAGCTGGTCATCGCTACGGTTCATACTGGAATCCAGCACGGTACTTAGGGCTTCTATCATCTTGCAGGTATCCAGGTCTCCATTCATTCTGGCCTGCCAGTTCATCATCTCTAAAGTGTTATTTAGAAAGTGCGGATTAATCTGGGCCTGTAATGCTGCGATCTGGGCATCCCTTCTGGCCACCTTTTCCTGGTATACCGTCTGGAATAGGTACTGCACCTGATTAGACATGTCATTGAGAGAGTGAGCTAACCCTGAAAACTCTCGATTGGGCATGTGCTCCATCTCCACTGTGGTACCAAAGCGCCCCGCTTCAATCTCTCCGGATACTTCCGTCAGTTCATTCAAAGGCTTTTGAATCTGCTTACGCAGATAGTAGTAGCTAAAGACAATGATAGGTACCATGCCTGCCAGCACCAGTACTAACAGCTGGTTCATGCGGTTCACCCCCGCATACACCTGCTTATTTTCTGCCAAATACAGAAGGCTTAGCTCCACCGGTTTCTGGGTCTTCGCAGACCGAAAGCCTACGTAGCTTGTGGCGGGTCCATTATTTCCATTGATGGTGACCTTCTCATCTCCTGCATAGGTGGATAGCCTTGCATACATAGCCCCCATCTTCTCATCTGAGGTAGTAGATATGCGTAATGTATCTTCCCCGATTTGAACTCGAAGGTTCTCTACGGTATCTAACGGAAAGTCCTCCACCAGCTTTCCTGTATCGATTCCCAGCACCACCGTTCCTAAGAAGGTTTTATCCTTAGAGGTGTATAGCTGCCTCATCACATAGAGCTGGTTATCCACGACTTTAATGACCACATCTTTCTTTTTCCACGTATTCTTTGCCTGTACCACGGGATTGGCGTATTTCATATAGGCTTCATAGGCATATCCATTCTTTCCCGCATAGCAGGTGGGTTTGGCAGAGCCCGGGGCATAATAGGCACATCTGCTGAATTGCTGATCCATGTAGTAATTGGATATCATATAGGCCCTTATCTTATGTATCAGCTCATTGTAGGAGATGCTTCCGCGCTCTTTTTCTTTTCGCCAACTCTCCCATTTCGTCTCTTTTATAGGTTTTCTGGATTTCTCTACTGCTGAAGTCAGGTCGTTTTGAATCATGACCTGAGAGATACTGATGGCATTCTCCACCAGATGGTTAGATCTTTCGATATAGGCATTCTGATAGGAATGCACATAAATAGAAAACAGGATAATGGGAATAGACCATGCCACCACGAATAAACCTACCAGCACATGCTGCAAGGCAGGCAGACGTTTCGTATTCCTCTCTCCTGTTTCGACGCTTTTTCTCATTCCCCTATACTTCCCTTGGTTTTCATACTGCCTTTGTATCTTCTGGTTTCACCCGCCATTTTTAATTGCAGTTTCCATCCGTATACTTATAGATGTATCTTATCTAGGGAAAGAATACAAGTCCCAATCTTTTAGGAAGGTGTCTTATTTTCATTCCATGGCAATAAAAAAGAGACCTTTCGGTCTCTTTTTTCACTATGCTCCTGCTTCGTATTTCAGTTTGTCTCCCATTTGCTCTGTGGCAAAGCACTTTTGCAAGCACTTCGCACAAGGAGATACGTTGATTCCTTCATGTAATTCTTTTTGTGTGGAGGATTTTCTATGTTCTTCAATGGCGAAGAGTACTTCATGATAAGGAATCAATGGGTCAATCCCTGACAAAGCCAGATCTGCATACAGAGGTGCTGTTACTGCAGCTCGCACCGTTCTAGTGATACAAGGGAATTCCTTTCCTCCCGGTATAGGATCGCAGGGAATTCCCAAGTTTGCTTGCAATGCCATGGAGGCAGCCCGTTCTACTTGGAGGCCATCTCCACCTGCCAGATGGGTCACCGCCGCACTGGCCATGGTGCAACAGACGCCGGATTCTCCTACACATCCTGAATTTCCACTGGCCTGGGCATGAGTAAAGGCAATGGCTCCGATACCGGCTGCTACAATGAGGCTTTCTATCACCTTTTCATGGGGATAATCGTATCTCTCCCTCACTGCGTCTAACGCGCTATATAAATATCCTCCCCCGGTGCCCATTGGACCCGGCACGATTAATGTCCCCGGCAGCTTTGCATTGGTAGACATTGCCCTCGTAATAATGGCCTGCGTCAGGCTATCTGTAACCCCACCCCCTGAGGTCAGGTACCGATTCCAGAATTTTCCATAGATAGGCAGATTCGGCGTATCTACAGCATTCTCATATCCCACTTTTTCCAGGGAATGTACCTGATTGTACAGAATAGAATCTATTTTTTCGAAGTAATTCCAGATTTCTTCATCGCTCCAACCGGAGAAACCTTTCTCATACTCGATGGCAGCTTGAACGAAGGAGATACCCTTTTCTTCTGCGACTTTTCGCCACTCCTCTACCGTAGAGAAAAGCTGTGGCTTTCTGTCCTTTCTGGATACTACAGGAAGAAGTGCCGGAAGAATCCTGATTTCCACCCCTTTTCCACTTTCCTCTGGTAGTTCCGGCTTTTCAGCGTACTCAATCAGAGCTGCTATCGCTCCGTCTTTTTGCGTATGCTGCTCATATACCACTTCCTGATAGTTTTCCTTTATCCTTTGCTCTGCTTCATAGACAGCATTTTCATTCCCATACAAAAGAACCGCCCAGGTATCTGCTTGCCACTCTAGCGGAAAGCCATTGATTTCATAGGTGCGTACCATACCGCCACCTATGGAGGCAGCCACAAGTTTTGCCGTATCACCAGCTTCTCCTGTCAACTCAAAGGTGGTACTTCCCGGATAGGGGTTATCCTCTTCGTTCTCTGTAAACTCATAAGATAGGCCTGCTGCCCTGGCCTCTTCATGGCCACGAAATAATCTGATATCATCGGTTGCAAAGTCCAACAGCCCGCCTAAGTAGGCTCTATCATCCATCATGTTTCCCAATGACTTTAGATGTTCTGCAGATGGATTAAAAGAGATTCGCACTCTCTTTGGTTTACTTTTTAGTGTATATCTCGCCATTCTCCCCACCCTGCTGGTACCGGCAAAGCTTCCGCTGGAGCCGGGCTGCATGATAGGGCCAAACACATCATTAAAAAAATCCGGGTAAAAAATTTTAGCCATTTTTGTTTCCTCTGCATTATATGACATAGTCCTGTATATCCAGCATATTTGCCGTCTTCAGGAATTGTTTTGTTCTTTCTAGTTTGGGTGCCCCAAATATCTGATCCGGTGTTCCTTCTTCCAGGATGCTTCCTCCATCCAGGAACGCCACCTTTGTAGCCACACTTTTGACAAATCGCATCTCGTGACTGACCACAATCATGGTCATGCCCTCCTGCGCAATTTCGTTCATAACCCCTAAGACTTCTCCAACCCACTCCGGGTCTAACGCGCTGGTAGGTTCATCGAATAGAATCACGCTGGGATCCACCGCCAGTGCTCTGGCGATTCCGATTCGCTGTTGCTGTCCACCGGAAAGAAAAGCAGGATAGACATCTGCTTTGTCTAAGAGGCCTACTCTATCAAGCAGTTCTCTTCCTCTTTCCTCCGCCTCTTTTTTCTTCATTTTTTTCACGATGATAAGACTTTCCGTTACGTTTTGCAGTGCCGTTTTATTGGCGAAAAGGTTATAATGCTGGAAAACCATAGCGGTCTTATTTCGTATTCTTTGAATATCCTTTTTTGTAGCAGTGGCTGCATCGATGACAGCATCATCGATTCGTATGGTGCCTTCCTGTGGCGCATCCAGCCAGTTTAACGTGCGAAGCAGCGTTGTTTTGCCGGCTCCTGATGGGCCAATTAAGGTTACAATCTCTCCCTTTTTTACAGAGAAATCTACCCCTGTAAGCACCGGCGTCTCGTCGTATGTTTTCTTAAGTCCCTTTATTTCTATCATTTCACTGTTCTTCTTTCATATACTCTGACGTGTTTCTCCATGAGGATGAGGATTCGCTCCAAAATGAAGCAACATACCCAGTAGATTAAAGCCACTACGATATACACTTCAAAGAATCGGAAGGATCTGGCGCCTACGATTTTGGCTGCTGCCATCATCTCAATGACGGAGATATTGAAAATCAGGCTGGTCTCTTTCAGCAGAGAAATCAAGGAATTTCCCAAGGGAGGTAACGCTACAGCAAATGCCTGAGGAAGCACCACTCTACGCATGGCTTGCATGGTAGTCATGTTTACGCTGTAGCATGCTTCCAGTTGACCAGCCTCTACGGAGAGGATCGCACTTCGAATGGTCTCCGACATAAAGGCGCCACTGTTTAGTGATAGAGCCGCTACTGCAAACACATTGGCTGATATACCCATGACATTGAAGTTCGTGCCTATGCTTTCATTGATGCCTTTTAGAAAAATGGGGATACCGTAATATGCCACCAGTAGCTGTACCATAGCCGGTGTTCCTCGGATGAAGGATATGTAGATGACACAAATTTGAGATAGTACTTTGATACGAAATACTCGTACCATAGCTACTGCAAATCCCAATATCAAGGCAATGATTCCTGATATCAGTGCAATCTCCAAGGTCACCGGCAGGTACTGGATGATTTCCGGAATGGTGGAAACCATATATTCTAGATCAAATATTTTTCCCATGTTGCCCTCGTGTGAAGTCTAGCTTACTGACTTACTCTGGATTCTACTGCTTCTTTGGAAGCGTAGTCTGCACCTAAGTACTCCTTGCTGATTTCACCTAACTTACCACTTTCTACCAATTTCCGCAGTGCTTCATCCACCAGGACTTTCAATTCTTCATTCTCAGGAGTATTTGCATATAACCAGAATACCGGCTGAGGCTCTTCATCATTACGCAGCGCAAATTCTACCTGCAGGCCCTGCTCTGTTACGATTTTGTTTGCTGTAACAGGGCTTACCAATGTAGCGTCCACACGGCCTTCCTGTACATCCAAAAGCGCTTTCGTGATATCTCCATCACCGTATACTACGTTGATTTCGTTACCGTTTTCTGCATTCCAGCCTTCGATGAAGCTGGCATTGGAGCTACCTACACCTACAGTTACGGTTTTACCCTTTAAGTCCTCTAAGCTCTTGATATCATCTCGTACTGCAGCGTATGCGATTGCGCCCAAATCCCAGGAATAAGCGGTTTCACCAAAAAGATATTTTTCTTCTCTTTCCGGAGTCTTTGCTGCCTGGCTTACGATCAGGTCATATCTGTCTGCCTCCAGTCCTGCAAAAATGGAGGACCATTCTACTGCCTGATAAGTAAAGCTTACTTCCGGAATCAGTTCATCTACGGCTTTTGCCACCGCGATATCATAGCCATCCGGCTGTCCATCTTCGCCGATATAGTTATACGGTGCATATGCACCTTCTGTCGCGATACGGAATTCCTTTACTTCAACCGTACTCTCTGCTGCTGTCTCTACCTCTGTAACTTGCACGTCTGCACTTCCGGATGTAGGCACTGTCTTACCGCATCCTGTGAGGCTGCTTACTGCTAAAGTGGAAATAATAGTTGCTGATACGATTCTCTTTGCGATTTGTTTTTTCATAATACTCTCCTTCACTCTTTTGGATTTTGAATCATATACTTTCGTTTTAGGCAAAAGAAAAGCCCGGGAATCTCTTCCCGGGCTTATGACCTGTATGTATCGCTTCTTCGTTCTGGTTACTTCTGTCCTATGCAGCCACACCGAAAAAACACCTGGTCATGTTACGTGCCCGGGAGTTCATCATGCGACAACACATCATGTTATGCATTTTTTTGTAATCAGAATAATACATTGGCTTTCTCCTACCTGGTTTCGAATGTATCGAACCAAATTTGATTTTGTACATCTTATCACCCATTTCCTACCAAGTCAATAGGATATGCTAATTTCAAACCAAGTATTTTTTGATTAGGCTTATCAAATTTTTTGATATAGACACTACAGTCCTAAGTATGCTTCGTAGATTTCACATACCTTCTTTGCGTCTTCTGCTTTCGGCATTTCGCAGAAAATACGCAGTAGTGGCTCTGTGCCGGAGAATCTGGCGATGACCCAGCCTCCATTTTTAAAGTACACTTTGCTACCATCTAAGTAGCTGACTTTTTCGATTTCAAAAGGAAGTTCCGGAAGGCATTTATCCTCCAACAGGATTTTCAGAATCTCTTCTTTTTTCTGCTGGGTGAACTTATAGTCGTTCTCTTCCATATGGATACTACCATAGTGCTTCTCCATCTCTTCCATGATTTCAGAGAGTTTCTTGCCGGTTACCGCAATCATCTCCACCAAAAGCATAGCAGCGTAGATGCCGTCCTTTCCCTTGATGTGACCTCTGACGGTGAGGCCTCCGGAGCTTTCTCCACCGATGATGGCATCCACTTCATTCATTTTACCGGAGATGTGTTTGAAGCCCACAGGCACTTCATAGCACTTGTCTCCAAACTCCTCTGCCACTTTATCAAGTAGATGAGTAGTACAAATATTTCGCACCACCGGGCCTCTCCAGCCTTTGTATTTCTCCAGATAGAAATAAAGCAGCACCAGAATGTCATTGGGATGCAGGAATCTACCCTTGTCATCGATGACGCCGATACGGTCGGCATCTCCATCGGTAGCAATACCGATGTCATAGTGTCCGTCCACTACCACGTTCTGAAGAGTGTGTAAGGTAGCTGCAGATGGTGCGGGAAGCTTCCCTCCAAAGAGTGTATCATGCCTGTCATGGATGGTTCTGGTTTCGCATCTGGCAGTCTCCAGAATCATGCGCAATGCTGTTTCGCTAACGCCATACATAGGGTCCAGGACTACTCGCAACCCTTTTTCTTTGATAGCATCCATATTGATTTCTGCGATGATGCTATCGATGTACTCATTCATGGGATAGATTTCATGAATCAGGCAGGAAGCCACCCCTTCTGCATATTCCTTTGTCTTCACCTCTGTCACTTTGGAGATATAAGTCTCGATGTCTCTTGTCTGAATCTCATCCGCATCTCTACCCCCTGCTGTAAAGACTTTGATACCATTGTAAATGGCCGGGTTATGGCTGGCAGTTACCATCATGCCATAGGGCAAGTCATGCTTCATCACGTAGTACATCACAAGGGGCGTTGGGCTACTTTTATTGACTAAATAGCTTTCGATACCATTGGCGGAAAATACTTCCGCGCTCCACTGCATGGCTTCCTTAGACAGAAATCTACGGTCATAGCCCAGCACGATTCCTTTATCCGCCACTTGCTCCGCTTTCATTTTGTCACACATAGCCTGAGCCAGAAGCTGGATATTGGCCTTTGTGAATTCATCTCCGATGATGGCTCTCCAGCCACCAGTTCCAAATTTTACCATTTTGTTTTCCTCTTCCTTTTCTTCACCTTTTACATATAGACTCTTACCTGATGCTTGCTTCCGGGAGCCTGCACGGGAATCTTATCTACCTCTTCCCCATCTAGTACTAACTTCTTAACCCCTTTCATGACGCCTTTGGTCTTCTCTACTTGGATTTCAAAAGTAGCATCACGCCATACTCTGGTAGCTTCAAAGCTTTCCCAGTCCTTTGGCAAGCAAGGATCGATGGTTAAATGATCAAAGCCCGGCTGAATGCCCAGCATATATCTGGTGGCTGAGAAATATGCCCAACCGCCTGAGCCCGTCATAAAGGGATGTCTGGCTCTACCGAAGCGCTCATGCTCCTTGCCATAGATGAACTGGCAATAGGAATATGGCTCCGATTCTCTCACTTCAATCATGTCGTTCTGATAGTAAGGGCATAGGGCGTCATAGTACTTCATGGCTCTGTCGCCATTGCCCATCTTTGCCTCCGCAGCCCATACCCATGGATTGGGATGGGAGAAAATGGAGGAATTCTCCTTTAGTCCCGGATATACCTTTGTGATAAATCCGATGGATGGATTTACGGTTCTATAGGCCGGTGTATTTAAAAGTAAGCCATACTTGGTATAAAGATTCTCATCGATGGTATCCAAGGCTTTCTGCGCCTTCTCTCCTGTCGCTGCGCCAGACAGCACCGCCCAAGCATTAGACTCTAAGTGTACTCTACCCTCCGTATCTGTTTTGGTTCCGATTTTATCTCCTTCTTTGGTGATGCCGCGAATATACCATTCCCCGTCCCAAAGGACTTCATCGCTGACCTTCTCCACTCCTGCCAGTACTTTCGTGTAATGCTCTGCGTCTTCCCTTTTGCCTAGATAGGTAGCCAGGTCAATGAAGTGGTGCAGAGCCCACACATGGAGGAAGGTTACCATAGCACTTTCGCCACCGCCCAAATTCAGGCAGTCGTTCCAATCTGCTCTTAAGCCCTTGCAGACCCCATGGCTTCCTACTTCTCTTTCTGAGAAGTCCAGTATTTTCTTCATATGCTCATAGACAGTGCCTTCTTTTTCATCCGCATAGGGCACAATCTGATTCAGGAATTCAAACTCGCCGGTTTCTTTCACATACTCCACGATGGATGGCACAAGCCATAACGCATCATCTGCGCAGGCATCCTCTTTGCCGTGTACTCTGCTACTCTTTGGCACCGGAATGACAGTAGGAGATTTGAAGCCGTCTCCCTCCGGTTCTTCCTCAAACCAGGCAGGATCGAAAAGGTGCAGGCCATAGCCGTCAGAAGTCAGACCATTTAAGAGCTGTTTAATTCTCAGCTTGCACATTTCCGGATTGGAATGCGGTATGGTCATAGCATCCTGGGCTGTATCACGGTACCCCAGACCGGTTCTACCCCCTACTTCGATAAAGGAGGCGAATCTGGAGAACATGACGTTGATTTCAGATTGATATAAGGTCCAGGTGTTCAGCAGGGTATTCATCCCCTCACTTGGGGTTTTTACCTGAAGTTTTCCACATTTGTTTTCCCAATATGCACGTAGTTCTTCGTATGCTCTGTCTACGGCTTTCGGGTCCTGGTATTTTTCCCGTACTCGCTTTCCTTCTGCGCGAGTACCCTCCCCCAGCATGTAGATGAAACGCACTTCTTCTCCCGGTGCTATTTCTACGTTCTTCTGCAAACTACCGCAATGGTTGTTTCCCTTTTCCTGAGAAGAACTACAGCACCCCTTTTGCACTGCCACCGGGTTATCTTCTGTATGGTACATACCAAGGAAGGTGTCTCGCACACAATCAAATCCATCCGGCTGGAAATTCGCCGTGAAGTATTGGTAGCCATCCGGTTCGTAGTATAAGTCTTCTTCGATGATGCCGTCTGCGTAGGATGAACCGGCGCAATACAGACTCATCTGGAAATTCTGATTATCCACTGCAATACTATGGAAGGAGAATTCCAAATAGGAAAATAGACTCAGGTTACGTGCTTTATCCCCGGTATTCTTTACTCTTACATCCCAGAGAAGCACATTTTCTCCCAGTGGAATACTCATCTTTTGACTTGCCTTTAAGCCATCATATTCACACTCATAGACTGTGTAGCTCAGTCCATGACGGCAGGTGTATTTTGCCTTTGTCAGGTCCTTTGCCACCGGCTGCCAGGAAATGGAGAAGTAGTCTTTCTTCTCATTGTCTCTTACATAGATGTAGTATCCGGGCCGATCCATAGGGATGCTGTTTCCATGGAACCTACTGATTCGATGGTACTCCGGGCTTTCATAGAAGCTGTATCCGCCTGCAGTATGATTCACCACTGCTGCCATCTTCTCTACCCCCAAGTAGTTGGTCCAGGATGTGGGCAGATCTATCCTGTCGATGACGTATTCTCTGTTCTCGTTGTCAAAATGTCCGTATTGCACGTTCTATCCTCCTTGTTTACCACTATAGTTTGTCACGATACCCTAATTTACTCTTCTACATACCATTCTAAAAACACAAAAAAAGAACCACAATTGCAAGAATTGTGGTTCTTTATCTTTTTTTGGCTTATTTACTATGCCTTACTGTCTATTTTGTTCATCCTTCTCTTTCAGCGGAGGATAAATGTCGCTTGGAGCTTGAGAGAACTGTCCTCTCTCACCTGTGTATACGCCATTCTCATATGGATTCGGCTGTGGTCTCCAGTTAGGATCACGGAAGCCTTCTTTTTCAGATACAGCTTTCTTTTCGTCTCCATCTACATCCAGACTTTTCAGATCATCATCGCCTAAATTCTTACCGGAGTTCTCGCTGGCTGCTTCAACAGTGTTCTGCTCTGCTGTTTCCGTCTTCACAGCCTCAATCTTTTCGTCGGATTCTTTCTTCTCTTCTTCCGGTTCAGGGATTCCCTTCACCTCGCGGAAAATCTTCATGAATTCCTTACCGGTGATGGTTTCTCTTTCGATTAAGAAGCCAGCCAGTTTATCCATGACTTCTTTATTCTCGGAGAGAAGCTTCTTGGCTTCTTCATAACAATCCTTCAAGATGTTCTTTACTTCATCATCTACGCCTGCCGCAGTGGTATCTGCGCAGTTCATGGAAGCGCGTCCATCCAGATATCTGCTTTCTACTGTCTCCAGACCCATGAGTCCAAAGCGCTCACTCATACCATACTGGGTTACCATGGCTCTAGCGATCTTAGTGGCTTTCTCGATATCATTAGAAGCGCCTGTTGTAACAGAATCAAACATAATCTCTTCTGCTGCACGACCACCTAAGAGGCCTACAATCATATCATGTAATTCTGCTTTGGAATTCAGGTACTTTTCTTCTTCCGGCACCTGCATCACATAGCCAAGTGCTCCCATAGTACGGGGTACGATGGTAATCTTCTGTACCGGCTCTGAGTTTTTCTGCAGTGCCGCGATAAGTGCATGTCCCACTTCATGATAGGAGACAATCTTACGCTCCTCTTTGCTCATGATGCGGTCTTTCTTTTCTTTACCTACCAGCACCTGCTCCACTGCATCAAAGAGGTCTTTCTGGGATACAGCTTTGCGTCCCATCTTGACTGCATTGATGGCAGCTTCGTTGATCATATTGGCCAGGTCAGAGCCTACGGCACCGCTGGTAGCCAGTGCGATTTCATCTAAGTCTACGGTTTCATCCATCAGCACATCTTTTGCATGTACTTTCAGGATGTCTACACGGCCCTTAAGGTCCGGTTTATCTACGATGATACGTCTATCGAAACGACCCGGACGAAGCAGGGCTTTATCCAAGATTTCCGGTCTGTTGGTAGCAGCCAGGATGATGATACCCTTCTTGCCATCGAAACCGTCCATCTCAGACAGCAACTGGTTCAGAGTTTGTTCTCTTTCATCGTTTCCACCGCCGTACTTGCTGTCACGGCTTCTACCGATGGCATCGATCTCATCGATGAAGATGATACAAGGTGCGTTTTTCTCCGCTTCTTTGAAAAGGTCGCGGACACGGGAAGCACCCACACCTACATAGAGCTCTACGAAGTCAGAGCCTGCCATAGAGAAGAATGGCACTTTGGCTTCGCCGGCTACTGCTTTTGCCAGTAAGGTTTTACCGGTACCGGGAGGTCCTACAAGGAGGGCACCCTTTGGGAGCTTTGCACCAATCTGAGAGTATTTCTCCGGATTGTGCAGGAAATCTACTACTTCTACCAAGGATTCCTTGGCTTCGTCTTCACCGGCTACATCCTTAAAGGTGACGCCGGTCTGCTTTTGTACATATACTTTGGCGTTGCTCTTGCCTACATTGAACATACCGCCTCCGCCGTTTTTGGTCATGCGGCGGAATAAGAGACTGAGAAGTCCCCACACCAGAAGTACCGGTAACACCAGATTGACTAACCAGTAGATGATGACGCTGGACTCTCTCTGTACCTCACCTTTGAAGTTCACGCCATGCTGGTAAAGTCTTCCTATCAAAGTAGGATCATCCAGGTTTGCTGTGTAATAGGTAGTCTTACCATAATTGGCATTGAATCCAAAGAGGTTCTGACCGCCTGTAGCCGGGGTACTCTCGTCGGTGCTGGTATCCTTTAAGGTGATGTTGATACGGTCTGCCAGCATCTGTACACTGGCTACTTTATCTGCTTCCACCCATTTGATGAACTGGTCATAGGATACTTCGCTTTCGGCCGGCGTACTAAGGGCTGTCATAAAGGTGCTGACAAAGACTAAGGTCACCACCGCTACGATGATGAAGAGAATCAGGTTCTGTTTACCAGGACCGCCTTCTCCGCCGGGTCCGTTATTATTTCCATTGTTATTTTGATTGTTTCCATTTTGATACGGATTCATAAGAAAATAGACAAACTCCTTTCTTTCCGATATTTGCCTTAACAGTTCAATTCTAAACATTTTCAGGGACGATTTCAATAAGCAAGGGGTGAATTCAAAGACACAAGTCTGAAATATTTGTGAAAAAAATGCAGAAAAGGGGTAGATTTTTAAAAACAAGAGTAATATAATTTTCTAGTTAAAAAAAGTCAATTTCACGTTTTTCAGCACAAAAAAGTGCAGAATTGGAGTACCACATGGCAGTAAAATACGTATTTGTGACCGGTGGTGTCGTGTCAGGACTTGGCAAAGGCATTACCGCAGCTTCTCTTGGTCGCCTCTTAAAAGCAAGGGGTTACAAAGTGACCATGCAGAAGTTCGATCCCTACATCAATATCGATCCCGGCACCATGAACCCTATCCAGCATGGTGAAGTTTTCGTCACCGAAGATGGCACCGAGACCGACTTAGACCTTGGTCACTACGAAAGATTCATCGACGAAAACCTAGACAAGAATTCCAACGTTACCACCGGTAAAATCTACTGGTCCGTTTTACAGAAAGAGCGTCGCGGCGACTACGGCGGCGGCACCGTACAGGTCATCCCTCACATCACAAACGAAATCAAAAGTCGTTTCTATCGCAACTACACAGATCCAGACACCCATATCGCCATCATTGAGGTGGGCGGTACTGTTGGCGACATCGAATCTCAACCTTTCCTAGAAGCAATTAGACAGTTCCAGCACGAAGTTGGTCACGAAAATTGTATTATGATACACGTGACTCTGGTTCCTTATTTGCATGCATCCCAGGAATCCAAGACAAAACCTACCCAGAATGCTGTAAAAGAATTACAGGCCATGGGTATCTGGCCGGATATCATCGTATGTCGAAGTGAAGTACCACTTACACAGGAAATCAGAAATAAGATTGCTCTCTTCTGCAATGTGCCAAAAGAAAACATTTTACAGAACTTAAACGCAGAGTACTTATATGAGATTCCACTTATCATGGAAAAGGAGCGCCTTGCCAATGTGGCTTTAGATTGTCTGAAGCTTCCTTGTCCGGAACCGGACCTTTCCGATTGGAAGGCTATGGTAGAAGACTTAAGAAATCCTACCGGCGAAGTCACTGTAGCACTGGTTGGTAAATATACTGCCCTTCACGATGCTTACATCAGCGTGGTAGAGGCATTAAAGCATGCAGGTATCCCGAATCATACAACCGTACATATCAAATGGGTAGATTCCGAGAAAGTCACAGAAGAAAATGTATCCGACATCCTTGGAGATGTAGATGGCGTTCTGGTACCCGGTGGTTTCGGCGATAGAGGTATCGACGGTATGATTCATGCCATCACATACGCCCGCACCCAGAACATCCCATATCTTGGCCTTTGCCTTGGTATGCAGCTTTCTATCATTGAATTTGCCCGTAATGTAGTGGGTCTTGCAGACGCACACAGTATCGAACTTGATCCTAATACTCCACATCCTGTCATCGCACTTTTGCCAGATCAGAATGGTGTAGAAGATATCGGCGGTACTTTACGTCTTGGCGCATATCCTTGTGTACTGTCTTCCGACTCCAAGGCTTATAGTCTTTACAGCACTACTGAGATCAGCGAGCGTCACAGACACCGCTATGAAGTAAATAATGACTACCGTGAACAACTTACCTCTCACGGTCTTCGACTTTGCGGCCTATCTCCGGACGGTCGCATCGTAGAAATGATTGAGAATCCTTCTCATCCTTTCTTTGTAGCCACACAGGCTCACCCAGAACTGAAGTCCAGACCAAATAAGCCACACCCTCTATTCAAAGGCTTTGTACAGGCTGCCAGAGAGCATTCCGGCAAGTAATTGGTAACAAAAAAGCACATTATTATGAGTAGTTGCTCAAAATAATGTGCTTTTATTATGCTTTCATTTATACTTCCGGTTGTGTGAGAAGCTCCGTCATTCTAGGTAAGAAGGCACGATAACCGGTTTGAATCTTTTGGTATTTGCCGATGAGTTCTACACGCTTTTTCTGATACTCAGCGTACATATCATCGTAGTGACGCAGGAGGCACTCTACCACCTGGTCATTGATTTTTCCACTATAGACGTAACGATCCAGGACATCCTGCACATACTCGTGCTCATGTACTGCCATGTAATTCTTACGCTCCAGTGTCTGCGCCGTAAGGTCAGCCACCGCCAGTACCTGCTGCGGTATGGTCAGTTCTTTCTTCTTTAGACCTCTCGGATAACCGCTTCCATCTAAAAACTCATGATGCCTGATGGCAAGCTGTACGATTGGATCCTCGATACATCCTGTCAGGATGGTTTCTGTGAGGATTGCGTGGGTATTCTTGATCTGCAGACTTTCCGGAGAAAGCTTTTCTGTACTCTCCAGGATATCCATGGGCACTGCTATGAGTCCTAAGTCCGCCAGATACGCTGCCACGTGCAGTTGCTGCTTATCCCAAGCCCCTAGCTTTAACCTTTCTGCCAGGGCATCCGCATAGAATACTCTGGCTGTGGTTCTGCACAGGAGATACGGGCTCTTCATATCGAAGAAAAGAGCCACCATTTCTAACAACTTATCAATCACTTCATCTGAAAAATGGGCTTCATCCCACAGCACATCCATTTCTTTTTTGTAGGAGTCATTGGCCAGTTTGTCTAATACCTTTTCTTTGGCCTGCAATTTCATAAAGTGGTCTACTGCATCCCCACTTACTGTCACATCTCGAAAGAGTTTGAAATAGTAATTAGGGATTTTTCCTCTACGCAGGAGATCCATCTTTTCTGCTACTGCCAAAAAGTAGATGGATTTTCTTACCTGATCATCTATGTTTTCCTGGTAAAGCTTGTTGTATGGTAGATGATGGTTAAGTAAAACCTGCTCCGCTTTATTAGGAAATGGAAACATGTATTTTACAAACATGGATCCATATAAGGAGTGCTTCGCAGGATCTGTCGTATCAAAGCTGTCAAACTCTGATAAGTTAGGCTCCACCAACATGCCTATGTCATGCAAAAGACCGATTAAAGCATATTCCGGGAGGTCTTCTTTTGGATATTCCTCCGGCAAGGCCTGCATCATTTTAAAATACAGGTAACTTACCATCTCGGAATGATTTGCTATAGTCGGATTTGCGATATTTAAAGTCTTACGGATAATCTGTACGATTTCCCTGTTCTTGATGATGCTCATGATGTCTTCCCCTTTACACGATAAGCATTAGTTCTTTATTATATATCGACTTTATTCCGTTTATTCTTTATTTCAGGATTACGTTCTTGCCAAGCTGTGCTACAGCGATGTATGTCTTACCTGTATTCAGCTGGATTTCGTTGCCATTGTCATCATAGTAAACAGTAGGCTGATAATCTGTAGTCTTCTTCCAGGTTACATGGATTGCTTTACCTTTTGTGATGTAGTAGCCGTCCTGTGTGGTACCCAGCATGTTAAACGCCAGATAGCCTTTGGTATCCAGCTGCTGCCATGGTGTATTCTGTACGATGACATTAGAGAATGTCAGCTGTTTGCCTGTAAGGGCATCTACCTGTGGCTTTCCATGGATGTACTTATAGTACTGACCATCTGCAGCATTGTATACCAGTTTGCTCTTGGTATAACTGAATACCTGAGATAAGTCTACGGTATTTGCTGCAACTGCATTTGCATAAGCGCTTAAATCATTTACACCGGAAGCGAAGGTAAAGTGCTTCGGATTGTAGTATCCCTGACGTAAGTTCAGGCTGTAGCCCTGCTGTGTACAAGCTTTCTGGATGCCGCTTGCAGAGATATAAGCATTGTGAGGAGCTACACGGTCCTTGGTACGGAAGAAGTTGCCTGCACCAGGTGCCTTACCACCTACACCATACTCATAGGTACCGGATAAGTTGTTCATATCCGGTGCATCGATAACGCCTTTCATGTATGCTACACCACCAAAGTGAATCAGGATTGGATCCCATTCCTTTGCTGCATAGGTATAGTAAAGTCTGCAGCTTCGGATGTTACCGATACGGTTAAGTCCCTGCCAGTTTGGAATGATAGCCATCTGACGGGAGATGTTACCCTCTTCCATGATTTCATAGAGGATATCTGCATTGCCGATACCATAGGATGGCTGCGCAGATTTATCTGTAGGCATCATCACAGCAATAGGTCTTACATTGGCCTGTGCTGCTGTGGTAGGAAGGCCTGTATAGACACTGGTAGTGCTGGTCTCTGTATAAGTAGCTGCGGTCACTTTTGTGGTGCTCTGCGCACCTGCGGCAGCTGCGGTTGCATCTCCGGCTGTATAGTGACCTAAGTATTTGCCATAATAATTAGCAAAAGAGTAGCTGTATTTACCTACAGGAGCCGGCTTACCGGTTCCGAGAGATTTGTAGATAGCAGATGCTTTCATATTTTTCATGGACTGGGCATCTACCTGCTGTACATATGCGTTGATATCAAAGGATGCATTGCCGCGACGACCCTGGGCTACACCTACTTCTACGAAATGACGAAGCAGTTCAGCCGGGTTATTGCCGATGCTGGCCTGTACATCCGGATTGTTGTTGTAATAGTATGTTGCATCAAAGACTTTAGAATAGTCTCTGCCGTTGTATGTAGTAGCTGTGACAACTGCTGCAGGACGATTCAAAAGGTATGGATTCTGCAAGCAGGAAGTCAGTACATTGTAGAATGCATCCGGCACACCATTGATTTTGCCATAATACTCTTTGCAATAGGCTGCCAGCTCATTGTAGTCCATGGTATAGCCATTGTCTAACAGCATCTCCAGGTTACGATAGGCATTCTTTGCAATGTTGATGCTGATGGCTGTGCTTCCCAGCTGTCCCTGATCATTAAAGGTCCAATAGTAGTTCTCTACATCTGTCAGGTATGCAGGGGACCAGGATCCGTCTGCTACTCCTAACTTTGCCTGCATGTCTGCTACGGAAGTAAACATGGTATTTCTCACTACAGCCTCAGCTGCTTTTGTGGGAAGTACCGGTACAATCAGTGCTACCAGCATAAGGACGCTGAGTGCTATGCTGATTACAGTCTTTTTTGTCTTATTTACTGCTCTCATTTTGTCTGTCTCCTTTGGTTACATCTTAAATAAAGTGCTAAGGATGCCCCTTCCCAGGGATGCACCCACATTTCCACCTAATGTCTGTCCGAATTTGCCGAATTTCTTACCCACCTGTTTGCCTACTTCACGGCCTACAGTACCGGCTACGGAATTTCCTACGGACTTGGCTGCACGCTTCTTTGCGTTGGCAGCTTTTTGTTCTTCTCGTTCTTTGGCCTTGGCAGCCGCAGCCTCTTCTTTTTCTTTCGCTTTAGCTGCTGCCTGCTCTTCTGCTAGTCTAGCAGCTGCTTCTTCCTTCTCTATACCGAGGCGCTGCAGAAGCTCAAAGGCTGACTCCGGATCTACCGCACTTGCATATTTGCTATACAAAAGACTTCCTTTGATGGCGTTATTTCTGGTGTTTTCATCGATAGCGCCACAGTCCATGGTTTTTGCAGGCAGGATAGATACTTTCTGCACTATTGATGGCGTTCCGTCCTCTTCTAGGAAGGAAACAACTGCTTCCCCAATTCTCAGATTCTGGATTACATCTGCGGTCTTGAAAGCCGGATTTTCTCTGAAAGAGTCTGCTGCCGCCTTTACCGCCTTCTGATCTGTAGGGGTATAAGCATGCAGGGCATGCTGTACTTTATTGCCAAGCTGTGCCAGGACCCCATCCGGAATATCCCTTGGGTTTTGCGTCACAAAATAAATGCCGATGCCTTTGGATCTGATGAGCTTTACTACCTGCTCAATCTTTTCCAGTAGAGGCTTTGGTGTATCGTTGAACAAAAGATGGGCTTCATCGAAGAAAAATACCATCTTCGGTTTGTCTAAATCCCCTACTTCCGGCATGATTTCAAAAAGTTCAGAAAGCATCCATAGTAGGAATGTAGAATATAAGGTGCTGTTCCCTATCAGGCTTTCGCTGGCCAGTACATGAATCATGCCTTTGCCACCCTCGCCTGTGGTCAGCCAGTCTCTCACATCTAATGCAGGCTCTCCAAAGAACTGCTCCCCACCTGCGATTTCCAAGGAAACCACCGCTCTTTGAATAGCACTAATGGAAACCTTGCTGATATTGCCGTACTCGGCTGTGAATTCTTTATTATTCTCAGCGATGTAGTTCAGCATGGCTTTCAGGTCTTTTAAGTCAATTAATGCAAGGCCTTCTTCATCTGCTATTTTGAAAAGGATTGCTAAGATATCTCTTTGCAGGTCATTGAGTCCCAGGATTCGAGACAGCAAAAGTGGCCCCATCTCTGTAACTGTAGTACGTAGCTGGATGCCCTTCTCTCCATACACATCCCAGAATGTAGTAGGATATGCCTGCTGAATGCCTGCGATATCACCCTTTACATCTGCCAGGAATACCGGCACGCCCATTTCACTGAAGCTTTCTGCCAGTGCTTTCAGCGTTACCGTCTTGCCTGTACCGGTAGCACCGGCAATCAGGCCATGGCGATTGGCTTTTCCCGGTAGTAAGTATACCGGCTGTCCATCTTCTGTGTTTGCAACCCAAATCTTACCTTCTTGTAGCATGGTTGACCCCCTTTCGATCCCCAAAACTATGCTTTTACCACTTTGTTTGATTGATTGCTTCTACCAGCGCACGTCTGGTATCTAAGATTTTTTCTCTATCCCTGCTGTCCAATGCCTCCTCAAAGGCCTGTACACACTGCGCAATTAAAGTTCTATCCCCACCGATGCATTCCTCATAGGCTCTTTCTGCACGGACAAGAAGAAGTTTATTTTCTTCCTGATCTCTTGGGCCTAGCTTTAAGTAAGCCAGTTCTTTCATACGGGCTTCGATTTCCTCATCCGTCATCTGGTTGTAACGGCCTTTGAAAATCTTGCTCTTCATTTCCCCTGTGGATACGACTTTTACTTCTACCTCAAGAATCGCATTGATATCATAAGTAAAGGTGACGTCCACTGCTTCCTGTCCCTTCGGTCCTGCCGGTACATCTACCGTGAGCTCTCCTAAGAGCAGGTTATTGTGTACCATACGGCTCTCGCCCTGGTATACGTTGATGGTGACTTTATCCTGATTCTCCCTGGCTGTATAATAGCGCTCTGTGCGGCTGGCAGGGATTACGGTATTACGTTCAATGATAGGGCTAAAGTGTCCTGCTTCCTGACCACCATCGTAGCGATCCACAGTTACTTCCGTACCCAGCGTAAATCCACACACATCCGTCAGGATGACTTCTTTTACTTCTTTATTACGCTCTTTCATGGCTGCCTGAATGGCCGCTCCTAGAGCGATTGCTTCATCCGGATTGACAGAAGTATCCGGGAACTTTTTAAATAATTTCGCGATGAAGTTACGAATGAGTGGCATTCTGGTAGCACCACCTACAAGCACTACTTCATCGATGTCCGATACCCTTACATGAGCGTCTGCGATACTTCTCTGCAGTGGAGCACGAAGCTTTTCTAATAGCGGTTCACAAGCCTCTTCGAACTCATGGCTTGTCATGGTGAATTCTTTGTCTTCATCTCCCACCGGAACCTTTACCGTAGCTTCCGCTTCATCAGACAGGCGAAGTTTCATCTCTTCTGCTGCTTCATAGATAAGAGAAAGGGTCTTGCTGTCTAACTTTTCTTTGTCTAATTCCAGTTTCTCCAGAATGGCGTCTTCTATTACGGCAGTGAAATCCTCACCACCTAAGTAGTTATCTCCGGCAACTGCTCGTACTTCCAAAATCGTGTCGAACAGTTCCAGGATAGATACGTCGAAAGTACCACCACCTAGGTCGAATACCAGAAATCTGGTGCTTTGGCTCTTATCATATAGGCCATAGGTAATAGCTGCTGCCGTAGGCTCGCTGATGATACGCTCTACCTTCAAGCCTGCTAATTGTCCTGCTAGCTTTGTTGCCTTTCTTCTGTCGTCGTCAAAGTAAGCCGGTACACTAATGACCGCCTCTTCTACTTCGCAACCCAGGAAATGTTCTGCATCCTCTTTCAAGGATTTCAAAATCAGAGCGGATAAATCTTCTGATTTGAATTTATGATTTCCTAACTGGTACTCCTTCTCCGAACCCATGAATCTTTTGAATACAGAAGCGGCGCGCTCCGGATGAATCGCGCTGTACTCCTTTGCACTGCGGCCAATGAGAACTTCTCCCTTCTCATCTACTGCCACTACGGATGGTGTAAGTCTCTCTCCAAGTCTATTCTGAATAATCTGGGACTCCCCATCCTTAAATACCGCTACCAAGCTGTTGGTAGTCCCTAAATCGATACCTACAATCATGTTTTTTCCTCTATCGTAACTATTTATCTCTGAACTTTAATCATACCACGAAGTGGCTTATCAATCGAGTCCTTCGCATTATTCTCTCCCCATCCAACTAGCTATTTCTTCCGAACAAGTTCCACCGCACATTCTACGTGAACCGTGTGGGGGAACATATCAACCGGCGTTACCGCCCGAAGGTCATAGCCCCCCTGGCAAAGAATCTTTAGATCTCTGGATAAAGTCGCAGAATCACAGCTGACATATACTATCTTCTTTGGATGCATTTCTAACATAGTGTTAAGGCAGGCTTCGTCGCAGCCCTTTCTTGGCGGGTCTACCACGATGACATCAATCTGCTCTTCTTTATGCTTTCCATACCAGTCCGGAAGCACTTCTTCAGCCTTACCCACATAGAATTCCGTATTATCCAGTTGGTTTGCCTTGGCGTTCTCTTTTGCATCCTCTATGGCCTGTGGAATAATCTCCACTCCATAGACCTTCTTTGCACGCTGTGCTAAGAACAGGGAAATACTACCAAGTCCGCAGTATAAGTCCCATACGATTTCTTTTCCGGTGAGCCCTGCATACTGTAGTGCCAAGGAATAGAGCTGCTCGGTTTGCACCGGATTTACCTGGAAGAAGGAGTTCGGAGAAATCTGGTAGTGAACCTCTTCCCCTGTTAGCTTGCCATTTTCCCAAAGACGCAAAATGTCTTCAATGGTAGTTTCTCCCCAGATACATCTGGTTTCTTTTCCCATGATGACGTTGGTTTTCTCTGTATTTACATTGATGGAGATGCTGGTGATACCGGATATCTTCGACAAGGCTTTTACAAAGGCTTCCTCCGCCGGTAGCTTCTTGCCATTTATGATCAGGCAAACCATGATATCGCCTTTGGCTCTGCTTTTACGAAGAAGCACATGCCTCAAAAGGCCCTTTCCGGTTTCCTCATCATAGGCCTTCACTTTATTCTCTTCTGCCGTCTTCAAGATTGCTTTCAGGATGGCGTCGTACTCTTCCGCTCCCAAATAGCAGTCTGTATTCGCGATGATGGAATGGGTACGTCCGGCATAAAAGCCCGCAACCATGCGTCCTTCTTTGTTATATCCTATAGGATACTGCGCCTTTGCTCTATAATGCCAAGGCTCCTCCATGCCAAGGATTGGCTGCATCACCTGATCTAGCTCTTCTTCTGAAAATCCGCCGATCCGTTTTAGGTTATTCCGCACTTTATTTGCTTTGAATTCCAGCTGCTTCTCATAGCTCATAGTTTGAATCTGACATCCGCCGCAGGCTCTACTGCAAGGGCACTTGGGCTCTACCCGTGCCGGGGAAGGCTCCAGAATCTTTTCCAGTCTGGCGTAGGCATAGTTCTTTTTCGCTTTCATTACTTTCGCAGTGATACGGTCCCCTACTACTGCATCTTTAACGAAGAAAGGAAAGCCATCGATTTTACCGATGCCTTCCCCTTCTGTGCCCACATCTTCTATGATCACTTCTATCAGCTGATTCTTCTGATAATCCATGCTTAGTTTCCCTTCGTGGTGGTGATATTGGTCTCTAAGAGACGGTTGAATCCAAGCCAACCGGTTTCTGTTGTACTTTCCAAAATCTCTGTGAAAGTCTCCATCTTTGCGTCCGTATTATCGGCAAAGTTCAGCGCTACTGCTTCGATAAGAGCCGGCTTCTTCGGTGAGCCATACTCTAATTCTCCGTGATGAGATAAGATGCAATGCTTTAACTCTGCTTCCAATCTGGTAGGAAATCCGTCGATTTCCTTTATCTTTTCTCCTACCATTTCACAGCCCATCACAATATGTCCCAGGAAATTACCTGCGTCGGTGTAATCATTTTCCGGGAAGCAGGATAGTTCTTTTGTCTTACCCATGTCATGGCAGATGGCTGCTGTCAAAAGCAGGTCACGATTCAGCATGGCGTATCTAGTGGTGTAGAAATCACACAGTTTGGTTACACTCAAAGTATGCTCTAAAAGGCCACCGATGAAACCGTGATGCACACTTTTGGCTGCGCTGGATTTTTTGAATACTTCAATAAATGCTTTGTCTTCTACGAAGAAGGCGTCCAGTAGCTGTTTTAAATACGGGTTCTGGATGCTGCCGATAATCTTCAGCAGTTCCTGATACATTTCTTCTATGTCATAACGACTTACAGGGAAATAATTCTCTGTGGTGTATTCCCCCGGCTGGGCAATACGTGTTCTTTTTACGTTGATCTGTAAGGTGCCATTGAAACTGGTGATATCACCATATACTTCCACATAGTCTAAGGCGTCGAAATCTACGATTCCTGCGCTGTTGGGGTCCCAAATCTTTGCCTCGATGCTGCCGGTTTTGTCCTGCAGGATGGCTGTATCGTAAGGTTTTCCTGTTTTGGTTACCGCACTATGTTTCTGTTTGCACAGGTAGATGTCAAATACCCTGTCTCCGTCTTTGTAGTCCTTGATGTACTTCATGTAAAACTCGCTTTCTAAGGGTTGCCCCCGCTTAATTTGTTGTATTCTTTTGCACAGTGAAGGTGACCTCTACTTCCATTTCCTGGAAGGAGTCTCCCTGCTGACGAAATACCGTCAGGGTCGCTGTGTCATCTGCTTTATAATTGGTCAGATTGGTGACTAGCTGGGAATATGTCATGATGTCGATTGTATCACATTTACTAATCACATCTCCACTTTGGATTCCCGCCTTCATAGCCGGGCTTCCCATATTTACAGAGGTGACATAGGCTCCGTAAGGTGTTCCATACTCATTGTGAGCCGCAGTGGTCACGTCTCCGCCCTGTATGCCCAGATAGGCGATACTTTCTTTATTGGACAGACGCTCGATGGTCTTTTTCAGCTCTGTGATGCCGATTCCGCAAATCTGATTCGGCATATCCTCATGTACTGTAGGATAGATCACGCCAATGACCTGTCCCTTCATATTCACAATGGCTCCGCTGGCATTGCTGCTGCCATAGATGTCTGTGGTCATTTCCCGATAATCAGAGTCCGTCAGTTCCATAGGGATATTCTGTCCTGTCACCATACCATAGCACACACTGCCACATCTTCCGGTAGGGGCTCCTATTGCCATAACTGCTGTACCTACGGAGCTCTCTCCCATGGAGCTTCCCAATTCTGCTATGCGAACCCGGTCTGCAATTCCTGTCTTAGCTGTACCAAGATTCACGGCAATCACAGCAAGTCCTGTATTATAGTCGATTCCCTTAATGCTGGCCGCACTGGTCTCATCCGTTTCAAAGGTAACCACCAGACTATCTGCATTTTTGAGATCCTTGGCGTCTGCCAGGATCAAAAGCTCTTTTCCATTGTTGGCTACCAGGACGCCGGCTACTTCATCCTGGTCTCTACGGATGCTGGTTTGCAGGCTGCTATCGGAATACACCGCAGTGATACCCACCATGGATTTCTGTACTTCAGCTGCCAAAGCCGCGAGCTTTCCGTAGTTCTCTTCAAAGCCTGCAAGCTGGCTACTGGCTGCTACCATCGGGTCGATATCATCTCCAAACAGCGCGCCTTCCGTGGCAGTCTCAGCTGCCGTTTCGCTTTCCAGACTTTCTTCCTGCTGCATACCCTGTAGCTCTTCCAAATTCTCCGGCATATCCTGAGGGTTTACTTCTTCCACTTCCTCCGGGAATTGCACCACGCTGGCGGGCTCCTCCGGATTCAGCTGATTACTGATTACCGGCTCCAGCAAAGAGAAAGTAACGCAGGCTACCAGTCCAAAAAGCACTGCCATGCCCACAGTAATCACCGTCCTACGCAGCAGTTTCTTTTTGTTCACCGGTCTTTCCTTGATTTTTTCCGTTAGGAAATCCGTATTCTGTTTAAATTGTTGTTCGTCTTTTTCTTCTTCTGTTCCCATAATGGCTCCATATGGCAGATTTTCTACGTCTATGTTATCTCAAATACCACCCTGTAGGCAAGAGATAGCTCAGACCTCCCAACACTGGGCTAAACATCTCTATATCAAAGAAAATCGGGCATAGAATCAAATGTAAAAGCAGGATAACCAGGAAGCTGGCTGCAAAGCTTTCCCGCTTCCGGAACAGGCTTCCTAAAACTCTGCACCAAATCAGAGTGTACAGCAAAAACAGCAGGTATTTCCCAATTTCTGTCTGCAGAGGCACATAACTTCCCATCAGACGAATGAGAAAGAATCCAAATACTGCAGGCACTGTGATGCCGGCTAAAAGCCTACTCCACAGCATCCCTTCTTTGGAAAACGGAGCCAGATAATTCCACGGCCGTTTCTCTGCCGATAAGGTATCCACCCCAAATCCAAACAGGCAATACATAAAAAGAAGCAGGGCCACCACGCCTCGCACCAGGTCGGTTTTTCCCAGGTAGGCATTTTCCTGTTGGTCTATTTTCCCATTTTCGCTTTTAAAGTCAATGGAAAAGAGGCTATCCATGCCTAAAAGCTCCTGATATCTGGCAAGGACTGTTTTCTCCCTGTCCTTATCCTCTTCTCCAAAGATTTCCTCCTCCTTAGTTAGAGGAAGCGTCTCTGCTTTGATGCGAAGCAAAATAGAAAAGGTGGTTTCCTTTGCCAGCAATCCTTTATTGGTAAAGGTTCCCGTAATGTATCTCACAGATTTTCTGTCCCAAGGCTCCTCTTCAAAGAGCTCTTTTTCCCAGATAAATCCGCAATCTGCTTTTCCGGCTTGTACCTGTTGAATCAGGTCCTCACTGGATGCGGTTTCATACTGGAAAATGGTATCCGTCGCCTTTGCCATGTCCAAAAAGCGCTGTTCTTCTGCCTGACTTGCACCACAGATCAGCACTCTGGTATTTTCATTTCCCGGAAGTGCCACCGTTTGTAAGTAATACACAATAGCCGCCATGCAGAAAAGACTTATCCACAAAAGTGGCTTCTTTACCTGATACTTCAGAAAGAGGAAGTAGTGTCTTATGCCTTTTTCCATGTATAGACACCTCCTCCCAGCATGCCAAGCAGTCCAATCATCAGGGATGGTAACGGACTACCTGCAGATTCCTGCAAAACCTGTAAGGCATATCTATGCCATATGTAAAAAGGCTGCACCCCTGCCAGCTTTTGCATCAATTCCGGCAAAAAGCACACCGGGTAGATAACTCCACTTGTAAGGATCCCAAGGATTCCCAGCAAGAGGATTACCATGCCACCCCAGAAAGATTCTCCCACCAGGCTATACAGTAGGTGAAATATCCCGGCAAGGGCAAACAGCACAGGCCACATGCCAAGGGCCAGTTTCAGGGATAGATTCGAATCCACTTTTCCTAGTAGGCCGCACAAAAGCAGCGCCATCACGAATAGGCTGCATGCCATGCATAGCGTTTTCATAACAGCAGGCAGCATGGGATGAATCCCTGCAATCCGAAGCACTTTCTCTGTCTTTAGGCTTTGTTTGTCATAGTAAAATCCAAATGCCATTCCCTGGAAATATAAGAGTAGCAAAATCCCTGCCACCAAATAATAGGTAGAAATCTCCACCCCTTCAAAGGCAGAGTATTCTTCCTGGGTAAAGATCTTATTTCTTTTCAGTACTTGCTGGGTGTACAGCTCTGTCATGATGGCGTCTGCTGTATAGACATCACAGGATAGCACCTTTCCTTCGGCAGTCTCTGCCAGGACCTGCTCTTCCACTGCATAGATGGAAGCTTCACTGGTACGAATGTAGGATAGGCCGTCCAACACCAGCTCTCGGAAGGCTTTGGATGCCAGCAGGCTATCGTTACGAAGCACCACTTCTACCGGCGTGTTGGTACCATTGTTGATGGCTTCGTAGAAATTCTCCGGGAAGCGAATGAGAGCCTCCAGTTCCCCTTTTGCAAGGGCCTCTTCTCCATCCTCCTTTGAAACCTCTTTTAGCTCTGCAACAGACTGGACACTTTCCATACCGCCGATGAGTCTGGCTGCCATTCTGGTGGTGGCTTCTCCTTCCGGAATGATCATACCCACCTGGATTGGCTCCAAGACGCTGGACTTCTCTATGGCTTTACTTAATACAAATAAAAGTCCCACCAGCAGAATTCCCGTCACCAGTAGCGCAAGTACCGCATACAGACCGTGACTTACCATTCTTTTACAATTGATTCGGATGTACTGTATTACACTTCCCACAGTTTGCCATCCTCCAATCGATATACCCTGGTGCTGTGATCGATTTCATACCGGTCATGGCTGGCCATGAGAATCATGCCACCCTTAGCGGTATACTCTGCCATCTGGCCATGTATCATTTCCTGATAGGTAGTATCCAGCGCTGCAGTAGGCTCATCCAGGATAAGGAGTCCCGGGGCATTCACCATGGCACAGGCCAGGGTCACTCTTCGCTTCATACCTCCGGAGAGCTTTCCGACTTTCTTTTTCCGAATCTCCCATAGGTCGAATTCTCGCAAGAAATCCTCGGACAGTTTTCCGGTCTTTTCCTTCCAAAGTTTTAGATTATCTTCCACAGACATATCTTCCAAAAGGGGATTTTCCTGGGGTACATATCCCATCTTGGAGGACTCTCCCTCCCAGGTGACCCTTCCGCTTCCCTTTCTTTCTATTCCAAGAAGCATCTTTAGAAAGGTGGTCTTTCCACAACCATTCCTGCCGATGATGGCGATTTGCTCTCCGGGATGGATTTCCAATCCCACCTTTTCAAAAAGTATTTGTTTTCCGTATTTTTTCGTAAAATTTTCTATTCTCATAGGTCTCATTATAGCATTTCCCGTAGGCTTTCATGCTATAATAAGGTGATATTTTGTATTATTTGGAGACTTTATGAACGACAGATCTTTACGAGTACTTGAATTCCATAAAATCATTGCCATGCTGACAGAGCATGCCACTTCAGATCCGGGCCGTGAGCTTTGCAAAAACCTTCGTCCTTCTGTAGTGAAAGATACCATCGAAAAAACCTCTAGTGAAACAGAAGATGCCCTTGGCAGAATTCTCCGTGCCGGCACACCTTCTTTTGGAAATAACAGAGACTTCTCTAATCTGCGTGCTGCCCTGATGGCAGACTCCTGTTTATCCCAGGTTGAGCTTTTACAGCTTGCCAAATTTCTGGAGAATACCGCCAGATGCAAAGACTATGACAGGAAAAACGAAACCAACGAGAATAGCATCGACTCTCTTTCTCCGTATTTCGAAAAGTTAGAGCCGCTGACTCCGCTTTCCACCGAGATTCGCAGATGTATTCTTTCCGAAGAGGAAATCGCTGATGATGCCAGCCCTACCCTTCGGAAAATTCGTAGCGAAATGGCACGCACCCAGGATCGTATCCACGACCAGCTGATTAATATGGTGAACGGCAGCCTGCGAACCTATCTGCAGGACAGCGTCATCACCCAGCGTGATGGTCGTTACTGTATTCCTGTAAAGGCAGAGTACAAGGGACAGGTTCCCGGTATGGTTCATGATCATTCTGCCTCCGGTTCCACCTTCTTTATTGAGCCAAATGCTGTGGTAGAGCTGAACAATAAGCTTCGCGAATTAGAAACAGAAGAAATCGATGAAATCGCTGTCATCCTGGCCGGACTAAGCGCCCAGGCTGCAGAGCATGTGCATGAAATCACCCAGAATGCTTGGGCTATGACTCAGCTTGATTTCATCTTTGCAAGAGGTGCCTTAGGCCTAGAAATGAATGGTACAAAGCCTATTTTCAACGAAGATGGCTTTGTACATTTAAGGAAAGCACGTCACCCACTCATTGATAAAAACCAGGTAGTTCCCATCGATATTTCCCTGGGAGGCGACTTTGATTTACTGATTATCACCGGTCCTAATACCGGCGGTAAGACAGTGTCCCTGAAAACGGTAGGTCTTTTCACTTTGATGGGTCAGGCCGGTCTTATGATTCCTGCTTTGGACCGTAGTGAACTGGCTATTTTCCGTGAGGTATATGCAGATATCGGAGATGAACAGAGCATCGAGCAGTCTCTGTCTACCTTCTCCTCTCATATGACCAATATCGTCCAGATTTTAAAGGCCGCTGATGAACACTCCCTTTGTCTCTTCGATGAGCTGGGTGCCGGAACAGACCCTACAGAAGGTGCTGCACTGGCCATTTCTGTACTGGACCACCTGCATCACCAGGGGATCCGTACCATGGCGACCACCCACTACAGTGAGTTGAAGGTGTATGCCCTTTCTACAGAGCATGTGGAAAATGCTTGTTGTGAATTTGACGTAGAGACCCTTCGTCCTACTTATCGTCTTCTCATTGGTGTGCCCGGCAAAAGTAATGCCTTTGCCATTTCCAAACGTCTTGGCCTTCCGGATTACATCATCGATGCAGCCAAAGCTCAGATGACAGAGTCCGAGGAAAGCTTTGAAGATTTGATTGCCTCTCTTCAGGAAAGTAAGATGACCATTCAGAAGGAAGAAGAAGAAATCAAAACCTATAAAGCGGAGATTGAATCTCTGAAGAATGAGCTGGCTACCAAAAATCAGAAGCTGGATGAGTCCAAAGAAAAGATGCTGGCTGCTGCCAGGGAAGAAGCTCGTGATATCCTGCAGGAAGCAAAAGACTTTGCCGACGAAACCATTAAGGTATTTCGTAATGCCGGTCCCGGCGCTTCTATGCGAGACTTAGAAAAGGAGCGTACAAAGCTCCATGGCAAAATCTCCGAGCAGAATAGCAAGATTTCTATTGGAAATAAAAAAGCCCTGCCGGAAGGTACCGGCCTAAAACCAAATGAAGTGAACTTAGGAGATAAGGTCCGTATCGTTTCTATGGGACTTACCGGAACTGTAAACTCCAGACCTGATGCCAAGGGTAATCTTTTCGTGCAGTGCGGTATCATCCGTACTCAGACCAATCTAAAAGATTTGCTTTTGGTGCAGGAAGAGACTGTATCCGGTGCCGGTACGGAATCCATCAGAAAGCATCGCAGCGGTGCAGGTAAGATTCGTGTCAGCAAGTCCATGTCTGTTTCTACGGAGATCAATCTTTTGGGCATGACGGCAGACGAGGCCATCGCCCAGTTAGATAAATACCTGGATGACGCTTACTTGGCACACCTGCCTAGCGTCCGCATCGTGCATGGCAAAGGTACCGGCGTACTTCGTAAAGCCGTGCAGCAGCACTTAAAGAGAGTGCGTTATGTAGAAAGCTTCCGCCTTGGCGAGTTTGGAGAAGGTGACTCCGGCGTAACCATCGCGGTGTTTAAGGAAAAATAAAACGTGTAAGGGGAATACAATCGGGGAGGTACATATGACTACGAAACAAAAAATCTTAATCGTGGATGATGATAATAACATCGCAGAGCTGATTTCGCTTTATTTGACGAAAGAATGCTTCGAAACCATGATTGTAAATGACGGGGAATCCGCACTGGATGCAGTGAAGACCTTTGAGCCGAATCTGATGCTTTTAGACCTAATGCTTCCCGGCATTGATGGCTATCAGGTATGCAGAGAGGTCCGGGCTACTTCTCAGCTTCCTATTATGATGCTTTCCGCCAAAGGCGAAGTCTTCGACAAAGTACTGGGCCTAGAGCTGGGTGCTGACGACTATATGGAGAAGCCATTTGATTCCAAGGAACTGGTGGCCCGTGTCAAAGCGATTTTGCGACGCAGCAAACCACAATCCGTGGCACCTGCAGAATCCGGCATCAAATGTGTAGAATACCCGGATCTCATCATTAATCAGACCAATTACTCCGTTGTGTACAATGGTCACTCTGTGGATATGCCGCCAAAGGAATTAGAGCTTCTCTATTTCCTTGCCTCTTCTCCTAATCATGTATTTACGAGAGAGCAGCTTCTGGACCAAATCTGGGGCTACGAATACATCGGTGATACCCGTACGGTAGACGTACATATCAAACGTCTTCGTGAGAAAATCAACGATCACGACAATTGGCGAATCGCCACCATCTGGGGTATTGGTTATAAATTCGAGGTGAAATAAGTGAGACGTACGCTTTATTTGAAATTCCTGGTGGCGTACCTGATTTTTGGATTCTTCGGGTTTATCATCGTGGCGACCTTTGTCTACAACATGACCGAGGATCACTTCAAAAAAGAGACAGCAGAGGCCATGTACCAGGAAGCCAATATGATTGCCGGAAGTTATGCTTCGGATTTGTACCAGAACCAGACTTCTTTGGATGCGGTAAAGAACCAAATTGACGGACTGGCCGCCTACACCGGCAACATCATCTGGATCATCAATCCCTCGGGACGTATGGTTTTGGACTCTTCTTCCGATATTGATGTATCCACCCCAAAGTACATATCGGGCTTTAACCCCACCATTACCAAAGGTAGCTACTATACCATCGGTACCTTTTTTCAGAGTTTCGATCAGGATGTAATCAGCGTTTTTGCCCCTATTACCTATAATTACAAGGTGCAGGGCTATGTGGTAATCCACCAGACCATGGAGGATATCAGCTATCGCACCAATAAGGTGCTGAATATTTCCTATATCATGCTGGTGATTCTCTTTGTCTTATCGTTGATTATTTTGATTTTCTTTACGGAAGTGGTATATATCCCCCTCCGTAAGATTACAGAAGCCACGGAGCAATACGCTTCCGGTAATATGCATTATGAGTTTTCTGTGGAAAGTGAAGATGAAATGGGCTATCTGGCGGCTTCCCTGAACTATATGGCCAGTGAAATCGCCAAGACGGAGGATAATCAAAAGAAGTTTGTAGCTAATGTCAGCCACGACTTCCGCTCCCCCCTAACTTCCATCAAAGGCTATCTGGAAGCTATGATTGATGGCACGATACCACCGGAGCTTCACGATAAGTATCTGCATATTGTACTAAACGAGACGGATCGTCTTACAAAGCTTACCAACTCGCTCCTGACCTTGAATAACCTGAATATGCGCGGGGTTATCCTGGAAAAAAGCGTGTTTGATTTAAACCAGGTAATCCGTAACGTGGCCATGAGCTTTGAAGGTACCTGTAATGCCAAGTCTATCCAGATTAAATTAGAGCTTACCGGCGACGAGATGCCTGTTCTTGCCGATATGAGTAAGATTCAGCAGGTACTCTATAATCTTTTGGACAACGCCATTAAGTTCTCCCACCATAACTCATCCATTAAGATTGAGACTGTGGAGCGTAAAAACAAAGTCTTCACTTCCGTAAAAGACTATGGTATCGGTATTCCAAAGGATGACTTAAAGCTGGTTTTCGACCGGTTCTACAAGTCAGACTTATCCCGTGGTAAGGACAAGAAAGGTACAGGACTTGGCCTTTCCATCACAAAGGAAATCATTCAGGCTCACGAAGAGCACATCAATGTCATCTCCACTGAGGGTGTCGGTACAGAATTCATCTTCTCCCTTCCGGTAGCAGAAGATAATCACGACTAAAAAAGGTGTTTACTTGGAACATTCCAAGTAAACACCTTCTTTTTATTCTTTCCAATGCAGTCTGTGCAATTCTCCTTTTTCCTGCATTCCTGCGAAATGATTCTGTCTCAGGGCTTCGTAAAGCACGATTGCCACAGAGTTAGACAGGTTCAGAGATCGAATCTCATCCAGCATAGGAATGCGAATACAGGTTGCTTCATTTTCTACTAAGATTTCTTCCGGAATACCGGCGCTTTCTTTTCCGAACATGATATAGTCATCCGGTCCAAACTCCACGTCGGTATAGTTCTGATGGGCTTTGGTAGTAGCCATCCAGATTTTAGCTCCGGGATGTTTCTCCAGAAAGTCTTGATAATTCACATATCTGGTTACATCCAGTTTCGGCCAGTAATCCATACCGGACCTTTTTACGGCCTTTTCACTAAGGCTAAACCCCAGCGGTTCAATCAAATGCAGACTGGTTCCGGTAGCCACACAAGTTCTACCGATATTTCCTGTATTTGCCGGAATCTCCGGCTCATGTAATATAATGTGCATGTACTTCTTAATTCTTTCCTTTTTCTTCTCTAAGTCGCTTTATGAACGCATCGATGCGGTCTAGTGCGATTCTCAGATTATCCAGTGAATAGGCATAAGAAATTCGAAGGAATCCCTCTCCCGAATCACCAAATGCCGTACCCGGCACCACTGCCACTTTTTCTTCCATCAGAAGCTTTGTGGCAAATTCATCACTGCTCATACCGAACTCTTTGATGCAAGGGAACACATAGAATGCACCAAATGGCTCAAAACATGGGAGTCCCATCTCTTTGAATCGGTGGAGCAAAAAGCGACGTCTCTGATTATACGCTTCTTTCATGTGTGCCACATCATCATCCCCATTTTTCAGGGCCTCTACTGCAGCATACTGGCTGGTTGTAGGCGCACACATAATAGCGAACTGGTGGATCTTAGTCATTTGCGCAATGACTTCCTTTGGTCCACAAGCATATCCCAATCTCCATCCTGTCATGGCATAAGCTTTCGAGAAACCATTGATCAAGATGGTTCTCTCTTTCATACCGGGCAGTGATGCAATGGAGATATGTTTTTCTTTATACGTTAATTCTCCATAGATTTCATCGCTCATTACCAGCAGGTCATGTTTTTCAATGACCTTGGCGATAGCCTCCAGGTCTTTCTTTTCCATGATGGCCCCGGTAGGGTTATTAGGAAACGGTAAAATCAGGACTTTGGTTTTCTCCGTGCAGGCATCTTCCAATTCCTGCGCTGTCAAACGGAACTCATTCTCCGCTTTTAGATCAATGATAACCGGCTTACCGCCTGCCAAGATTGTACAAGGCTCATAGCTTACGTAGCTGGGCTGGGGAATCAGCACTTCGTCTCCCGGATTCAGAACCGCTCTTAGGCCTATATCGATTGCTTCAGAACCACCTACCGTAATCAGTACTTCTTCCTTTGGATGATACGTCAGTCCCTGACTTCTCTTCATATAGTTGCAAATCTCTTCACGCAAAGGCATAAGGCCTGCGTTGGAGGTGTAGAAGGTGCGGCCCTTCTCTAAAGAGTAAATACCCTCATCACGAATATGCCATGGGGTATCAAAATCCGGCTCACCTACACCCAAAGAGATGGCATCCTTCATCTCACTGACGATGTCAAAGAACTTACGGATTCCGGATGGCTTAATAGGAGCAACGGTATCAGAAACGAAATTTCTCACAGGCTCACCTTCTCTCTAAGGTCTTCCTGCTTTTTCTCTAAAACAGTGCCGTGGTCTTTGTATTTTTTCAAAATAAAGTGGGTAGAGGTGCTGATGACAGTCTCTAAGGTGGATAGCTTATCGCTTACAAAGAAGGACACCTCGCGAAGAGTCTTACCTTCCAGGCTCACAAGCAGGTCATAACCACCGGAAATCAAATACACCGCATTCACTTCCGGATACTTATAGATACGCTCCGCGATTTTATCAAATCCCTCGCCACGCTGTGGTGTTACACGTACCTCAATCAAAGCAGATACTTTTTCTACATCGATTTTGTCCCAGTTAATCATGGTGTGATAACCGCAGATGATACCTTCTTCCTGGCATTTCTGTAATTCATTCAGTACCGTCTCCTCATTGGTACCCAGAATAATGGCCAATTCTTTGATATCGATACGGCTGTTTTTTTCAATGATTGATAAGAGTTCCTCTCTCATGCTTTTTCCCTCTTTCCTCTTGTTTGATTTACACTTTTCTCTATTTTATCCTACTAACGCAGATATTCCTAGACCTGATCCAAGGAATCTTTGTAGCGTTTCTCCAAATACCGTCTTTCTCCATAGCTGATGATGACCCTGTCATTGTCCGATGTGGCTACCCCGATGAGGGCTGCCGGGATTCCCTGCTTTTGCAAATCGTGGACATCTCGGTAACCATCCTCACTGATTAATAAAAAGCATCCTTCAGAGCGAAGCTGATAGGGATCGATGCTAAAGAAATTCGCCACTTCTATGGTCTGCTGTTTCACTAGGATTTGGTCTTGATGGATTTCGATGCCTACACCCAAGGCAGATGCCAGGTCCCACAGTCCCTGAAAGATACCACCCTTTCCCAGGGGTAATACAGGTCTGTCTCCAAATACCTGACTGTCCTGAATGAGTTCTTCTTTTAGCCATAGGGTTTTCTGCAAGAAATTCTCAGAAAGCCTCCCGCGAAGTTCGTCCCATTTTTTCTCTGTAATGACGATAGAGCCGTCTAGTCCGGCAAATCCTGCCATAAGGATATCCGGTAGTTTATTCTGTTTCGATATGGAAAAGGCGCAGAACTTATCCTCTGCGCCATTTGTAGTATTCTTCATACGTTCTCCGTTACTGTCCCGGGGCCGGTGCCACTTCTGCTTCCGGAGCTGGGGCCGGTGCCGGTGCTGCAAAGGCTGCTGCCACAGCTTTCACCTGATCATAGGATCCGGTGGCTATTGCTGCCTGCATCTGTGCATAGACGTTAGGATCCGGTGTAGACACGCCAACTGTCACTGTTCTTGGAACCGCTTTATAAGTACTGGTATTCACCAGTTCTCTGCTGGTTTCTACTCCATTCTCAGATACGATTTTCCAAAGCTGTGCTTTATAACCTACGTGTACGCCCTGATTTACCACACAGTAGCCAACGGGCTGCGCTGCATCCTGAATAATGTTATCTGTAGGAGGTACTGTAGTCTCCAGCACTTCACTTTCGTAGCTTACCTTATGACCCGGATCTCTGGTTTCCACACCATAGATGGTAAAGGTTATGGTTTTATTTGCTGTACTACCTTCGATGTAAATCGGGTAGTCCGTATTATTGGTAAATTTAAAGTCTTTTCCACCATTCTCTGCAATTGCCGCATCTTCTGCCGGCTTTACATAGTTGATAATCATGGAGTGGTTACTTCTCTCATCTACCTGAAGCTCAGAACGAAGTACGGCATTGTATAAAGTCGTACTTACCTGGCAGATACCACCGCCAAAGCTTTCTACTACCTGACCATTCAGATAGGATCCGGCCAATTCATATCCATTGGCGGCATTAAAAGGAGTGATTTTTCCAAGCACACTAATCTGCTCACCGGGATATACCGTTGTGCCATTTAGGTGCGCACATCCGGTTGCGATATTGGTACAACGATCGGAACCGGAGGTCTTGTAGCTAGTTGTAAAGGTGCCCAGCACGTCTTTTACCTGTGCCAGAGTAGCCGCATCCCCTTGTGGCTTTGTTTCCGTAACCACTAAGGCAACTACCGCATCTCCATCATCCCACTCATTTTCCAGATAGGACTGCAATTTCTGTACGGAAGCCTCTACATCACAGGCATATCCGTTAGAGCCTTCTACGATTTTGAACTCTCCGCCTTCTCGGCTAAGAGAAGCATTTACCGCCGGGTGATCAAAGGGAACGATTTGCTCTGTAATCAAGGTTCTGATGATATTCTCGTCAAACTGCAATGCGATCTGATAGGTCTTTCCCTGGCTTGCAAGCATGCGCTGCGCTTTATATCGCTGCACTACATTTCCCTGTTTACCAATACGTACAGCCTCATCCAGCATTTCCGGATTGCCCCAGGCAAGCCCTAAGTCATCCGCCGTTACTGTGACTTCTTTATCTTCTACTGTTTTCAAGGTAATGGTATGGCCACCAAGCTCTGCCATATATCCCTCAATACGGGACTTTGCCTCTTCTTTGGTAAGTCCGGATAAATCCAGGTTCCCTGCTTTGACACCATTTGCAATGGTAATTTCTGCGGCGTATGCTCTACTTCCTGTAAGCATTAGACCACACAGAAGAAGTCCAAGCACTGCCACCACATTTCTTAATTTTTTCATTTTCTTTCCTGTATGAATCCTTTATACTTTAGATGTACACTAACATGGTAGCCAGCATGGCAAATACAATGATGCCAATGATGACTCCGGATACGATACGTACTGCTTTTTTGTTTTGATTGAAAAACATAGTAAACCTCTTATAAATCAACAATTTCTGAAAGGTAATTATAAATGAAATTCCCTATCGTTGCAAGTCTCATACTGCTGGTCGTTATGCTGTCCTTGCGGCTAAAAACCGTCAGCAGACTCACCGCAGAAGATGAGAAAAATTTCATGAATAGAGAGCGAGAAGCAAACTCTGTCAGAAAGAAACCTTTAACGGATCTACCTTATATCCACGTGGACTTTGACAGACTTCCCATAAGCGTCTCTTCTAATCCTGAAATTATAGAGCAGGAGGCTCTCCTTCGCAGCTTCGCCGAAAAGCAAATCGTCAATCTCAGCGGCTATACCAACACGGAGCTGAAGCTTGCTTACGGTGCTCCCAATATTCAGGTACTGACTGAGTACGACCAGAACTTCACGGATTTAGAAGTTGCTCTTTCCTCCTATGGTGCCATGCTGCAAAAGGAGGGCTTAGAGAAAGAGGCCGCCACTGTCTATGAATATCTGGCTGATCTGGGCTCTGACATCGCACAGGTCTATGAGAATCTGGCTATGCTATATGTATCCTTTGAAGAGCCGGAAAAAATAGCCCCTCTTCGAGATAAGGTAAGTGCGCTGCGCACCCCCTCTAAGGATCGCATTCTAAAGCATTTGGATGCCATCAACCCACTGACTCTTTTACAGGGTCTCTCCTAAGCTTCTAAGTTTTTGGAAGTAGGACTCGATGATGCGACTGGCTTCTGATCTGGTAAGCTTTTCCGCTTCGTAGTCCGGGGTGATGCCCAGTCTGCTTGTAAGTTTTTGAATTTGTTCTATTTGAGACAAGGTTATCCTTGTCTCTTTTTTGATTTTGTATTGCAAAGGCGTAGGCGCAACCTTTGCCACCTCCGGATATTCCTTGCACAGCCTAAAGTATACTTCCGCTGCACCTCTGGCATCTGCCAGGGCCCGGTGATTCTCCAGCGGTATACCGAAGTACTCACACACATCCTTTAACCGCTTGCTCTGGCCTTCCGGCATATAGGTTCTGCATAGCTTTAGGGTATCGATTCCCTTTCTTTCATAGGGGATCTTCTCTAATGCAAAAGCTCTCTTTACATGGGCAAAATCAAATAGAATCCTGTGACCTAATAGAATTTCGTCTCCAAGGAACTGTAAAAAGTCATCCTTGATTTCCTGAAATTCCGGTGCCTTATCCAGGTCCTCTTTTAAGATGCCAGTCAGCTCTAAAATGTTTGCCGGCACTTGAATTGGGCTATGTACGTAGGTAGAGAATGCATCCACCTCCACGCCATCCTGATACTTCACGGCTCCAATTTCGATGATTTTATCTTTTTTGGTATCCAGCCCGGTGGTCTCTAAGTCCAAAGCCACAAAGCTTCTGATTGTTTCTTCCATATATGAACTCTTTACTTCTTTTTCTGTTTCTTTTTATCCGGAAGCTCCGGGTGGGCGCATAGGCCTTGCAAGAAGCACTCCTCGCACTTTGGTGCTCTGGCAGTGCAGATGGTTCTGCCGTGCATGATAATCTGCTTATTCCATGGAATCCAGCTGTCTCTTGGCAGCTCCTTCATCAGGTCATACTCCACCTTTTCCGGATCCGTTTCATTGGTAAGTCCCAGTCTTTTAGAGATACGCTTTACATGGGTATCTACTACTACGCTTTCTTCTTCGTAGATATTTCCTCGGATTACATTTGCCGTTTTTCTCCCCACCCCGGGCAGCTGCACCAGACTCTCTAAATCCGAGGGTACCTCTCCACCGAATCTTTCTAAGAGCATACGACAGCACAGTATGATATTTTTGGCCTTGTTGTGGTAGAAACCGGTGGAGCGAATGCTTTCCTCCAATTCCGTCAGGTCTGCTGCCGCAAAGGCTTCCACCGATGGATACTTTCGAAAAAGCTCCGGCGTCACCTGGTTTACCCTGGCATCAGTACACTGGGCGCTTAATATGGTGGCAATCAAAAGCTGCCATGGTGTCTCATGGTCCAAATAGCAAGCAATGTCTCTGCCATAGTATTGATCTAATAAATCGATGATTTGCTTCGTTCTTTTTTTCATAGCCTTATCTTAACACAGAAAAAGCAAGAGTGCTTCCACTCTTGCCTTTGTTCTACTTGAATAGTTTTCTATAATGCCGCAAGGAATCTATCAAAGGCTTTTTTGCCTTCCTCGTTCCGTTTATATACACCGGCATCTTCCAGTACCTGGCTAAATACAAGTCCGATTTCTTCCTGTAAAATACCATGGATATTGTCCTTTGTCACGGTGTCATACTTCGGCAGGAATTCCTCAACCCAATCCGCATGTTTTGCCAGAGTTTCATCACTTCGCAGGTCCTTACCGTCCAGAATAGCTGCTTCTAAGTCCTGCATTTCTTTCTGCAGTCTGGCTGGCAATACAGCAAGACCCATGACTTCGATTAAGCCGATATTCTCTTTTTTGATATGGTGCAGCTTCGCATGAGGATGATAAACTCCCAGTGGGTGCTCCTCGGTGGTGATGTTGTTACGAAGTACCAAGTCTAATTCGTAATTCTCTCCACGCTTTCTGGCGATTGGGGTGATGGTATTGTGCTTTTCTCCTTCTGTCTCTGCAAAGATGAATGCTGCTTCGTCGCTATATCCTCTCCAGGTATCCAGGATATGATCCGCTGCCTGAATGACCTTATCCGGATTTACATCCCAAAGTCTGATTACAGACATAGGCCATTTTACGATGCCGGCCTTCACGCCCTTGACTTCAAAGGTTTTCTCCACTTCTGCCTTTGCCATGGCGAAAGTATAGTGTCCACCCTGGAAATGATCGTGAGTCAGGATGGAGCCACCTACGATTGGAAGGTCCGCATTGGAACCTACAAAGTAGTGTGGAAACTGCTTTACGAAGTCAAATAGTTTGCAGAAGGTATCGTGATTGATTTGCATGGGTGTGTGCTTCGCATTTAATACGATGCAGTGCTCATTGTAATACACATAAGGAGAGTACTGGAATCCCCAGTCACTGCCGTTGATGGTGATTGGGATGATTCTGTGATTCTCTCTGGCCGGATGGTTGATTCTGCCGGCATAGCCTTCGTTTTCCACGCAAAGCTGGCACTTGGGATACCCGGCCTGTTTTGCGGTTCTGGCTGCCGCTATGGCTTTTGGATCCTTTTCCGGTTTGGATAAGTTGATGGTGATATCCAAGTCTCCATAAGGAGTGGAAGTCACCCACTTTTGATCTTTTGCCACGCGATAGGTACGGATATAATCACTGCTTTTACTCAAGTGATAAAAGTAGTCTGTAGCCTTTTCCGGGCTTTCTGCATAGTGCTCTCTAAAGGTACGGATTACCTGGCTCGGTCTGGGAGTTAGGATACCCATAATCTTTGTATCAAATAAGTCTCTATGGGTTACATCGTTTTCCGGCATGAGGCCCTTTTCATAAGCATAATCCAGCATTTCCTTCAGGATCTGCTCCAGACTAGCCTCTTTTGCCGTTACATCCTCTTCGGTTTCGTCCAGGCCAAAAAGCATCAGCAGCTGATTGGTGGTATAGATTTTATCTTCTTTTTCAATGAGTCCGGTAGAAATACCATACTCTACCAGGCTTTTGATATTTTCTGTAATTGTCATTTCCTTACTTCCTTTTATAACAAAACAGGGCCATCTCCGATTTCTACTACATAGAAGTCTGCTGCGTAGCCGATTTTCTCTAAGTAGGTCTTGCCTACTTGCTCTTTGAAAGCATCGATTGCTTCATCTTTTACCAAACTTACGGTGCATCCGCCAAAGCCTGCGCCGGTCATACGGGAGCCGATGACGCCAGGTACTTTCCATGCTTCTTCTACCAGGGTATCCAGTTCGATACCGGTTACCTCATAGTCGTCACGAAGGGAAGTGTGAGAATCGTTCATTAATTTACCAAAGGTGGTAATATCGTTTGCTTTCAATGCGGCTACCGCTTTTAAGGTACGCTGATTCTCATATACAGCGTGTCTTGCTCTTCTCTGGCATACTTCTCTTTCAATAAGACCTACATTTGCTTCAAATTCTTCTTCGCTAAGGTCACCTAAGGCCTTGATATCCAGCTTCGTCTGTAACTGTGCCAGTGCTTCTTCGCACTCTGCACGGCGCTCATTGTATTTACTGTCTCCCAAACCACGCTTTTTATTGGAGCAGGTGATGACGATTTTGGCGTCTTCCAGTACGATGGGTGCATATTCAAAGCTTAAATCTGCCGTATCCAGGAAGATGGCATTGTCTTTCTTACCCATGGCAATAGCGAACTGGTCCATGATACCGCAGTTTACACCATTGAACTTATTCTCGGAGAACTGGCCAATCAGCGCTAAGTCCTGATTAGAAACCTGGAATCCAAAGAATTCCCTGAGAATAGCACCTGTCAGGACTTCTACCGATGCAGAGGAAGAAAGGCCGGAGCCGTTTGGGATATTACCAAAGAGCATCAAATCCATACCGCATGGAATCTCATAGCCCTTCTCTCCAAAGGCCCACATAACACCCTTTGGATAGTTGGTCCAGTCAGCTTCTTTTTCCGGTTTGATTCCTTTGATGCTGGATTCGATGACACCTAATTCTTCAAAGTTCATAGAGTAGAAACGAAGCACATCATCGTTTCTCTTTCTAGCCACACCGTAGGTACCGATGGTCAATGCACAAGGGAAAACATGTCCACCATTATAATCTGTGTGTTCTCCAATGAGGTTCACGCGTCCCGGTGCAAAGAATACCTGCACGTCTTTATCATCCCCGAATACTTCTGCAAACTTTGCAATCAGTTTTTCTTTCATTTCCTTCTCCTTATGTATAAAATGCATGTTTTTTGTTTTATCTTTATTTCTAGTGTATCCGCTAAAATAGGGCACGAAAAGAAGCTGATGTTACATTTACCTGTCAAAATGTTACATTCAGCAACTTTTCCATTTGCTCTAGCAGTGCTTTATTCTCTTGTGCCATGTCTTTCTGCATCGTTTTCCGATAGTTGCTTGGAGACATTTTCTTTCGTTTTTGGAATGCTTTTGTAAATACCATCGGGTCACTGTATCCGCAAGATAACGCGATACTTTCAATGGTCAGATCTGTAAGTTGGAGGAGCTCCTCGGCTTTGGTGAGTCGAAATACCGTAAGGAATTCCTGGGGGGACATCTTCAAAGAATTCTGAAACAAGGTGTATAGATAGCTTCGATTGAGGCACACATAATTGGCGATGTCCGTTACTTTTATTTGGTTGCAGTAGTTATTCTGAATGTATTCCACTGCCTTTCGTACATACTGGTTGGCTTTGTCTTCTTCACTTTTGCCGGCAATGGACGCATATTCTGCAATGATAGATAAAAAGATTCCTAAAAGGCCGTTTCTCCGAAGCTCATCAGCCACACTATAGGTCTCATGCTCCATCATATCCTTTACCACTTGGTAAAGCTGATCAGACTTATCGCATCGGAATACAGGGTTCTGGGCAGATAGCCCCATGCTTTGCAGGTATTCTTCCGACAAGGTTCCATCGAATCCTATCCAGATGTATGTCCAAGGCTCTTTCTCGTCTGCCTGGTAAAAGGCCGCCTCATCCGGACAAATCAGAAATCCATAGTCTTTTTCCAAGGGATATTCTTTTCCATTTTGGGAGAAGCGTCCTTTTCCATCTAATACGTAGTGTATGATGTAATGAGGCTTCACCGCCGGTCCAAAGCTGTGCAGGGGCTGTGTCTTGGACACACCGCAGAAGTTGACGCTAAGGCCTCCTGCACATTCCGGTTTGAAATGTAATTGGTAAGCTTTTTCCATTTATTCGCTCCTGAGAGAAGCATCTATGCATTGCTCTAATACTGCATCTAAGTCCTCTCTATTGACAGGCTTTTGTAGTGCTCCGGCTATCTCTGTATCTTCAAATTCTTTACAGATGATTTCTGCCGGATTGGCTGACAAGGCCACAACGACAGTTTTCTTCCCTTTGTCCTTTTCTAACTCATGAATCTGTTTCGTCGCCTCTCTGCCATCGATTCCGGGCATATAGTAATCCATGAATACCAGGTCAAAGTGTCTACCGGACTTGATGAGCTCTACCGCCTGCTCTCCGCTTAGACAAGGAGAAAGCTTCATGCGATAGGGCTTTAATAATTCCGCCAGAACCTGTATATTGGTACGCTTATCATCCACGATAAGGACTCTTGCTTCCGGTGCCTGAAAACTCGGTTTAAATTTCTCTTTTGTTTTTTCTTTCGGGGCCTCTTCCGTGGAGACGGTTGGGATTTCTACATAGAATACGCTACCGATACCCACGCCACTCTTTGCCCAGATTCTACCTTCCAAAAGCTCCACGTAGTTACGACATACAGCCAGCCCCAGTCCTGTTCCCGTATACTTGATGCGTTCTGCATCCGCAGTCTGTGCATACTCTTCGAAAATGCGATCTAAATCTGAAGGCGCAATGCCTCGTCCCGTATCCTCTACCTCCAGATGCAGGATTCCGGCATCTTCTTCCTTGTCTTTCCAAAGGATACGAACTGTGATTTTACCCTCATCCGTATATTTCAAGGCGTTATTTAAGAGATTTAATAAGATTCTGGTAAAGGCGGTTCGATCTCCCACGATATACTTAGGTAAGCTTCGATCCAGTTCCAATTTAATTGGAATCTTTTTCTCTACGCTAAAGGAGGCTAGTCGTATGGTATCCTCTGTCAGGGCCCTCAAATCTACAGGGCCTTTCTGGATAGTCATTTTATCCGTGTAGATTTTAGAGATATCCAGCAAGGAGTTTACGATTTCCAACATAGCTTTGCTGGAGGTATCGATGGTCTCCACGTATTTCTGGGACTCTTCCTCCAAATCCTTTTCCTTCAGAAGGTCTGTTAATCCGCAGATGGCATTCAGCGGCGTACGAAGTTCGTGAGAAAGCTTTGCAAAAAACTTGGTTCGTACCATACTTGTCTGCTCGGCTTCCACCTGCCTAACAATATGTCCGGACAAGGATTTTAACAGTTCTCGCTCGTACTTGACGATGGATAATGTAATGGCAAATAAGAACACAAACTCAATGGTAAAACCCATCAGATAAGATAAAAACCACTGTCTTGCGGTGAAAATGCTTCCATACTTGGCAATCAGGTCAAAAGACCTGAAGTATAGAGAAGCTGCTAACGCAAAATATCCAATCAGATTCATGATGATGGTAAGCATCTGATCCACATATAGACAGCTAAATAGCGGTATGAAGGCATAGGAAATATAAATACCGATAGAGGCATTCATAGCCAGCCTCATAATGAGGATTTCTACCATCAATAATCCAATAAACTTGGTGAATTCATGCCATTCTTTGTGATGATTCAGCCACCAAATAAAATGGGAAATCACCACTGTGGTAATGAATATCTCCATGCAGGATGTATAGCTAATCTGAAAGAACTTCAGCCAGGTACCTACGGCGATTAAGGGCGCCGCTGCATTGGAGAAGAAAATCAGATACATGAATCTTCGATTGGTCTTTATGGTATTCTCGACGAAAATCTCTTCAAAAGAATGGGTCACGGATTATCCTCCGACCATAATATAGTTTCCCCAGCTGCCAGGGACTTCTTCACATCAATGATGCGCTGATTGGAGGAACCGCGGAACTTCAGGGTGATGTCCTTCAGTTCCTGCACAAACTCTCCATCCACCATAACATCAAAGCAATTTAATAGTCTTTCTGTTTCCGGCCAGGCCTTTCTCATTCGATCAAGGACATCTGTTTCAAAGGTGTACCCGGTGTAGCACCAGATACTTTTCTTTGGAAAGGTTTCCCTTACTCTTTCTACAAAAGGGGCAAGCACAATTTGATTACTATGCTCCATGGGCTCTCCCCCAAGAAGGGTAAGGCCTTTGATGTAATCCGGTTTTAAGCTTTCAATAATAGCGTTTTCCACTTCTTCTGTAAAAGGTTCCCCATACTGGAAATCCCAAGTCATTTCATTAAAGCAGTTCTGACAATGATGGGTACAGCCACTGACAAATAAAGATGTCCTTACACCCGGTCCGTTGGCGATATCCGCATACTTAATCTCTCCGTAATACATAATTCCCTCCTTCTTTCTTATACTTTTCCTGTATTTGAAAAAAGATAGAGAATGCATAAGCATTCTCTATCTTGTCTGTCTTTGGATGATTATAGGTGAAGAACACGTTCTTTGATTTCCTGTGTTCTACCCTGATTCCAGAACTGTGTTCCGATGTAACCGCAAGTACGTCTTGCAACATTCATCTTGTCCTGATCAGTATTGCCGCAATTAGGGCATTCCCATAAGAGTTTTCCATCCTCGTCCTGGATAATCTGGATTTCTCCATCGTATCCACAACACTGGCAGTAATCAGATTTTGTATTTAGCTCTGCATACATAATATTATCATAGATGTACTGCATAACCGTCAATACCGCATCTAAGTTATTCTGCATGTTCGGTACTTCTACATAACTGATTGCGCCACCTGGGGAAAGTGCCTGGAACTGGGATTCAAATTTCAGTTTTTCGAAGGCATCAATCTTTTCTGTTACGTGTACATGATAAGAGTTGGTGATGTAGTTCTTATCTGTAACGCCGGTGATGACACCAAATCGTTTCTGCAGTGCCTTTGCAAATTTGTAAGTGGTACTCTCTAATGGAGTTCCATACAGGGAGAATGCAATGTTTGTCTCTTCTCTCCACTTCTTGCATGCATCATTTAATTTCTGCATAACTTCCAATGCAAAAGGTGTAGCGGTTGGATCTGTGTGGCTTCTACCGGTCATGTATCTGGTACATTCGCAAAGTCCGGCATATCCTAAGGAAATAGTAGAATATCCGTTATATAAAAGTTTGTCGATTACTTCGCCCTTTTTCAGTCGTGCAAGTGCACCATACTGCCAAAGAATTGGAGCCACATCACTCGGTGTTCCTTTTAATCTGTTATGACGAATCATCAATGCTCTGTAGCACAGATCAAGTCTTTCGTCCAATAACTTCCAGAACTTTTCTTTTTCACCGCCGGAAGCACAAGCTACATCTACCAGGTTGATGGTTACAACACCCTGATTGAATCTTCCGTAGAATTTTGGTTTATCATCAGCGGTACGTACATCCGGTTCGTATGTCAGGAAGGAACGGCATCCCATACAGGTATATACGTTTCCGCCCTTTAATTCTTTCATGACTTTCGCAGAGATGTAATCCGGAACCATACGTTTTGCAGTACATTTTGCTGCAAGCTTTGTCAGATACCAGTACTTGCTGTCTTCATGTATATTGTCTTCGTCTAATACGTAGATGAGTTTCGGGAATGCAGGTGTGATATAGACACCCTTTTCATTCTTTACGCCCTTGATACGCTGATTCAGCATTTCTTCAATCATCAGTGCAAGGTCGTCTCTCATCTGGCCTTCCGGTACTTCATCCAGATACATAAATACTGTGATGAAAGGTGCCTGGCCATTGGTGGTCATCAAGGTAATGACCTGATACTGAATCATCTGAACGCCACGATTGATTTCTTCTTTTACGCGGATTTCAGCGATTTCATTTACTTTTTCTTCACTGGCATCGATGCCGGCGATTTCTAATTCTTCTTTTACCTGTCTTCTGAACTTCTCACGGCTGATCTGTACAAACGGTGCTAAGTGGGATAGAGAAATACTCTGTCCACCGTACTGGCTGCTGGCAATCTGTGCAATAGCCTGAGTAGCGATATTACATGCAGTTGCGAAGCTATGTGGCTTCTCAATCATGGTCTCACTGATTACGGTACCATTCTGCAGCATGTCTTCTAAGTTAACCAGGCAGCAGTTATGCATATGCTGTGCAAAGTAATCTGCATCATGGAAATGAATCAGACCTTTTTCGTGAGCTTCCACGATATCCGGTGGCAGAAGGAATCTTCTGGTGATATCCTTACTTACTTCGCCGGCCATGTAGTCACGCTGCACACTATTTACAGTAGGATTCTTGTTGGAGTTTTCTTGCTTTACTTCTTCGTTATTACATTCCAGCAAGCTCAAAATCTGCTCATCTGTAGAATTGGATTTACGAACCAAGGCTCTCTTATAACGATAAGTAATATAGCTTCTTGCCACAGCGAAGGCTCTTTGATTCATGATTTCGTTCTCAACCATATCCTGGATTTCTTCCACGGATAAAGAACGATTAATCTTCTCGCAGTTTCTCAGCATGTTATCTGCGATGACATCAATCTGCCTGTCTGTCATTCTTTCAGACTCAATTACGCTTAAATTTGCTTTGCGTACAGCGGCGATAATCTTGGAAATATCATATGTAACTTCCTGACCGCTTCTCTTGATAATCTTCATTTCCCCAACCTCTTCCTCTCAAAACTACACTATATAAAACGCATAACCGCGTCTACTAAATATTGTAGACGCGGTTGTAAAAAATGTCAATATATAGTGAAACTTTTATAAAAAAACACTAAATATAGTGTATTGACGGAAAACTTCTCCAATTCGTATATCGGCTTAATCTTCTAAAGACTTTAGCTTTCTCGCCATTAAAACTCCCATAGCAGATGCCATCATAAGTCCTCTGGTCCATCCGCTGGAGTCGCCCAGGCAGTGTAGACCCTTCACGTTGGTGTTAAGGTCAGTATCCATTTTAACCTTATTGCTATAAAATTTCAATTCCGGAGAATAAAGTAATGTTTCTACTCCTGCAAAACCGGGTACTACATGATCTACAGCCTGGATAAAGTTAATGATGTTGGTCATAGCTCTATACGGCATGGCTGCTGTGATATCACCTGCTACAGCATCCGGAAGGGTAGGCTTTACATTAGACTGAGATAATTCTTTTTCCCAGGTTCTCTTTCCATCTAAGATATCACCATATCTTTGTACCAGAATCTGTCCGGCACCAAGCATATTGGTAAGCTCGCCCACTTTCTGTGCGTACTCGATTGGCTGATTGAAAGGCTCTGTAAAATTATGAGAGCACAAAATCGCTAGGTTAGTGTTATTACTCTTTAAGTCTTTGTAAGAGTGTCCGTTTACAACCGCCAGGTCGTTGTCATAATTTTCCTGGCTGACAAATCCGCCCGGGTTCTGGCAGAAGGTACGGACTTTATTCTTAAATGGTCTAGGATATCCAATCAGTTTGGATTCATAGAGGACGTTATTCACATCTTCCATGATTTCATTACGAACTTCCACACGTACACCGATATCTACGGTACCGGGTTTATGCGCCACATCATATTTTGCGCATACCTTTTCTAACCAGTCAGCGCCTCTTCGTCCTGTTGCTACGATAACTTCTTTACTTTCGATTTCCAGCACATCGTCATTTCTACCCAGCTTCACTGCTCTGGCTCCGGTACATACACCATCTTTTACCATCAGGTCGTGGCAATCATAACCGAAGTAAATCTCTACGCCGTGCTCCAGTAAATAATGCTCAATTTTCAGGTAGATTTCCTGTGCCTTTTCTGTGCCTAAGTGTCTTATCGGACAATCTACCAGTCTAAGTCCGGCCTGAATGGCTCTCTTACGGATTTCTTTTACTTTTTCTGTCTGGCCTACACCTTCTACTTTCTCGTCTGCGCCGAACTCCAGATAGATGCCGTCAGTATAATCGATCAATTCTTGTGCAAAGTCAGGGCCTACCAGTTCCGGGAAATCGCCACCTACATCTCTACTCAAAGACAGCTTTCCATCGGAAAAAGCACCTGCACCTGAAAATCCTGTAGTAATATTACATGGTTTGCAGTTTACACATTTCTTTGTTTTTGACTTAGGGCATTTTCGGTTTTCCATAGCGCTGCCCTTTTCAATCATGACGATTTTCTGTTTGCTTCCAAGTTTGACCAGCTCCAGTGCAGTAAAGATACCTGCCGGGCCTGCTCCAATAATTACAATATCAGCTTTCATTTCACTTCTCCTAATTCCTACGTAATTCTCCCTCATAAACGCACTTTAGTGAAAGTGTTTTTTCTTCTTTACGTAAGCACTTCCATCCAAACGAAGTCCGATTTTTTCTTTTTTCTCTCGTTTGTCTTTTTTCTTATCGCCGGATTTTTTCTCTCCTGACTTTTTATCCTTTTTCTTTTCTTTCCAGTCAGAATCTTCTCCGTTTTTGCGGCCTTTTCTACGGTCATCTCCGTTTTTGCGACCTTTTCGACCATCCTCTCCGTCTCTACGACGTCCACGTCCGTCTCCATCTTTACGACGGCCCTTGCCGTCTCTGCCACCGCGACGATTATCTTTTTTCCAGTCTTCGCGTGTGTATCTTGGGATTTCTTTTTCTTCTTCTCCCATAGCCTGTCTAAGAAGTGCGGCGCAAAGCTCCATAGCAGAGCATTCTTCCTCTTCTAACTTAGACTCGATAGTCGTCATCAAACCAGCAAAGTTGGTATCACCCTTTAAGAGCTCTACAGCGCCATCCAACACAGCATTTGCTTTTGCCTCTGTCACGTCTGCTACAGAAGGAAGCACTCGCTCCTTCATCTTTGTATGACAGATTCTTTCCAAGTCGCGGATCTTGTAGATTTCTCTACCGGTGATTAAGGTAAAGGATCTACCCTTTTTACCGGCACGGCCGGTTCGTCCGATTCGGTGTACATAGTACTCCGGATCCTGTGGCACATCATAGTTAAAGACAGCTTCTACTTCATTGACATCGATACCTCTGGCCGCCACATCGGTAGCCACCAGGATGGTAGCTGTCTGGGTACGGAAGCTGTTCATTACTTTATCTCTTTGGTACTGGGACATGTCCCCATGGAGGCCTTCCGCAAAGTAACCTCTTCCCTTTAAAAGTTCCGTAACTTCTTCTACCAGTTTCTTGGTATTGCAGAATACCAAAGATAAGGTCGGGTGATAGTAATCCAAAAGTCTTGTTACCGCATCGATTTTATAGCTTCTTGGCACATCGTAGTAATACTGCTTTACAAGCGGGATGGTTAGTTCCTTCGGTGTGATTTTGATGATTTTACTGTCTTTCTGGAACTTTCCGGCGATTTCCATAATAGGTTTTGCCATGGTGGCAGAGAAAAGAGCAGTCTGATGCTCTCCCGGAATCGCAGACAGGATTTCTTCCATATCTTCACGGAAGCCCATATCCAGCATTTCGTCTGCCTCATCCAGTACTACCATCTTTACATTTTCCAGTTTCAGGGTGTGTCTACGCATATGGTCCATGACACGACCCGGTGTACCTACGATAATGGGCACCCCTCCACGAAGGGAACGAATCTGAATCGATATATCCTGGCCTCCATAAATGGGCAGAATGCGAATTCCTTGGGTATACTTGGTAAGTTTACGCATCTCTTCTGCTGTCTGGATAGCCAATTCTCTGGTGGGGCATAACACGATTGCCTGCAGGCCCTTTTCCTCCGGATCGATTTTTTCGATGAGTGGAATACCAAAGGCAGCGGTCTTACCGGTACCTGTCTGGGCTTGTCCAATCAAATCTCCACCTTCTAACATGGCCGGAATGGCCTGCTCCTGGATGGGGGTCATCTGCTCATAGCCTACTTCTTCGATGGCTCTTAATAGTTCCGGTTTTAAATTACATTCTTGAAACTTCATAAATCCTCTTTCTTTTAGGTTGGAACATCAGTGCATCTGTTCCAAAAAAATATGCACCGACTAATCATGCCGGTGCATAGCAAGTTCTGGTTCTTATTCACTTTCTTTTGTCGTATCGCTCTCCGGAAGATTTCCTTCCGCAGCGTTCTGATCTGTCAGGCTCTCCTGCTGTTCTAATTTTTCTTTATTTTCTTGCTCTTTGGCTTCTTTCTTGGTGTAAGCTCGAATGCGAAGCGCCAGGTACAGCATGAATAATAAACTAAATGCACCATCAATTAATAACAGTAGATGTACAAAGCTTGTATACTTTGCCGGGTCTGTAAATGGGTTAAGTAATACTGCAATCCCACATCCGGTCAAAACAAGCACTAATACTAATAGTAAGTAAAACAGCTTATCGCCCATTCGGCTTAAATCCAGGGTGTATTGCAATTTGATGACGCAGGAAAAGATTAAAACAAGACCGATTCCTGTGTAAAATACAGACTCTAAAGCCGTGGCCTTAATGAGGCCACAGATACCTAGTATAACAAGTAATGTGCCTTCTGAAAAGCCATAAGCGTTAAAATCTTTATAAGAATTTGTCATAAAATAGCGAATCATCATGATAATGCCGGCAATTACCACTAAAGATAAAAAGCCGTAAATGATGTATACCAGCTGGAGACTGGGTACAAACAGAAGGGCTGCTCCACTGCAGGCAAGCAGTACATCCATGATGGCTATATATGCTGTATCTTTTTTCATGCTGTTATTTCCCCTAACTTACTACAACTCTGTTTCGGCCGCTTTGCTTTCCTTCATACAAAGCATTATCTGCCACCGAAATCACCTCATCCGCATTGCTAGAAGCATCTCCATCTGTTACGCCTACAGTCATGGTGACACGTACTACCTTGCGTTCGTAGATGACTTCGTTATTTCCAATAATTCGAATGATTTCCTCTAACTGCCTAGCTGCAGTTTCTTTGGTAAAGCCTTCAAAAATCATGAGGAATTCTTCGCCACCCCAGCGCATTACTGTGCCGCCTCTTGGCATATTTTCCTCCAGAATTCTGGCTACCATCTTCAAAACTTCATCGCCACACTCATGGCCATAGGTATCATTTACTTTTTTAAAGAAATCCACATCTCCGATTGCTACAGCAAAAGGTACGCCGGTGCGATTAGCTTCTGCCCATACTTTAGTGATCTTTTGATTACCATAACGACGATTGTACAAATTCGTCAGAGCATCTTTTTCTACCAAGTCTCGCAAAGAAGATTCCATGGTAATGGCAGCCCTTGCCATTGTGCCGATTTCATCACGTCTACCGGATACGGCAGAATCCAAATTTGCATTCAGATTTCCTTTTGAAACCTGCTGCAGGAACTGTTCCATTTTCTTTAAGGTTTTCAGGATACTGCCACTGTATCGCAGAGATACAAAGGAAGCTACCAAAAGACCTAATAAACATATAATCAGACCCGGAATTAAAATCGCATAGACGGTTGCCTTTACATCGCTGGCCTGTCTGGCGATTCCAATCATACCAAAAATTGTTCCATCCTCAGCTTCAATCGGCATATAGTATGCAAAATAACTGATGCCATTGATGGTTGCATTGGTATAGAAGGCTTCGTGGGCATTGATGACTACGTCCGATACAATCTTTGGATGAGCGCCGGTTCCCACGATACGATTGCCTTTTATGTCTGCTATGGTGGTCAGTACACGGTAGCATTCCGTCTCATTCACCTTTGCAAAAAAAGAGGCTTCCAATCCTGTTTCTCGATGGAATCCATCAATCAGATCATAGTGCTCGCTTAGAATCTGATTTCCTTTCGCAAAAATCAGCAGATTTTCTCCGGTAGAAGTGGTAACATTAGGGTTTTCCACCATTTGGTAACTACCGGGATACACGGTATCATATGTAACTTTTATTTGGGAAGCTGCATTATAGAGTTCTTTCCTGACTTCTCGCTGAAGCGCTATTGTAAAGAGATTACCTGCTGCCACCACGACTACAAGAATCATGACAATCAGCGGAATTAACGTCATTCGCAGAAAAGAACCGGATAAGCTTTTTTTGGCTTTTTCTTCGTTCATTTTTCCCCTCAATATTCAATGTCTTCTATATAAAAATATAAGCCTACACGCCGAAAAAATCAATTATTGCAAGACTTATGCTCTCTAGTATAAACTAAATTTAGGGGAAAGTTTCGGAGGAATCATAATGGAATTAAACACAATACAACAGGAGCTACTGTTGAACGCCTATCAAAAGGGCGCTATTTTGTATGCACTCATTGATTTTCTAGCACTCTCTGTCCTTGCTTCACTGCTTTTACGTATCCGTACCGGACTGGAAAGCCACAGCGTCCGTAAATCCTTCAGTATTCTGACCAATTCTGTTTGTGCCATGATTTTACTGGATTTGGTTTGTGCGCTTTTGGCCAAAAGCACCCTCAGGGTAATGGTCCCACTTCCCGTTCATAGCCTATTAAAATCTTGTTTCTTTATCGCTGCAGCCGTTACCGGTTACAGTACTTTTTTGGCTATGGAAATTCTTTTAAAGACCCAGCTTTCTAAAGAAAATCGCTTGCGTATTTATTCCTTCTCTGTTTGCGCCATCCATATTTTTTTAAATGCAACAAACATTTTCCACGGGCTTTTCTTCCGTTACAATGAGGAAGAGTACTATGTCTACGGGCCACTCTACATACTCGAATTCGCGATTCCCTTTTTCTATATTATGGTGTCCAGTATTCGTGCTTATTTTGCAAGCTTGAAGGATGAAAACTACGCGGAATTAGAACTCTATCGACTCCTGACCACTGTACCTATCCTTCCGGTTATTTTTTTTATCGCCCAATTTTTATTTGACATTCCGGTTCTTGGGATTGGTTTATCTCTGACTATTTTAAATCTCTATCTGGGGGTTGTACAAAACAGCATCACCTCCGATCCTTTAACAGGACTCAGTAATCGTCGCTACCTATTACAAACCATTCAGAAAATGATGAAGTCCCATGATCATGAGAAGGCCCTTTTTGTAATGATGATGGATTTAAACTACTTTAAACAGATTAACGACCTTTACGGTCACACCGCCGGTGACGAGGCCTTGATTCGCTTTTCTAACATCCTTCGAGTAGCTGTAGCCGATTTAAAGAAAACCATTATTGCAAGATATGGCGGAGATGAATTTATCATTTGCGGCGAGCTAAATACTTGTGAAGATATTGCCATGTTACGCTACACCATCGAGAAATTGATCGAGCAGGACAATGCTGCCTCAAGTTTCCCGCTCTCCGTTTCCATAGGTTGGGAAAACTACAATAGCGCTATCCATAACGTAAAACAGTTCATCGATTTGGCAGACCAACAGCTTTATTTCCAAAAAGAGAAGGCCCACAAAGAACCTTCTCCCTATAAATAACATTATGGTTTTTCTATGATATATTTGCAGATTGGATTGCCCTTGGCAGAGAAGCGTTCCTCGTATTCTGTCATGATATTACCTTCCACCATTTCCGCATTATGATGCAGATCGAAGGTATGGGCAATCATAATCCAACCTGCCTCTTCTCTCTGTTCTAGTGCAAAGTCAAACAAATCTTTATTATCCGTTTTGAATTCCACGTGTCCATGATCCACCAAAATCTCTGCAAAACGCCCCAAAAATTCTTTAGACGGAAGTCGTCTTTTTGCATGTCTGTCCTTTGGCCATGGGTCCGAAAAATTCAAATAAATCTTTGCAACTTCTCCCTGCGCAAACACCTCGGTAATCTCTTCTGCTTCCATACGGATGAAGAAAAGATTCGGAAGGGGTTCTTCTTCCATTTTTTGCACAGCTCGGAATACCACGCTGGAAAACTTTTCAATTCCGACATAGTTAATATCCGGATTTCTACGGGCATTTTCATAGATAAACTGGCCTTTTCCCATGCCCACTTCTATATAGATGGGATTCTGATTGCCAAACTTTTCTGCCCAATGTCCTTTTTGTTCTTTATAGTCCTGTACCACATAGATGCTTTCTTCGATATGTTCCCTTGCACCCGGGATGTTTCTTAATCTCATATTTGATTTATACCTATTCTTTCAGTAGAATATTTGTAGACCTAAAAACTAGGAGATACCTTATGAAGTTTATCATAAATTCGCAAAGAATGCGAAAGTCAGCATTTGCCTCTGGCATTTTTTCTTTGTTTTTATGTGCCACACTGAGTATGTGTGCTGTTATGCCGGTATCTGCCGACACTTCTGAAACGATAGATGCTGCAAAGCAGGCAAGACGAGAGCTGCCAATTGATTCCAACGCTTATACCGCTTGGCCCACAGGACCTACCATCAGCGCAAAAGCAGCAGTTCTAATGGATGCAAATAGTGGTTGCATTTTATACAACAAAAACATGGATGAGCGCATGTACCCTGCCAGTACTACCAAGATGCTTACCTGCCTCATCGCTGCAGAAAAATGTCAGTTGGACGAACCGGTTACGATTACACGTACCGCTGTAGAATCTGTTCCATCCGATGGTTCTTCCATTGGTTCTAACCCCGGAAACGTGCTACCCATGAATGAATGCTTGTACGCCATACTGGTAGCATCTGCCAATGAAGTAGCTTCTTCTGTAGCGGAACACATTGCAGGCAGCACAGAAGCCTTTGCCGACATGATGAATGAAAAAGCAAAGGAGCTTGGGTGCACCAATACTCATTTTGTAAATGCCAATGGTTTATATGATAGCAATCACTATACTTCCGCCCACGATTTAGCTTTGATAGCAAAAGCTTTTTTCGAAAATGACACCTTGCTTCGTGTGGGGAATGTGGGTACACACCACTTCGCCAGCACTGCGACCCAACCTCAGGATTTTTATAAAACCAATAAGCACAAATTGATTACCGGAGAAATTTCCTATGAGGGTATCATTGGCGGAAAGACAGGTTACACAGCTGAGGCCGGCCAAACTTTGGTGACCGGGTGCGATCGTGGCGATATGCGCCTGATCTGTGTAGTTATGTTTGAAGATACACCTGATCAGTTTTATGATACCACCACGCTATTTGATTACGGATATCAGAACTTTAACTTGGAGTCTGCTGCCAAGCTGGATAATACCTATAGTATCGGCAATGGTAATTTCTTCCTGACCGGACGCGAAATATTTGATCATTCCAATGCAATCTTATCCTTTGCTCCCGGATCAAATATCATCCTGCCAAATATGGCTTCCATAGAGGACCTGGAATCCACCATTACTTTTACCGGCGAGAAAACAGGTCATGTGGCAGATATTTCTTATAGTTTTTATGGGCACTCTGTTGGAGTTGTTCCGCTGATTACCGCAGATAAAGTCCCTCCGGCACCCTCCGTAAGTGTCACTACTCCTGTAGTTACTACGGATTCCGACACGGAAGAAGACGCGGAACCTCATTACGTGTTTATCAATGTACGCTCTGTGGTTTTCTGGATTATCGTGGTAGGTGGTTCCATGATTGTTCTTATGCTCTTAGGGAGTATGCTGCATTCTCGTCAGGACCTTCGTCATAACAGGTACCGACGCAGAAGCATGAAACGTGACCTTCGTATGAAACGACGCATGGAAGGCCGAGAACGAAGACGTCGTATTCGACATCGCTATTGATTTATCTTAAAACAAAATCCCCATTTTGAAGTTTTTGGTTACCCAACCGCTTCAAAATGGGGACTTTTTCATATTGGAAGTGATCCAATTAGGAATTCATTCGTCTCTTCCGTTCTTTCTTCTGCATCTTTACTCTTTCCTGTAATGCTTTCAGTTCAAGAACTTCCGGCTCTGTGATGACACTTTCTGTCTTGATGCAGAATACCTGATCATGCTCTGCCTTTCGGATACGTACCTTGCTTTTGATATAACCATGCTTGTCACAATAGCCTACAGCATAATAGTGCTTTCCGTTAGGCGTAAACCATTTTAGTTTTTTGCGAACCTTCTTCTTACAGATATTGCAATTGCAAGAACTGATCTCTCGGTCATCCATCGCTAAAAGTTTATCCGGAAATGTTCTGGATATGTACTTACTGTATCCATCAAAGTCTATATGAACTTCCTTTGCTTCGCAGTCCGGTTTGACATAGGTATCAAAGCTCACATACTGCAGCACTGCTTTTTGCTTAATCTTTGAAAGCACCTTCGCAGTGTAGTACGCATCACTGAAAGCTCTATGGAAAGGAATGTCCTTTTCTATCTGAAGAAAATCTACTGCATACTCTAGGGCTTTTCTGGATTTCGAATCCTCAAAGGCAATACTAAATAGCTTCTGCACATCTAAAAAGGCAATGGGCCGATCCGTCAGTGGCGGCATATGATAGTATCGCATATTTCGCTGCAATTCCATTAAATCCAAGGGCCCCCAACTGCAAAACATGTAAGGTTCCTTCCCTATCCAGTCCAGAAAATTCTGACAGACTACCGGGAATACTTCTCCTTTTTGCAATTCTTCCATCTGCATATGAATCAGTTTTCTGGTGATGTGGTGCAGTTCCGCATACACTTGCGGTCTTACAAGCTCACTAAACTGATCGATCATCACCCGTTCATTATTCAGTTTTACGGCACCAATTTCTACAATCTCGAAAGGAATCTCTTCTTTCTCGGCTTCCATTTCCGGACTTCCCTGATTCCATTCCAGATCCATCACGATATAATTCATATTTATTTCCTTTATTTCGAGATAACTAAATTATAGCATAGATTTTATTCTGTCATGCTATAATTAACTTAGATATTCTATAGTAAATAAAGGGGGATTTATGAATCTAGACTCCAAACCATCTTTTTACAAACGATACATCAGAATACCACTGCGCATCCTGCTATCCCTAGTCCTTATCTGTGGGCTTACCTTTTTTGGGATTTTGCTTTATCTTACAGTAGTAGAGTTTAACCCGGAAGCCTCTGAACCTATAGCTGTTACCGGCAACTCCTCCAGAACTCTCAAAACAGGTGACAGTATTAGCATTCTCAGTTGGAACGTGGGTTACGGTGGACTTGGCGCTGAAGCGGATTTCTTCATGGATGGCGGACACGATGTGACCACCTATAATAAAGACGGCGTGGAAGACAATATCTTTGGCATTTCCGATATCGTTTCAGACCTGCAGCCTGATATTGCTGTTTATCAGGAGGTGGATTTAGACTCTGCCCGTTCTTATCACTTCAATGAAGTAGAGGAGCTTACAAAAGTATTTAGCAACTCCCAAAGCAGTTTTGCCAATAACTTCTTAGTAGACTTTGTACCCTATCCATTACCTCCAATTGGTAAAGTTAATTCCGGTATCCTTACGGACTCCCAATTTGAAATCAGTGACTCCACCAGACTTTCTCTACCTTGTCCTTTTGGCTGGCCACTACGTGTTGGTAACCTGAAAAGATGCCTGTTAGTTAGCCGTATTCCTTTGGCTAATTCCGATAAGGAGCTTGTAATCGTGAATCTTCACTTAGAGGCTTACGATTCCGGTGAAGGTAAGATAGCACAGACAAAGCAGCTCCTTCAAGTTCTTCAGGATGAATATAAAAAGGGCAACTATGTTATCGCCGCCGGAGATTTTAACCAGACTTTCTCCAATGTAGATTTGTCTAATTACCCGGTATACGAAGGTAAATGGGAGGCAGGCAAGATTGAGACTTCTGATTTTGGCAATGACTTTACTCTTGCTATGGATGATAATGCTCCATCCTGTCGATCTCTGGATCAAGTTTATGCAGGTGCAGATATCAGCACCTTCCAGTTTTATGTAATTGACGGTTTCATTTGTTCCAAGAATGTAAGTATCAGCTCCGTAGAAACAAAGGATTATGACTTCCAATATAGTGATCACAATCCGGTTGTATTAGAAGCCACGTTACTTCCATAGCGTCATGTCAAATCTTTACTGTGTAACCAGATGCAGTTTTATACGAAAAGAGGGGCCGCGCCCTGATGATTTCTTATGTCATCAAGAGCGTTAGCCCCTTTTCTATTTTCTTTTCTGTATCACTTTCTCAAAGTGATTATCATTTCATTTCCGCTCAATTAGAGTTTATCTACTAAAGCTTCCATTTCATCGATGGCTTCACCAAATACCTGAAGTGCTTCTTCGATAGGTTTCTCAGTTGTTAAATCTACACCTGCAATCTTCAGAAGGCTTACAGGATCCTGGGTACAACCGCTGGAGAGGAACTTCTTATACTGTTCTACCATTGGTGCGCCTTCTTCTAAGATACGTTTTGCGATAGCTACGCTGGCTACGAAGCTGGTTGCATACTGATATACGTAGAAGTTGTAATAGAAGTGAGGAATTCTGCACCATTCGTATCCGATTTCTTTATCAGAAATCATGGTATCACCAAAGTACTCTTTATTCAGGTTGTAATATACATCGTAGAGAGAATCTGCAGTTAATGGTGTGCCTTCCTCTGCCATGGTATTGGTCTTTCTTTCGAACTCTTCGAACATAGTCTGACGGAACAAAGTGCTCTTGAAGCTCTCTAAGAAGTGATTTACGATAAATGCCTTTTCTTTTGCATCTACAGCTTTATCTTTTAAGTAGTAGTAAAGAAGTACTTCGTTTGTTGTGGAAGCTACTTCTGCTACGAAGATTTTGTACTGGCTGTTGAAAATAGTTTGTGCTTTCTCGGAATACCATGTATGCATGCTGTGGCCCATTTCATGTACCAGAGTAAAGACATCTTCCAAAGTATTGTTATAGTTCAGCAGCATGTATGGATGTACGCCGTAAACGCCGGAGGAATATGCGCCGCCGCGTTTGCCTTCGTTTTCCAGTACATCGATCCATCTATTTTCGTATGCTTCTTTTACAACTGCTAAGTAGTCTTCACCAAGAGGTGCCAATGCTTTTAAAGACATCTCTTTTGCTTCTTCATAGTTTACTTCTTTTTCGAAGTCCGGAATCATAGATACATATACGTCATACATATGCAGCTCATCAACGCCCAGCATCTTCTTACGAAGGTCTACATAGCGGTGCATCTTGTCCATGTTATGATGTACAGCATCAAAAAGTCTATCACAAACTGCAGGGCTTACATTGTTGCTGTCTACAGCTGCTTCGAAGTTGGAGTTATATTTTCTGGCTTTGGATTTGAAGATTCTAGCCTTTACTTCACCGTCATAAGTTGCAGCCCAGGTATTCTTGAATTCTGCGTATCTATCATAGTATGCCTTGAATGCATTCTGACGAAGTACACGATCAGAGGATCTCTGCAGTGGTACGAATCTACCGTCTGTCAGCTGGATTTCCTTGCCGTCTTTATCTTTGACCATACCAAATTTCAGGTCTGCATCGCCCAGCATGCCATATGTCTTAGCAGAAGCTTCGCATACTTCTTCAGCAGATGCCAGGAGCTGCTCCATTGCTTTGTCTAAGATGTGGTCTTTTAATCTACGGATTTCAGTAATAGAGATTTCATATCTCTTTAAGCCTTCTTCCTGCTGATAGTAGGATTTCAAGGTTTCATCATCGATTGCCAGGATTTCCGGATCGATGAAGGAAGTCTTCTCTCCAATCTGTACCAGCGCAGAAGTTGCCTTGCTGGCTAATTCCTGGTTGTGAGTATTGGCTGTATCCTCATCTCTTCTCATATGGGCATAGCCATAGATATAACCTTCTAAGGTTTCAATTTCTTCTCTTAATTTGAATACATCTAAAAGATTCTTTGCACTTGCTCCTACTTTGCCTTCGAAGCTTGCCAGTTCATCACCTTTTGCAGCGACTTTCTTCAAATCAGCTTCCCAAAGGTCTTCATTTGCATAGATATCTTCTAAGCGCCAAGTCAGTTCCTTTGCGACTTCTTCTCTTTTGGGTAACTTGTTTTCCATTTTGTTTCCTCCTATATGTCTTTCATTCTTCCCCTATTTTTACTCTGAAAAAAAGAAGCTTTGAAAAAGCTTCTTTATAGCGTTCCCGAGGCGATTCGAACGCCCGACCCCTCGCTTAGGAGGCGAGTGCTCTATCCTGCTGAGCTACGGAAACATAGGATGAAGAGTTTGGAATCATCCTCTACGGATAATTCACAAATCCCTGCAGCCACACTACGCCCTTGAAGCGTCTGCCTACTGCCGGCTCTCCATACAAATCTATTTTATTGATGCAAATATCAAATGTCAATTCATTACTTTCGATCGTCATGACGTAGATTTCTTCGTTTGTAACACGGTTTACTTCCAAATGACAATCTTTGATTTCCCCTAAGATGGAATACTGATCACACTCTACACCGTAGGGCATAAAGTAAGTATCTACCAGGCTCATGACATCTTCTCTACGAATTCTTTTAGAAATGGTATTATAGGTGTCCATATCTTCCAGCGTCAGCGTTTCAATGGCATTTTCATTGCCTGCTCTTGCTTGCGCAATCAGTTTTGTACGATTCTGAACTTCCTTCTGCGCTTTTTCCATTTCTTCTTCATTTTTTTGAATCGGAAGAAGTATCATGCCCTGGATAGAAAGGCCGCTTAAATTAAGGGTGGTGCCTCTAACCGGAAGCTGTCCACCTTCTCGTAATCTGATATAGGGGATTCTGTTCTGCAGATAGAATACCAGAGAAACACCTACTTTAGGTTCATCACAAACCCCGGCGTAACTTTCTTTGTCTGCATGGGGTTCTATGGTGATGTCCTCCATAGAGGTGATGTTTTCTCCGGTTAAATATGGGTAGCAGTATTCAAAACTGAATTTATCATCTTCATCAAATTCACCGCATACTACCACGCCGATATGTTCTGCATACTCTTTTTTGAATTCAGCAAGAAGCGTGTCGTCCGAGCCACCGCTGATATAATCTCTATGATCTGCATTTTCCAGTATGTTCATGATGACTTCATGCATGTCTTTGCTGTTTTTGACTTTACTAAAGCCTACAGCTCTGAGATACTTGTGCACGGACTTCACCTTCTTTCTTTTCTTATTTTGTTAATCTTGCCGACAGCTCAATCTATAATGAGTCAAGGACGCTTATATTATGGACGAAGCTCTGTCTTTCCACCCATGTATGGCTGTAATTTCTCAGGAATTGCGATAGAACCGTCCGCTCTTAAGTTGTTCTCTAAGAATGCAATCAGCATACGTGGAGGTGCAACTACTGTGTTGTTTAAGGTATGTGCGAAATACTTGCTTCCGTCTGCACCTTTTACACGGATTTTCAATCTTCTAGCCTGAGCATCCCCAAGGTTGGAGCAGCTACCTACTTCGAAATATTTTTTCTGTCTTGGAGACCAAGCTTCAACGTCGACAGATTTTACTTTTAAATCTGCTAAGTCACCGGAGCAGCACTCTAGAGTACGAACCGGAATATCTAAGCTACGGAACAGGTCTACTGTGTTCTGCCATAATTTATCAAACCATGCTTTGGAATCTTCCGGCTTACATACCACAATCATTTCCTGTTTTTCAAACTGGTGGATACGATATACACCACGTTCTTCAATACCATGTGCACCCTTTTCTTTTCTGAAGCAAGGGCTGTAGCTGGTCAGTGTCTGAGGCAGTTCTGCTTCAGGCAGCATGGTGTCGATGAATTTACCAATCATGGAGTGCTCGGAAGTACCAATCAAATACAAATCTTCGCCTTCAATCTTGTACATCATGGCATCCATTTCCGGGAAGCTCATAACGCCGGATACTACATTACCATGAATCATGAAAGGTGGAATGCAGTAAGTGAATCCACGATCAATCATGAAATCTCTAGCATAGGAGATAACTGCAGAGTGAAGTCTTGCGATATCACCCATAAGATAATAAAAACCGTTACCTGCTACTTTACGAGCTGCATCTAAGTCGATACCTTTCAGGCTTTCCATAATTTCTGTATGATATGGAATCTCAAAATCAGGTACTACCGGTTCGCCATACCTCTGAACTTCTACGTTTTCAGAATCATCTTTACCAATCGGAACAGATGGATCGATGATATTTGGAATCACCATCATAATATTGGTAACTTTTTCTTCCAACTCAGCCTGTTTTTTCTCAAGTTCTTCCAGTCTTTCGGCATCTTTTGCTACTTCAGCCTTTTTTGCTTCAGCTTCTTCTTTTTTGCCTTCTTTCATGAGGCCGCCGATTTCTTTTGCGATTTTATTCTTGTTGGCTTTGATATCATCTGCTTCCTGCTGCACAGCTCTTCTTTCTGTGTCCAGCGCGATGACTTCATCTACCATAGGAATCTTCTCATCCTGGAATTTCTTTTTGATGTTTTCTTTTACTACGTCTGGATTTTCTCTTAGAAACTTAATATCAATCATCTTTTTCCTCTCCTCACTAGTCTAGAACTTCTTCTATAAATAAGTCGCTTTCCTGACACATGTCTTTGATGACCACATTTGTTTTGGTATTTCCTTCGCTGTCTTTAATGATCTTCAAAACCGGTCTGTCCGGGAAGTTCCTATTTTGTCTGATAATTACAGCTATCTCATGCTCTGTCGTATATACTACAGAACCTACAGGATATGCAGCTACGAATTCCATGAACTTAGCAATTACCTTTTCATTATAGAAAAGTTTACCTAAGTCTCTCAGAAATTCTAATGCTTGATAGGTCTTCACCTTCTTGCATCCGACACCCATTACCATTTCATCGAACACGTCACATACCTGGATAATATCGAACTCTAGTCCAAATCTCTGATTATTATCATAGCTATGCGCTTTGTTTTTTTCGTGATGATACAAAATGATGTTCTTGGTGTAATCGGAAATCCATGGGGATTCCGCTACCATCTCATATCCATACTGAGCATGTTTCTTGTAAAGCTTTTGAATGCTTTCTTCCATCATCTCGATATCTACATCTCTATAATCGATATCAACATAATTTAAACCTACATCATGTAATAAACCAGCTACACCCATGTCATGTAACTGTTCTTTATTCAAGTCCATCTTTAATCCGGTTAAAATTGATGTAGCACAAACATTTAACAAATGATCATATAAGTTGCCATCTCCAGTCGATACCTCGAACAGATGTTCCTGTACTTCCTCGATGTTTACGATTTCATCTATGATTTGTTCTGTGATACGGATACTCTCTCGTACCACTTCCTGATTTTCTGTCTTGTTGTTCAGTATTATTTTTTTAACTTTTGTCTTAAGTTCCGATCTAGTCTTTTCACTTACTAACTCAAGGTCTTGCGGTTTGATAAATTTTTCGTCTCTGACAAAAACTTCTGTTATACCAAACTCTTTCAGTTTGGCAATCATTCCTGTATTTAATCTACATCCGGCTGCCACCAATTCGGTAAACTCACCGGCAATAATTCCTTTGGCTAATAGTTCATTCCCCTTTAAATCTTCAACTTTGACAATCTTAATCATTCGAGTTTCCATTTCGCTCCTTAGATTATTTTGTCTTATTCTTCCGATTTCATTGCAAGAGCTAATGCCTGCTTTTCTTCTTCCCCTAAATCGATAGCACACTTACCACCGATGATTTCTTTTGTATAGGAATAGCATCCCTCCGCACTATGTACAGAATTCAGGATGAATCCATTGTTGTTCTCGTCCAGCAGTGCTAGAGAGAAAGATAGCTGTCCGCCCATTTGATTAAAGGCATCATATTTAACAATGCCTGTTTTCTGAATGGCGCTTTCCATATTTTTATATAAGATACGAATATCTTTTTTATTCCGGTCAGCTGTTCCTTTTAAAAGTTTAATATCCTGACAAACTCCTACAATTTCGGATTCTAGCGATTTCGCATTCTTACCCTGCATGAACTTACTGTATTTATTTTTCAGTTTTACATACTTCACAAGTACAATAATATAAACTACAAACAGAATAAGTAGAGCACAAATGATTCCTAGGAACAGGTATCCAATATCCAACCAGCCTAATCCAATTTGGCTAAAAAATTTACTATTCATGTTATCTCCACTTTGTCTTACTTCAATAAATCTGTTAATCTATCTAATTCTTCGTGACTAAAGAACTCGATTTCAATTTTGCCGGCACCATTTTCTTTAGGAACGATAGATACTTTTGTACCTAAGTAGCCTTTGAGTAAATCTTCTCTCTGTCGATAGATAGCAATCAGTGCTTCATCGGTTTCTTTCTTTGGTGCATTCTTTTTTTCTTTACCTAAACTCTTAATCAGCTTTTCTGTTTCACGAACGCTGAGATTCTCATCGAAGATTTTCTGGGCCAATTCATACTGTAGTGCTTCATCTTCAATTCCGATTAAAGTTCTAGCATGTCCTGTAGATATCATTTCATCTACAATCATCTGCTGCACTTTTTCGGATAGTTTTAAAAGTCTCATGGAGTTAGTAACCGCAGTTCTACTCTTTGATACTCTCTCTGCGACTTCATCCTGTTTCAAGTTAAACTCATTCAAAAGTCTCTTATAGGCGAGAGCTTCTTCAATAGGATTCAACTGTTCACGCTGGATGTTTTCAATCAGAGCTACCTCTGCAATCTCTTGCTCTGATAAGTTTTTAATGATGACAGGAACTTCCTTCAGACCTGCCAATTTAGATGCTCTCCATCTACGTTCACCACCGATGATTTCATAGTGGTCTTTTCTATCCTGAACCAGGATAGGATCCAGTACACCATACTGTTTAATAGAATCAGCTAATTCCTGTAAAGCATCTTCATCAAATTTTTTTCTTGGCTGATCTCTGTTTGGTTCTACCTTGGTAATCTTTACTAAGGTCACCCCATCTTTTACTTCGTTCTTCTCTTCTCCGCTTTTTTTAGCTTCATTGGTGTTTTTCTTTGGTGTGGAAGAAGCTGGAATTAAAGAATCAAGTCCCTTACCTAATCCTCTTGCTGCCATTTTAAACATCCTTTCTTTGAATGATTTCTTTAGCTAAATTCCGGTATGCTTCTGCGCCGGTAGACTTTGCATCATATACATTAATAGGCTGACCATAGCTTGGTGCCTCTGCTAATCTAACACTTCTAGGAATCACTGTCTCAAATACGTGCTGGGACAGGTTTTCTTTTACGTTCTCTACTACCTGCTGAGATAAATTTGTTCTGGAATCATACATGGTAAATACCACACCTTCGATATCCAGATTTTCATTTAATCTATCTCTTACCAGATTCACCGTGTGAATCAACTGGCTTAAACCTTCCAATGCATAAAATTCGCACTGGATTGGAACCAATACTTTATCCGCTGCTGTCATAGCATTAATAGTTAAGATACTTAATGACGGAGGACAATCCATCAAAATAAAATCATATTGGTCTTTGATGTAGTCCAATTCTCTTTTTAAAATATATTGGTTCTTTTCTACATCAATCAGTTCAATTTCCACAGCTGCAAGATTTACGTTTGCAGGAAGAAGCGCTACATTCTCTACTACATCTTTGATCAGACATTCCTGAACTGTAGCCTCTCCAATCATCATCTCGTAAACGGTGTTCTCCGCTTCATTTTTATCAACACCAAATCCACTAGTTGCGTTACCCTGTGGATCCACATCAATCAAAAGAACCTTCTGTCCTTCTGCTGCTAAAGCTGCAGCGAGATTAATAGATGTGGTGGTTTTTCCTACGCCGCCCTTCTGGTTAGCAATTGCAATAACTTTTGCCATAGGATTTACTACCTCTTTCTATCTTCTATTCACTAAACTCTTAGTGGATATTATATCACACTTTCCATTCAGTCTTTTGTTTTAATTATGTATTTTATATGTTACTTTCTTTTCGTAACCCTTTATAACTATATCTTGTGTCTATTCCGTGAAACACTGAAATTGTTTCATATTTCAAGGTTTTTGTTTCACAGATTGTTTCACGGTTCGTTCACAACATCTTGTGGTCGGAATGTTTCACGTGAAACATTATATAGTTGTGATTCTGGATTATCATTTAAAATGTTTCACGTGAAACATTTGTGGTGTCTGACAATAATGCCCCAATATCTAGGAATTTCTAGATTAAAGAGGATTTTTATTTGGTTTTCCTGCTTTTCTAGGATACTGGTTTGGGCAACCATCTTCTTTTCTAATAAAGAGAATGCTTCTAAAGAAATCCGAATCTGGAAGAGTGTAGTCTTCCTGTCTATCAATCTTTCCATTTAAAACAGCCAGTGCATGATCAGCTTGGTTAATCTCATCTTTCACATGTTCTGACTTATAACTGATGAACTGACCACCAACTTTAACAAAAGGTAGGCACAATTCTGAAAGGGTAGAAAGATTTGCAACTGCTCTGGAAAGACAATAATCAAACTGCTCTCTAAAATCAGAATCATGACCCAGGTCCTCTGCTCGACCATGAACTAATTCAATCTTCTCTAACTCTAATTTCTGAATCACTTCATCTAAAAAAATAAGTCTCTTATTTAAAGAATCAGCTAACACGAATCTTGTATTCGGAAAAAGAATCTTCAAAGGAATACCTGGGAAGCCTGCACCTGTTCCAATATCTAATACAAAATCGGATTCTTTAAATTCCAAGTAGTGTACCAATGCAATCGAATCATAAAAATGTTTCAAGCACACTTCATGGAAATCGGTGATTGCAGTAAGATTCATTTTCTCATTCCATTCAATGAGAAGCTCATAGTATCTCTGGAACTGAGTGATTTGCTGATTACTCAGTGTAATATTGTTTTTCGTACAAAGATTATGAAAATCTTGTATGGTATTCATAATTACTCCTACTAGAACACTTGTTCTATAGCTATAAGATCAAGTCTCTAGTTTTCATTTTTCTTCATCTGTTGATATTGTTCCATATAAATCAATAGCACAGATACATCGGCGGGACTTACACCGGAAATACGAGAAGCCTGTCCAACTGATCTCGGTTTATAAAGTTTCAATTTCTGTCTGGCCTCGAGACGCAAACTTTGTACATCATCATAATTTAGGTCTTCCGGAATGAGACGGTTCTCTAATTTCTTAAACTGCTCTACCTGTCTGATTTGTCTTTCGATATATCCTTCGTATTTCACAGAAATATTAATTTGCTCAATGACATCATCTGCTAAAGGTTTTCTATCCGGATCAATAGGCGCAATCTTTTCATAAGAGAGTTCAGGTCTACAGATCAGTTCCGCTAAACTGGTTCCGGTCTTTAATGGCGTAGAGTCACAAGAAATCAAAAAATCAGAAATATTCTTTGAAGCACCAACAGTTGTTTCCTTAAGTCTTTGGATTTCTTCCGCAATAGCCTTTTCTTTTTCATCCAACTTTTGAATCACTTCATCGGAAATCAAACCAACTCTATGTCCAATACGACGAAGTCTGATATCTGCATTGTCCTGTCGAAGGAGTAACCGATACTCCGCTCTGGAAGTCATCATTCGATAAGGCTCAAGGTTTTCTTTAGTTACCAGGTCATCAATCAAAACTCCAATGTACGCTTCAGAACGATCTAGAATAACCGGCTCTTTTCCCAATAACTGCATGGCAGCATTGATGCCTGCAATAAGTCCCTGAGCAGCAGCTTCTTCATATCCACTACTTCCATTAAACTGTCCTGCAGAAAATAAACCATGAACTGCTTTTGTTTCCAGAGTAAGCTTAAGTTCGCCCGGACATAAGCAATCATATTCAATCGCATAAGCATTGCGTACAATCTTGCAGTTTTCTAATCCTGGAACAGTACGATACATAGCAATCTGTACATCTTCCGGAAGGGAGGAACTCATGCCGTCAATATACATCTCATTGGAATCAGCACCTTCTGGCTCAATAAAAACCTGGTGACGGTCTTTTTGAGAAAACTTTACAACTTTATCTTCGATAGATGGACAATATCTTGGGCCCGTTCCTTCAATAATACCTGCATAGATTGGAGAACGATCTAAATTATTACGGATGATATCATGGGTTTTCTCATTGGTATAAGTAAGCCAGCATGACATCTGCTCTTTCTGGATGGATTCCGGATCTGTTGAAAAAGAAAACGGAACGATTCTTTCATCTCCAAATTGCTCTTCCATCTTGGAAAAATCGATGGTACTTTTATCCATACGTGCCGGAGTACCTGTTTTAAAGCGACGTAGCTTTATACCTAGTTTTGTAAGTTCAGCACTAAGAGCGGTGGCTGCCATAAGACCATTTGGTCCGGTATAAGTAATAGACTCACCACAAAGACATCTTGCTTTTAGGTAGGTACCTGTACAAAGAATTGCGGCACGACATTCATAGATTATACCTGTGGCAATTTTGACACCGGTAATCTGCTTTTCTCCATCTACATCTGCAGTAAGTAGTTCTACGACTTCACCCTGCTTGATGGTAAGGTGCTCTTGCTGTTCAAGAATCTTTCGCATAGACTTGCTATATTCTCTTTTATCAGCCTGACAACGGAGTGAGTGAACAGCAGGACCCTTTGAAGTGTTAAGCATCTTGGATTGTAAAAAGGTCTTATCGATATTTTTACCCATTTCACCACCAAGGGCATCAATTTCACGAACCAAGTGACCCTTAGAAGATCCTCCTATATGTGGATTACAAGGCATCATGGCAATACTATCCACACTTACCGTAAATACAATTGTCTCTAAACCAAGCCTTGCACAAGCAAGTGCTGCTTCTACTCCTGCATGGCCTGCACCAATTATGGCTACATCATATTTTTCACGAATATCAATCATAGGTAACTCCAATTAACTCGCGTTTCAAAAAACTATTTTCCCATACAAAACTTAGAGAATATCTCTTCTACTAAATCATCTTCTACTTCTTCTCCAATCAGAAGTCCAAGTTCTGTATAAGCTCTCATCAAATCCATTGCCAAAAAGTCTTCAGACATTCCTGCTGCAATACCTTCCTTCACTTGAAGGATTGCTTCTCTGGCATGTTTCAAATTTTCTTTTTGACGCATACTTGTAATGACCACTTCGTCATTAAAAGAAATACCACCATGGAATAATAAATCTGAAACACATTGTTTCATATTATCCAGCGCTTCTTCCTTCGTAGATGCTTTCCCATCCGGGTGTACAAAATCTCCTTTTGAAGAAAAGCATACCATCTTAGCAGAAGAAAGCTGTGGAATTTTTGCTAAATCTTCAGGTGTTAAAATCGGCTGCAGGTCATACTTATTTAAAAGTACAATGCAAGGTTTATCCTGAATCAAGTTCATTATTTCTGTATCTTCTTCATCAAGAGAATAGGTGGAATCAATAATATAGAAAATCAAATCCGCATCTTTCGCGTATTCCTTAGCGCGTTCAACACCTATTTTTTCAATGACATCTTCTGTATCATGAATTCCTGCTGTATCTATAAGTTGTAACGTAAAATCACCAAAGCGAACAGTCTCTTCCAAAATATCACGAGTCGTTCCTGCAATTTCCGTTACAATCGCTTTTTCTTTTCCAATTAGTTCATTTAAGAAAGAAGATTTTCCGGCGTTGGGCTTACCAATAATACAGGTCTTAATACCTTCCTGTAATAATCTTCCATCTTCTGTATTCTTTAGTAGATAATCCATGGAGGAAAGCAATCCATCACATTTTTCGGATAATTTATCCTCATATCCGGTTAAATCATAGTTTTCAGGATCATCTAATGCTGATTCAATAAAAGCATTTTCATATAAAATGCTCTCTCTTAATTCTTTAATCTTGTTGGTGACAGAGCCACGTAATTGTTTTACAGAATTTTCCAAAGCGAATTGATTCTTGGACTGAATCAAATTCATAACAGCTTCCGCTTTTGTTAAGTCGATTCTACCATTTAAAAACGCACGCTTTGTGAACTCCCCGGGTTCTGCAATTCTGGCTCCCCTAGAAACAACCAGTTCCAAAATTTCTTTGGTAACTAATACACCACCATGGCAGTTAATTTCAACTACGTCTTCTCTGGTATAACTGTTTGGTCCGCGCATGACAGAAACAAGTACTTCATCATAAACTTTTCCATCAAAGCAAATGGTACCATAATGGATGGTATGTGTTTTTGCATCGGTAAGATGAAAGTCTTCTCTATTGGATACAAAAATAGAATCCACGATAGAAATGGCTTCACTACCACTTACCCTGATAATACTAATTCCAGATTCAGATAAAGCTGTTGCAATTGCAACGATTGTTTCTAATACCATAATTCTATACTTTCCATAGCGCAAAAATCAGCACCACCAAAAGGTGGTGCTGAACAATTACTTCTTCAATGCAACTACAACATGTCTGTATGGTTCATTGCCTTCACTATATGTGGTCACATATTTATCAGCCTGCAATGCAGAGTGAATAATACGTCTTTCATAAGGATTCATAGGTTCAAGAGCAACTGCTCTCTTTGTTCTTTTTACCTTGAAAGAAATATTTTTAGCAAGATTCTCTAAGGTATCTTTTCTTCTCTGTCTGTAGTTTTCGGTATCGATTTTTACTCTTACATAATCTTCTCTACCCTTATTTACTACAAGAGAAACTAAGTACTGGAGAGAATCTAATGTCTGACCTCTTTTACCAATCAGAACACCCATCTCATCGCCACTTAAATCAATATTCAAAGCAGTTTCTGCTTCGTCATATTTCACATCAATAACGACTGCAAGGTTCATTGCTTCAAAAACTTCCTTTAAGAAGTCTTTTGCTGTATCTTCAAGAGAACCTTTTACTCTTGCTTTGATGACAGCAGCTTTAGAACCAATACCCAAAAATCCGGAAGAACCTTCTTCCACTACACTGTATTCCAGTTTCTCACTAGATACGGAAAAATGCTGACACGCATCTGTGATTGCATCATCTACTGTTTTTGCGGTAAATTCAAGAAATTCCATATCGTTCCTCGTTTCCAATCACTTATTTTGTGTTCTTTTCATTGTAGAGTTTTACCATATTTGCTTTTGCAGCAATACTGCCTTCTTTGGCATTTTTCTGGTAATACTCTGTGGCTTTACGAATCTTTTCTTCTTTATCTGTAGAAATAGAAACATCTACGGACAAGGATTTCTGAGAACCACCATTTTTTACATTAGCAAGTTCTTTCAATTTGGCATTCGTAAGACCTTGTTTTTCCATTTTTTTCGCAGCTTTTTCTTTGTTTGCTTCAATGATAGCATCAAAATCCATCTTATCGATACGCTTATTGATAACTACCTGCTGAACAGAACGAACAACTGCACCGATGATCCAGTATAAACCGACACCGGAAGGAAGAGATAATGTAAACCATGCAGAAACAAGAGGCATTGTTACATTCATCATCTTCATACTCTGCATCATCTGATCTGCTTGTTCATTTCCACTTGGCTGCTGCTGCGGCATAAGTTTTGTATTAAACCACTGTGTAAAAGCAGCAAGTACAGGAATCATGATTGCAGCAAATACAATCAGATATGCATGATTTGCAAAAGCTTCTTTAATCTGGAATAAAGGAGAGTTACCCATATTCAAACCAAAAAAGCTATTGTAATGACTTAAAAGTGCTTGAGAATTATCCACAGCAGATGCTAAATCCGGATAAGTTGTGCTGATTGTCTGCCAATCTGCGGTACTTGCCTGATTAAGAATATCGATATAGGTGTTGCGGATATATTCTGTATCGCCTGCTAAATACTTAGCATTTTCGAACTGTCTTACATGCTGTGCTGCATTGGTAAAGTTAGAAATCAGCTCTTTACTACCCTCTTTTAAAATCAACTGATCAACTAAAGGGGAAAAAGCTTCTTTAATCTTTCCAACATATGCAGGCATATTATTGATTACTCGATAAAGAGACCAGATAACTGGAATCTGAATCAATAACTGTAAGCAGCTGCCGGAAGCAGAAACACCATACTTTGCATAAACTGCCTGGGTTTCAGCATTCATGGCCATAACGGAATCATTATCTTTTTTGCCTTTGTATTTTGCCTGAATCTTTTGAAGTTCAGGAGACATCTTAGACTGCAACTTAGAAAACTTCTGCTGTTTATAAGTAAGTGGAGTCAAAAAGATATAAATTACAATGGTAAAGAGAATGATTGCCACGCCAGTGTAAGGAATACCTAATTTATCCAGAATGAAGAAAATGCCATTCATTAGATAACCTAGGACAACCCTAACGGCATACATGATTTGACTAATCAGTGGGATGTTACCCATCTCTTGAGTTAAAAGCATTCTAGTCTCCTTATGATAGCCTATGGAACCGGATCGTATCCTCCTTTTGAAAAAGGATTGCATCTCAAAACTCGATAGGACGCAAGCATACCACCCTTTAAGGCTCCATATTTTTGTATCGCTTCATATCCATATTCCGAACAAGACGGATAATAAGGACATTTTGTATGTTTCATTGGCGATACATATTTTCTATAGCATCTAATTAGATAAAGTAATACTCGTTTCATAATTACTTCGAACTGACTTCATCTTCTTTCATTATATGATGAAGCTTTGCTAGATGTAATAATGCTGCATCCAGTTCGTGATAGGAAATGGAAGCTGCACTATGTCTTGCGATGACTACGATGTCTAAACCACTATTAAACATTTCTTTTCGTAGTCTGTAACTTTCTCTTACCAGTCTGCAAAAACGATGTCTTACAACACTGTTTCCCACCTTTTTGCTAACTGATATACCCAGTCTGTTTTCATCAAGATGATTTTCCACAGTATACATAACTAAATAACGATTGGCAAAAGACTTGCCATTGTTGAAAACATACTGAAATTGTTGATTGTTTTTTAAAGAATTAATGTGTCTCATATTCGTCCTTATAATAAGGTAAAATAAAAACGAATTCTACATAAGAAAAATAGGCCACAATAAATGCGGCCTATGGAATGTCTTATGCGGAGATTTTCTTTCTACCTTTAGCTCTTCTGGCTGCTAAAACTTTTCTTCCACCTGGAGTACTCATTCTTGCTCTAAAACCATGAACTTTAGATCTCTGTCTCTTCTTAGGCTGATATGTCATCTTCATATTCCATTACACCTCCTTTTCCAATGTGGAAAATATCGTTCAAATTATATAGGACAAACGCGCTAAAGTCAAGCAGTTTCACAAAAATAAAAGCTTTTTTAAGTTATCCACATATCCACAATTTTACCTATGTGGAAAATTAATCCACCCATAAAAATATTCACATTTTGTGGATAAAGTGTGGATAAATAATTATATTTCCACAAGATTTTGTGTAATCATCGAATTATCCACGTTTATAACGTTTATAATTTTCATTGTTTTTCCACTTCAATTCACATGGTAAACAATCAAATTTTTCATTTTCTATTTTATTTTTCAACTTATCCACATAATTGTGGATAAATTTGTGTATAAATCTGTTGGTTTTTGTGGATAACTTGACTGAAAACCGGTTTGAAAATTCACTTTTCTTATATTATCATTAAGTAGATACACTTAAAACTTGGAGGATTCTCATGGATCAAATAGCAGAAAAATGGACAGAAATTAAGGAGAAAGTCAAAGAAGAATACGCTCTTTCTGACGTTTCTTACAGTACATGGATTATTCCTCTTAAATTTTATAAAAGAAATCTGAATCAGGTATATATTCTGATACCTTCTGATAACGCCCAGCACAAAAATTATATGATTAATAAATACGCTACTTATTTTAAAGTAACGATTTCAGAAATCATCGGTGAAGAAATTGATGTTACTTTTATGTTGGAAAATGAAGTAGAAGTTCAAACTCCGGCAGAACAGGTAGAAAAAAAGCAGGTCAATATCACTGTGTATGAATCTGCTAATCTGAATCCTAAATACAATTTCGATACCTTCGTTGTTGGTAACAACAATAAATTTGCCCATGCAGCCAGCTTGGCTGTTGCAGAAACACCCGGAACAATTTATAATCCTCTTTTTATTTATGGTGGATCCGGTCTGGGAAAAACCCACTTAATGCATGCAATTGGTCACTATATTATAGAAAACAATTCTAATATGAAGGTTCTATATGTAACATCAGAGCAATTTACCAACGATGTAATCGAATCTATTCGTAGTGGTAATTCTTCTGCGATGACAAAGCTTCGTGAAAAATATCGATCTGTAGATGTGCTCATGATCGATGATGTTCAATTTATAATAGGAAAAGAAAGTACACAGGAAGAGTTCTTCCATACTTTTAACGTATTATATGAAGCAAACAAACAGATAATCCTTTCCTCTGATAAACCACCTAAAGAAATGCAGGCATTAGATGAAAGATTCCGTTCACGTTTTGAAATGGGTTTGATTGTAGATATACAATCTCCTGATTATGAAACAAAAGTAGCAATTCTTCAAAAGTACTCCGAAAACTTTGGAAGAAGCATTTCCAATTCCATATTAGAATATGTAGCTTCCAATATTCACTCCAATATTCGTGAATTGGAGGGCGCACTGAATAAAATTATTGCCTATTCTAAAATCAACAAAATTGATTTTGAAGAAATTACTGTAGAACATGCAGAAGAAGCATTAAAAGATATGATTTCTTCTTCTAATTCAAAAGTAATCAATGAAAACCTGATTTTAAATGTAGTAGCTGAACATTTTAATGTATCAACCCAGCAAATTCTTTCTTCAAAACGTACTCAAGAATTTGCGGAGGCCAGACAAGTAGTTATGTATCTTTGTAATGAACTTACCAATACTACTTATCAAAATATAGCAAAACTTCTTGGTAAGAAGGATCATACTACTGTTCTTCATGGAATTAAAAAAGTAAAAACCAGAATGGAAACAGATGAGGAATTCAATAATAAGATAAATATCATTACTTCCATATTAAGTCCTAATTAATTATAGAAGTAATCTTATCCACATAAAGAAAAGGATAACCTGTGAATAAGGTGTGGATACAGTAATTATATTACTTTCACCATCTAAAATTAGAAAATTATGAAATTTATAAAATGTGTATAAACTTTTGGTTATCCCAAATTTATAAATGGTTATCAACAAGGTTATGCATATCAATTTTGCTAGAAAAATAGTATAATTAAAAGGGTTATCCACTTATCAACACCTATTACTAATACATATTACTATTTAATATTAATTATATTAGATCACGGATGGATAATTCGAACTCGAATTTAACAGTCAAAAAGAAAGGAAGTTTATCCACAATGAAAATTGTTTGTAAAAAATCTAATCTATTAAACGGTGTTCAAAATGTATCAAAGGCCGTTCCGGTTAGAACAACGATGTCTATTCTTGAATGTATATTGGTAGATGCTTCTCAGGGAGAAATTAAATTAACTGCCAATGATATGGAAATTGGAATAGAAACTATCATTGATGGAACAATAGAACAGCCAGGAAAGATTGCATTAGAGGCAAAGATATTCATAGAAATTGTAAAGAAACTTCCTGATAACGATATTACAATTGAAACTGACGAGAAGAACATGACTTATATTAAGTGTGAAAACTCCAACTTCAACTTAGTTGGAAAATCTGGAGATGATTACACTTATTTACCTAAAATTGAAAAAATAGATTCTATTGTATTATCTCAGTTCACATTAAAAGAAATTATTAGACAAACCATTTTCTCTATTGGAGCAGCTGAAGGATCCAATAAGTTAATGGCTGGTGAATTATTTGAAATAAAAGATGATGTTTTGAAAGTAGTTGCTCTGGATGGACATCGTATTGCTGTTCGTAAAGTAAAAATGAAAAATGCTTACGGCGAGAAAAAGGTAATTGTTCCCGGAAAAGCATTGAATGAGATAAGTAAAATATTACCTGGTGATACAGATAAAGATGTAGAGGTATTCTTTACTGATAAACACATCGTATTTGAATTCAACACAACTACAGTAGTAGCCAGATTGCTAGAAGGCGAATACTTCAATATCAATCAGATGTTGTCATCTGACTATGAGACAAAAATGAAAATCAATAAAAACAGCTTATTTAGTTGTATTGATAGAGCTACCTTACTTGCAAGCGAAGGCAATAGCAAACCTGTTATCATGCAGATTGAAGAAGGCAAAATGCTCATGAATATGAACTCTGCAATTGGTAGCATGAGCGAAACCATCGATATTGAAAAGACAGGTAAGGATTTAGTCATTGGTTTCAATCCTAAATTCTTAATGGATGCACTAAAGGCAATTGATGATGAAATCATTGATGTCTATTTAGTAAATTCCAAGGCTCCTTGCTATATCAAGAATGCAGAAGAAACCTATAATTACATGGTTCTTCCTGTAAACTTTACAACAGTATCATAGAAATAGAGAACGTAATCAATGGACAAAATACAAATCAAAGATGAATACATCAAATTGGGACAAGCACTGAAACTGGCTGGATATGTAGATTCCGGATTGGATGCTAAGTTTGTCATTCAGGATGGTCTTGTAAAAGTAAATGGAGAAGTAGATACCAGGAGAGGAAAAAAACTGGTTCCGGGTGATGTTGTATCCTTTGAAGACAAAGAATTTGAGGTTACATCTCTATGATCATCAAGTCTCTGGAATTAACGAATTTCAGAAATTATGAATCTTGCAAACTAGATTTAGACAGTGGAACAAATATCTTTTACGGAGATAATGCCCAGGGTAAGACAAATATCCTGGAATCAATCTTCATGATGGCAACTACCAAATCTCATAAGGGCAGTAAAGATGCTGAAATGATAAGATTTGGTCAGGAAGAAGCACATATCAGAAGCTATCTGTTAAAAGACAATATTACAAGACAGATTGATATGCACCTTCGGAAAAATAAATCCAAAGGCATTGCCATAGATCAGCAGCATATCAAAAAGGCAGCAGATTTATTAGGGCTTTTAAATGTGGTTTTTTTCTCACCGGAAGATTTAAACATCATTAAAAATGGACCGGCTGAGAGAAGAAGATTTATCGATATGGAATTATGCCAAGTAGATTCCATGTACTTGTATAATCTCAATCATTACAACAAAATCGTAAACCAAAGAAATAAACTGCTGAAAGAAATGTACCAAAATCCCGCACTTCGGGAGACACTATCCATTTGGGATACGCAACTTGTGAGTTATGGTACAAAGGTAATTGAAAGAAGAGAAGCCTTTGTATCACAGCTTAATGATATCATGAAAGAAATTCATACAAAGCTTTCCGGAGAAAAGGAAGAAATCACAGTCATCTATGAGAAAAACTGTGAGGCAGACCAGATGGAAAGCAAGATGATAAGCCAAAGAGACAGAGATATCTATTTAAAGCAGACCACAGTAGGCCCACACAGAGATGACATTGCATTTCTTGTAAATGGAGTGGATATCCGTAAATATGGATCTCAAGGTCAGCAAAGAACAGCTGCTCTGTCTTTAAAATTGTCAGAAATAGAGCTGATTAAGCGTGCAGTTGGGGACACCCCGGTCCTGCTTTTAGATGACGTATTGTCTGAACTGGATAGTAACCGTCAGAATTATCTGTTGAATGAAATAGGACATATCCAAACTATTATTACTTGCACCGGTTTAGATGAATTTGTAAAAAACAGATTTGAAATCAATAAAGTTTTCCGCGTAACGGATGGCGTCATTGAGGGATAATCTTTTGAGTAGGGAAAACCGAAAGGAAAAAACATGAGTAACGAAGAAAAGAAAGAGTATGGCGCGGACCAAATTCAGATTTTGGAAGGTCTCGAGGCTGTAAGAAAAAGACCTGGTATGTACATCGGTAGTACATCTATAAGAGGTCTTCATCACTTAGTATACGAAATCGTAGATAACTCTGTGGATGAAGCTCTTGCCGGATTCTGTACAGAAATCCAGGTATTCATCAATGAGGATAATACCATTACTGTTATAGATAATGGTCGTGGAATTCCTGTAGGTATCAATCATAAAGCAGGAATCCCTGCAGTAGAAGTTGTATTTACGATTCTCCATGCCGGCGGTAAATTCGGCGGTGGGGGATACAAAGTATCCGGTGGTCTTCACGGCGTAGGTGCTTCTGTTGTAAATGCACTTTCTGATTGGCTTGAAGTAGAAATCAAATCAGAAGGTAAAGTATACCAGCAGCGCTATGAGAGAGGTAAAGTTTGCTATCCACTTAAGGTGGTAGGTGAATGTAACGCAGATGAAACCGGTACAAAGGTTACCTTCAAGCCGGATGGTACCATTTTTGAAACTACTGTTTTTGAATATGACATCCTTAAAACGAGACTTCGTGAAACAGCTTTCCTGACAAAAGGCCTTAAAATTGTCCTGACAGACAAAAGAGAAGGACAGGAAAAATCAAATGAATTCCACTATGAAGGTGGTATCAAGGAATTTGTTGCATATTTGAATAAAAACAAAGATAGTCTCTATGAGCAGATTATGTACTTCGAAGGCACAAAAAACGGCGTGTATGTAGAAGTATCTCTGCAGCATAATGATTCCTTCAACGAAAGCGTATACTCCTTCGTAAATAACATCAATACGCCGGAAGGTGGTACCCACTTAGAAGGATTTAGAAATGCATTAACAAAGACCTTCAATGAGTATGCAAGAGCAAACAAGATTTTAAAAGAATCAGATGCTAATCTGACCGGTGATGATATTCGAGAAGGCCTGACAGCTATTGTCAGTGTAAAAATCGGTGATCCTCAGTTTGAAGGTCAGACAAAACAGAAACTTGGTAACTCTGAAGCAAGAGGTGCAGTAGGTGCGATTGTCAGTGAACAGCTCACTTACTTCCTGGAGCAGAATCCAAATGTAGCAAAGATTATTTGTGAAAAATCCATCTTAGCTGCTCGTGCCAGAGAAGCTGCTCGTAAAGCAAGAGATTTAACACGTAGAAAAACAGCTCTGGAAGGTACATCCTTACCGGGTAAACTTGCTGATTGCTCTGATAAAGATCCTAAGAACTGTGAAATCTACATTGTAGAGGGTGATTCTGCGGGTGGATCTGCAAAAACCGCAAGAAGCCGTGCAACACAGGCTATTTTGCCACTGCGAGGTAAAATCCTCAACGTAGAAAAAGCACGTCTTGATAAGATTTATGCAAATGCTGAAATCAAAGCAATGATTACGGCATTTGGTACAGGTATTCATGATGATTTTGATATCAGCAAATTACGTTATGACAAAATCATTATTATGACCGATGCCGATGTGGATGGTGCGCATATTGCTACACTTATGCTTACCTTCATTTATCGTTTTATGCCAGAACTGATTAAGCAGGGACACGTATATTTGGCTAAGCCACCGCTATACAAGTTAGAGCGTAATCAAAAGGTATGGTATGCATACAGTGATGAAGAATTGAATTCCATTCTGGATGAAGTAGGAAGAGATCAGACAAATAAGATTCAGCGATACAAAGGACTTGGTGAGATGGATGCATCTCAGCTTTGGGAAACCACAATGGATCCTGAAAGAAGAATTCTACTCCGTGTAAATATGGATGATGATGACGAGTCTGAGATTGATTTAACCTTCAATACCTTAATGGGTGATAAGGTAGAACCAAGACGTATTTTCATCGAAGAAAATGCAAAATTTGTAAAGAACCTAGATATCTAAACTCGATGAGAGGGAAAAATGGACGATCAGATTTTTGATAAGATCGAAGAAGTCGATCTGAAGAAAAAAATGGAAGACTCTTATATCGACTATGCCATGAGCGTTATTGCTGCTCGTGCACTTCCTGATGTAAGAGATGGACTTAAGCCGGTACAGCGAAGAGTTCTGTATTCCATGATAGAGTTAAATAATGGACCAGATAAGCCACACAGAAAGAGTGCACGTATCGTCGGTGATACCATGGGTAAATATCACCCTCACGGTGATAGCAGTATCTATGGTGCTTTGGTTAATATGGCCCAGGATTGGAGTACCAGATATCCACTTGTAGATGGACATGGTAACTTTGGATCCATGGATGGTGACGGCGCTGCTGCTATGCGATACACAGAAGCACGTCTGTCTAAGATTTCCATGGAACTCCTGGCAGATATTAACAAAGATACGGTAGAGTTTGTTCCAAACTTTGATAGCACAGAGAAAGAGCCACTTGTACTGCCAAGTAGATACCCAAACCTTTTGGTAAATGGTACCAGCGGTATCGCAGTAGGTATGGCTACCAATATTCCACCACACAATCTGCGTGAAGTAGTAAGTGCAGTGGTAAAAATCATTGACAACAAAGTACAAGAAGACAGAGATACAGAAATCGAAGAAGTGCTCTCTCTTGTCAAAGCACCTGACTTCCCAACCGGTGGTATCATTCTTGGTACCAGAGGAAGTGAAGAAGCATACAGAACAGGACGTGGCAAAGTAAGAATTCGTGCCGTAACGGATATCGAAACCTTGCCAAACGGTAAGAATAGAATTATCGTGACAGAGTTACCTTACATGGTAAATAAAGCAAATCTTGTTCTGAAGATTGCGGATTTAGTAAAGAATAAAAAAATTGATGGTATTACAGACCTTCGTGATGAATCCAGTAGAGAAGGTATGCGAATCGTCATTGAACTGCGTAAAGATGTAAATGCCAATGTACTTTTGAACCAGTTGTACAAGCATACACAGCTGCAGGATTCTTTTGGTGTCATCATGCTGGCACTGGTAGATAATCAGCCAAAAGTAATGAATCTTTTGGAAATGCTGAATTACTACTTAGACCACCAGAAGGATGTCGTTACCAGAAGAACCAAGTTCGACTTAAATAAAGCAGAAGAACGTGACCATATTTTACAGGGCTTACTGATTGCCTTAGACCACATCGATGAAGTAATCAAAATCATCCGTGGAAGCCAGACAACAGCAGAAGCAAAAGAGTCCTTAATGGAGCGCTTCTCCCTTTCCGAAGCACAGGCACAGGCTATCGTAGACATGCGTCTGAGAGCACTGACCGGTTTGGAAAGAGAAAAACTGGAAAATGAACACCAGGAATTAATCAAAAGGATTGCAGAATTAAAGGCAATCTTGGCTGATGAAAAACTTCTGTTAGGTGTCATCAAAGACGAAATCCAGGTAATTGCTGATAAATACGGCGATGATCGTAGAAGTCAGATTGGATTTGATGTATATGACATCAACATGGAAGATCTGATTCCTAGAGATAATACTGTCATTGCTATGACCAGCCTTGGTTATATCAAACGTATGACAGTAGATAACTTTAAGTCTCAGCATAGAGGCGGTAAGGGTATCAAGGGCATGACCACAATTGAAGATGACTACATCGAAGATCTGCTCATGACTACGACCCATCACTATTTGATGTTCTTTACCAACTTCGGTAGAGTATATCGTTTGAAAGCATATGAGATTCCGGAATCCAGTCGTACAGCAAGAGGCGTAGCAATTGTAAACCTCTTACAGCTTGCACCGGGTGAAAAGATTAGCGCAATGATTCCAATCAAGGAATACGTAGAAGATAAGAACCTCTTCTTTGTTACCAAAAATGGTACCGTAAAGAAGACTTCTATCATGGAATATGCAAATGTACGTAAGAACGGACTCACCGCCATCAACTTACGTGAGGATGATGAACTGATTGAAGTAAAGACAACCGGTCCGGAATCCGAGATTTTCCTTGTAACCAAATATGGTATGTGCATCCGTTTCCATGAAAAAGATGTACGTAGAACAGGAAGATCCTCCTATGGTGTCATCGGTATGAACCTTATGGATCGAGATGAAATCGTAGGTATGCAGCTCCAGTCTCAAGGTGAGAACTTACTCATTGTATCCGAAAATGGTATGGGCAAACGTACCAAGATGGAGGAATTCACACTGCAGCATAGAGGCGGTAAAGGTGTGAAATGCTATAAGATTACAGAAAAGACAGGAAACGTAGTAGGTGTCAAAGCTGTAACAGATGAGCATGAAATCATGATGATAACTACAGAAGGTGTCATTATCCAGATTCCTATGGATGATGTATCCATCTTAGGTAGAATCACATCCGGCGTGAAACTGATTTCTCTTGAGAAAAATGTCAAAGTAGCAAAAATTGCGAAAGTAAGAGAAAAAATCAGTAACGGCGAAGAGGAATTCGAAAATGTAGATGATGCATTAGAGGATATCCCGGAAGAAGAAAGACTTGGAAGACTCCCTGTGGAGGATGACGAGGAAGAAGAGGGAAAAGGCATTTTCCCAACTGAAGAGGAAGAGTAATAAAAATAGGTAACCAAGGATGACTTGGTTACCTATTCTTCATTTACGAAATAAATGCCGTAGATTATTCATGAAGTACACGGAAAAAATACTGATAGAAAAACCGAAATCCTATTTTTTCATAAAGCTTCTTTGCAGATTCATTATCATGTACAACCTGCAGATAAGCATGACTGGCACCCTTTTGAGAAGCTTTTTGCAAAATCGCAGTAATTAGCGCTTTCGCATAGCCCTTTCTGCGATATGCCTCGTCCACATGAATTGCGTAGATTCCTACATAATCCCTATCCAGTACTCCAAGACCTGTGGCTACAATACGACCATCAAGGGAAATTGTGGCAGCGATGGTGTCCTTTGGAATTGCGGCATACATGGAAGGAACTACTCGGAGATGATCCGGATTTGTCGTATGTTTCAAGGCAAATAAAGTCTGAATCCACTCTGCACTTACGTGATCTTCCAAAGTAACCATTGCATAAGGGGCATTAAAATTTGCCTCATCTATAGAAAGGGTATATACATCTGTGATATGCTCTTTTACGTAACCTCTGTTTTCCAGCATAAAGTCAAAGTCTGGAGACACAAGAGGCGAAATTTTAAAAATAGTGGGAGTATTCCATCGGCGATATAGAGATTCACAATAGGGAATCTTTTGGCTCCAAGGCAGTGTAGAAGTGCCGAACTGCTCTACAGAGTTGGTTCGATGGGTATAAAAGTACGAAAAGCGAATGATCCAGCCATCATATAGCTCCATCTGATGAGATGGCCAGGCATTCAAAGATAAATCCTCAATGATTTTAATGTTTTCCTGTTCCATAAGCTCCTCCAAGTTAGATTTATTTTATCCCAAAGAGAAGTTCTGGACAAGAAAAAAACATAGTTACGTGGTAGAATAACAAAAAAATCAAAGAAATCAAACCAAAATTAGTGAAACTGCATCTAACAGATGAATGGATGCAAGATCGGGTGAGACGATGAATGATATCTACGAAGCTCTAGTAGAGCACATAACGGAAAATCAGGCTCAGTTCTACCGAGCTGCATATTATTATGTCAAAAATCGCGAAGCTGCATTGGACGTAGTGCAAAACGCTATCTGTAAAGGATTAGAGCATTACGACAAACTCCAAAGCAAAGAGGCCATGGCAAGTTGGTTTTACAGAATTGTAATCAACGAAGCGCTGATGTACCTTCGAAAAGAGAAGAAGTACATTGCTTGGGATGAAACGGAAAGCGACCTTTTGGAAGGGCGGTATGATGAACCTGCCTATGAAGCGGATTTGGATATGACGGAGAAAATCTCCCAGCTTCCTACAGAGATGCAAGTCATCATCCAACTGCACTTCTATGAAGGAAAAACCCTGAAAGAAATTGCAGAAATTCGAGGAACAAATTTAAACACTGTAAAATCCAGACTATATGCTGCATGTAAAAAACTTGGAAAAGCTCTGGAAGAAGAGGACGAAACACTGGTGACCAGGTATTCAAAAGACAAAAGAAAGGAGAATCTGGCATGAAAGGCTGGGAAAAAGAAAAACAAGCTTATGATGCAATAGAAATTCCGCCAGAACTCCGAGTAATGGTGAAAAAAACCATTCAGTATGACCGCGCTAAGAAGGCGAAAGAAGCAGCAAGAAAGAAAAAAATATTGGTATTCAGAAGCATTACGGCTGTAGCTGCAGCTGCAATCGTATTTTTGGTAGTAGGAGTGAATACCAGCTATGCATTTGCAAAGGAAGTCAGCAGGGTTCCTGTAGCGAAAACCATAGCAAAAACAGTAAGGGTAAGAGATTACTCTGAACAAGTAAAGAACGATCCGGATTATCAGTCTATGATAAGCGGTGAAAGCATCAACGAAAACTATGCGGAATTCTTTGCAGAAGTACAGGAGAAGAATCAGATTCCTACTGTCGACACAGAGGATGTGCCGGTAGTTCCTGAGACAGAGACAGTGGAAGAAACAGTAGAAACAGAAGCCCTGCAGGAAACTGAAACAGTAGAGGAAACCGTAGAAGAGCCTACAGAAGAAACCGTGGAAGATATCTCCGGTAATGATGCGAAAGAAGACATCTCCGGTAATGATTTAACAGAAGAAACTATCGTAGAAGAGACTTTGGAAGAAGATACTTCCGAAAGTACAAAAGAAAATGCTACAATAGAGAAAAAGAACTCGCAAGAAACAGTCGAAACAAACGAGAAGACAGAAACCTCTAAGAGCGAGACTACGAAAAAACAGACTGAAAATCATTGATAAGGAGTAAACCATGGAGAAAATCGCAAGCTTTACGGTGAATCACCTGGATTTAGAGCCGGGAATCTATGTGTCCAGAAAGGACCATATCGGTAGCGAAGTACTGACAACTTTTGATTTACGTATGACCGCACCAAACAAAGAACCGGTAATGAATACAGCCGATATTCATACAATTGAGCATTTAGGCGCCACATTTTTAAGAAATGATCCTGAGTGGAAGGATAAAACCATTTACTTTGGACCTATGGGTTGCCGTACCGGATTCTATGTTATTTTTGCAGGTGACTTAGATTCCAAAGACATCGTGCCCATTATTACCAAACTTTTCGAATTTGTAAGAGATTTCGAAGGTGACGTACCTGGGGCATCTCCAAGAGATTGCGGTAATTACCTGGATATCAATCTGCCTATGGCAAAATACCTAGGAAAACGCTATCTGGATAACACACTGTATCATATTGATGAGAAACATTTGGTATATCCAGAATAAAGGAGAAAAGATGAAATTAGGTATTATCGGTGCCATGGAAATTGAAGTGGCCACTTTAAAAGAAAAAATGACTATCACCCGTAGTGTGACAAAGGCAGGCATGACCTTCTGTGAAGGTACACTGGAAGGAAAAGATGTAGTCGTAGTACAGTGCGGCGTTGGAAAAGTAAATGCTGCTATGTGTGTACAGATTCTTGCAGATTTATTTGATGTCACCCATGTGATGAACACCGGTGTTGCAGGTTCCCTGAATGCGCAGCTGGATATTGGAGATATCCTGGTATCTAGAGATGCAGTACAGCACGATATGGATGTAACAGCATTGGGATACAAGCCTGGTCAGGTACCTGGTCTATCCATGTGGAGTTTTGAAGCAGATTCGGCTATGGCGAAAGCTGCGGCTGAAGCCTGCAGAAAAGTGAACAGCGATATCAACGTAGTGGAAGGCCGTGTAGTCAGCGGCGATTTATTCGTATCCGGTAAAGATGCGAAAAATAAGTTGGTAGAAGTATTTGAAGGAGATTGTGCAGAAATGGAAGGCGCTTCCATCGCACAGGCTGCAACTTTAAACCAGATTCCGTTCCTGGTACTGCGTGCCATCTCTGATAAGGCAGATGATTCTGCGCAGATGGATTATCCATCCTTTGAGAAAAAGGCAGCAGAGCACTGCGCAAACTTAGTAGTAGAATTTGTAAAGAATTTCGAAGCATAGAACCAAAACACCCCTTAGACTTAGATGTGTCTAAGGGGTTTCTTTTGTCCAAAAAGGTGGCACAGCACTAATAGTTTGCAGCCACAAAAATATTAACGGATCTGGCTTCTGCTCCGAAGCGATTCTCTAGCGGACGATGAATATCAGTAAACTTCCATTCCGAAGTGGTAATTACATGCATCCACTTATAGCCATTGGGAAGCTGTGGCAGCTCCACATCCAGGTTTTCCCAATAGGCATTCACGCCGATATAAATAATTTCTTCTCTTCTGGAAGCGGTACGCCTTACACCGGCAAACATGACACCAACATAGTGATCGTAGCTTGCGAATTCATTGACCCAAGGCGTAACACCATGATAACTGATATCCGGGAAGCCAACCCGTGACTCTAATCCACGACGTCGAAGAATACTGTATTTCTTACGGAAAACAATCATCTCTTTGAAGAAATCAAAGAGCTCTTTATTCTCCTTCATCTTACTCCAATCCAGCCAGGAAATCTCATTGTCCTGACAGTAGGGGTTGTTATTGCCGAATTGGGTATTGCCAAACTCATCTCCGGCAAGGAACATAGGAATACCACGGCTGCACATAAGAACCGCACAGGCATTTTTCATCATGCGCATGCGAAGGCGGTTGATATCCGGATTGTCTGTGGAGCCCTCTGCCCCGCAGTTCCAGCTGTTATTATCATTGGCACCATCTGTATTGCTCCAGCCATTTGCTTCATTATGCTTTTCATTGTAAGAATATAAATCATACAAAGTAAAGCCGTCATGACAGGTAATGAAATTGATGGAAGCGCATTCGCGCTCATCCGGCTTATATAAATCAGGAGAACCGGCGATACGGATAGCGGCACCCATGGCGATACCCTCATCACCCTTTAAGAATCTGCGAATATCATCGCGATATCTACCGTTCCATTCTGCCCACCTGTTATTCCAGGAAGGAAAATTACCTACCTGGTAAAGACCGCCGGCGTCCCAAGCCTCTGCGATAAGCTTCACCTTAGAAAGCACAGGATCGTAAGCAAGTGCCTGCAGAAGTGGCGGAGAAGCCATAGGCGCTCCATCTTCGTTACGTCCTAAAATGGAAGCCAAATCGAAACGGAAGCCATCCACACGATAAGCGATTACCCAGTAGCGAAGGCACTCCAGAATCATCTGTTGTACCACCGGGTTATTACAATTCATGGTGTTACCACATCCACTGAAATTGTAATAGTATCCTTCCGGTGTGAGGATATAGTATAAGTTATTGTCAAAGCCCTTAAAGGAAATATAAGGCCCTAACTCATTGCCTTCTGCGGTATGGTTAAATACCACATCAAGGATAACCTCTATGCCATTTTCATTTAATTCTTTTACCAGCTCCTTAAACTCATTGCCTTCTCGGTTGTATTCAATGGCAGCAGTGTAGGCTGTGTTAGGGGCAAAGAAGCCAACGGTATTGTAACCCCAGTAGTTATATAGAGTATTGCCGTTGTACTCTCGCACATCCAACATTTCATCGAATTCAAAAATCGGCATGAGCTCCACGGCATTGATACCAAGCTCCCGCAGATAGGGAATCTTTTCACGGATGGCATCAAAGGTACCGGGATTCTTTACTCCGGAAGTAAGAGATTTAGTGAAACCTCTCACGTGCATTTCATAAATAATCAGCTGATCCACTGCAAGTTCCGGCTGCTTGAAATCATGCCAGTCAAAGTCATCCTTTACTACCCTGGCATGGTAGGCATGCGTTTTCTTACGAGATCCCCATTCGCTCTGACCGGTGATAGCCCTGGCGTAAGGATCCAGCAGAATCTTGGTTTTGTCAAAAATCAGGCCTTTTTCCGGATCCCATGGACCATCGATTCGGTAAGCATACTCGAAGTCATAAATGCTCAGACCAAACACAATCATGGAATAAACGGAGCCGATACGATAGTGGTTGGGAAAAGGAAGCACCGCAAAAGGCTCCTCTTCTTCCCTGTGGAACAATAAAAGCTCCACAGCGGTAGCGCCGGATGAATGTACGGTAAAGTTGACACCACCGGGAATCGGTGTGGCACCCATGCTTTCATAGAAGCCGGGCCTTACGTCAAACCCATCGATGCGATCCAGTGGAACAAGATGATACCTTTCTTGTTCCGGTGATAATTTCAAATGTTCAAATCCTTGTTGCTCTTTTTTTGTCTTGCTCATAGAATCCCCTTTTCTACTACACAAACATAAAATTGTAAATCATGAATTACACAATCCTTCTACTAGGTGAACCCTTTAAGAAGTTTTGAATATTCTCATATACTTGATCCACACAGCGCTGTCTTGCTTCAACGCTGGCCCAAGCAAGGTGTGGCGTAATGATCAGCTTATTGGAATCCTGAATCTGTCCTAATGGATTGTCTTTGCTGATAGGCTCTTGCTCTAATACATCCAGACCGGCTGCAGCAATCTCACCATTTGTGAGAGCGTCGTATAAAGCCTGGGTATGAATGATAGGTCCTCTGGCTACATTAATCAGGATAGCGGAATTTTTCATCTTAGAGAAAGCTTCCGCGTCAAATAGATTTCTGGTTCTCTCGCTCAATGGACAGTGAATGGAAATAAAGTCGCAGTCCTTTAACAAGGTGTCGAAGTCTACGCGGGTGTATTCTGTCACGGAACTATTGCCGGAGGCAGAATAAAAGACAACCTTACAGCCCATAGCCTCCACAATCTGTGCTACTTTACGACCGATATGTCCCATGCCCACGATGCCCCAGGTCTTCCCTTCTAACTCTGTAAATCGAAGATCAAAGTTGGAAAAACGATCCTGAGAAGCATAGGTACCATCCTTTACATAGCGATCATAGTGAGGCAAATGCTCTAGAAGATACATAGTAAGCGCAATGGTGTGCTGGGCCACCGCTGCGGTGCAATAATTCTGAATATTGCAGACACAGATACCATTTTCTTTACAGTATGCAGTATCGATATTGTCATAGCCGGTGGAGAAATCACTGATTAGCTTCACTTTACTGCCAGCTAATGTACTTTCATTTAAAGGTGCCTTGTTGCCAATGACCACATCAGCATCCTTGATTCGCTCTCTGGTTTCTTCTACCGTAACGGTGTTTCCGTAAATCTCCACTTCTCCAAAGTCTCTAAAGCAGTCTACGGATATGTCTGTTCCTACGCTGTTACGCTCTAATATAACGATTTTCATGGTATTTTTACTCCTATATTTATATCCTACCATATTTCCCTGAAAATATATCTTTATTCTACCGTATAACCCTTTTTTGTGGTAAAATCACACTTAGAATTTAGACGAAGAAGTAAAGGAGTTCCCATGCATTTTACACCGAAGGGTGTCTGTTCTACAGGCATAGATTTTGAAATTGAAGATGGCAAAGTAAAAAACGTACAGTTTACCAGAGGATGTTCCGGTAATACACAGGGGGTTGCAGCTCTGATAGAGGGTATGGATGCAGAGGATGCCATATCCAGATTAAAAGGTATCAAATGTGGCTTTAAAGATACATCCTGTCCAGACCAGTTAGCAAAGGCCCTTGAAGAAGCACTAGGGAGGTAATCATGGCTAAAATCGTAATGACTGGTGGCGGTACGGCAGGACACGTCACACCGAACATTGCCCTGTTTCCCTATTTACAAAAAGAAGGATACGAGATTACATATATCGGTTCCTATGACGGCATCGAGAAAAAGCTACTGGCAGATTTTCCGGATATACCATATTATGGCATCGCTACCGGAAAATTCCGTAGATACTTCGATTGGAAAAATTTCTCTGATCCTTTCCGCGTGATCAAAGGATATAACGAAGCAAAGAAACTCTTAAAAGAAATCAAACCGGATGTGGTATTTTCTAAAGGGGGATTCGTAGCTGTACCTGTAGTTAGAGCGGCAGCAGCATTGAAAATTCCTTGCATCATCCATGAATCCGATATGACACCGGGCCTAGCCAATAAGCTCTGTATCCCGGTAGCAGAGAAAGTATGTTGCAACTTCCCGGAAACAGTAAAGCTTCTTCCGGAAGATAAAGCAGTCCTGACAGGATCCCCAATCCGAGATGAATTAAGAGAAGGCTCTAAAGAAGAAGGGCTAAAGCTTTGCGGATTCAATCACATGAGACCGGTGCTGATGGTAGTAGGCGGAAGCCTGGGTGCTGCCAGCGTAAATAGCTGCGTTAGAGAAGCACTGCCGGACTTACTGAAGGACTTCCAGGTAGTACATCTTTGTGGAAAAGAAAAAATTGATAATCTGCTTCTGAACACAACCGGTTATAAACAGTTTGAGTACTGTAAATCCGAGATGAAGGATATCTTTGCAATGGCAGACATCGTGATTTCACGAGCCGGCGCCAATGCAATTTGTGAGCTTTTAGCACTGAAGAAGCCAAATATCCTGATTCCGTTACCGGCTTCCAGCTCCAGAGGAGATCAGATTTTAAATGCTCAGTCCTTTGAGACACAGGGCTATAGCATGGTGATTCCGGAGGACATCTTATCAGCAGATTTCCTGACAGATAAGGTGCATGAATTATACTGCAATCGTCAAAGCTATATCGATGCGATGCAGTCTTCCGAACAATCCGGAGCCATCGAAACCATCGTAAAATTAATCAAAAATGCCAATGCATAAGAAAAGGGTGTAGCTTTTGCTACACCCTTATTTTTAACCAAAATAGCGATCATGTAATCCTTTGAAAGCTTTTCCATGTCTTGCTTCATCACGAGCCATTTCGTGAACGGTATCATGGATAGCGTCTAGATTCAGCTCTTTTGCACGTTTGGCAAGTTTCGTCTTACCATCGGTAGCACCGTTCTCAGCCTCGATGCGCATTTCCAGATTCTTCTTGGTGGAATCTGTCAAAACTTCACCTAAAAGCTCTGCGAATTTTGCAGCATGTTCTGCCTCTTCAAAAGCAGCCTTCTCGTAATATAAACCAATTTCCGGATAACCTTCTCTGTGGGCTACACGAGCCATAGCAAGATACATACCTACTTCAGAACACTCAGCGGTGAAATTAGAACGCAGGTCATCGATAATGTCCTGAGGTACACCCTGTGCAACACCTAAAACATGCTCAGAAGCCCATGTCATATCACCTTCCTGCTTGGTAAACTTCTCAGCAGGTGCCTGGCAAATTGGACATTTCTCCGGTGGCTGGTCTCCCTCGTGAACATAACCACATACAGAACATACATACTTCATATAAAAACCCTCCATTTAGAATCTTTTCTCAGATGGAAATAGAGAAATTTGAATAGTGTAATATCATTGTACACGATGCTATAAGTCTTGCGTGTTTTTTTATTTTTTTTTTAGAAGTTTTAAGGCCTAGATAAGAAAAGAGTAGTAGGTTTTATGCTATAATTCCTGTAGATTGGGGTAGAACCCTGAAGGGAAGAAAAGATGAAACTAAAGACTAGAACAATTCTTACATTTTTCATAATCGTATTAGTTCCGTTTTTTTTGATTATTGCAGCTTTCTGGCTTCTGGGAAGTATCAGTCTGAAGCCTGTTTTCATTCTGGCTATTTTAGTCATATTATTCTGGACTGCGGTGTTTATCAGTACTTGGAATTACCGCAGTGTCTATCATCCCATAAATGAACTGAACCGCGCGATGCAAAATATCGCAGAGGGAAATCTGGATTATCAGCTACCTATGCTGAAAATCGAGAAGGATGATGAAATCTCGGAACTAATCAGCAATTACGAAGAAATGCGACTCAGATTGAAAGAGTCAGCAGAGGAAAAAATAGATCATGAGTATCGTTCAAAGGAACTCATTACGAACATCACCCATGATTTGAAAACTCCTATGACAGCCATCAAAGGATACGTAGAAGGTTTGATGGACGGTGTAGCCGATACGCCGGAAAAGATGGATAAATACGTTAAAACGATATATAATAAAACTAACGATATGGATAAGCTTATTAATGAGCTGACCATATATTCTGGTATCGATAATAATCGTGTTCCATACAATTTCCAAAAAGTAGACATCGGAAAATACATGGAAGACTGTGTGGAAGAATTTCATATAGAATTAGATAACACGGGAATTACCCTGACGTACGAGAACGAACTGGCACCTGGGACGGTGATTCTGGCCGACACGGAGCAACTAAAACGTGTTGTGACCAATATCGTGGATAATAGTCAAAAGTATATCGAGCGGGAAAACGGCAAGATTGAAATACGACTAATCGATGAAAAGGATTCGGTTAGAATAGAGATAGAGGATAATGGAAAAGGAATCTCATCGGGAGAACTGATGAAGATTTTCGATAGATTCTATCGAACGGACGCTTCCAGAAACTCCGGTATGGGAGGAAGCGGCATCGGTCTATCTATCGTAAAGAAGATAATCGAGGATCATGGAGGTTATATTTGGGCGACCAGTGTAGAGGGAGAAGGAACCTGCATACACTTTGTTCTTCAAAAGTACATCGCAAAATAATGCAAAGGGGGTAGACTACGAAGTTACTCGTGGGAAAACAAAATGAGCAGAATTCTAATCATTGAAGATGAAGAAACAATTGCAGATTTAGAGAAAGATTATTTAGAGTTAAGTGATTTCGAAGTAAAGATAGAGCATACCGGTGATGCAGGACTTAAAACTGCGTTGGAGGAAGATTTTGATTTAGTTATACTTGATTTGATGCTTCCGGGTATGGATGGCTTCGAAGTGTGCAAAAAGATTCGTGAGGTAAAAGACCTGCCGATTCTGATGGTATCCGCGAAGAAAGATGACATCGACAAGATTCGAGGATTAGGACTTGGTGCGGATGACTATATGACCAAGCCATTTAGTCCAAGCGAATTGGTGGCCAGAGTAAAAGCCCACATGGCCAGATATGAAAGACTGGTAGGTAGCTTGCAGAAAACCAATGACATGGTGGAAATCCGTGGCATCAAAATCGACAAGACTGCAAGACGTGTATGGATCAATGGAGAAGAGAAGACCTTCACCACAAAGGAATTCGATTTACTGACTTTCCTGGCAGAGAATCCAAATCACGTATTCACCAAAGAAGAGCTCTTCAGAGAAATCTGGGATATGGAATCTATCGGTGATATCGCTACAGTTACCGTACATATCAAGAAGATTCGTGAAAAAGTAGAAGTGGACACATCCAAACCTCAGTACATTGAGACCATTTGGGGTGTAGGCTACCGATTCAAAGTATAAAGTTTAAGACACCGGCTTAGTCGGTGTCTTTTTTGTGGAAAGCTCTTTGGCAGTACATTGAAGGGCAGGGGCCCCATCGTATATAATGAAGACAAGATGAAGACAGAAATACTATATGAAGATGCAGATGTCATCGTGATTCGTAAGCTGGCAGGATTCCCTACGGAATCAGCGAAAGCGACCCAATTAGATGTAGTCAGCGAATTACGTAACTATCTCAGCACAGAACAGAATAAAAAGCCATACATAGGAGTCGTCCATAGACTGGATCAGCCGGTGGAGGGCTTACTTGTGTTTGCCAAAAATAAAAAGGCGGCAGCAGGACTTACCAAGCAACTTGAGGAAGGCAGTCTAAACAAGCAGTATTATGCGGTAGCTTTTAATCAGCCTTCTGTACAGGAAGGGGTATTAGAAGACTACCTCATCAAAGACCCGGTGAAGAAAGTAGCAAAAGTAGTGACCGCGGATACAGAAGGCGCTCAGAAAGCATCCCTTCGTTATCGAGTGGTAGCAGGGATTCAGGGAAGAGTCCTGTACGCAATCCGCATAGATACAGGCAGATTTCACCAAATCCGAGTGCAAATGGCCCATGCCGGCATGCCGCTACTAGGGGACCAAAAATATGCGGATGAGGCTACAAAGATATATGCCAAACATCTAGGCATCCGTAACGTGGCGCTTTGTGCTTTTCAAGTAGGATTTGTACATCCGGTAAACGGAAAGAAACTGGTCTTCACCACCTTACCAAGGGGCGAAGCTTTCCAGCCATTTGTAGATTTAATTGGAAAGACCCTGGGAAATAGACCTCTTTAAAGGAATGACACGGTGAGAAATACAGTAAAAAAAGGATTAAAAGGAATACTGGCAATTGAAGCGGGGCTCCTACTCCTAGCAGTGGGAGTGGGACTCCCGCTTTTTTATCATGACGGATACGTGCAAATATCCTCATGGAAGTACCTTTATTTTCAAAACACCATGAAGCTGGCACTTTGGTGCATACTACCGGTACTAGTGATGTACGGTATCTTTGCAGTGGATAAAAGTGTACTGAATCTCAAAAAATGGAAAGAGAGCCTGGGGAGCACGACACCACTTACAAAGGCACTGATTCTATTCACTGTTTTACTTACCGTTTCCTATGCGCTTGCGGTGGACCGGAAAGAAGCCCTATGGGGAACCGACGGTTGGTTCATGGGATATGGAACCTACCTTTGCTTTATAGCCTGTTCCCTGATGATTGGATACTTCTTTCCGTACAAGAGGCTTGGTATGGGTATCATGGCCGGAGCAGGATTCCTGGTCATCTTCTGGGGAATCTGTAATCGCTTCAGTATCTATCCGGTGCAAATGACCTTAAGCAGCCCTGAGTTCATCTCATCTATGGGAAATGTAAACTGGATGTGTGGATATCTTAGCCTGATCGTGCCACTGATTGTGGGTATCTACTTCGGTGCAGGGACAAACTGGCAAAAGAATCTCATCCTGATTCCCACAGCTCTTAGTATGGGCTTTTTGGTGATAGAAGGCAGCGAAAGTGCATTCCTGATTCTGGTAGCACTGTTGATTGCTCTATTTTTTCTAGCAGGACTAGATGAAGAATTACAGGTGAGATACTATGAAATCCTGGTGATGTTCTTTGGATGTACGCAGTTTTTCCGCATCTGGAATATCGTCGTACCGGATGCACTAAATAAAATCGAGCCTATGGGTCTGATCCTAATGGGAAATCTGGGAACCCTGGGACTCTTTATTTCCCTCATGCTTCTGGTATGGAAGCCTCATTGGGGCAAAACTTTTCGCCTGGTGGCACTGACTATGCTCTGCGTGGGTATCGCACTGGTCTTTAGCCTGATGGTTATCAACACCAGCTACGGCGGAACCCTGTTTGGCAAAGGCCTGCTGTACTTCTCTGATGATTGGGGTAGCGGTAGAGGTCGTATCTACTACGACGGCATATTGGTGTTTCAGCATATGCCATTCTTTAGGAAACTAATCGGTGTGGGACCTGACTGCTTTGCCAGCTTTGCCTATAGCCAGGAAGTCATCAGTAATCTCTTCCATCAGCAATTTTGGGAAGCCAGACTTACTAATGCCCATAACGAAAGCATCACCCAGATGGTAAATATAGGAGTCCTGGGTATGGCCAGCTTCTGGTATTTCCTATGGTCTGCTGCCAAGACTGCAAAACAGAAAGCGTCAGGAATCATTTGGACACAAAGCCAAGAGGAAAGTTCTGATACCCGAGTATATTACGGACTGACCCTAGCAATCCTATGCTACTTTGTCCACAACATGGTCAGCTTTGCACAAATTGAAAGCGTACCAATCCTGTTTTTATTGATGGGATTAAGCTTTGCAAATAAACAAGAATCATAGATAACTTTAAGGAGGAAAAGAAATGCCATTTATTGATTCCAAAATCACAGTACCAGTAACACCGGAAGTAAAAGAAGAAATCAAAACAGAGCTTGGAAAACTAATCACCACTCTTAACAAGTCAGAAACATACCTTATGGTAGGTATCGATGATGGTTACGACCTTTGGATGGGTGGTAATAAACTGGATAAGGGAGCTTACGTATCTGTAAGTTTATTCGGTAACGCACCAAGAGAGGCTTATAGTAAGCTGACAGGTCAAATCTGCGATTTGTTCTCTAGCAAACTTGGAATTCCTGGAAACTCCGTATATGTAACTTACCATCCGGTATCTGATTGGGGATGGAATGGCAGTAATTTTTAAAAAGGGATATTTGACTTTTCGCACCAAACTTGCTACCATTTTCAATACATATACGACGTTGAAGAGGACTAGTACATTTGACGGCTATTTCCAGAGAAAAAGTCATTTGGTGAGAGACTTTGATAGTACGAGATGGAACCTACCTTGGAGTTCTACGTAAAACGTAGCGTACACCGGCGTTAACGGTTTCGAGAGAATGCGTAAGCATTAATTAGGGTGGTACCGCCGAGATTTCGGTCCCTGTAGTGGGATGAAGTCTCGGCGATTTTTTTGTCCTGCAAGAAATGGCAGATAAAGAGCGAGATGAAATCCTGAAAAATTTGGGTTAGCGCTATGGCGCAGAAAGGAAAATCATGGCTGATAAAAAGAAAGTAGAAGCAATCACCGCGATGGAAGACGACTTCGCGCAGTGGTACACAGACGTAGTCAAAAAAGCTGAGCTGGTTGACTACACAAGCGTAAAAGGATGTATGGTAATCCGTCCCGACGGATATGCGATTTGGGAGCTGATTCAGCAGGAATTAGACCGTAGATTCAAAGAGACAGGTGTTAAAAACGTATACCTGCCAATGTTCATTCCGGAAAGTCTCCTTCAGAAAGAAAAAGATCACGTAGAAGGATTCGCACCGGAAGTAGCATGGGTAACTCATGGTGGCTTACAGCCACTGCAGGAGAGACTTTGCGTACGTCCTACTTCTGAGACATTATTCTGCGATTATTATAAAAACATCATCCAGTCTTATAGAGATTTACCACAGGTATGTAATCAGTGGTGCTCCGTAGTACGTTGGGAAAAGGAAACCAGACCTTTCCTTCGTAGCCGTGAGTTCCTGTGGCAGGAAGGTCACACTGCTCATGCAACTGCAGAAGAAGCAGAAGCTAGAACCGTGCAGATGCTGAATCTGTATGCAGATTTCTTAGAGCAGGTATGTGCTATCCCTGTTGTAAAGGGTCAGAAGACTGAGAAAGAAAAATTCGCAGGTGCAGTAGCTACCTATACCGTAGAAGCACTGATGCATGATGGTAAGGCTCTGCAGTCCGGTACCAGCCATAACTTCGGTGATGGATTTGCGAAAGCATTTGGCATCCAGTTCACAGGCAAAGATAATAAGCTTGAGTACGTACATCAGACATCTTGGGGTATGACCACCAGACTGATTGGTGCTATCATTATGGTACATGGTGATAATTCCGGTCTCGTACTTCCTCCAAGAGTAGCACCTACACAGGTGATGATCGTGCCGATTCGTCAGCAGCAGGAAGGCGTGCTGGAGAAAGCCGCTGAGATGAAAGATATGCTGAAGGGCTTCCGTGTGAAAGTAGATGACACAGATAAGAGCCCAGGCTGGAAATTCTCTGAGCAGGAAATGCGTGGTATTCCACTTCGTATCGAAGTAGGTCCAAAGGATATCGAGAACGGCAAGTGCATGCTGGTTCGTCGTGATAATGGCGAAAAGATGGAAGTTTCCTTTGATGAATTAGAGACTAAGGTACGTGAAACTCTGGATGCTATGCAGAAAGACATGTTAGAGCGTGCTAGAGAGCGTAGAGATTCCCAGACCTATGTAGCAAAGAATATGGATGAGTTCCGCAAGATTTTCAATGAGAAATCCGGATTCGTAAAAGCTATGTGGTGTGGTGATCAGGCTTGTGAAGACCAGATCAAAGAGGAACTGTCTGTAACCAGTAGATGTATGCCATTTGAGCAGGAACAGATCAGCGATGTATGTGTATGCTGTGGCAAACCTGCCAAGAAAATGGTTTACTGGGGCAGAGCTTACTAAGATTTAGATAAGTACTGTTGCCTAGAAAAGGATATGAATGATTCAGATAACATTACCAAGTGATGTAAAGTTCATAATAGAAAAACTGGAGGCAGCAGGCTTTGAGGCCTATGCAGTAGGTGGGTGTGTGAGAGATCAGATCATGGGCAGAGAGCCGAATGACTGGGACATCACCACTTCTGCTACGCCTTATGAAGTAAAGGATATCTTCCATAAAACTGTGGATACCGGCCTGGTACATGGTACCGTGACGGTGATACTTCACGGAGAGGGTTATGAAGTGACTACCTATCGTATCGATGGGGAGTATGAAGATGGCCGCCATCCCAAGCAGGTGAGCTTCACGGCCAGTTTAGAGGAAGATTTAAAACGTAGAGATTTTACCATCAATGCCATGGCTTACAATGAGAGCCATGGCTTGGTGGATTTATTCGGTGGTCTGGAGGACTTAGAGAAAGGTGTCATCCGCTGCGTAGGAGAGCCCATGGAGCGCTTCTCTGAAGATGCGCTGCGCATGATGCGTGCAGTGAGATTCTCGGCACAGTTTGGATATGAAATCGAAGAAGCCACCAGAGAAGCTGTCAGGAAGCTGGCACCTACTTTGGAGAAGGTCAGCGTGGAGCGTATCCAGGTGGAGTTGACTAAGCTTTTGACATCAGGCCATCCGGATTATTTCCGTGTGTGCTATGAGTTGGGATTGACTAAGCTTTTTATGCCGGAGTTTGATGCTTGCATGACCTGTGAGCAGCACAATCCCCATCATGCGTATACCGTAGGGGAGCATACTTTGATTGGTATGCAGCATGTGCCAAAAGATAAAGTACTGCGACTTACCATGCTGCTGCATGATATCGGTAAAGTGGAGACGAAGACCACAGACGAAGCAGGAATCGACCACTTTAGAGGGCATCCGGTGAAGAGTGCGGAGATGGCGAAAGTCATTTTGCGCAGACTCCGCTATGATAACCAGACCATTCATGACGTGGTGCGACTGGTGGAATTCCATGATTGGGACATTCATATCGAAGCGCGGAAAAAGAGCGTCCGTAAGGCTGTAGCTAAGATAGGACAGGACTTTTTCCCGGAAATGTTTGAGATTAATTTAGCGGATACCCTGGCACAAAGCGATTATTTGCGAAAAGAAAAGCTTGAGAAATTAGATGCCTTAAAGGCACTTTATCGGGAAATCCTAAGAGACAAAGAATGCCTGACTTTAAAAGATTTGGCTGTCAATGGTCAAGACTTGATGGCAGCAGGTGTGCAGCCGGGTAAGCAGATAGGGCAGATTCTAAATGCGATGCTACAGGATGTGCTGGAATATCCGGAGCATAATGACAAAGAGCATCTTTTACAAAGGGTAAAAGAGTTTTCAGAAGGGGCAACTTCTGAAGTATAAGGAACCGTACATGAGAAAATGGGGGATTCGTAAAAACTGCATAGCGGCGTTTTTCATTTTGGCAGGTGTACTGACAGGGTGCGGCTTAGGAAGTAAGCAAGAAGGCTCTGATGCTGTCTTTGAAGGCGTAGTGGTCGATCAGCCGGGACAGTTTGACAGTGCGGATACGGCCATCGTAGTAGGCGTGGACGAGACCGCCGGCACGTTTACCTTTGAAGAGCCACAGGTAAAGAAGCGCTTTACCTTGGAATACAACGGTGCTACCTGTTTCTACGACAAGTTTGGTAATGGCGTAACTGCAGGCCAAATCAAAGAAGGAGATATCGTAGACATCACCTTTTATAAGCACAAAAAGAGGCTCAATACGTTGCAGAAGTCTCCGGGGGCCTGGACTTTAAATGGAAAGACAGGTTCAGAAATTCAGGAAGTGCAGCAAATCGTCTCTATAGGTACAGAAAAGTATGCACTTGCTCCCGATTATGTAGTCTTTTCCAATAAAGAAGAACTGGAACTCATGGACTTAAATGCCATGGATACTTTGGCGTTCCAGGGAATCGGTCAAAAGGTGTATAGTATCGTAGTGGAAAAGGGCCATGGGTACTTACGTCTTCAGAATGACGAGTACTTCTATGGCGGCTGGATTGAAGTTGGCGAAAAAGTTATTCAGCAAATCAGTGAAAATATGCTTTTAGTGGTGCCGGAAGGTACTTCCAACGTGCTTCTTAGTAATCACGGTGTGCGTGGCGAAAAGTCCATTCAAGTAAAGCGCAATGAAGAAGTAGTGCTGGATATCGGGGACCTAAAGGCGGATGAACCGGAGTATGGTACAGTCATTTTTACCATTACACCGAATGAGGCAAGCCTTTATATCGATGGCAAGAAGACAGATTTCAGCGCGCCGGTGCGCATGGAATACGGCATCCACCAGATGATCGTAAGGAGCGATGGCTATGATACAGTAACCCAGTACCTTCGTGTGGGCAAGCCCAGTGCCGGTATCCATATCGACCTGACAGAAAGTGGCAAGGAAGTGGATGCTGATACAGACACTACCGTATCCGGTAATAATGCAACTCCCGGTTCGGAAGTCTATCATCCGGACAAGACCGGCAAGCTTACCGGTAGCGATACGACTACAAGTAGCGCAGGAAATACTGCGGACACAACTTCCACAGAGGGTTATTATGTAAGTCTTACAGGGCCTAGTGGTGTGGAAGTGTACGTAGATGGCAACTACATCGGAATGGCTCCTATCAACTTTAAGAAGGAAGCCGGGCAGCATACGGTAACGCTTCGAAAAAGTGGATATACTGCCAAAAGCTATACGATTCAGGTGGATAACGAGCAGAAAAATATCTCCTATGCCTTCCCGGATCTCATCGCAGAGCAGTAAAGAAGCGGTGTTTCGCGCAAAAAATGCCTGAAATCCGCATAAATAGCGGTTTTTCCCTTGACAAAGGCCTGCAAATCCTCTATAAATGGATATATCAGTTACTTTTTAGGAGGGTTTTTAACATGAATAAAACTGAATTAGTTGCAGCAATTGCTAAAAATGCAGAGCTGACAAAAAAAGACGCAGAAGCAGCTTTAACTGCATTTACAGAGACAGTTGCAGCTGAACTGAAAAAAGGAGAAAAAGTGCAGTTAGTTGGCTTTGGTACTTTCGAAGTATCCAAGAGAGCTGCTCGTGAAGGAAGAAATCCTCAGACAGGCGCAACTATGAAGATTGCAGCATGCAAAGCTCCAAAATTCAAAGCTGGTAAAGCTTTAAAGGATGCTGTTAACAAATAATAGTGACCAATTAGAAAGACCTGGGATATTTCCCGGGTCTTTTTTCTAAGAATAAGATTAGAAAAGAAGGGGTATAATATGAGACTGGATAAGTATTTAAAGGTATCTAGACTGATTAAGCGAAGAACTGTAGCCAATGAGGCCTGTGATAATGGCCGTGTCATGATCAATGGTCGTGTGGCGAAGGCATCTGTGGATGTAAAGGTGGGAGACGAAATCGTCATTCAGTTTGGTAATAAAGAAACTAAGGTTAGAGTCACAGATGTGGCAGAGACGGTGCGCAAAGAAAACGCCAAAGAAATGTATGAATTTATCTCCTAAAGGAGTAAAATAAAGGTAGTAGTAATCCCTGTAGTAAGGAGCATGTATGGCAAGAAGACGTCGCCGTGCGGCATATCAAAAGAAAAAACAGAATAAAGTCGGTATGCTTCTGGTGACAGCTGTAATCCTTATGTTAATGGCTATGGTAACGGTGAAAGGTTCTCAGTTACGCAAGCAGCTAGATGACTACCAGACAAAGGTAGATGAGTGGGAAGGCAAAATAGCAGAAGAGACCCAGAGAGCAGAAGATATCGAAGAGTATTCTAAGTATACCCAGACGAAAAAGTACATAGAAGATATGGCCAGAGAGAAACTGGGACTGGTATATAAGAATCAGATTGTATTTGAAACAGAAGGGAAATAAGCAAAATTTTGCACCCATTTGAAAAGAAAATAAAAACTTATATTCAAGAAAACAGGCTACTAAGCACGGGCGACACGGTCTATTTGGGACTATCAGGCGGTGCGGATTCGGTATGTCTGTTTTTTATTTTATTGGCCCTTCAAAAGGAGTATGACTTAAAACTGTTCTGCATCCATGTCAATCACGGCATCAGGGAAACCGCAGCCAGGGATGAAGCCTTTGTAAAAGCATTGACCGAAAAGCACGGAGTAGACCTGCAGATTTTCAGGGAAGACATTCCGGGACTTGCAAAAGAAGAAGGCATTTCTTTGGAAGAAGCTGGCAGACAACGCCGCTATGAAATCTTTCAATCCCAGGTAAAAGCCGAAGAGCAAGAAGCATCGGATTTAAGCACCCCAAAGGGTGTGAAAGTGGCGCTTGCCCATCACCTGGATGACCAGGCTGAGACAGTGCTGTATCGCTTGATGCGGGGTACCGGAATCAAGGGCCTTGGAGGCATGGCACCTAAAAGAGAATTTTATATCCGGCCTCTATTACAAGTAGAGAAGAGTGAGATTCTCGCGTACTTGAAGGACATAGGTCAAAGCTACGTGGAAGATGAAACTAATATAGATACCGCTTATGACAGAAACTACATCCGCCATGAACTTTTGCCACAGATGAGTGAGGCCTTTCATGATAAGGTGAATCAGCATTTGGCTAGGACTGCAGAGATGGCCAGAGAAGCGGAAGAAGTGTTAGAAGAGCTTACAGCGCAGCGATTTGAGGCTTGTAAGGTCTTGACGCAAGATGGGGTGCTGGTGCTGTCCTTAGAGCATCTGCATGAGGAAAAACCTTATATCTATCATAGAATCCTGATGGAAGCTATGCGCACAGTGGCCGGCAGGGAAAAAGATATCGGCTACGTGCATATGGAGGAAGTTGAGAAGCTCCTAAGAAGCAGCGGACATGGGAAAGCCAGTCTGCACTATGGCGTGATTGCCGAAAAGCAGGCAGGATTTCTATTTTTCTATCAAAAAGGGCAGTCAGTGGATGGCCTTTTAAAAGAGCTTTATTGTAAGGAAAAGGAATTACCCACCTATTTATTTGACCGGTCCGAGCCTACTTATGAAAAAAAGATTATAGAATTGTCAGAAGCGGATGCTTATACCCGCTATATCAGTGCGGACAGGTATACACAAAATTTTGATTATGATAAAATAAAGTCAATGCTTTGTTGGCGACATAGACAGGCTGGAGACTATCTGGTGGCAGATCAGCAGGGACATTCCCATAGCTTAAAAGAGTATCTCATTGATCAAAAGATACCGGAAAGCCTGCGAGATGATTTGTGGCTACTAGCAGCAGGGCAGGAGATTGTGTGGATTCCGGGCTTTCGCATCAGCGAGTCCGTGAAAATAACAAAGGAGACCAAACAGGTACTCCAAATAAAGGTTCTATAAGGAAGGATTAGTTATGGCAGAACGTATTCGTGTAATGGTTCCAGAAGAAGACATCAATAAGAAAGTAAAAGAACTTGGCGCTCGTATCTCTAAGGATTACGAAGGCAAAGAGCTTCACATGATTTGTGTATTAAAGGGCGGCGTATTCTTTATGTGTGAATTAGCAAAAAGAATCACTATTCCTGTAACTATGGACTTCATGTCTGTATCCAGCTATGGTAGTGAAACCAAATCCAGCGGTGTAGTAAAAATCGTAAAAGATTTGGATGAGCCTTTGGTAGGAAAAGAAGTATTAGTAGTTGAAGATATCGTGGATTCCGGCAGAACGCTGAGCTATCTTTTAGAAATGCTGAAAGACAGAGGACCAAAGAGCGTTCGCCTTTGCACCCTTTTAGATAAACCGGATCGTCGAGTAAAAGATGTACATGTAGATTACACCGGATTTGAAATTCCGGATGAATTCGTAGTAGGCTTCGGCTTGGACTATGATCAGAGATACAGAAACTTGCCATATATCGGTGTGGTAGAGCAGGACTAGTAAAGGGATAAGTTTTGAAAAAACAAAAAGGTTTCAATTATGGAGCGTACTTTGGATTAATTGGACTTTTGCTGGTGGCGTGTATTTATTTCAGTTTAAATCCATTACCAACTTACAATCCTTTTTCACAAAAGCAGTACTACGAAGCACTAGAGAATAACAATATCGTATCTGCACATATCGAGCCGAATAAGATTGCACCTACAGGTAAGGTGACTATGATTCTGGCGCCGGATAATAGACAGGTTGTGATGTATGTCACCGACGTAAGAGTGACAGAGGACCAGCTTGTTAGCCACGGTGTATATCCGGAAGTAATGGAAGTAGAGTCGGAAAACTGGTTTTTGACCTCGATTCTACCTACGCTTGTGATTGCAATCGTCATCGTATTTCTCTTTGTCATGAGTCAAAACAGGGCAGCAGCAAGTGGCGGTGCCGGAAGACTTGCTGATTTCGGAAAGAGCAGAGCGAAGCTAGATAAAGGCGAGAAGAAAATCACCTTCAAGGACGTAGCCGGCCTACATGAGGAAAAGGAAGACTTAGAAGAAATCGTAGAGTTCCTAAAGAATCCTCAGAAGTTTACAGATGTAGGAGCCAGAATTCCTAAGGGTGTGCTTTTAGAGGGCGCGCCCGGTACAGGTAAGACCCTTTTGGCAAAGGCTATCGCCGGGGAAGCCAATGTGCCATTCTTCTCTATTTCCGGTTCTGATTTTGTAGAGATGTATGTAGGTGTAGGTGCTTCCAGAGTAAGAGACCTCTTTGCAGAAGCCACCAAGCAGGCACCTTGTATCGTATTTATCGATGAAATCGATGCAGTAGCACGTAAGAGGGGTACGGGACTAGGCGGTGGTCATGATGAAAGAGAGCAGACTCTGAACCAGCTTCTGGTTGAGATGGATGGTTTCGGCGAGAATGCCGGTATCATCGTCATGGCAGCTACCAATAGAATGGACATCTTAGATCCCGCTATTTTACGTCCGGGACGTTTTGACAGGCGTATTGCGGTGGACAGACCTGACGTGGGTGGCAGAGAAGATATCCTTCGCGTACATGCGAAGAATAAGCCACTGGCAGAAGATGTGAAGTTAGATGAGATCGCGCAGACTACTGCAGGATTTACCGGAGCAGACTTAGAGAACCTTTTAAATGAGTCTGCCATTATAGCAGCGAAGAGCGAGCGCAAGTTCATTCAAGATAGTGATATCAAGAAAGCCCTTATCAAAGTGGGCATCGGCGCAGAGAAGAAGAGCCGAATCATCTCCGATAAGGAGAAAAAAATCACTGCTTATCATGAAGCAGGTCATGCAATCTTATATCACGTCCTGGAAGATGTGGGACCGGTCTATACCGTGTCTATTATCCCTACGGGAAGAGGCGCAGCGGGTTACACAATGCCGCTTCCTGAACGAGATGACATGTTCATGACAAAAGGACGTATGCTGCATGAAATCATGGTAGCGCTAGGTGGACGTATTGCAGAAGAGATTATCTTTGATGATATTACAACCGGGGCATCTTCTGATATTAAGAAAGCCACCAATGTAGCTAAACAAATGGTGACACGCTATGGTATGTCTAAGAACATCGGCGTGGTATCCTATGATGATGAGGATGAAGTATTCATCGGTAACGAGTTAGGACATGTAAAGAGCCATAGCGAGAGAGTATCCGGTGAGATAGACCAAGAAGTAAAAGAAATCATTGATGATTGCTATGAGAAAGCAAAGGCGATTATCAAGAAGCATGAAGATGTTTTGCATCGTTGTGCAGCGTTGCTACTAGAGAAGGAAAGGATTGGACAAACAGAGTTTGAAGCACTGTTTGTGCAAAACTAACAAAAATCAGGTGAGCAAATTGTAAAATTTGTGAATTCTCATTCTTGTGGTGAAGTGGGGGAGATGCTATTATACTACTTGTAACCCCCCAATACATTATATAGTTTTTTGCTATACCCCATAAGAAAGAAATACCTTCTCTAAAAACGACAGTTTCCCCAAAACTGTCGTTTTTACTTTATATACAAAAGTAATGGAGTGTGATGAAGATGGGATTGTTTTCTGGATTATTTGGACAACGCTATGTAACAGAAATGAGACCGGTCTTTAATAAAAGGGCCTTGTTTTCAGATACCACACCGAACTATATTCAGCCTGCAGAACCGGAAAAAAATCAGAAAGTGAAAATCCGTTTCCGTACCGGACGCAATAATGTGGATCGAGTGTACCTGGTTCACGATGGTGTGGAAGCGGCTATGCGCAAAGTCCTGACAGAAACGGTTTTTGACTATTATGAAATCGAAGAGCAGTTGTATGAGCGGAAGTTTACTTACTGTTTCAAGGTAGAAGTAGGGACATTGAGCCTCTACTACAACCGCAAGGGGGACAGCAAAGAATACAACGAAAACCTACTCTTCATGATTATCCCCGGTTTTCATACTCCGCATTGGGCTAAGAACTGTATCATGTACCAGATTTATACAGATAGGTTCTACAATGGTGACCCAAATAATGATGTCTTGGATATGGAATACTACTACCTGGGCGGCTATTCCACCAGAGTACCAAAGGACCAATGGGATAAGTATCCGGATGCTATGGGAGTACGAGAATTCTATGGCGGGGACTTGCAGGGTGTCCTGGACAAGATGGATTACTTACAAGGACTTGGAGTAGATGTCATCTACTTTAATCCTCTCTTTGTATCTCCATCCAATCACAAGTATGACATACAAGACTATGACAATATCGATCCACACTTTGGACCTATGCCCTTTGATGAGGGAGAGCTTTTGGAATGGGGTAAGGACAATAATGCTGCTGCCACTCGCTATATCAATCGAGTGACAGACAAGCGCAACCTGGATGCAGCCAACCAGCTCTTTGCCAAGGTAATAGAAGAAGCCCACAAACGTGGCATGAAGGTCATCATGGACGGTGTCTTCAATCACTGCGGAAGCTTTAATAAGTGGATGGATAAAGAACGTATCTATGAGAACGCAGAAGGCTACGAAAAGGGTGCCTATATCACCGCAGATAGCCCCTATAGAGACTACTTTATCTTCAAAGACATGACCAAGTGGCCATATAATGACAGCTATGAAGGCTGGTGGGATTACGATACCCTACCGAAGCTGCATTACGAAGGCGCACCAAAACTATTTGAATATATCCTTCATATCGGAGAAAAGTGGGTATCTGCCCCCTATTATGCAGATGGCTGGCGATTGGATGTGGCAGCAGACCTAGGCCTTTCACCGGAAATGAACCATCACTTCTGGAAAGAGTTCCGTAAGCGAGTGAAAGCCGCTAATCCAAATGCCATTATCCTTGCGGAGCATTATGGGGACCCATCTGCCTGGTTACAGGGAGATGAGTGGGATACCATCATGAACTATGATGCCTTTATGGAGCCGGTTACCTGGTTCCTAACAGGTATGGAAAAGCACAGCGACGAATACAGGGCAGACCTGGTGGGAAACGCAGATGCCTTCTGGGAGAGCATGGCATATAATGTGGCGAAGATACCGGGAAATGCTTTATGGGTAAGTATGAATGAGATTTCTAACCATGACCACTCCAGATTCTTAACCAGAACCAGCCACAAAGTGGGACGTACGGAAAAGCTTGGACCGGAAGCTGCTAATGAAGGAATCGATAAGGCAGTCATGAGACAAGCAGTAGTGATGCAGATGTGCTGGCCGGGAGCCGCCACAATCTACTATGGGGATGAAGCGGGAGTTTGTGGATTCACTGATCCGGATAACAGACGTACCTATCCGTGGGGACGGGAAGACATGAAGCTCATTGAGTTTCATCGAAAGGTGATTCAGATACATAAGACCAGAGAAGAATTCAAAAAGGGTTCTCTAAAAAAGATGGGGTCTGAAAAGGATTACCTGGCTTTTGGACGATTTACAAAACATTCTTGCTCTGTCATCCTAATCAATACTTCTGAAGATACCAAAAACGTAACAGTGCCTGTTTGGGTACTGGGTGTTCCAAAAGAAGCATACATGAAGAGACTGCTCTTATCAGACGCGGCAGGTCTTCGAGAACAGTACATGGACTACGAAGTCCATGGTGGAAAGATTATGGTGACACTGCCTCCCAAAGCGGCAGAAATTATTGGATACCAGAAATAAAAGAAAGCGGAGAGCTCAACTTGGAGCTGTCCGCTTTTGTATGCTTAGCCTTTCATTAGTTGCTTGATGGCTTTTTGTAATTCTTCGATGGCCTCTGAATCACCGTCTTCTACGGCATGGACGATACAGTGATCGATGTGGTCTTTGAGGATGACATTACAAATGCCATTGATCTCAGACTTCACTGCTGCCAGTTGAATCAGTACTTCAGAGCAATCTCTGCCATCTTCTACCATGGTGCGTACACTAGTGAGGTGCCCGATGGATCTGGATAGTCTGTTTAAGACTGATTTGGTATTGGTATGATAATGACCATGGTTATGCTCATGAGAATGTTCATGGTCGTGGTCATGATGATGTTCGTGGCTGTGAATTTCGTTACTCATATCTATCCTTATCATGTATACTGTATAGAGATACAGCATAACTCTGTGTTCTAGTAACACTTTACCATATTATCGTGTTGATGAAAATCGACTTTTGACAGACAAAGAAAAATGTAAGAAAGAGAAAACAATGAGCGATAAGAATTTACAAGCTACTGATATGACGAAGTTACCCTGCACAGATTGCGCCGGTTGCGGCCACTGTTGCCAGGGAATGGGGGATACCATCTATCTTGACCCGTATGATATGTATCAGCTCACGACAAATCTTGGACAAAGTTTCGACGAGCTGCTGGGAAGCAAGATAGGTCTCACTGTAGAGGAAGGCATGATTCGTCCCCATCTGATGATGAATGAGCAGGAGCAGTGCGCTTTTCTGGATGAAGAGAAAAAGTGCAGTATACATGGGTTTAGACCGGGAATCTGCAGACTATTTCCTCTCGGTCGAGATTACAAAAATGGGTCTTTTACGTACTTCGTGGTTGAGGGAGAATGTGTATCGGAGAAGCTGACTAAATCTAAAATCAGCAAATGGATCGGAGTTCCGAGAATGCAGAAGTATGAGGCCTTTGTCAGCAAGTGGCATTATTTTGTGCGACAAATGCAGAGTAAATTCATGCTGTCTGGAGATGATGCTTATAATAAGCAGATGAATCTTTTTATCTTGCAGACCTTTTTTATTGCCCCTTATGACAAAAATAAGGACTTCTATGAGATGTTCGATAAGAGAATGGAACAAGTCATAAAAGTCCTTGGATAGTTAAGTTATATCATACCTGTGAATATCCGTAGCCGTTGGCAAAAGCATCTACCGGTACGCCGGCCTTACATAAGTCGCAGTTATCACTGGCATAGCTGTGATAATCGCCAAGGTCTGCAGTGGTGAAGACAGCGTGAATGGGCATGCCGGCTATTTTCGTAATAGCACTAAAGATGGCACTGATACCTACTACATTGCCGCCATAGTATTTGATAGCATTGGTGGCGGTCATAACGGTCTGACCGGTAGAAGAATTGGCTAGAAGAAGTAGCACATTCTTTCCTTTGATCATCATGGTATTGTTATCTCGGAAGATAATTTGACCATTGGCAGTACGCTCCGGTGCTACGATATACATGGTCTTATGTGCGTTCTGAGATAAGATACCGCCTTTTGTCAGTTCATCCGCTAGGTAGGCACCGATGACATCACAGCCGTCCATACATACGATGGTGTCGATAATTGTGGTGGAACTATACGCGTCGGCCATGGCGCTAGCCACAGCAGCAGCCTCGCTTTGACGGGACTTCAGCGTAGCCAAATCCATATAATGAGATATATGAGAGTTGGGCGTTACAAAGTGACCTGGTATTACCTTAAGATTGATTGTCGGGAACCTAGATGACGATATTTTGACCATATCTTTCATTTTATACCCTCCATAAGGAAACAGATGCCACGCATCCACTATGAACTTTATCTATTTTCATTATAAAACTAAATCAGGACGATGTCACTCCATCCCAAAGCGCGAAGCTCCTTTGCGAAAACGGAAAGCTCTTCTTCTGTAGGACTGGTGTAGTGACGGTATTCTTCTCTGACACCAAAAGGCCTGTAGGCGATAATCTTATAACGAATCGGCTGATAGGAAGCAAGTAGCTTGCCTGTTTCTACAATCGTATGCTCACAGTCAAAAAGCTCTGGTACCACCACGGTGCGTACTTCAAAGAGCTTTTTTTGTTTGGCAAGAAACAGGGCATTCTGCAATACCATGCTATTATCCGCATCCGTAACGTTCCGGTGCTGCACAGAATTATAAGCTTTAATATCCAACATGATCCCATCAGTGACTTTCATAAGGTCGGGATCTGTAGAGAAATCATAGGTGCCGTTGGAATCGATAAAGCAGGTAAGACCATCTTTCCTGCATAAAGTAAAAAGCTCTGTCAAAAAGTCCGGATACAGGGTGCACTCTCCGCCGGATACGGTGATACCACGGATGAAGGGAACTTGCTTTTTCACTTCCTCATAGACTTCTTCCGGATTCATCCATCGAATCCTAGGACTTGCATTGTTTGGGCAGACATGGATACAGGTATCGCATGCCACGCACTTAGCGGGGTCGAAGACAGGTACCTTATGATAGCCCGGCATACCCGGTTTGGCTGCAGGGTCAGGAGCCCCAAGAGATAGAGCTCCTGCAGGACACTTCTCCACGCACAGACCGCAGCCGATACAAAGGGCTCTGGTCTCAGGATTATGACAGTATTTGCAATTGAAATTACATCCTTGTAAAAAGATAGCGGTCCTGTTTCCAGGACCGTCTACCGCACTAAACTTGATGATTTTATTAACCGGTGCTTTACGCATTATCGAACTTTTCGCTCCTCAATATGACCATTATCAGTTGCGCCAAGACCAAGGGCCGTAGTATCTTGCAGTACTGCATTTCCGCTACGAAGCTTTGCAATCTCGGAACGTTTTACCAGATAACCTGTGATACGGATGACGTCACTATCTGCTGCATAGAAAGATAGATAACGTAAATCCTGACGGAATGCACCTTTTACGATATCTAAGATATATTCCGGATTCTTGTGAGCTGTGGTATCAATTGGGAAGATATCACCTGTGCCGGATGGGAAATACTTGTGGAAATGTGCACAATATTTCAAATGATCTAATAACTCTTCCGGCTCTTCGCCAATCGGAATACGAGTTCCGGGGCTTACATTGTGATCCTGCGCGATACCTACCTGAGCATGTAACAGGAAATGTCCGCCTGTCACTTCGCAATATGGATTGTGATGCGCATTATTAAAGGCATCGATGACTTCCATGATCTCTACGCCAAGTTTGGCTGATTCTTCGTCGTGGCCGTAGCGGTAAGGCTTGCCTTCCTTTTCCATCAGGATATTCACAGCCTCTGCCATACCTACCATACCAAACATAGCAGTGAAACGATCTCTGTGGATGAAGCCTTCTTTTGCAAGGAAGTTATTGGTAAAGAAGCCGCTTTCTTCTACTTCGAATTTAATACGGGCATCCATATAACGAGCCATGATATCCATGACGTAAGGAAGCTGGTTCTCTTTAAAGTCAGCTACATCTTTGGCTCTCTTAGCGATATTGCCAAGGATAAGACGGCAAAGGGTATAAGAACCGCCGCCGTATTTCAGGCCATTATAGCAGCTGGCGATGACATAATCATCCTGAAGCTCAGAACGGAACATCTTATGATTTGCAAAGGATGGCTTAGCAGAGCGAAGAGCAGTCTTTACTGCTTCGATGGCAAAATCGTCAGGAGTAATGTCTTCGTCGTATTTTAAGGTAATATTTGGTACAGCATGCTCTAATTCTCTCTCGACTTCCAGAATCAGACGTCCTGCTCTGGTGGCCTTAGGGCCAAGGTTTGCATGAGAGAAAGAGTCTAAAATGGTGCGATCCATGTGGATGAAGAACAGGCGCAGAAGCTTCTTCGCTGTAGCATCATCTACTTCCTCTAAGTATGGATCTAAAAGCTCATCAAGCGCACCTACATATACCGGGAAGTTTGTAACACTTGGTACATGCTTATAGAAAATCAATAGGTTATTGATAGCTTCGTAGATATCCTGTGCAGGTCCTAACTGTAAAAACTCGGAACCTTCTTTTAGGAATTTCACATAATCAGGAATGATATAACGAGGGCGCATAGGAGCATGTCCCTCAAATAAATCACAAATACACTGTGTATCGATAGGCTGATTTAAAAGCTCATCTAATCCTTCCGGTAAATCTAAGACTTCCAAAAGGGAGTCAGCCTTATTTGCTAATGTTGCGACTTTCTGCTCGTGGGTCAAAGTAGGAGACTTGATGGTCTCGAGGATTTCTTCACGAACACAGTTCACGCGGTCCATGGAAATATCGCGCATAAAAACACATCCTTTCAAAGTAAAACCTATAAATAGTACCGATAGAATTCTCTATCTAAGTTCATCATATCATAGCAAATATAAAAAGAGTATGAAACCTTTTCGTGCTATGCATGGAAATCCTTCATGCTTAGGGAAACTAGTTGTACATCTCGCTAATCTTCAGGGAAAGCTTAGCGTAATAATGATCCGCTATCTCGCAAGAAGGGTCTGATAGAAACTGAAATAAGGTTTCTAAAGCTTTTACGCCTTGCCAATAAGGCTCCTGACAAATAGTGGCGGAGATGTAGCCTTTTTTCAAAAGGTCTATGGTAGTGGGCACTTCATCAAAGGCAATCACCGGAATTTCGCCGGGTTTAAATCGCTCGGCAATAGCTCTGCAACCACCATTGACACCGGCAGCAGTGAAGTAAAAACAGTTGATGTCGGGGTGCTTATCCAGCATAGAGGACACCAGGTCATAGCTTTGTTGATCGTCGTCGAAGTTTTCTCCTTGTGCAACTACCTTAAATCTGGAATCTTCGGAGAGGTAGTCGGCAAATCCTGCACACCGCTCAGTGTGACACAGAATCTTTTGATCACCGGATACAATGCCAAGGTGCACGTCGCCGTGCGTCATCTTGGCAATCATGGAAGCTGCTACTCTGCCTGACTGGTAGTAATCGCTCCCTATAAAAGAGAGACGACGGGTATTCTCAATATCGGAGTTTACAGTAATAACCGGAATATTGGCATTGATAAGCTGGTTAATCTTGGTGGTAATACGCGGGTCATTATAGGGCGTGATGATGAGGCCATGTACGCCTTGCTTTAAGCAGGCGGAGATTGCAGATAACTGTGCTTCCGGATGATAAGCCACCCGCTGGATAAAAAGTTCGCATCCATAGAAGGACAAATCCTTTGCCTTGTCCAGGAATCCCTGCATCACGTCATCAAAGAAAGGGTTCTTTTTACTGAACAAAATAACCCCGATTTTGCTTTTCTTTTTCTGGGCAGCCAGAGCCATACCTGCCGGATTTGGCTCGTAGTGCAGCTCTTTCATGATTTGTCTGATCTTTTGCTCGGTTTCAGGATTCACATTGCCTCTATTGTTCAGCACACGGTCTACGGTACCGCGAGACACTCCTGCGCGTTCTGCAATTTCTTTAATCGTCGCCATGAAGTTAACCTACTTTTTTTCTAATATATACAAAATGTTGTATATTTTTTTCTACTACCTTTCACTCTATACAATTCTTAGGAAACAATCAACAAATAGACGCTTCATTGTTAAGATTTTTTTAAGATTTGCGCTATTGTAGGAGCTTTTCAAATTAAGTTAAAATATTTATAAACGTTCTTATCTATTTTGAAAAGGAGAGGAAATACATGTCAGAGAATCAATTTTATCGTGCAAATGGTAAAGTATATATGTGTAACGTCGCAATGCTTACAGTGACCATTTTATTGGCGGTAGCACAGGGCTTTAATAGTGGTTTTGCAGCGGGAACCTTTATTATAATCGTTGCAACGCTGGTGGGCCTGGCGGAAATGACATACGGATTCATGCGTCACAGAACTGATAGAATCGGCTGCATCTGCATAAGCACAGGTGCTTCGATTTCCTTTTTGTCTGTTATTTTAGTGGAGAATAGTTTTGAATTCTCACCTTATGGATTTGCGATTCTGATTAGTACGATTCTATACCTGAATATTCACTATACAATCGGCGGTATGGCCGTAATCGGTATCGGTATGGGCGTATGCTCAATTCGAAACATGATGAATCACGATTTATCAGACAAGCTATTTGTAAGAGAATTGGTAGTATACTTCTTTACTTATATCGCCACTTGCGTTGTGACTGTTATGGTTATGAAACTTTTAATGCAGTTCAATGATGAAAACGCACAGGCAATTCAGGAAAAAGCAGACCAGCAGAAAGAGCACGCTGATTTGATGGGCGAGATTGCAGTGAAGATTTCCAATCACTTTGAAGAAGCGATGACCCTCATGAATGAAATCTCAGAGATCATGCAGTCCAACAATTCCAGCATGCAGGATATCGCAGATAGCACAGAAAGTACAGCTCAGGCGATTACCACCCAGTCTATGAAGTGCCAGGATATCCAGGAAGAGACGGATGAGGCGAACTCTAAGAGAGAAGAGATGATAGAAGCATCTCAGGTAGCAAAAGAGACCGTCGTAGATGGAAGCAAGGTAATCGAGGAACTGAAAGCAAAGACAGAGGCAGTAGTAGAAGCCAGCCATGTGACTGTAGATTCTACTAAGGCTGTTACAGATAAGGTAGTAGAAGTACAGAATATCGTAGGTTCTATTATGGCCATTTCTCAGCAGACCAATCTGTTGGCGCTGAACGCTTCTATCGAGGCAGCCAGAGCCGGAGAAGCCGGAAAAGGCTTTGCAGTAGTAGCAGAAGAGATTAGACAGCTGTCTGATCAGACCAATAACGCCAGCACACAGATTACCACCATCATCGGTGAACTGACCAATGATGCGAATAAGGCTATGGACAGCATCGATAAGACCGTGGAAACGGTGAAAGAGCAGAACGAAATGATAGGAACCACAGCAGACAAGTTCGCTATCATCAACGAAGAAGTGACTGCACTTATCGAGAAATTCACCATCATTGGTCACGCTATGGAGAATATCTCCAAATCTACTACAGAAATCAACGACAATATCGCCAGCTTATCGGCAAGCTCCGAAGAAGTGGCATCCCTCTCTAATGAAGGTGTCCAGAGCTCTAACGATGCGGTAAGCAAATTCGATGACTTCGAAGAAGTTATGAAAGGCATTCAGAACCAGGCTGACAGACTATCTGCTATGGCCGGCGAATAAAATAAATAGAAATTCATAAACACCTTAAAGAGGCGCATTGGAGACATGAAATGTCGAAGGACATGGATATGTCAAAAATACGCCTCTATTTTTTTTAAACAGAATAAATGAAACTCAAACATAGGGATAAAGGGAAAAGTCTAGGTATACAAGACATTAGTAAAATGCTAATATGAGGACAGAAGACATCAGGAGGAGGCACCAATGGGGCTGATTAAAAGGCTAACAAAGATAGATGATGATGTGGTGAACGATTTGTTTGTCATTTATGACGAGTCCATGCAGCAACTAGGAAGGAACTTTGATTCGAATGATGCAATGAGAGAATCCTACAAAGAGTTCTTAGCAGATTTTATTACTCGGGACAACCAGGTTGTGCTGGTTGAGTATAGTGACGAAATACCGGTTGCTGCATTACGAGCTATAGAGAACAAACAAGGGAAATGGTTCATAGAAGCAGTTGAGGTGAATCCAGATTATAGACATAGGGGATATGGAAAAATGCTTCTACAGGACACATTAAGTTTTCTAAAGAATAAAAAGGCAAGTATCGTTGAATGCATTATTCTAAAGGAAAACGAGTTATCAAAACGACTGCATTCATCATGTGGCTTTTTGTCAACAACTGATGAGCCAATCAATTGTTGGGATGAACTTGAAGAAGACTCGGTTTTATATAGGTTAGTTATGTAGAAAATGGATGAGGCGCATTGGAGACAGCGATGTCAAAAATGTGCCCCTTTTTTTATACATTTTTACTAGTTGTATTTTGATATCAAAAAGGTTAGTATAATCCTAGACTGTGCACGTGCACATAATGTAACACGACAGGGTCGTGTTACACGGCTCCATGCTTATTTGCGAAGCAAATTTTAATGCATGGAGTATCACGCGTAGCCCCGAGCATCAGCGAAGCTGGTTCTCATGCGAGGGGGCTCCCGTCTCGCAACAGCGAGATGAAAAATGTCAGGAGGAATAAACAATGTTGTATGTAGGTGTAGACTTGGGTACCAGCGCTGTAAAGCTGCTTTTGATGGATGCCCATGGTAAGATTTTGAACACGGTATCAAAAGAATATGCACTTTCATTTCCACATCCGGGCTGGTCTGAACAGAAACCGGAAGACTGGTATAGCCAGGTAATGGCAGGATTGAAAGAGCTTCTTGCAGATGCAGATAAGAGCCAGGTGGCTGGTATCAGCTTCGGCGGCCAGATGCACGGACTGGTTATCCTGGATGATCAGGACAATGTCATTCGTCCGGCTATCCTCTGGAACGATGGACGTACCCAGAAACAGACTGATTATCTGAATAACGTGATTGGAAAGGATAAACTTTCCCAGTACACAGCAAATATCGCATTCGCTGGTTTCACTGCTCCAAAGATTCTCTGGGTAGAGGAAAACGAGCCTGAAAACTTCAAGAAGATTGCGAAGATTATGCTTCCAAAAGACTACATCGCATACAAGTTAAGCGGTGTACACTGCACCGATGTATCTGATGCATCCGGTATGCTTTTATTTGATGTAAAGAATCGTTGCTGGTCTAAAGAGATGATGGAAATCTGCCATGTCAAAGAAGAGCAGCTGGCGAAGATCTATGAAAGCTATGAAGTGGTGGGCACTTTGAAAGCTGATGTAGCAGCAGAACTTGGTCTTTCCACAGATGTGAAAATCGTGGCAGGTGCAGGCGACAATGCAGCAGCAGCTGTAGGTACCGGTACAGTAGGAGATGCTATGTGCAACATTTCCCTAGGTACCAGTGGAACGGTATTTATTTCCTCTAAAGAATTTGGTGTAGATAAGAACAATGCGCTTCACTCTTTTGCACATGCAGATGGTAGCTATCATCTCATGGGTTGCATGCTGAGTGCAGCTTCCTGTAATAAATGGTGGATGGAAGACATCCTGAAGACCAAGAACTTTGCGGATGAGCAGAAGGGCATCGAGAAACTGGGTGAGAACCATGTATTCTATCTGCCATACCTGATGGGTGAGAGAAGCCCTCATAACAATCCAAATGCCAGAGCGACTTTTATCGGTATGACTATGGATACCACCAGAGAAGATATGACACAGGCTGTACTGGAAGGTGTAGCCTTTGCACTTCGTGATTCCTTAGAAGTGGCGAAGTCTCTGGGTATCAAATTAGAGCGTACCAAGATCTGTGGTGGCGGTGCCAAATCTCCACTGTGGAAAAAGATGATTGCCAATATCCTGGGCATCAAAGTAGATGTCATCGAGACAGAAGAGGGTCCGGGATATGGTGCAGCTATGCTGGCAGCAGTAGCATGTGGCGAGTATGCTTCTGTAGAAGAAGCGGCAGCTAAGCTTGTAAAGACTGTGGATACCATCGAGCCTAATCCAGAGCTTACTGCAAAGTATGAAAAGAAATACCAGCAGTTCAAGCAGATTTATCCAGCTTGCAAAGGACTGTTTGATGTAATTACAGAAGAATAAGGGGGCAGATATGAAAATTCAAAATGTAAAAGATGCGGCCTTCAGAAAATATGGTCGAATCATCAATGAGTTCGATTTCACTCAGCTTTTAGAGGAGATGCAGAATACTCCTTGCCCAAGCGACGGTGTCATCTATGTACCGGGACAGCCCAACTTAGAGGCTCTTCCTATCAAAGAAAAACTAGAAACTGCTTATTATGGCGAGCTTCCTATCCAGATTGGTTTCTGCAACGGTCGTAACTATCTGCTGAATGCAGTAGAGTACCACAGAAGCTCTGAACTGGATATCGCCGCTACTGACTGCATCTTGCTCCTTGGCAGACAGCAGGATATCACAGATGACTACACCTATGAGACTTCCAAGGTAGAAGCTTTCTTCTGTCCGAAGGGAACCGGTGTAGAGCTGTATGCTACTACCCTTCACTATGCACCTTGCAGTGTAGGGGAGGAGAACTTCCGCGTGGTAATCGTACTTCCAAAGGATACCAACCTGGAGCTTGATGAAAAACACGCCGGATACGAAGATGCTCTCATCACAGCAAAGAACAAATGGCTCATCGGTCACGCAGAAGGTGGCCTGGATGCAGGCGCACACATTGGTCTCATTGGTGAGAACTTAGATGTAAGAAAAATGGAGCGTTAATGAAGGGAAATAACCCTAGTTAATCATAAAAAGGAGAGAAAAAAATGAACAACATTCCAAAAATTAAACTTGGTGTAGTAGCTGTAAGTAGAGATTGCTTCCCTGAAAGCCTCTCTGTAAACAGAAGAAAAGCACTCATCGATGCATATGCAAAAAAATATGATGCAGCAGATATCTATGAGTGTCCAATCTGTATCGTAGAAAGCGAAATTCACATGGTACAGGCTCTTGAAGATATCAAGAAAGCAGGATGTAACGCACTTTGCGTATATCTCGGAAACTTCGGACCGGAAATCTCCGAAACCCTTTTAGCAAAACACTTCGAAGGACCTAAGATGTTCATCGCAGCAGCTGAAGAAAGTCAGAACGACTTATCTGATGGCCGTGGTGATGCTTACTGCGGTATGCTGAACGCTAGCTATAACTTAGCACTTCGCAACATCCACGCTTATATTCCAGAATATCCTGTAGGAGATGCAGAAGACTGTGCAGATATGATGCACGAGTTCTTACCAATTGCTAGAGCAATCGTTGGTTTATCTGACCTGAAGATCATCAGCTTCGGTCCTAGACCACTGAACTTCCTTGCTTGCAACGCTCCTATCAAACAGCTTTACAACTTAGGCGTTGAAATCGAAGAAAACTCCGAACTTGACCTGTTCGAAGCATTTAACAAACATGCCGGTGACTCCAGAATTCCTGCTAAGGTAAAAGAAATGGCAGAAGAACTGGGTGCTGGTAATAAAAAACCAGAAGTTCTCGAGAAACTTGCTCAGTACGAACTTACTCTGCTTGACTGGGTAGAGGAGCACAGAGGTTACAGAAAATACGTTGCTATCGCCGGTAAATGCTGGCCTGCATTCCAGACACAGTTTGGTTTTGTACCTTGCTATGTAAACAGCCGTCTGACAGGTATGGGTATCCCTGTATCTTGTGAAGTAGATATCTATGGTTGCTTATCTGAGTACATCGGTACCTGCGTAAGTGATGATATCGTAACACTGCTGGATATTAACAACTCTGTACCTAAGGATATGTACAAAGAATCCATCGAAGGCAAATTCGATTACACACATCAGGATACCTTCATGGGCTTCCACTGCGGTAATACCTGCTCCAAGAAGCTGGCATTCTGCGAAATGAAGAACCAGAAGATTATGGCAAGAAGCCTTCCTGTAGAAGTAACCAACGGTACTTTGGAAGGTGACATCGTGCCTGGTGATATCACATTCTATCGTCTGCAGTCCACCGCAGATAACAAGATTCGCGCATACGTAGCAGAAGGTGAAGTACTTCCTGTAGCTACCAGATCCTTTGGTGGTATCGGTGTATTCGCTATCAAAGAGATGGGCAGATTCTATCGTCACGTACTGATTGAGAAGAACTATCCTCATCACGGTGCCGTAGCATTCGGTCACTATGGAAAAGCACTCTTTGAAGTATTCAAATACTTAGGTGTACCGATGGAAGACATCAACTACAACCAGCCAAAGAGCGTACCTTATCCAACTGAGAATCCATTCAAATAAGATTCTACGAAATATCACCAATAAAGAAGGGGTCATCTCCAATGGGAGATGGCCCCTTCTATTATGAAATAAGAGTTTTATGCGCGCACTCTTATATTCTATTCATATAATTCTTTCCAAGCAGACTCAAAGGTACGATACTGGGCTACTGCCAGGAAGGCTACCACTACGCGAATTCCGTATTTGGGATTGGCTTCGAACCACTTTTCGATAGTAGTAAGAGTGGTTTTTGCAAGTCGTTCTTCGGCGTCATAGTTTAGCTTTACGTTCTGACTGGGAAGCGCCAAGGATTTGATCCCGTTTTCTTTGGCTAAATCCAGTGTACTGGTGATGGCTTCAGAAATTATTTGAAGATCTTCGTCCGAACCCTTGTATACCGGAATAGACATATGGATTACATTGTTACATAAAAGGTTATACCCTTTTGTGATTTTGGCTTTGCCAAGCTCACAACCATGTAAATCCTCTACTGCGTGCCGAAACTCCGGTCCACCATGGCTGAAAAACTGATCTGCCATGAGAGAAGGTGCCAATAAGGTCGGCTCAGAAAGATTTACCAAAGCTTCTAATTTCAGCGTAAAAATCTCGCCTACGTAAATCTGGAACTTGTTAATCCCTGTGTGCATCATAGCTCGTCTCACCCCTTCATAGTAATCTACTAACCCTATCTCATTTTATCACAATCCCTTTCAAAATAGAAAGATAATAAAGCAGATTTCTGATAAAAATTCTGAATCTTTGAACACGAAGAATTCTTTGCCTAACAATGACTTTCTAATCTACCCAAAATGTTGTAGAGTGAAGGTATATGGGAAAGAAGAAGGAGAAAAGTATGAAGGTATTTGAATATAGCAAAATCGCAGACCCAACTTATTTTAAAGATGGTTGTATACAGGCTCATTCGGATCATGTGACTTATGCCACGGAGCAGGAATATGAAGAGAAGGTTACTTCTTTTCGCAAGAGCCTAAATGGTTCCTGGAATTTCTACTACAGTCGTAACCTGGCTGAGGCGCCAGAGGACTTCGAGAAACCAGAGATGGACTGTCATAACTGGCCTAGTATCCGTGTGCCTGCGCATATGCAGATGGAAGGATATGGCACGCCACAGTATGTGAATGTACAATATCCCTGGGACGGTCATGAGAAGATAGAGCCGGGAGAAATCCCTACAGAGTATAATCCGGTGGGAAGCTATGTGAAATATGTAGAGATTCCGAAGAATTGGAAAAAGCAGCCGGTATATATCTCATTTCAGGGTGTGGAAAGCGGCTTTGCTTTGTGGATAAATGGAGTCTTTGTAGGATACAGTGAGGATAGCTTTACCCCTAGCGAGTTCGATATCTCCGACTATGCGAAAGAGGGAGAGAATAAAATCGCTGTTCAGGTCTATCAGTGGACTTCCGGAAGTTGGGCAGAAGACCAGGATTTCTTCCGATTCTCCGGCATCTTCCGAGATGTGTATCTTTATACCATTCCGAAGGTACATGTGGAAGATTTATCTGTCAGAGGAATCGTAGATGAATCTTTGAAAAATGCTACTTTGGAAATATCGACGAGAGTAAAGGGAAAAGGAAAGATGCACTTATCTCTTTATCATCGTGGCGTTTATACCGGAATATCTGGGGCAGAGTTTCCGGATAACAAGAAAGTCTTAGAGGAGAACGTTTCCATTGAGGGGGATGGCCTTTGGGAATATCAGCTGAAGAAGCCTGCTCTTTGGTCAGCAGAGGTGCCGGACCTCTATGAACTGGTGCTGGAAGTAACAGATGGTAAGAAAGTCCTAGAGGTGATTCATCAATATGTAGGCTTTAGACGCTTTGAGATGAAGGATGGTCTGATGCTTCTAAATGGGAAGCGCATCGTCTTTAAGGGTGTGAATCGTCATGAATTCGGTGCCACCACAGGTAGGGCCCTTCGAAAAGAAGATACCCTGACGGATATCCTTACTATGAAACAGCATAATATCAATGCCATCCGTACCAGTCACTATCCAAACTCCAGCTATATCTATGAGTTGTGCGACCTTTATGGCCTTTATATGATTGCGGAGAATAACTTAGAGAGTCATGGCAGCTGGGAGCCTATTGCTCGTGGTGTAAGAGACATCAAGGAGGCTGTGCCGGGGGATAGAGAAGACTGGGAGCCTATGATGCTGGACCGTGTGGAATCCTGCTATCAGCGGGATAAGAATCACCCGGCGATCCTCATTTGGTCTTGCGGTAATGAGGCCTATGGCGGCAGCGTCATCTATCATATGAGCAAGCGATTCCGTAAGTTAGACCCTTATCGTTTGGTACACTATGAAGGCATCTTCAATGATAGAAGATACTATGGCACCAGCGACATGGAAAGCCAGATGTATCCTTCGGTAGAAAGTATCAAGCTGCACCTAAAGGAGCATGAAGACAAGCCTTTTATTTGCTGTGAATACACCCATGCCATGGGAAACTCCTGCGGTGGAATGAGCAAATATACGGATCTGACGGATACGGAGCCTAGATACCAGGGTGGCTTCATCTGGGATTACATCGACCAGTCCATTACCGCGCAGAATCGCTACGGCGAGACTTATCAGGCTTATGGTGGTGACTTGGGAGAGCGCCCTACAGACTATGAATTCTCCGGTAATGGCATCGTGTATGGTGGGGATAGAAAGCCGTCACCTAAGATGCAATCTGTGAAGTATAATTATCAGAATATCTCTGTGGAGTTTGCCTCTGAAAAGAAGTTTACAGTGAGAAATAAGAACCTCTTTGTGGATACGGACCGGTTTGAGCTTTTGATTGCCCTAGAAAAAGAAGGAAAGAAGCTGGCTCAATATAGAGGTAAACTGGCGGTAGCTCCTTTGTCGGAGAAAGAAGTGAATCTAGAAAAGCTTCTAAAGGCGGATAAGGCAGAAGGAGCCGCACTGGCCCACGCACTTAAGGTAATTGGTGCCGGAGAGTATGCTCTTACCGTAAGCTTCCTGCTATCAGAGGACAAGGCCTGGGCAAAGAAAGACCATGAGGTAGCCTTTGGCCAGTATGTATGGACAGTGGAAGAGAAGCCGGGAAAGACGGAAAAGGCAAGTGTTGTTGGCCGTTTTGATGTGATTCAGGGAGACTATAACCTTGGCATAAAGGGCGAAGACTTTGAAGTGCTATTTTCCCTGGGTAGCGGAGGTCTGGTGTCCTACAAGTACCATGGCATGCAGATGTTGGATGCTTCTCCTATGCCGAATTTCTGGCGAGCAGCCACCAACAATGATGATGGGAATATGTATCAGCAGCGCTATGCCCAGTGGAAGATTGCCAGCTTGTATGTGACAAGCAAGGGACAGTCCCTGTTTGATGCCAAACCTCCTGTCATCAAAAAGACTGAGGGGGCTGTATCTGTAACCTTCACCTATAACCTACCTACCACGCCGAAGGCCGCGGTAGAAGTGCGCTATGAAGTCACAAGAGATGGGAAGGTGACTGTCACAGAAAGCTATAAGCCGGTGAAGGCTCTGGGTGATATGCCGGAATTTGGCATGATACTACCTATACCGGCGGAGTTTAGTCATGTAACCTGGTATGGCCTGGGCCCGGAGGAGACCTATGCGGATCGCATGGAGGGTGCAAAGCTGGGCATCTATCACCAGGATGTGAAAGATGCCATGGCGAAGTATCTCACACCACAGGAAAGCGGCAACAAGATGAAGGTGCGTTACGCCAAGGTGCTGGATGAGTATGGACGAGGCCTCTTATTCGAAGGCCCGGAGATGAATTTCTCAGCGCTTCCTTGGAATCCCCATCAGATAGAACTGGCTAGACACGCTTTTGAATTGCCACCGATTCACCACACTTATGTGAGATGTGCTATGGCACAGATGGGCGTAGGCGGGGACAATAGCTGGGGTGCCAGAACCCATGAGGAATTCCTGATTCCTACCCAAAAGAAAATCGAATTTACGTTTTCTTTTCAAGGGATATTTGCTATAATGTAAAACGCAACATGATGAAAAGGCTCTCTGTTTTAGAGAGCCTTTCTTTAGGCTAGAAAGAGTAGACAAATGAACCAAAACGAAAACAAGATGGGCGTTATGCCTGTCAAAAAACTAATCATCACCATGTCCCTGCCCATGATGATTTCCATGCTGGTGCAGGCACTATACAATATCGTAGATAGCTATTTCGTAGCGCAGATCAGCGAGAGTGCTATTACTGCAGTTACCCTTGCCTTTCCACTGCAGAACCTCATGATTGCGGTTGGCTCCGGTACAGGCGTAGGTATCAATGCGCTACTATCCAGATCACTGGGGGAGAAGCGTTTCGATAAAGCCAATACAGCAGCAAATACAGGACTTTTCCTGACTTTCTTTAACTTCCTGATTTTCCTGATTGTGGGTGTTTTCTTTGCGAAGCCTTTTATCGTATCCCAGGCAGAGACCGCAGAGATAGCAGCCTATGGTACGGCTTATCTGCAGATTGTAAATGGTATGTCCATCGGTCTGTTTTTCCAGATGACCTTTGAGAGACTTCTGCAGTCTACGGGACGCACCTTTGAGAGTATGATTTCTCAGGTTACCGGTGCTGTGCTGAATATTATTTTTGACCCAATTTTGATTTTTGGTATCGGTATTTTCCCTGAACTGGGAGTTGCCGGTGCAGCCTACGCGACTATTCTAGGACAGTGCGTAGCAGCTGTTGTGGGCCTTGTGCTGAACCTTAGCAGAAATCATGAGATACAGATTTCTTTACCACAGATAGTAAAGCCGGATGGACATACTATGAGAGAAATCTATGAAGTGGGTGTGCCCTCTATCTTGATGATGTCCATAGGATCCTTGATGTCTTACTTGATGATTCAGATTCTAAATGGTTTCTCCAGTACAGCCACGGCGGTATTTGGTGTATACTTCAGATTACAGAGCTTCTTCTTTATGCCTGTATTTGGTTTGAATAACGGTTTGATTCCGGTACTTGCCTATAATTACGGCGCTAAGAATAAAAAGCGTATTGAGGAAGCGTTGCGCTTTGCCATGACACTGGCGATTACCATTATGGTAATCGGTACCATTGTCTTCGAGGTAATGCCGGAACAGCTTTTACGGCTCTTTAAAGCGCAGGAAGAAATGCTTCGCATTGGCGTACCTGCTATGAGAATTATCGGTATTCACTTTCCGCTTGCAGGAGCCAGCATCGCTATGGGATCTATCTTCCAGGCCTTTGCAAAGAGCGTGTACTCCTTGATTGTGTCTGTAGGTAGACAGCTGGTTGTTTTGATTCCTGCTGCTTGGCTTTTGGCACAGACAGGAGAAGTGATTAATGTGTGGTGGGCCTTCCCGATTGCGGAAGTCGTCAGTTTGACCTTGTCCTTTATATTCTTCAGAAAACTATATAGGGCAGTAGTGAAAAACTTGGAAAACTAAGGGGGTAATTATGGCATTTCACTTTTTTGCAACAGTATCCAGAATGAAATACATCGAAAGATGGGCACTTATGAGAAACTCTCGTCAGGAGAATCTCAGTGAGCACTCCCTGGAGGTGGCGATGATTGCGCATGCTTTGTGCGTCATCGGCAATGTACGCTATGGCAAGTGCTTGAATGCAGACAAGGCTGCGCTAATCGGCTTGTACCATGATACATCCGAAATCATCACCGGGGATATGCCTACACCGGTAAAATACTATAACGATACGATACGCGATGCCTATAAGGAAATTGAAGCCATCGCAGAGAGTAAGCTATTAAACCGTCTGCCGGATGATTTGCGTCCCGCTTTTGAACGCATCTATAGGCCGGAAGATGGAGAGAACGAGAGATACATGCGTAAGTTAGTCAAGGCAGCAGATAAGCTGTCTGCTTATATCAAATGTATCGAGGAAGAGAAATCCGGTAACACCGAGTTCCGTACAGCGAAGGAAAGCACTGAGAAAAAGTTGGAAAAGCTTCGCTTTGACTATCCGGAAGTAGATGACTTTATGAAAGACTTCCTGCCATCCTATGGTAGTACTTTGGATGAATTATCTTAATAAAAATAAATACGAAATTTATTAAAGGCGTTTCCTGCGGAAGCGCTTTTTTTAATTGACTCTTTGGAAGCGAGAGTTGAATTATACCAGTAGGTATATTTAATCAAGAACTACAGCGTGTTTATGTTTTTTTGGAATCATCTATGATTGAGGTTAGTTGAAAACAGAGATTCTTGGCTGGGGGAAAGCATGAAAAATAGGATTATATGGGATGAGAGACAGGGACTACAAGAAGCTTTAGAGAGAATCGGCGAGGGAGAAAAGTTAAATAAAGTACAGCCAATTGGCATTTCTTTTGTGGTTATATGCAAAAACGAGGAACGTTGTATTGCAAGATGTGTAGAGTCGCTTATTACTGAAAAACAGGATGAGGACGAGATAATTATCTATGATACAGGGTCTACGGATAGAACATTAGAATTGTTGGATAATTATAAAAATAATGTGGTAGTACACAAAGGCGAGTGGAAAAATGATTTTTCCCTTGCAAGAAATGCAGCATTGCGTTGTGCAATTAAAAAATGGGTGTTTTTTGTGGATGCAGATGAAGTCCTTCAATGGGGAAGTACGAAAACACTCAAGGAATTTCTATATCAAATGGAAAACGTGGACTATGGATTGTGGGCGGTATGTCCAATAATTGAGGGATTCGATCACAGTAAAATATGCGGCGTTCCGCGTATCTTTAAAAATGATGGCTCAATGCGTTATTTTGGTTACGTTCATGAGGAACCACGTGGTAGGCGATGTATGGAACATGTAACGAGAATATCTATTTCAGGGATAAATCTATGGCATGATGGCTATTTGGAAAAGGTTGTTAAGGAAAAAAATAAAGTATCTAGAAATGTAGAATTGGATTTGCAAATGCTACAACAGGAGCCCCAAAATGTACGATGGTGGTTTTTCTACGCGCGTGACGGGCGAGAAGTCCTCGGCGTTAATGCTCGAGAAAAAGCTTTGCTTAAGGTGTTAGCATTGACACAACAAGGAAATGATAGAGACTTTAGAATAAAGGCTTTGAGCACACTTGTGGAATTATACATAGAGAATGGAAATCTTAAGAAGGCCATTCGATACCACAAGAGGATGAAAGCAGAAGCTGAGAATCTTAGCGACACAAAGTACTTTGATGTGGTTTTATGCATAGCAAAGTTTAAAAAGGAGCTGGTTGAGCTTCTATATGCCAATAAAGAATATAGAGAGAATCATTTCTTGGAAGAAGAATTTGGAAGTATGCATTCTGAGGGGTTTCATTTGGATTATGCTAATGCATGTATTTTTTATTATCTAGGCGAATATCAAAAGGCAAATACAATTCTGTTGAGGTTAAGAGAAAAGGGGTACAGGTGCTAGAAATATTTTGATATATAAGTCAGCCCATTGAAATAAGGAGGAAATGAATATGAATTATTTGAGTGATCAAGAAGTTCTTGAATATACCGAGAAAGGTAAGGGTATAAACTGCGCATATGCAATATCAGCGTGTTGCTTAGGATATGTTGCGGGCTATGATTGTGGTACTTGTGCATATATCTTCAAACAATGTGGTTACAATGGTGGAAGTGGTGGCGGAAGTGGATCTGGAGGAGGGTGCACTGCTCATTAGTTGATTATCAATGGGCTGATTTGTATTATGAATGATCAAATAATATATCAAAATAGTGAAACTGATTGTGGGGTTGCTTGTGCCGCGATGGTTGTAAAAATACTCACAAAAAAATGCGTGAGTCAAAACGTTTTAAAACAAATAATAAATGACACAGATGACGGAATTACATTTTTAGATTTGCGTACCTGTTTATTAAATGAAGGAATAACAGGGAATGTGGTTTCTTTGGATTGCGTTGAATTAAGATCTGTAAGGAAACCGGTCATTATTCAGATGAAACTGAATGCAGCGCTACATTATGTAGTAGTAGCACGAAGTATTAGGGGTAAGTTTGAAATCCTGGACCCGTTACTAGGGCGATACTGGATGGATGAAAAAAAGCTATCTAATGAATGGAATGGATATGCTTTATTGGTTGAAAATGAGGTTCAAAAAGAGAGAATTAAAACATCATTTATAAAGGAGGATTACAGAAAACTAATTGGTGAAATTTTCAAAAGAGCAAAGGGAAAAATCATCTGTTTTTGGTTATTATCTGGTGTCGTATATTTTCTGAGCATATATCTAGCAGGATACTATTCGGCGATATTCGATTTTATAATCCCGGCAGGATCAATTGAAATTATAATGCCAGTCTGTATTATATACTTGTTGATTGCATTACTTCACGCCGTGCTTTGTATAGTGAATGTTGCTATATCTGCAGGTGTTAACGAGGGTATAGATGGTATTTTATCAAAGGAATCGATTGGAGCAATCGTAAGAGGTGGAAGAGATAATAATGAAAAATTTAGGGAAAATGATCTACTAAGAATGGTTGCAGATACAAAAAAAATAAGAAATATGTTGGCATACCTTATACTTACGTTTCCTATAAGCATAGCTACCGTAATCATAACAGAGATTATAATCGCTAAGCATGGAAGGGTCTTAGCGGTAATTGCATTAATGCCAATAATTGTTCATTCGATTTTTGTTTTATTAATAGATAATAGTTTGGAAACTGCTACCTATAAAAGCATAATCACTGAGTTAGACTACCAATCAAGGGTAAAAGAGGTTATAGAAGACGCGGAAGAAATTGTAAATATTGGAGCAGAAGATTTCTATTTAGACGATTGTATGATGCGACTGAAAAAAGTGGCAACTTGTAATAGAAGAGTTGCGATTACGACACAATTATGTACGTCGGTTCAAAATGCAGTTCTGACATTATATACCATCTCTATTCTAGGTGTGGGGGCTTTGATGATAATACGAGGAGTAATGAATGAAGGATTAATCCTTGTGTTAAACTCTTTTTCTATGATGCTTTTTGAACCTTTTCACGCTACTTCAAATGTTTTAACCCTGATGAAAGAAGGAAAATTCAGTGCTGAAAGATATTTGGAAGTTACAACTAAGAAAAACAACATACAGTCGCGAAATGCAGGAAATCTAATAATTGATGAAATAGAGTTCAGGAATGTCGAATTTGGTTTTAAGCCAGGAGAAAAGATTCTATCAGAAATATCTTTTAAAGTTTCAAGCGGAATGAATATCGGAATAATTGGTGAAAATGGTTCCGGTAAAACAACTTTGCTAAAACTGATAGCGAACTACTACAAATGTGGAGGAAAGAGATTTCTGAACGGTAAAGAATATGACGGAATTCTGGATAATCAAGTAACAAATAATGTAATAATAATTCAGCGGGGAAAGATATTGACAGGGACAGTATATGAAAACATGGTGATGGGGCGCGACTTTTCGATGGTGGAGGTGAGAAGTACAGCGAAAAAACTGGGAATTGATCAAACTTTTATAAATTTCAAAGATGGCTATGAGACTATGATAGGAGAAGGAATACGCAGTCTGTCCAAAGGACAAGAACAAATGATTTATATTATGCGTGGAGCCATGTCTGTGAAGCCGGTTAATTTGTTGGACGAGGCAACAAATTATCTTGATAGAGATATAAAAGAACAGGTGATGAAGTATTATTGTGAAAACGGAAAAATCAATTTTTATGTTTCGCATGATGAAGAGGTCATTCAAAAAATGGATGTTGTGTATATGATAGAGGAGGGGAAAATACGGACTGTTCGGACAGTTTCGAAGGGAATATAAGATGAAAAGAAGGCTTGTGTTGGTACTTGTAATCATATTTATAGCATCAGTAGTATTTGTTGTAGATAACCTTGATGAATTGGTTCCGAAGTATCGTTTTACAGAAATAACCGTTAATAATCTTGAGGAACGTATAAAAAATCATGATTCTTTTGTTGTTATGCTTTATCAAGATGCTTGCCCCGGCTGCGAAAAGAATTTTGAATTACTTTCAGAGTGGCAGGAAAATCATAATATAGAGGTTGTTGTGCTTAACGTGAATGAGGAAACTCGTAGGGGTTATTTGGTTCAGACAATGAACCTGGAAGTTACACCGACAACATTTGTATATGATAATGGAGTGTTGATAAAGCGTGTCGAAGGGCCGCTGGATGATATTGATTTTGGGGAGGATAAATGAAAATGACAAGAAAAAAAGTTATAGGTTTAATCTGCATATCGGTAATAACGCTATTTGCTGTTGCGATGTTAGTTTATAAACCATATGGAGAGAAAAAAATGAAGCCAATTACTAAAGACGAATTATTCTATAAAATAAAGAATGAGGAACAGTTTTGTGTTTATGTGGGAAGAGGAGACTGCCCGGATTGCATTGTGTTTAGTCCTACGCTGGAAAGAGTAATAAGAGAAGAAAAATTTGCTGAACAAATATTCTATTTCGACGTTGAAGAAATCAGAAAATCACTAAACGATGAAGAGTGGCGAGAGTTTAAGGATGGATTATCCTTTACGCAAACCCCGGCATTACTGGCTATACAAAGTGGCAGGGTTAATGCAGTAATAGAATGGAGTGAAGACGGATTAGAATATGATGATGTAGTTAAATGGATGAAAACAAATGGAATAACAAAGTAGCTTGACAAATTGGTGAGAACGTGATAAGTAGTAAGTAGTAAGTAGTAAGTAGTAGCGTGATTGGTTATTTGGGGAGAATAATAATGGATAGAATTACAACAGAATTTGTTACTATGGCTTATAATGGAGAGGTTGTCAATCGATGGAGTAGTTTAGCATTAAATCTTGGCAGGTGCTTGATAATAGCTGCATTTATTGATTCCCAGAATGGATGTAGTAGTCAAGATTATGAGACGATAAAAAAATGTGGGCTTATGGAAGATAATCTAAATGCATTTATTCGTAGAGTGAATGGACTACGAAACAAAGAGATTAAAAGGATATCATCAGAAGTCATGAAAGGCGAACTGAACCGTGGAGTAATTAAGAAAAAAAACTCTATAGTTAATTGTGATTACTATTACAAGCTATCTGGGATTAGGGAGGAAAGGTACTCTATAGATGATAAGGTGCACATTTCTGTTGAAGAACGATTACGTGCAGAAGTGCTTGGTAACGATGAACGAGATGAAACATACATGCTAATGTGGTTATTGAAGCAATCTGGTGTACTGAACAAGGTTTTTTCAGAAGACGAAATGTATATTGTTGAAGAAAAATATAGGTGTTATAAAATAGAAAACAGGATTCCTAACATGGATTTGAAAGGGGGTAACCCGAATGTTCTGTACACATTCTCGTTATTAAAGAAGCGAATACTAGATACAGCATTGGTAACGAGTACTCTATCTAGAATTCCAATCTTCCAGAGAAAAAAGTCTTTGTTTATTGCGACTGACAAGTATTTTTCCAATAGTGCTGAACGTTTGGCTGCTGTAAAGAAACTGGTAGAAGAGGAACACCTTAGCTTTCAGGTTGAAAAAGAAGGGGAATTCGCCGAAATAAGAATAGATGGTGTTTTATATGAAATTGTTCCAGATGCAATCAAGGCTAAGTATATGCTTGTACATGGAGTGCGGTTGCGCAAAGTCGCATAATGAGGTTGGTTTATGTCTAGGAGAAGAACCGAAGAAGATATACGTGCATCTGAATATGTAACAATTGGCGAACTGGTAAGAATTACAGGTGTGAGATATAGCACGTTAAAGTACTATACCGAGATTGGATTGATAGAGTTTGAGCAGGAAGATGCAGGATTGACTAGAAGGTATAGACAGGAGTCGACTGTGTTACGGATCAAACAAATATTGCATGAAAAGGAAAAGGGAAAAACCATAGAAGAAATAATTAAGTCTGGTATGAAAACAGGAGAAGGGTGACAGGAGGAAGCAATGCCGGATCAGCTAGTGGGAACACACATTCAGGCTCTACGAATGGGAAAGAAACTAACGAGAGAAGCATTGGCCGAGAAGGCTGATATTTCAGCAAAATTTCTTTATGAAATCGAAAAAGGTAAAAAGAGTTTTTCGGTCGATGTCTTAAGAAGAATAGCAAACGGGCTGGATGTATGTTGCGATGAAATTGTATATGGTAAGAGACAAGGGGATTGCGAATATTCAGAATTGATTAGGCGTTTAGAACGATTTGGCGAGGTGGATATACAAGAGATATGTATAATGATGGACGCTTTACGAGAAGTGAAGAAGCATCAACAGACTGACGAATAAAAAAGCTCCGTGGAAATCCACGGAGCTTTTTTATTTAAAAATTAACCGGCCAACCCAGATGACGATGCAAGCACCTACAACAGAGATGATGATGTTACCCAAGGCATTGAAATGTGTCAGTCCAAAGGTATGGAATAGCGCACCACCAATTACACCACCTAAAATACCGCAGATGATGTTCTTTACTAAGCTGCTGGTATCGGTACCCATGATTTTGCCGGCAATAAAACCTGCAATAGCACCAAGTAACAAACTAATTAATAAATGCATGATGATTACCCCCTATAAAAAAAAGTAAATCGGGGTGACGTGATTCGAACACGCGGCCTCTTCGTCCCGAACGAAGCGCTCTACCAAGCTGAGCCACACCCCGATGTCTTAGCGACGTTCTTAATGATACTATTTTTTATTGGCTTCGTCAAGAATATATAGGAAAATGGCCCCACTAGGAGGCCATTTTTTTATAAGTCTTCCACTACCTGGAAGATATAGAATTTCAAATAGTAACTTTCTGCGTCGCCCCATAGAATAGGGTGGTCCCAGGACTGGGTACGGAACTCGATTTGGCGCAGGCGTTTGTGTACTGCCTTAGCGGCTTCCTTGATTGTCTGGGTGAAGAGCTCCTGGGTCATAAAGTGGGAGCAGGAGCAGGTGGCGAAGTAGCCGCCGTTCTCTACCAGTTTCAGACCACGCATATTGATTTCACGGTAGCCCTTGATGGCATTCTTGGTAGCCTGTCTGGACTTGGTGAAAGCCGGAGGATCCAGGATGACTACATCGAACTTTTTACCTTCTGCCTCCAGACTTGGCAGGTAATCAAAGATGTCAGCGCATACGAACTTGGCGATATCTTCTACATGATTTAGGCTGGCATTTTCCGTGGCCTGATCTACGCCTAACTGAGAAGCATCCACACCGATGACGGATTTTGCACCATTACATGCGGCGTTTAAGGCAAAGGAACCTGTGTGGGTGAAGCAGTCCAGGACAGATTTACCTTTACATAAGTGGCCTATAGCAGCGCGGTTCCCTTTCTGATCCAGGAAGAAACCGGTTTTCTGGCCATCTTTCACGTCTACATAGTAGTGGACACCGTTCTCTACAATTTCCACTTTGGTATCAAATTCCGGTCCGATGAAGCCTTTATATCGCTCTAAGCCCTCTAAAGTACGGACTTTGGCATCGCTACGCTCGTAAATACCACGGATTTTTATGCCATCTTCAGCAAGGATTTGCTTCAGCTGGGTGAGAAGTAAAGGTTTTAATTTCTCTGTCCCTAAGGCTAAAGATTCTACAACTAATACGTCTTCGAATTTATCAATGGTGAGACCCGGCAGGAAATCTGCCTCGCCAAATACCAGACGACAACTGGAAGTATCGATGGTTTCTTTACGGTATTTCCAGGCATCCTGCAAGCGCTTTCTAAGGAAAGCAGGTGTGATAGGGTGCTCTTTCCGTCTGGATAGCATGCGAATGCGGATTTTGGATGCGGAATTGATAAAGCCGTATCCCAAGAAATAGCCGTCAAAATCATGGACGTGGATGATATCACCATCCTGAAAAGAACCCATGACAGATTCGATTTCGTTATCATAAATCCACTGTCCGCCGGCCTTTAAGGCTCTGGCTTCTCCTTTGCGGATGGTAGCCACTGCATCTACGGCTAAATCCATGTTTTCATCTATATGTTCAATTTGGTCAAAAATAAATTCCATAAGGATGGTCTCCTTTTCGTTCTTGTGATATCATAGTAACATATCGGCAAATTTTGGATACAAAAAAAGCTGCCGAGGAGGGCAGCTTTTTTTGTTTGTATGATGACGATAAACTGAGGAGTGTCATCACACAACAGAGGAAAACAGTTAATCATTGTTTATGTATTCATTATATGGCCTGATCGGTGAGATGTAAAACGGAAGATTTTCACTTGAAAGATGAAAGCCGTTCATCTATGATGAATGTAGGGGAAAAGAGGAAATTATATGACACTTTTATATTGTAAAATCTTGTATACGGTAGCTGCACAGGGCAGTTTTATGAAGGCTGCCGAGCTTTTGAATTTGACGCCGTCAGCAGTGAGCCATTCCATTGCTTCCATGGAAGCAGAACTGGGCTTCCAGGTATTTAATAGAAATAAATCAGGTGTGACGCTGACCAGCTATGGCGAAGAGATCTATCCAATGGTAGTGAGTATGCTTCATAGTGAAGAGAACTTGAAGCAGGTGGTGGATAGACTGAACGGCTTAAAGCGTGGTACCGTTAAAATCGGCGCCTTCAACAGTGTTTGCACAGAGTGGTTGCCTAGCATTTTGAAGGCTTACAGAGAGAAATTTCCATATATTGATGTAGAAGTTTATGAAGGTACTTATGATGACGTTATTCACTGGCTGAATACCGGTATTGTGGAGCTTGCGTTCCTTTCTACTTCTTGTAATTCCGATTTCAAGATTACACCTTTATATGACGATCCGCTGGTATGTATAGCGCCAAAGGGCTTTGAGACAGCGAAAAAGGGTGTCATTACCGTAGAAGAGATGAAGAATCAGCCTTTCGTTATCCAACGAGATTCCTGTGATGCGGATATTAAGAAATATCTGACAGATATGCACTTAGATATTCATAGTTCCTGTCATGTGATCGATGACCAGTCAAGTGCTGCCATGGTAGAGTCGGGACTTGGTATCGGTATTATGCCGGAGCTTACCTGCCGCAGACTAGGTACGAATCTGGATGTTTTACAGATTGAGCCATCTGCGATACGTACCATTGGCCTTGCGATGCCAAACAAGAAGAGCCTTACACCGGCAGCGAAGGAGCTGAGCCAGATCGTACTGGATATGGTGAAAACACTTTAAGAATTAGAGAACTGCAACGCAGAAACCTGCGTTGCTTTTTCTTATAGAAAGAATAGGAAACACGGATTTGAGATATGCAAGACAGATTCGATATGAGATTCCGGAAGAGATGTGGGGACATAAGATTTCTGAATTTCTTCATGGCAAAGGCTTTTCTAATCAGAATCTGACCAAGTTAAAAAAGATAAATCACAGCATCGACATCAACGGCCGCTGGGAGTATATGGGTTACCGGCTTCAGGAAGGGGATGTGTTGCAGGTGCTGATTGTAGAAGAGGAGTCTTCCAAAAAGATACCGCCGGTAAAACTTCCTTTGGAGGTGGTATACGAAGATGAAGATATTCTGGTTGTGAATAAGCCGGCACATATGCCGATCCATCCATCTATGAAGCATTATGAGAACACCCTGGGAAATGCTGTGGCCTACTATTTTATGGAGCAAAATAAGCCTTGTATCTATCGGTGTATCAATCGCTTGGACAAAGATACCAGTGGCCTGACTATTTTAGCGAAGCATTTTGTAGCCGCCAGTATGCTGTATGATCAGATGGTGGCCAGAGAAATAAAGAGAACCTATTATGCGATTACAGACGGAGAGGTCCCGGAAGAAGAAGGCACCATAAATGCCCCCATAGGACGTGAGGGGGATTCTGTGGTAGTTAGAGCAGTGGATTACGAAAAGGGAGATGAAGCCATCACCCATTATCGGGTTCTGGGCCGAGGTGGTGGTCTTTCTCTGGTGGAGTGCCATTTAGATACCGGTCGTACCCACCAGATTCGCGTGCATATGAAGCATTTAGGCTATCCTTTGATAGGAGATTTCCTCTATCATCCGGAGAATCACACCATGGACAGACAGGCGCTGCATGCAGGAAAACTCAGTTTCCGGCAACCTGTTACCGGGGAAGAACTTTCCTTTTCGGTGGCTTTTCCGCAGGATATGGATAGAATTTGTCAAGAATTTGGGCTAAAATAGATTAAAATACATCAATTGAAAAAATCTAAAAGAGATTATGGACTTTTCATTTAGATGGTACTAAGATTACATGTAAATAAAATCAAGGGAGGAAAACAACATGGAGAAAAAAAATCTTGATTGGGCCAACCTCGGTTTTGGTTATGTACAGACCGAGAAGCGCTATGTCTCTGTCTACAAAGATGGTAAGTGGGATAATGGAACCCTGACTGAGGACGCAACCGTTACACTGAACGAGTGCGCAGGTGTTTTCCAGTATGCACAGACCGTGTTTGAGGGATTGAAAGCTTACACTACAGAAGATGGACATATCGTAACCTTTAGACCTGACTTAAACGCTGCTCGTATGGTAGAGTCAGCAAAGAGGCTGGAGATGCCACCTTTGCCGGAAGCACAGTTTATCGATTCCATCAATCAAGTGGTAAAGGCAAACGCAGCTTACGTACCACCTTATGGTAGCGGTGCAACCCTTTATATCAGACCGTATATGATGGGCACAAATCCTGTTATCGGTGTTAAACCGGCTGACGAGTACATGTATCGTGTATTTGTTACACCGGTAGGTCCTTATTTCAAAGGTGGTGCAAAGCCTATCACCATCAAAATCAGCGACTTCGACCGAGCAGCACCAAATGGTACAGGTCATATCAAAGCCGGCCTGAACTATGCCATGAGCTTACACGCTATCGTGACAGCGCACGAAGAAGGCTATGCTGAAAACATGTACTTAGATGCAGCCACTCGTACCAAGGTAGAGGAGACCGGCGGTGCGAACTTCATCTTTATTACAAAAGACGGCAAGATGGTTACACCAAAGTCCGACAGTATCCTGCCTTCCATCACAAGAAGATCTCTGATGTATGTGGCAGAGCACTACCTAGGCATGACAGTAGAACACAGAGAAGTATACAAAGATGAACTCAAGGATTTTGCAGAAGCAGGTCTTTGCGGTACCGCTGCTGTTGTATCACCGGTAGGTAAGATTGTGGATCACGGCACAGAAATCTGCTTCCCAAGTGGAATGGATGAGATGGGCCCTGTAACCAAGAAATTATACGATACTTTGACAGGCATTCAGATGGGTAGAATCGAAGCTCCGGAAGGCTGGATTCACACAATCTGCTAAGGAACTATGATTAAAAACCTGATTTTCGACGTGGGAGACGTACTAATCGAATATAGATGGAGAGACATGATGATGGATCATGGACTTACCCTTGAGGAGGCCGAGAGAATCGGTGGGGAAATCTTTGATCATCCCTATTGGCGAGAGCTGGATTTGGGCAATATGTCAACAGAGGAAGTGGCAGAAGGCTTTCATAAGCTCTATCCGGAAGATGGGGATTCTATCGAGTGGTTTCTCACCCACGGAGAATATATGCATGTGCCCAGACCTAAAGTGTGGGAAAAAGTCCACAGATTAAAGGAAAAAGGCTACAAAATTTATCTACTCTCTAATTATTCTGAGGATTTATTCCGAAAACATACCAGAGGGGCATCTTTTCTAGATGATATAGATGGGAAGGTAGTGTCTTACATGATTCATGAGGCTAAGCCGGAGGAGCCCATCTATCGTCACCTCTTAGATACCTATGGATTAGTTGCATCGGAGTCGATTTTTTATGATGATCGTACGGATAATGTGGCAACGGCCAGAAGGCTGGGCCTGCAGGCGCATGTAATCGAATCTCAGGAGCAACTCTTGTCTCTGTTAGAGGAGAGAGAAAAAGAGTATGGTAGATAGAATCGGAAGCCAAATTAATACCCAGACTTACGTATCCACAGGAACCCAGAAGCGGAATGAATCTGAGGAGAAATTCAATCTGCAGCAGGGGATGGAAAAGGAAGAGGATGGCGTAGTACTGGAATTATCTGGCAATAAGCCGAAAGAAGCCAGTAAGGCTACGGTAAAAGAAGCTGATGTCTCACGTGAGTCTCACAGGCCGGAACAGGCAGAGCACGTGGACACCAAGATGAGCTTTGGCCAAATCTTGGCACAGCTGATAGAAAAGAATCCTATCAGTGGCATCAAGGGTTTTGTGCAACGTTTAAGAGATACCGCGAAAATGTTCTTCCATGAATTGTGGAATGGACCGGCGCAGGAAGAAGAGGAGCTTACTGCTACGGAACTGATGGAAAGCATGGAAGAAAAGAAGGCACAGGAGTCTGCTTTTGAGGAGAAGCAGGACACCATGGATGACTTCTTACACGGTACGCAGAAAGGCAAACTGGCCCACAATACCACCTTACTCACCTATTACGACAAGAGTGGTAAGATGGTGAACGTAAATAATACCGGAAGGATTCTGAAGGGAAAATGAGTTTCGAAGGAGCTATGGAGAGATCCATGGCTCCTTTTTAGCTGAGCAAACATTTGCATCCATTAACAAATTGAGAAATAATTAGATGAGCTATAAAGTAATTGTCAGACATCTCCGATAGTAATAGTAACAGGAAGTATGATTCACAAGGAGGTGATTACTGTGAGCGGCTTATATTCAATCCCAAACGCTCTCCTGGCTCAGCAAGTTGGCATGGTCCTCAATGTAGATTCTTATAAGAAATGGGACAAAAAAAGAGAACGTCCTAAAGATCAAGGAGCTGCAAAAGAGAAATCACCATTCCACCAAATCTTAGAAAAGGAGAAAGAAAAAGCACCGGAACATGTGGGAAGCTTTTTCGAAGCACGAGCATGAATCAAAGCGAAAATGTAATGTGAACGACCCAGGCCGAAGTGTTCTTCAGTCTGGGTTGATTCATTTCAAGGGATTGAGAAGTGATTTTTGGTATCTTCAGTCCAAGGGACTGATTATGATATAATTAGAAAAAGCGCAAAGGGGGACAAGATATGCACAAGCAATACGTACTTGACACCAATATCTTGATTCAGCAGCCAAACTCCATCTTCGGTTTTGCAGATAACGATGTGGTCATCACAGGCACCACGCTGCAGGAACTGGACAGGAAGAAAACTGCCCCTGGGGAGCTGGGCTTCCATGCCAGAGAAGCCATTAGAATCATCGACAGCTTCCGGCATCAGGGGAACTACTTAGACGGCATCAAAATGCCCAACGGTGGCAAATTCGTCATCGACCCAAATGGAATTTCTGAGGACAAACTGCCTCACGGCTTTTCTATCGACAGCCCTGATAACCGAATCATCAGCTCTGTCCTTTCACGGCAATCTGCCAGCAAAGAACCCGTAATTTTAATTACAAACGATGTCTCCATGCGTATCAACGCCATTATCTGCGGTGCAGAGGTACAAGGCTATAAAAACGAGGAGATTAACGAAGATGAATCCTACTCCGGTCGTACAGATATGGTTTTGCCGGATGATGAGGTAGACCAGCTATATAAAGAAGGGAAGCTTTTACTGCAAGATGAAAGCAAGTTATTCCCAAATGAATTTGTCATGGTGAAAAGCGAAGTAAACCCGCAGAAAACTGCGCTGTGTCGATTTAGGGACCATGTATTGCATCTGATCTATTGTGAAAAACTGCATCCTTTCGGCGTGACACCTAGAAATGCGGCGCAGAAATTCGCCCTGGAAGCGCTCTGTGCGCCGGCAGATGAGATACCCCTTGTCATCATGAAAGGCCCTGCCGGTTGTGCGAAAACCTTCCTTTCGCTGGCAGCAGGATTAGATGGTACCTACGATAGCAGACGAGAAAGCCTGTATCACAAGGTGATGATTACCAGGAATAACATCCTTTCTGACGCAGACTTAGGTTTCCTGCCCGGTACGTTAGAAGAAAAAATGAACCCACTTCTAGCACCTTTCATGGATAACTTAGAAGTACTGCTTCGTGGCAAGTGTAAAGAAGAGGATCCTCATGAAATCCAGATGCAGATTGATGACATGATTTCTACCGGCATCGTAGAGATTTGCTCTATGGCTTACATGCGAGGCCGTTCCATAGCGAATTCCTTCCTTATCATCGATGAGGCGCAGAACGCTACAGTAGGTCAAATCCTGGAAGTGATTACACGTGCGGGACTAGGCACGAAAGTGGTCATCTGCGGCGACCCGGATCAGATTGATAACGCAAAGCTGGATAGAATCAACAACGGCCTGGTGTTCGCAGCGGAGAAAATGAAAGGCTCGCCGCTGTGTGCGCAGATTACTTTTGAAAAAGAGGAATCCGTTAGAAGCCCGCTGGCTTTGGAAGCTGCAAAGAGACTAACTTTATAGAAATCATAAAACCCTGCTTTTCAGAAGTGAAAGGCAGGGTTTTGCATGTCTAAAAATGGGCATAAAAAAACAGCCACCGAAGTGACTGGAAGTGCGCCCTCAGGGACTCGAACCCTGGACAAATAGATTAAGAGTCTACTGCTCTACCAACTGAGCTAAGGGCGCTTAGCTAGGCGTTTCATTTGCAACGCAAAAGTTATTATAGTATAATGCAAAGCAGTTTGCAAGCACTTTTTTGAAATTTTTTTCTGTGTTTGTAAAAAGGCCTGAAAAAGGAGGTCAAAACCGTGATTTTTGAGACCCATGCCCATTATGACGATGAGGCATTTGATGAGGATAGAGAAGGACTTTTACAGGGAATGGCGGAGCGTGGCATTGGCACCATCATCAACGTGGCTGCCAATATGCAGGGTTCACGGAACAGTGTGGCACTTGCAGCACAGCATTCCTTTGTGTATGCGGCGGTAGGCGTACACCCAAGCGATGCAGAAGAACTTCTGATAGAAGAGAATATAGCAGAGCTTCGAACATTAGCCGTGGAAGAAAAAGTACTGGCAATTGGAGAGATTGGGCTGGACTATCACTGGGAGACTCCGGAGCGGGATATCCAGAAGAAGGCTTTTGAACTTCAGTTACATATGGCAACAGAATTTGACTTGCCGATTATCGTCCATTCCAGAGATGCGGCGAAGGATACCATGGACATGATTCGTAACTTCCCGGGGATGGGCCCGCAGAAGCGAGGCGTCATTCATTGTTTTTCCTACGAAAAAGAAATGGCACAAGAATATGTAAAGATGGGGTATCATATAGGTGTAGGAGGCGTTATCACCTTTAAAAATGGTCGAAAGCTTCGAGAAGTAGTAGAGACCATCCCGATGGAGAGCATCTTGCTGGAGACAGACAGCCCATATCTTGCGCCTGAGCCCCACAGAGGACATCGGAACTGCTCCTATTATCTGCCGCTTGTTGCGGAGGAAATAGGTCGCATGAAAGGCCTAAGCCCTGAAGAAGTAATCCAAATTACCAAAGAGAATGCAGAGCATGTTTTTGGTATAAAAGCCATATAACCCGGGGATGGAAATATATCCCTGTAATAGAAAGAGAGAAATAGGATGGCAACATTAGGCAATCCACAAAACACCATAGAAGTGTTACAGAAGTATCAGTTTCGTTTTCAGAAGAAATTCGGACAGAATTTTCTGATCGATACCCATGTGCTGGATAAAATCGTAGAAAGCGCCGGTATCACAAAGGATGACTGCGTACTGGAAATCGGACCGGGTATCGGTACCATGACCCAGTATCTGGCAGAGAGTGCGAGAAAGGTCATTGCTGTAGAGATTGACAGTAATCTGATTCCAATCTTAGAGGATACTTTATCTGCGTATGACAATGTGCAGGTACTAAATGAAGATATCCTAAAGGTGGATATTGAGGCTTTGGCAAAAGAACAAAATGATGGCAGGCCTATGAAGGTGGTAGCCAATCTGCCTTACTATATCACCACCCCTATTATTATGGGGCTTTTAGAGGGGGAAGCAAAGGTAGATTCCATCACCATCATGGTGCAGAAGGAAGTGGCAGATCGCATGCAGATGACCCCGGGCAGCAAAGAGTACGGCGCTTTGTCTTTGGCAGTGCAGTATTATGCAAAGCCGGAGATTGTGGCAAATGTGCCTCCGAACTGCTTCATGCCCAGACCAAACGTTGGTAGTGCGGTAATCAGACTTAGCTTGTACGAAAAGCCACCGGTAGAGGTGCAAGATTCTAAATACATGTTCCAGCTGATTCGTGCCAGCTTTAATCAGCGCAGAAAGACTCTGGTGAATGGTCTTCAAAATGGTGGGTTAGGCCTTACAAAAGACGAAATTTTGGCGGCTTTATCGGAAATGGGACTGTCTGAAATGGTGCGAGGAGAGACTCTATCATTAGAACAGTTTGCGCTTTTGAGTGACATTTTACAGAAAAACCACAACATTTAGTATATAGAACTTGAAACTTACCCCAAGACTATGATACACTCTTGTAAGATAGAGGGATTGTAGATAATTCTACAGAAAAGTGTATGTAGTTCAGAGGTGAGGACCTTGGATAAGTATGAATATAAGCTAAGAACGGATGAAATTACCGCTCTGGTTGAAGAGAAGAATTATAAAAGGGCTGCGGAAATCGCAGATACAATCGATTGGAGAAGAGTCAGAAGTGTCATGATGCTTTGCACCATTAGCGACGTTTATAAGATGGTGCGACGTTTCGAGGACAGTCGGGCTCTTCTTTTGCTTGCTTATGAGAAGAGACCGGGAAGCCGTATGATTGTCTATGCGCTGACCGAGCTTTCCATAAAGCTAAATGATGTAGTGCACGCGTGGGAATTCTACAAAGAGTTTTGCCAGCTGGCACCTACAGATTCCAGACAGTACATTTTACTGTACAAGATTTATGCAGCGCAGGATGTCAGCTTAGAGGAGCAGATTTCTGTACTGGAGACTTTAAAAGAAAAAGAATACGACCCTAGATGGGCTTATGAACTGGCTTATTTATATCATCGCATCGGTTTCGCTACCAAGTGCGTAGAGGAATGCGATGAGATTATTCTTTGGTTTGGTGAAGGCAAATATGTAAAGAAAGCTATGGAACTGAAGATGCTTCATGAGCCACTTACACCAAAGCAGCAGGCTAAGTATGATGGCGAGTCCAAAATCGAAGCAGAGTTCGGGGACACCAAAGTGATTCCAAACCTGGATGCGGCTATGACCAAAGAGGTGACAGAGGCAGAGCCTACTGCAGCACCTACCATTGAGTTCCCTGCTAAAGATGTAGAGGAAATCAGAGTTAAGACCATTGATCCTGAGAATAAATACAATACCGTAGATATGCAGAAAGACCTGGCAGCAAGCCTTGCAGAAATCATGGCGAACCCGGCTGCAGAAGGTGCTCTTCTTCCTGAGGAGACAGAGGACTTTGATGCAGACATGGCTCAGGTATCTGAGGATGAGTGGCAGGCAGTAGAGATTTCTGATACAGGAGAAATCCCGAATCAGATGGAAGAGGTATTCTTCGAGGATCCTGCAACAGCGGATTTGTCTGATGCGATTCACCAGATTAATACACCGGATATCGATATCGACAGCGACGAACCAATCGTTGTAGTGGCTGAGCCGAAGGTGGAAAAAGCAGAACCTAAAGTAGAGAAAGCATCTGCTGCCACAAAGGCAGAAAAGATTGTGGAAGATTTAGGAGATGCAGTGGCTACCACCAGTGATGTAGCAGGCATTAGTAAGGTCATCGTACCGAAAGACCCTAGCAAGGGTGTGCTGAAATATACCCAGATGGCAGCAGAATTCGCAGAACAGAAAACCGAATTCGATGACATGCTTGCACAGGACACCAGCGGCCAGATTTCCATGGTTATGCCGGAAGAAAAGGTGGTAGAGAAACAGATTACAGGACAGCTTAGCATTTCTGACATCCTGAATGAATGGGAAAGAATCAAACAGGAAAAGGAAAACAACCTGAAAGAATCTGTAAAACAAAGAGTTTTAGAGCAGACCGGCGATCTCTTTGCAGAATTTGATGAGCAGACCAGAGAAAGCATCCTGGAGCAGATGCAGAGAGAGTCTGAAAAAGCCGAAGACAGAGAACGCGAAAAAGCAGAGGCGGAAGAAGCAGAACTGGCGCAGGAGGAAGCTGAAGAAGTAGAAGATGCACCTGCAAAGGAAGAGCAGAAAGTAGCAGCTGCTGAAAAGACGAAAGCGCCTGTTCAGGAAAGAGCATTAACTCAGGAAGAAAAAGAGCTTTTTGATTCCTTTATTCAGAGTAAGAGAACCAGAATGCAGTTAGCACATGCATTGGATATGGTTAGTCTTGCTGCTTATACAGGAAATATCTTACTTACCGGTGAAAGAGACGCAGGTACCTTAGACTTTGCCAAGAACATGGTAAAACACCTGAAGGAAACAGAGCCTAACTTTACCGGAAACAGTGCAAAGATTGCCGGTGAGGCTTTGAATAAAAAAGACATTTCAGCCATTTTGGATAAGGTAAAAAATGGTGCCTTGATTGTAGAAAATGCCGGTGCCATGAGCTGCCAGACTTCTGAGAACCTGGTAAAAGGCCTCCAGAATGAGGAAAGAGGCGTGCTGGTAATCTTAGTGGATACCAAGAATGCCATGGAATCTTTGCTGGCTGTAAATGAATGCTTAAAAGATCCTTTCGATGCCAGAGTGGATATCGAGGCTTTAAATGATAATAAGCTGGTAGAATACGGTAAACGCTATGCTTACGAAAAGGAATACGCCATTGATGATATGGGTGCTTTGGCACTACATACACGTATTGCAGATATGCAGACTCTGGATCATGCGGTTACAGTAGGTGAAGTTCGCCAGATTATCAAAGAAGCGATTGCACATTCTAATCGTAAAACTATGGCACATTTTTGGGATGTACTCTTCGGTCGACGCTATGACGAAGAAGACATGATTGTGCTGAGGGAAAGTGACTTCTTGCTCTCTTAATGGTAAAATACTAGTAAGAACAAAAAATGTGTGAGCAAGAGGTGGGGAAATGCGGAATACGAAAGACAACACGGTATTTATATCCGAAGGAGATCAATATCTTTTCGGACAAGGTACGCACTATGATATTTATCAAAAATTAGGAGCACACCCTTCTGTCTGTGATGGCCAGAAGGGTTACTTCTTTGGCGTTTGGGCGCCTCATGCAGCAGCTGTCCATGTGATTGGAGAGTTTAATGGCTGGAATGAAGATGCATCTCCTATGGATAGAATCGGAGATGTAGGAATCTGGACTACATTTATTCCAAATGTGACAGAGAATCAACTCTACAAGTTTCTAATTTATACTCCAAGTGGTGAAAAACTTTATAAAGCGGATCCGTATGCAAACTATGCAGAATTGCGTCCTGGCACAGCTTCTAAGACGACGGATCTTTCCGGATTCAAGTGGTCTGATAAGACGTGGTTGGAAAAGCGAGAGAAGCAGGATAACCAGAAACTTCCCATGGCAATCTATGAGTGCCATATCGGTTCCTGGATGAAGCATCCGGATGGTACGGAAGATGGATTCTATACCTACACCCAGTTTGCAGATCGCATTGTGCCCTATCTGCAGGAGATGGGATATACCCATATTGAGCTAATGGGTATTGCAGAGCATCCTTTCGATGGCTCCTGGGGATATCAGGTGACAGGATATTATGCACCTACATCCAGATATGGAACTCCTAAGGATTTTATGGAGCTGGTAAATAGACTTCATAAAGCAGGAATCGGCGTCATCCTAGACTGGGTACCTGCGCATTTTGCTACGGATGCCCATGGACTTGCCAGATTCGATGGGGAGTGTATCTTTGAAGATCCGGACCCAAGAAGAGGAGAGCATCCGGATTGGGGTACCAAGATTTTTAATGTGGGAAAAAATGAAGTGAAGAATTTCTTAATTGCCAATGTACTCTATTGGCTTAGAGAGTTTCACATCGACGGTATTCGTGTAGACGCAGTGGCATCCATGCTTTATCTGGACTATGGAAAGAAGGACGGACAGTGGGTACCGAATATTTATGGCGGAAATAAGAACCTGGAGGCTATCGAGTTCTTCAAGCATCTAAACTCCGTGGTGAGAGGTACTTATCCGGGATTTTTGACAATCGCAGAAGAATCCACAGCTTGGCCTATGGTAACCGGTAAAGTGGAAGAGGATGGTCTGGGATTTGCGTTTAAATGGAATATGGGCTGGATGCATGACTTCTGTGAATATATGAAGCTAGACCCATACTTCCGTAAGAATAATCACCATGCGCTGACCTTTGCCATGACATATAACGAGAGCGAAAACTATATTCTACCGCTTTCTCATGATGAGGTCGTGCATCTCAAGTGTTCCATGGTAAATAAAATGCCGGGATACACTGTAGATAAATTTGCAAATCTGAGAAATGGCTATGCTTACATGATGGGACACGAAGGCAAAAAACTTCTCTTTATGGGTCAGGAATTCGCTCAGGAAAGAGAATGGTCTGAAGCCAGAGAGCTAGACTGGTTCCTGCTGGAAGAGCCTTTGCATAAAGGTATGCAGACCTATGTAAAGAGACTTCTTCAGATGTATCATGATTACCCTTGTTTGTGGGAAATCGATAATAGCTGGAATGGCTTTGAGTGGATGAATGCAGATGATGCGGATAGATCCACATACAGTTTTGTCCGTAGAGGAGAAAAGAGCAAGAAATCTCTGCTTTTTATCATCAACATGACTCCTATGAAGTGGGAGAATTATCAGGTTCCGGTGCCACAAAAGAAAGAGTACAAGCTGGTGCTGAACTCAGATGATGTAGAGTTTGGCGGAAATGGTATGGTTGTAGCAGGGTCGGTGCAGGCTAAAGCAGAACCTTTGGTATTACAGAAATGCTCGATTCATGTAGATGTACCACCGTATTCCACCTTGGTATACGAATTCTAGATTGGCCATTAAGAAAATGAAATGAACTGACGAAATAAAGAGTGAATGTGAATCGTTCACTCTTTATTTTTTTTAGGAGACAACATGAAGATAACCTTTGATCAGGGCATCAAACTGGATGCAAATGAAATAAAGGGAAAAGGAATTCCACAAGAATCTATACAGCCCAAGGAAAAGACACAAAAGGGTGCTGTTCTGGATTTATCTCAAGGACGAAACAGAGTAAAAGAATATAGCGAAAAGAAAAAAAGCTTTGCGGACCTGGTGGAAGATGGAGGTTTGCAGGGGGATAAACTTCAGCAGATGTATATGGCAGTGATGTCTAACAATATGTCTACTGAAGATTTTGCTGCGCTTTCAAAAGGCGGCTATGACCCTACAGATGTCACCATTGAAGACGCAGTTACCATTCTGGATACCATTAAAATTGCAGTAGCAAAAGGCGGCACCGAGGTGACAGGCTTTACGGATGATATTTCTCATGAAGCCTTAAAAGACCAGCTGGGAAGTGAAGCTTATGCCAATGCACTGGAAAAGGGCGATGGCTATGAAAAAGCTTTGGAGACAGCAGCGGCTTTAGAAGCACCGAATCAGAATCAGATATGCTACATGGTAGAAAATGCCATGGAGCCTACGGTAGAAAACCTGTATCTGGCAAAGCATATGAGCCAGAACATGTTTGTCAACGAGAAGTCCATCAAAGCAGAGGATATGCTAGGCCAGGTAGAGCCTGTTCTTTCGAGAGCAGGGCTTCCTTTGGATGCCCAGAATTTAGAACTGGTAGACGCATTCCTGGAAAGAAGTATCCCTGTAACAGAAGAGAATCTGTCCCTTGGAGCAAAAATCAGAGATTTACCATTACCTATGACGAAAGAAGAGGCAAATAGCCGTCTGACAAAAGGTATGGAAAGTGGCAGAAGTCCAATGGATGTGGATTTGTCAAAGGACAAAAACATCTACCAGGAGGCTGTGGAACTGGCAGAAGAAGTGGCTGGCTTTACAGAAGATTTGTTAGAATCGATACCCAGCGATCCGGCAGATACTACCATTGCAGAATTACGTCAGTTGAAAAAGCAAAAGCTTACAGCTCCTTCGAAAAAGCAGGGTGAAAATCAGAACCAACAGCTGGTGAAAGCACAAAAAACACTTGTACAAGTACAGCTGAAAATGACGGTTGAAGCCAACTTCAAGCTGATGGAAAGCGGTTATCATATCGATATTGCGCCACTGCAGACTTTGCTGGATGAACTGATGAAGGCAGAAGAGGAAATTCTGGCAAATCCTGTTATGCAGGCAAAACAGGCAGCAGATGCGGTATCGGATTTTGCTGCAAAACCGTTATATGCCATGGGCTATGCCTTCCGAGGGGAAATCGGCTTTACAGTTGAAGCTATCAGTGTGTCTGCGACTACTATGCAGGCGGAGTTTGAAAGAGCCGGTGAAGCATACGAAACCATGATGACAGCACCTAGAGCAGATTTAGGTGATTCCTTGAAAAAGGCTTTTGGAGACACAGATAGAGTAATCACTGACCTGGGTATGGAAGTGACTACGGAAAGTCAAAGGGCAGTACATATCCTGGCATATAATCACATGGAAATCACTGAGAAATCCATGGAAGAAGTCATGGAAAGTGATGCAATGGTACAAAATATCATTCGCAAAGTGACTCCGGGTGTGGCTTTGCAGATGATTCGGGATGGCATCAATCCCCTTACGGTAGATATGCGCGAATTGGACGAGTACCTGAATCAGCAGGAAGACACCATGGCGAAGGAAGCGGAGAAATACAGCAGCTTCCTGTATCGCATGGAAAAGAAGGGTCAGATAACAGAGGAAGAAAAAGAAGCGTACATCGGTGTATACAGACTTTTTAGACAAATTGAAAAGCAGGATGGAGCGGCACTTGGCTATCTTTTAGGGGCCGGTGCAGAGATTAATTTTGAGAATCTCCTGGCAGCCACGAGAAGCAGAAGGGCCACGGGAATGGATTATCGCTTCGATGAAAGCTTCCAGGGCGTAGATAAAAAAGTATTTGAAGAAAACACCATAGACGAGCAGATTGATCTGATGAATCGGGTGCGAGAAGGCAGAGTGATTTCAGAAGAAGCGGTAGCTACACTGCAAAGAGGTGAAGTTCCACCAACGACTCAGAACCTTTTGGCAGCAGAGATGCTGATGCATGATGCAGATGCTACGTACCGCAAGCTACAGGAAAAGGCAGAAAAAGGAATCGAAGAAGACCTGGATGCGTTGATCGAGGGCTTGGATGATGAAGCATCCGCAGCATCTGCCATGGACCACTTTGGAAAAGCCATAGAAGAAAAGTGCAAACAAGTGCTGGAGCAGGATTCTACCATGCAGGCGGTAGATGTGAAGGCAATGCAACTCATGAGCAAACAGCTTCATGTGGCTACCAGACTGGCAGCGCATGAGGAATACTATGTGCCGGTAGAGATAGATGGAGGCTACACCAACATTCACCTGACCTTCCGTCACAGTAGTACAAGCAGTGTCATGATTCAAATGCAAAGAACCGAAGGACAGGTTTTTGGAGCTCGATTTGAATTGGTAAAAGAAAAGAAACTGGAAGGATACTTCTTTGCCGCAAATGCAGAAGACGAAGCGTACCTGCAGCAGATTCGAACAGGTTTTATGAGCCTGGTAGCAGACAGCATGGAACTGACACTTCCACAGATTTTGCGCATGGCTGAACCTCCAAAAGAAATGGAAAAGCCGGCTAATGCGGCGATAAAGGATGCCGAAAACCAGGATTCTAAAATTTCTACGGAAAATCTTTACCAAGTGGCTAAAGCATTTGTCAAAAGTGTCCGAAATCAATAGTAGGATTGCAAAAGGATTTGCAGTGCTGTTATAGCTAATGGACTAGCTAAGGGAAACACAAGCATTAGAAAGAGGCGTACTATGAAGATTAGTTATAATGCAACCGCAATGACGGCAGTCAACTGTCTAAATAAAAATGACCGCAGTTTATCTAACTCCACGAGAAAGTTAAGCTCCGGTTTCACCATTAATCGTCCAAAGGACAATCCATCCGGATTTGCCCTTTCCCGTCGAATGAGATCCCAGTTGGAAGGCCTGAAACAGGCAGGCGACAATATCACAGATGGTGTCAGCATTATCAAAACTGCAGATGGTGCATTAAGTGAAGTACATAGTATGATCCAGCGTTTGAATGAGCTGGCTATTCAGGGTGCAAATGGCACCATGTCTGCAGATGACCGTAAGACATTGAACAACGAAGTAGTGAAGTTGAAAGAAGAAATCGATCGAATCGCAGACTCTACTGAGTTCAACGGCCAGAAGTTATTAAACGGTACCTTTGATTTGCGAGGATACTCTAACAACGAACGAGTAAAAATCGCCACCTATTCCGGCGAGATTCCGGCTGGAAATTATGACTTTGATTTATCCGATACAGATTATGTATTCAGCAAAGAGGGTTACATCGTAGGAAAAGATTACGGGGCAACACCCGTAGATTTAGGGGCTTTCCCGGCAGATGCCATCGGCGGAGAAGACTATACTTTTGCATGTAAAACAGATGATGGGGACCCAATCCTCCGTCTGGATAGAAGTAAAGAAGTAAAAGTATATGTGGATGGCCAGCTTCAGGACCCCGGCATGTATGATGTGGATTACAATACAGGTAAAATCACGATTCATGCACAGGCAGGAGACGGCACCACCACATCTTCTTGGGCAGGAAAGACAGTGACTGCTACCTATGCGGGTATCAAAGAAGCTGAAATCAAAGTAAACAGAATCAGCAAGGCAGCAGATGGCACACAGACAACAGAAGAAATCAACGCAAGAATTACCGCGGTACTGGACAACACTCTGAAAATCGAGGGTGATGATGGTTTCTCTATGGAAATGCGTGTCTACAAAGGATTTGACGAACAGGATTCCTATACAGGAACAGATAATACATTTAGCAAAGCAGGAGTTGTATCTGCTGAATTGACCGGACTTGGTAACATGACACTTCAGGTGGGTGCCAACGAAGGACAGCTCATCGATGTGCAGATTCAGTCAATCAGCGTGGAATCTCTGGGGCTTACCAGCATGAACGTACTGACTGACTATAGCTCCTTAAATGCAATTGATGCTCTTGCAAATGCACTGCAGCATGTATCTCTGGTACGAAGCCAGCTTGGTGCTTACCAGAATCGTCTGGAGGCTACAGAAGCAGTGACAGATACAGCTCACGAGAATATGACCGCGGCTCTGTCCAATATCACGGATACGGATATGGCAGAAGAGTACAGTGAATACGCTACTTATCAGGTATTGTCTCAGGCTACCACAGCGGTTCTGTCTCAGGCAAATAAGCGTCCTTCCGAGGTATTGCAGATCCTGCAGTAAGTAGCAAGGTAGGGACTATGACAAAGGAAAAGAAAAAAGAATTCACCCTACGAATCTCGCAAGCGGGAGAAGGGGGACTCACCGTAATTCTATACGAAATCACGCTGGAATATCTGAAGGATGCCAGAGAATCTTTTCAAAAAGGTGATCTGGACAGCTTTACGGAGGATATTCATCATGCCCAGGATTGCATCAGGCTGCAGCAGTCTTCTTTGCAAATGGGCTATGAACCTGCCAGCACACTGCTTTCGCTCTATGTGTATCTACATGCAGAGCTTAGTAAAGCACTGATTGAAATGGATGCATCTCACCTGGATATCTGTGAAAAAGTAGAGACAGACCTATGGAAAGCCTACACAGTTACCATGTCCAAGAGAGATGAAGTACCTCTTATGGCAAACAGCCAAAAAATTTATGCAGGATTAACTTACGGACGAAATAGTATGGTGGAAAACAACATGGATTTGGTCCAAACACGTGGATTTTTTGCATAATATAGTGTTATTTTGAAAAACGCATAATAAATAAGAAGACAGATGTCACGCGAAAAAGTCGTTTGACATCTGTTTTTTTAGTATTCATGCGGGTTTGTGATGTGGTGAGGGGGTCAGCGCAAAATAGTTTTATGTACTTTTCACAAAAATGAAAAACAGTATTTACAAATTTCTCCAAATATGATTCAATCATAACCGTTCTGCACAAGTCATCCTACATGACCGAGTTTCTCTCGATCTGTAGCGTGAGAGTTCATCTCATGCGGTTTCCTACAAGCACTTAGAAGAAAGGAGCAGTTCATATTTTATTTTTGACAGTTATATTGACACTTGCAGTTATCGAGGATCTCAAAACCGATAAGGTATCAAATCTATTCCAACTTACAGCATTCTGTTCTGGATTGTTGTACGGGCTTTGTTCTTATGGCCCGAATGAATTGAGAAAACATATAATCCTACTTTTGGTAGTTTTCCTGGCAGGGCAATTATTATTTTGGACGAAGGCTCTTGGCGCAGGGGACATCAAGCTGTGGATGTGTAGCTCATTATTTATGTCAAGGGATGATGTCTTTCCCTTTTTGGTTGGAGCGCTGGTTTTGGCCATCTTCATTGGATATGGAAAAAGAGTATTTCGTTTTCGGTATTATCCGGGACGTGTGCACTTTACAGTGCCAATGCTGGGAAGCCTGTTATGGCTTATTTTCAGTAAAGTATGAAAGAAAGGTGAATCGTAGAGAAATGAGAACAAAACCAATACTAACAATTTGTGACGGAGAAGCAGTTTTTACAGAAAAACTGGCAGATGTGTTTCGAGGGAAAAAAGAGTTACCCTTTGAGATTTATGAGTTCACAAATAAAGATGCTTGCAAGGAATTCTGCCAAAATAATCGGGTAGATATCGCAATCATCTCAGAACAAGACATTTTTGACAGTATAGAGGAGATGAGGATACCACTGGTTTTGGTATTGCAAGAGAGCGGAAACGGACAGTACCCGGAGTTCGCAACAATCAGAAAGTTTCAGTCAGCAGGAGCGATTTATCGTGAGGTTATGGATGCGTATGCAAAACTGGACACATCTATTGTACCGATGCAATCTATGACGAGAGAACCTAAGTTAATTGGTGTCTATTCTCCCGTCCATCGGTGCTTACAAACTACCGTAGCTATGACGATGGGCCATGTATTCAGTCAGACAGGAAGGACTTTATATTTGAATTTCGAGTGCTTCTCAGGATTTGAAATGATTATGGGAGATCGAATGGCGGGCAACCTGACGGATCTTATGTACTACTATGGTTGTGCAAAAGAAAAGCTCTCTTATCACTTGGAAAGTGTTGTGAGATCTGTAGGAGGTCTCGATATGATTCCACCGGGGAACGGCTGGTTTGATTATGAAAGTAAGCCGGTCACCTTTTGGAAGGATTTCATTGTAGAAGTTGCAAAAGCAGGAAATTATGAGTACGTAGTACTAGACTTGACAGAACAGGTGCGCGGGCTATTCGACATTTTGAGAACATGCGACAAGGTATTTATGATTGGTCGTGATGATCCTATGTCGAAGGCCAAAATCGCACAATATGAATTGGTGCTTAGTAGCCGGGAATATCAGGATGTTATGGACAAAACGCAAAAAGTAAAAATGCCTCAGATTATGAACTTGGGCAGTGTATTTGAGAACATGTCCAATCCGGAACTGGTAACCTATGTAAAAACCCTCATTCGTGAGGAGAAGTAAATGAACGAGAAGAAAAAAAGAATACAGGAAAGTCTTTTTTCTAAGCTGGATTTCACAAAGGAATTTAGCGATGAGGAAATCTATGATTTGATTGATGCAGAACTCTTTGCTTTTTCAAAAAATGAGTACATCAGCCTAGAAGAAAGACAAAGCATTCGTACAGAAATATTCTATGCAATGCGTAAGTTGGACGTGCTGGAGGAACTTCTGGCCGATCCGTCCATCACAGAAATTATGATTAACGGTAAGGATGCCCTTTTTGTAGAAAAAGAGGGCAGACTTACAAAATGGAATCGCGGTTTCGATTCCGAGGAAAAGCTTTACGACATTATTCAACAAATCGTATCTAACTGCAATCGCGTCGTAAATGAGTCGTCCCCTATAGTGGATGCTCGTCTGGCAAATGGATCACGAGTGAACGTGGTATTAAAACCTATCGCACTCAATGGTCCAATCGTGACAATTCGTCGCTTTCCAGATAAACCGTTAACAATGGATCGTTTGATATCCATTGGTGCACTAACAAAAGAACTAGCTGAGTTTTTACAGAAGTTGGTCATCGGAGGGTACAACATTTTTGTATCCGGAGGAACGGGCTCTGGGAAAACAACATTTTTGAATGCGCTTTCTAATTACATTCCTAGCGATACCAGAATGATTACGATTGAGGATTCCGCGGAACTTCAAATCCAAGGAATAGAAAACCTCGTAAGGCTTGAAACTCGAAATGCAAATGCTGATGGGGCAGGAAAAATCACAATCCGTGATTTGATAAAGTCTGCTCTGCGTATGAGACCGGACCGAATTGTGGTGGGAGAAGTACGAGGAGATGAAGCGATTGACTTGCTACAAGCTATGAATACAGGACACGATGGTTCTCTATCTACAGGCCATGCCAACACGGCAGTCGATATGATTGCCAGATTGGAGACTATGGTACTGATGGGAATGGAGATCCCTATTCCTGCAATCAGGCAACAGATTGCTTCTGCTGTAGATATTATTGTTCATTTAGGGAGACTGCAGGATAAAAGCCGAAAGGTACTGGAAGTATCAGAGGTGATAGGGATGGAGAATGGCATGGTGAAACTGGCACCGCTGTATCAGTATGATTATGACCTTGGAAAAGTGGTAAAAAGGGGGGAGCTAACCCATGTTGGAAAACTTCAGGCAGCAAATCTGGTATTGGATTGATGTGCTTGTATTAGACTCGTCTGTTTGGTCTAGAAAAGAAAAGCTAAAATCCTATGTGTGTGCCCTTGGAGTGATGTTGTTTTTTGCTTATTTCTTTTACCGGAATTTCTTGGTAGCAATTCTGCTATTGCCGGTAGGATTCCTTTTTCTAATGGATAAGGCAAAGAACGACCAGAGAAAAAGAAAGGCGAAACTTAGGCTCGCTTTTCAAGATATGCTTCAGGCTTTAGCCTCCGGCCTTCGGGCGGGATATGCAGTGGAGAATGCATTCAAAAATGCATATCAGGAAATGCATATGTTGTATGGAGAAGAAGCGGATATATGCAGTGAAATGAGATTAGTACTGGCAGGTATGAAAAACCAAATACCAATAGCGAAACTGATGCAAGATTTTGCAGAACGAACAAAATTGGAGGAAATCCAGGAATTTGCGGATGTATTTGCTATTGTGAGAAAAAGCGGTGGAAACCTGCCGGAAATCATCGATGAAACAGCTGGTGTGATAGGAGACAAAATAGCAGTTGAACAGGAAATAGAAGTTATGATTGCAGCGAAAAAAATGGAACTGCTGATTATGAACGTAGTGCCTTTTTTCATTGTTTTCTATATTGAATTCACATCCCCTGGCTTTTTCCATACGCTGTACGAAGGCATCGTGGGGCGTGGCATTATGACGCTGGCCATGATAATCTACCTTGCTGCTTACTATCTGGGTTCAAAGATGGTGAGGGTTGCGGTATGAGAATAGAGGAATTTGCGCGCTATCTATACAGCGCCATTAAGAATCTTGATAAAAGACATCTGCTTTTCCGAGAACAGGTGAAGAAGGATATGATTTTACTTCACCCGGGAGAGTGGAAAAAAGAAACAGAACGATTTCAGGTGAAGAAAATACAGCTTTTTATCTTGGTGCTGGCTGCAGGCGTGCTGCTTTCCGTATTGCTCTTTATCAGTGAAGGGACGGATACGGTTTTGAAAAAAGGCGCCGTAATCGATAGACCAAAGGAAGGTAAGGTAACCTACACTTTGGAAGCAGATATGGGAGAAGAAAAGCAGGAACTTGTGGTAGAAGTCGGTGAAAGAACTTGGACGAAGGAAGAGGTGGAGGAGTGCTTTGAAACCTTTCTGGAGAAAATGGAAAAAGAGCTGCTCGCTGACAATAAAAGCAAAGAACACGTAACGGAGCCACTTCGCTTTGTGACAAAGGTGCAAGGGTACCCCTTTACGGTTGCCTGGGAGTGCGATGATTACAGCTTGATTCAGAGCGACGGGAAGCTGGTATACGAAAATATACCGGAAGACGGAATCTGGACTACGGTGTACGCAAAGATTACCTATGATGGCATGGAACGAAGTCATCCTGTGACAGTTTGCTTGACGCCCAAAGTGCTTTCTCCGTTGGAAAAGCAGGAAGAATTACTGCGACAACACCTGGCATTAAGCGATGATGCATCCAAGTACGATGAAACCTTGCCGCTACCGATTATGGTGGATGGCACAGAGATTACGTGGAAAGAAACAAGAGAGTATACGTTCCTATACGTGCTACTAGCGGGAATCGGAATTGCTATTTGCTTGTTTTTTATCAAAGATAAAGATTTGCACAATGAAATTGCGGGAAGAGAGCAGGAATTAGTGGATGCGTATCCCGGATTTCTCAGCAAACTGACTGTGTATTTGGTTGCAGGCATGCCGGTACGTAGCGCCTTTAAGAAAATGGCGATGGATATGGGCAGGCAGAAAAGTTTTTTAGCACTTGAAATGAAGATAGCCGTACGTGAAATGGAAAGTGGGATACCGGAACTAGAGGCGTACAGGCGATTTGGAAACAGATGCCAGAACAGTCGTTACATGAAATTTGCCACCTTATTGACGCAAAACGTGAAGGCGGGGAGCAGCGGACTGAAGCAGCTTCTAAAGCAAGAGGCGAGATTGGCGCTGGAAGAACAAAAGAATGATGCAAGAAAGAAGGGAGAAGAATTATCTTCTAAACTTCTGGTACCTATGATGATGCAACTATTCATCGTTATGGTGATGATTATGATTCCGGTATTTTTATCGTTTTAGAGAAGGAGATTTGTTATGAAAACAAAAGCAAGAGAATTAAAAACCAGAATGACCCTTATGGGAGTTCAGGTAAGGGATACAGTATGCAGGAATGGGATTGTGAAGATGGCAAAAGATGGTCTTGCACGATTTGTACGAGAGGAAGATGGCATGGGCACTGTGGAAATTATATTAATTATCGTGGTGCTGATTGGCCTGGTATTAATCTTTAAAAATCAGATGACATCTATCGTAAATAGCTTATTCCAGAAAATCAGCTCTCAGACGAGCCAGTTCTAAATGAAGGGCTCGGTTACCGTCTATCT
>Ga0256405_10000248_pt1 | contig 181734 bp, 161 predicted proteins | sample RumenRJG_02DNA_FD_189096 | JGI IMG/M metagenome (GOLD analysis project Ga0256405, IMG submission 189096) | Bovine rumen microbial communities from Lethbridge, Alberta, Canada - RJG_02 | ecosystem: Host-associated > Mammals > Digestive system > Stomach > Rumen | place: Canada: Alberta... | reverse complement strand
TTTCCCTTGTCATGGACACGAACATGAAGAAGGAACTGTGCATAAAAACGATAACGGAGGCTTTTAAGAAGTTTGACATAAAAAGCGGCGTGATAATCCACAGCGATTCAGGAAGCCAGTACACGAGCGGCGAATACAGAAAGACGCTCGGGCAGCTGCACGCCGTCCAGAGCATGAGCGGAGTCGGAAAATGCTGGGACAACTCCCTGATGGAAAGCTGGTTCGCGACTCTGAAAAAGGAAAAAATCTATCAGCTTGGAAAGTGGTCAGACAGAATCAGCGTGCAATGAGCTTTTTTACAAGAAAACATCTCTATCTTTCATTTGACTTTCTTACAGAACTTTTGTACATTTTATGTATCAGACCGATCGATCAAGGTAACGTGCCTGTGCATAGTCCTTGGCGAATACTAGCACAAATCGGCAGACCGTAGGAGCGGATGCCAATATATCCAACTGATAAGTCTGCCGTTGGAGTTCTCATGAAACTGAGAAAGATAAAGAAGCAAAATCCCCTGAACAGGGATGAAGAGAAGTTCTACCTCATACCGGAATATGCTGGAGAACTTAAACTGTCGGATCTTGCAAAAACTTTAAGTAATGCATGTACTTTGAATGAAGCGGATATAATCGCGGTTCTTGAGGCACTGACAAAAATGCTGCCCAGGTATCTGGAGAATGGTTTTGTTATCCAGCTAGGTGCAATGGGAAGACTGAAGCTTTCAATCAGCTCGAAAGGGCAGGCTGAGGCGAAGAATCTTTCTATTTCAGATGTCACTAAGAAACGTGTTATATTTACACCAAGTATTGGGATTAAGCGGGAAATAGCCAGCACTTCATTTATACTGGACGATTAACCTTATTGCTGCTGATCACGTTGTTTAATATTTTTTACTGACATATTAATGTGATTTTGTATCAAACTAAAGAAAACCGGAGCTTTCCTTTGCTCCATTTGTGATGATTATTGATAATAAAAGACTTATGATTTTATACTAAATAAAAGGAATTTGCCTGTGCACTATCCGGTCTGAGTAGAGCACAGGCTTTATTATTTTTAAACGCAGTCCGTTTTGGATAAAAAGTGACCGCGTTTTTAGGCAGAATGTACTTCGTTTTAAAAAAAAGGCGGTGCGTTTTTTAAAAAACGCGGTGAGAAATTTTAGAGATATGCCTTTGCGGCTTCTGCTAGCCCGAACAAATGATTTTGTTTTCTTTTTACTATTTGTGAAGGTGATTGGCAAAAGCAGGAAAAATTTGGTTCCGGTGCAAGTATAAAAGGACAAATTGCGCTTGTGGAAAACGGCAGCAGTTTATGATACAATAGAAGTAAAGGATGTTTTTATACTGGCCACGTAGTATTATTCCAGTTCTTGATGACACTCAAACTTCATCTGATAATATGGATAAAGCTGCTAAGATGGTTGAGCTTCGTTCATTGTGTCATCCAGGAAAACAGGTTTGGAAGGAAGATCCTGCTGTTTGCATCCGGAGCATGCGTGCCAATGACCGAATATAGTTCAATTCATCTTGGCACTCCATACATAGCAGATAATGAACAAATCGCCGTAACTGACAAAGAAATCAATGCGCAGGTATACCAGCTATACGGGCTGACGGCGGAGGAGATTGCGGCGGTGGAAGGAAAGTAGCGGCAAAATGGAATTCATTGACAAAAGAAAGTGTTTGTCCTATCCTTAGCTTAGTGGTAACGCTCAACTCTTAAAGAGTACTTAAATGCAACTTTGGATTTTTCAAAGTTTACGAAGCAGAGCAAGTTTTATTGCATCCGCTTTTTTTTGGGGGGCAGGCATACTTAAAATATACGAAATACAAAATTCATATATCGATTATCTGTCTGAATTTGTTCCTGTTCAGACAGTATGTAAATGACAGGTTAACTGGCAGAAAAAAGCTTTTGCTAAAGTGATATATTCGAGGTGTTCGGAAACGGTGCCGCAGTTACATCAACCATGGCAAAGAGACTGGCGGGAGAGCCAGTCTTGACATTCCATCTAAAACTTGCTGGCGTACAATAGGCCATAGAGTTTTTAGGACTTGTTTTTCCCTAAAAAAATTTTGTATTTCTTCGTCTTTCCATAAGGTTTCAAATTCTTCTTTATTGATAATGTTCATCAAAATGATAAAAATTGATTTATGCGAATAAACAGGTGTATCATTGCATGACAGCGTAACTTCAAAAAGCGGAGCCAGATTAAGAACATCATTTTCAATTACGAAGGGAGCGTCTTTTGGATATATCATTTTCCAGCTAATTTGAACATTATTTTCACCGGCAGGGATCTCACCCAAACGTTCAAAGTCAATTTTTGTTGGCTGAATAATCGAAAGTGATAATGACTTTACCAATCTCTGAAAATCTTTTGAGTCCATCATGCAACTCCTATCGAGAAATCTTCTACCAAATTACACTGTGAAATAGTACCTTCTTCAATTTCGTGTGCATCTGCATAGATTTCAAAACTTGTTTTGTTCATTTCGGCTTTCACCATATCTGAAATAAGTCTAACCTCTGAAGAATTTTTCAAATAAGTCTTATTCTCAATAGTTTCTCTTTCTGCAAAAGAGAGGTTATTGTAAAGATTTTCTAAACCGCCCCAGCGCTTGCAGTTCTTATATGCATCGGAAGATTCAATATGTTCCCGTTGGATGGCTCCAATCTTGTTTTTATTTTTTTCGTACATTTCAAAAAATATAAGCGGATTTTCAGCAAGCTTTAACAGTAATAAATTTGAAGAGTTCGGTACAGATTTATTCTGTTCATAAGAATTGATTGTTAATTCTCCCATGCCAAGAATAAGCCCAAAAGCTTTCTGGCTTGCATTGTATTTTTCACGAGTCTGAATTATTTTCTCTGGCGTTATAGAATTGTACTGCGAATCATAAGCCTCTTTTATTGAAAGAAGATTTGCACCTATTTGTTCCTTTGTGTCAAAAATTTCATGGCAATTGGAACATTGACAGTGAACTGCCTCATAAGAGACAGTTTTTCCCTTGTACTCAATCGATTCATTTCGCTTAATTTCTTCAACATCATGTACTGCTTCACAATAAGGGCAAGACATCTTAATCATATTCACCTTCCTCATGAAAAGACATTACAACACCAGAATCTCCATTTGCATCCGTCCAAATCTTAAGCTTTATATAGATTCTGGTTTTCTTGTACGGATACAAGAACATCATAACACCGCCGGGTTTTTCATTTCTGTCGTCTTTTGGACCATCATAATAGTTGGATGGTTCAAGTTTTTTAAGGTATTCGAATACATCAGCTTCTGTCATGTCTTCCTGCAGCAAAAACCGTAGTGTTTTTTGATTCCGAGGGTCAAAAACGACTTTGTTTTTTGCAAGAAGAGGCTTCAATCTTTGTATAAACAATTGAGCTGCAATGAGGTTGTTCAAACTACCTTCCTGATGGTATGTCGGTATTACGGAATACCAGTATAACATATTTTACAGCTGAATGCAAGAAAATTATTTGTCTGCTCTCTTTAAAACACCCTGAAAACCTGCGTCTTTGTGGTGCCCTTTACATGATTAAGAATTCCGGTATAATATTCGATAATAGAGGAAAAGCGGCAGTTTTGGGATTTTGTCTGCAAGGTGCTGCCCGAAAATAGCGCTGTTCGGAAACACAGAGGTCGTTTTGTATACAAGAGAGATAAAAGAGTGCCCGCCTGCATTGGTTTCGCACGGAAAATCCGTGTTCGGGACTTTTGCCGGGCATCCGCAGCGGCTGGATATCCGTGGCATAGAACGCCCGTACGCCACGTCCGTTCCGCTCCCGACAGTCATATCGAATCTCCGCATAAAGAGCAGGCTTTCCTTTTTTTTCTCCATCGGTGATTATACGGGCTGCATTGATTTTTTTGATGCCAAGATTTTTGGTTTTGCGGAGGCAAGCTTCTGGAATACGGTGACCAAGCAGCGTTTTGTGTACCGCTCGCTGATGGGGCCGCGCAAACGCTTTGTGCCGCACCGGCTGGACACCGCAATGGCAACTTCCTACAACCGTTTCCGCTATATCCGCATCGGCTGGGACCGCAAGCACGATAAACTTTCAGTCATTTTTAATCTTCATGGCAACAGCGTGCGGCCCGGCGCAAATGCGGCGCTGCTGGCAAAATTTTCTGCGCCGGAATTCGGGGAACTTACTTCGGTGCTGCCGTCGCCCACGTTCCGGCGCTGTGCAGCAAATTACTATGCGTCGCTGCCGCTCCACGGCGCGGTGACCATTGCCCCCCGGCACCTGCCCAAGCGCACTATGCCGGACACCGAAGGCTCTGCCTTCCTTGACATCAACCGCACCTACATGAAATTCCGCTCGCACGGGGAATTCGTCACCGGGCTGGGGGTTATAGACGGTACTCAGATTTCATTCCGTATCAGCGCCGGTTCGCAGGAGGCGGTGGAAAAGGAGAATTTCAACGGAAACGTCCTGTTTTATGGAGGGAAAGCGACGCCTCTTCCGCCGGTGGTCATTACGCATCCGTATGGAATAACGAACAAATGGATTATTCAGGACACAGAAAACATGGTTGACCTGACCTTTACGCCTGTTTCGGACAGCCCCCACGTTATCAGCGCCTTTGTGCTGCGCGCTGAGTACCATACCATTTACGGAACGTTCGAAGGCACGCTCATGACGGCGGACGGACAAAAAATATCGTTCCATTCGCTGAAGGGGCTTTCAAAGAAGTATCTTATTCGGTTATAATAGAGAGATTGCGAGGAAGAATATATGGAAGACAAGAATCGTTCTTTTGCACCGGGGACCCTGGATCAGACCCGCAAAAACATTGGTCCGATAGATGATGCGGAAGCCCGCATGATGCAGCAGAAACTGGGCGGAGAAATCCTGCCGGAGCGTTCTGTCCCTGTTGAGCCGGCAAAAATGCCCCACAAGTCGCCTTCCCGGCGTGTTATCCGTTCTTCGGGGGTGTCGGCATCCGAGGTGTCTTCCCAGAGTGCCGCGCTTTCTTCCATGAACATTGCAAAGCCGGGTACGCCCACGAACCAGCTGGTAAGCAGCAGCACGCCCAAGCTCAAGAAGTCCGACGACGATGATCTGCCCCCGATGAGTTCGCGTGACCTGAAGCTTATCGACGAGCTGATGATGTCTCCGGAATACGGCATAAAGCCGAACTACGGCATGTTCAACATCTTTTTCCGCATGTCCTCAAAGAACCGCAGGCGGCTTTCGCGTGAATTCGGCGAGTATTCCATAAAGACTTATCTGGATCACCTGCAGGCGTTTATCAGCACCATCAAGACTTTTATCCAGATTTCGCCCGATACCTACAAGGCACGGATTGCCACGGACACCGAGCTTAAGTTCAAGTTCCTGCGCACGGTGGGCAAGTGGACGATGCACGACCTTAAAATCATGGCAGATGCGCTGCAGGAGCAGGCCGGCGACCTTACGGTGTCCATGCTTACTCCCTTTGTCTGCGCCGTCTACCACGAGGTGCTGACCATCTACTATATCGGCGAGAAGAAGATTCCGGCGCTCATCAAGGAAATTTTCACGGACATGACGCAGTACCCCAAGGTGAACCCGGAAAAGATGCAGGAGCTTGCAAAGCAGGCGATAACCGAATGGCTCTACGTATATGACCAGATTGTAAAGGGCATGTATCCGCTTTTGATGCGCATGTGCGGCACCGAATATGCTGAGTTCCCGCGCTTTTTTACTTCGCAGGTTGCCCAGATTCTTCAGTTTGTAGGCCTTTCAAAATTCGACATCCTTGTTCCGGAGAAGAAGCCGGAAGCCGAAGCTGCCGAGGAAGAAAAGGCCGCCGGTGAAGCAGAGAAGAAAAAGGAAGAGCAGCGCCATATCGCCGGGCAGAAGGACGAAATCGTGGATGCGGGCCTGAAGATTCTGGAACAGCTTTTCCCGCAGGCCGGATTCTCGCAGCTGGACAAGTACCCCGATATGTTCCCGTACTTCCAGCCGCTGTACAAGTTCGACGACGGCTTTAATATGCTGAGTCCCAAGAACGGCCTGCAGGTAACGGTCGTTCTGCTCAAGATAATTGACGACCTTTTCCATGGCTGCCGCAACATCCAGTTCAACTTTAAGGCCGACGAGGTTTTGGGCGCAATGCCGGACAACATTACCGACGTCATCAATGACTGGAACTTCTACGGCGAAGACCTGTTCAACAAGAAGTACGGGGATTACCTGCGCGAATTCGTCAATGCAGTTTACCTGCAGAAGGATTATGCGAACACCCAGTACGGCAAGGAATCGCTGAACAATATTTTGTGGCGCACAAAGTACTACTTCCTGCCGAATTTTAAGTTCAGCGCGCCTATTCTTGCAAAGCCTATAAACGACAGCAAGTACCGGCCGCTGTGCGCCCGCACGGATTATGTGCGCTCGGCATTTACGGTGCTGGCGCGGCGCATTGACGAAAACCAGGCGGGCAAAAAGACGGTGCTGGGCGTGGTGAATCCGTGGGACCGCTATGTCTTTGACATTCCGAATACGGTTTCCCGCCGCCTTGACGTGCTGCTGGGAGCAAAGCGCGATAACGAAACGACTGCCGCGACGAATGCAAACCTGATAAAGTATACGCTGTGCATTATGTCCGTGCTTGACTGGTGGGTGAACAATGCAGCCAGCCCGGCGAACACTTCCGATCCGTCAGAGGTGTACCGCACTTCCGACAAAGATGGAGCGCCGGAGTTCTCTGTTCCCCAGCGGAGCGACCAGAACCAGCTCTTTGCCGACGGCGTTAAAAAGGCGGTTGCTGCCCGTCAGAAGTAACGCGGCTGCCTGAGCGTACAGATGTAATAAAAAAGCCCTTCCGCTTGCGGGAGGGCTTTTTGTTTTCCGTGAGTTTTCCGAGCTGCCTTATAGCTGGATGCCGCTCCGGATTTTTTCTTCGAAGCGGCTCAGTTTTTTGTCCGTAAGGGGATTTTCTTTTCCGGCAAGCACGGCACGCAGCGCTTCCATCTCTTCCCCGCTGAAGGTAACACCGCTGTTCAGGTGGTTTTCGAATGAAGCCGTTGCCATGGGGCAGACGGTCCGCACCAGCGAAAGCAGCACTTTTGCATATTCGCGGATTTCGTACTGGGCATGGGAATCCAGCCGGAGCTTCAGGAAGCGGAAAAGGTTGTGCAGGTCCATCTGCCAGTAGAATTCCGTGTACAGGGCGAGCGGCAGGTTGATTCGTGCGATTTCGCGGGCAAGGCCGTTGTCAACCATACCGCTGTAAGAGTGGTAGGCGGCTTCCTGCCCGGCGGTAAATTCGTCGCGGACGGCCTTGGCCTCTGCTTCCGGCAGCGGCTCGGCGGCCCGCCCCTGCTTGTTGTCCGCAGACTGTTTTGCAATACATGCTGCATCCGGCACATAGAATTCATCTTTCATAATGCTGTAGCGCCCGGAAACCTCGTTCATGCGTCCCATGCGGTGGCGCACCCACTGCCGCGCAACAAAGATGGGCATTTTCAGGTGGAACGTAAAGACAACCTGCTCAAACGGTGACGTGTGCTGGTGGCGCAGCAGGTAGTCGATGAGGGCCGCATCCTGGCTGACGCTCTTGGTGCCGTTACCGTAGGATACGCGCGCAGCCTGTACAATGCGCTGGTCGCTGCCGTAATAGTCCACGAGCCGGACAAAACCTTTGTCCAGCACAGGGAATTCCTTATCAAGTATGGCTTCTGCCTCTGGGACGATACAATGTGCCATGAAATCACCTCGTTTTTGCGCTTTGCCGGATGCGTTTCTGTTTCCGGCTGGGCTAGTATAGCATGATGGCGCCGCCTTGAAAAGGAGAGGAATGTTTTATATCAGCGCGGTTCTGATACGCCGCTTTTTTCACTATTTTCGAATTTTATCTGCAAGCCTATTGACATGAACTGTATTTTGGTATAAAATCACTATACAATTTATTGGAGCGATGGCAGAGTGGTCGAACGCGGCGGTCTTGAAAACCGTTGTACTCTTACGGGTACCGGGGGTTCAAATCCCTCTCGCTCCGTCCTAAAAGAAACTTTTTAGGGATATTGGAGGCGTGGTAGAGCGGTAATACAACGGTTTGCTAAACCGTCGGTTCCTAACAGGGCCGGGCAGGTTCAACCCCTGTCGCCTCCGCTACCAGAACAAGATTTCTTGCCCTGGCGGCACGAAAAGTTTGTTTTGGATTTTGAGACTGTGGCTCAACTGGATAGAGTGTTGGCCTGCGGAGCCGAAGGTTGGCGGTTCGAACCCGCCCAGTCTCGCAAGTATACTGGTATAGAGCCGGAGCTGCTGATTGCAGTTCCGGCTCTCAGTTTTTTAAAGCCTTTCTGTATTTGTGTGCGGGCAAGTGCTTGATTTGTGCGGAAGAGAGACGTACCTCTGCTGCTGGTTGCGGCGGGGGAGGGGGGCGGCCGGGCAAAAATCAGTTCTGGCGGCCGCTTCTCCACATGACGAACTGCACCGGCTCGTATTCCAGCTGAAGGCGCGGCAGGCCGGGAAGCTCGGTAAAGCAGCTGTCCATCCAGGCGCCGCAGGGGGCTGTGTACGGGTCGCTGCCGTCGGCAGGGTGGTTCAGGCCGTCTGCAGGCGGGGTAAATATGCGGAGCTTCATCTGCTGCGGCTGGCCGGCAGCAAGCGGATGTGCATAGAAATAGCTCATCAGGTCGATGCAGATGACGCCCGGCGCCTTGTAGAACCACCAGCCGCCGAATTCCATCATCAGGTTCAGGGGCTTGAGCGCCCCTTCAAAATACAGCTCCGCATAGCAGGGTGTTTTTTCCACGGCTATGGCAAGTTCCACACCTTCTGCATCCTCGGAGGACGTCCAGCGCAGCGTAACAGGGAAGGAAACGGCTTGTTCCGTGCTTTCAATCCGCTGGCTGAAAAACGGCTTGTGGAGCTGGCTGCGGTACATGGCAAGCTCCGGCTGCTCAATGCCCACATCCTTGTTGTTCGGGTCGGTTACTTCAAGGCCGAGCCGCCCGTCATCGCGGAACTGATACAGCGTAAAGGCGGAAAGCCATTTTTCTTTGTCCTGTTCCAGCCGCTCCATAAAGTGCTGCAGCATGTCCGACTGCCGCAGCGCCCCCGTTACGTCGCCGTCGCCGTTCAGCTCGGAAAGCACAAAGGGCTTGTCCTGCCCGGTTATCTGGCGCAGGCGGTACAGCGTGGACTTTGCCATGTCGTACACTTCATCAACGTCGTAGCAGGCATAATTTGCATTCTCTTTTGTTGCCACATCGGCGGGCCAGCCCCAGTGCAGGGACAGGTACTTGTCGCCAGACCAGATGTCCGCGGCCTTGTGGGCTTCCAGGAAGATGTCTTCCATCTCAATTTTGCCCGTCTCTTTTTCGAACATTCCGGCACACAGTATGAGCTTTACGTTGGGAGCATGCTTGTGCATGACTTTGCAGACGAGCACAAAGAAGTCGGCCAGCTGCTGGTAGCTTGCGCGCTTGTTGTAGCAGAACCAGGTGCCGGTGCACTCGTGGTTTACGCGGAGCAGGACGCGTCCGTAGGGGCGGAGGTCGCGGGCAATCAGCTCAAGGTCTGCTTCCGTGAGTGCCGGGTCGATGGTAATGGAAAGCACCACGTCCATGCCGTGCCGCCGGATTTCCTGCATGAACTTGAACGGTTCTTCATTGTGCAGGCCTTCGCGCCCGCCGCGGTAGGGAAAGTAGTCTTCATAGGGGTAATCCCAGGCTCCGCCGGACTCCCTGGGATATGCCTTGCTTACCCGCTGCGGCCAGGTCTTGTCATTGGGGTAATACGTATACATGAGGTTTATGCCCCGGTGAATCTTGTGCAGGCGCTGCAGGATGTAATCCTGGCTTACGTACAGGCCGCGTTCGCTGCCGTCGCCCAAATCAAGGGCACAACCTGCCGCTGACTGCAGCAGGACTTTCTTTGCTTTCATGCCGCCAGTATACGGCAGAAGCTGCGGATAGTAAAGGCGTCTTCGCAGCCGGCGTCTTCGCAGACGGCGTCTTTACAGACGGCGGCAGGCTTTTCAGTCGGTGACGGAAAATTCGCTGAGCGTGCCGATTTGCCGCAGGGCGTCGATTACCGAGGAAAAATCGTCCTTGTTGGGCGCCTTTACAAGGTAGCGCAGGATTATCTGCTTTGTTGCTATCACGTGGCTCATGTTCAGGTCGTTGACGATAAAGCCGTAGCGCTCAATGGTTTCCTTTACGCGTGAGATGTCCACATTGCCGTCGTCAAAGACAAGGTGCAGGGTTTTGCTTTTGCCTGCCGGAAACAGGCGCTCTTCGACCTTGCCCAGGATGACGAGCAGGAATACCGCGATGATGAGCACAACGCCGGACTGAATGTACATGCCGGCGCCGATGCACAGCCCCAGCGTGGAGGCCGTCCAGATGATGGCGGCGGAAGTAAGGCCCTTGATGTTCAGTCCCTGATGCATGATGGCGCCGCCGCCCAGGAAGCCGATGCCGCTTACCACACCGGCGACGATACGGGTTGGGTCTCCGCCGGGGAAGCCCTTGCCGGTTTCCATTTCGACCATGTAGTAGGAAAGGATTGCAAGCAGCGTGGAGCTGGCGCAGATAAGGATGAGTGTCCGCATTCCCACGGAATGATTTCTTTTTTTCCGCTCGATGCCGAGCACGCTGCCGCAGATTATGCTTACGCTAATCTTGAAGAGACATTCGTAGACAAAAGGTATTCCGCCGCTCATATTACCGCTTTCCAAAAGAGAAGAAATTCCCGGACGAAGGCTTTGCGCCCGGCTTCAGCCAGCCCAGGGATTTTTTTGCAGAAAATTTCTGGGCGTTGTCCTCCACAGCCTGAAGGTACGAGCCCAGCCACTTTGCAAGCTCCACGTCGCTTGCCACAATGTCCGTGCTGCGGTCACCGCGCACGAGCAGGATGTTTACAAAACTCTGGTTTCCGTACTGCACTGCAATGTTCTCTGCAAATGCAGTGAAGGCAGCGGCTGCAGCGGCAATCACCGGGGATGCAATGGCGCTTACACCGTTGCGCGCGGGGGAACGGAGCGTGTCCGCAATGCAGGGGCTTTCCTTCAGCAGGAAGACAAGGTTGCCCGGCAGTCCGGACGTGTTCTTCTTCTCAAAGCGGGAAAGCACTTCAAGTGCAAGGCACTGATAGGGAAAAATCAGCTCGTCGCAGCAGCGCAGGCATTCTTCTACCGACGGCGCGGCTGCCAGGGTGGCATACCATTCTTCGTCAAAATAGAGCACGGCTTCGTCCATCGTGTCAAAAGCTGCCTCGGTGCCCAGTATCAGTGAGCGGGAGGAAACAGGAGACGTGCGGTGCCATTCGATAACATAGGTGCCGGAAGCCGTGTCCAGCTGCCGGGAAGCATCCTGCGCGCCGCTGCCGGAATCCTGCTCCGGCCCAGTCACTGCAACGTTGCGTCCGCTGAGTGCAAGCCCGTCGGCAAATTTGCTTCCGGCGGGCATTTCCTTGCCTGCTAAGAGTATTGTTTTTGCCATTACTCCAGTATAGCACAGCTCCCATCTCTTTGCAAACCGTGTGCAACCTGCTATACTGGAGCAAGTTTCAAAATTGGAGCCAGTATGAGGATTTGGTTAAAATATTTACTTGGTATTGCGCTTGGCGTGGCATTTGCAGTGCTCCTGCCGCCGTCCGGCGATCAGTCCCAGGCGGTGCTTGATTTTGTGATCAGCATTGTCGTCCGCTTTGGCAGGTACACCATCATGCCCCTGCTTTTCTTTTCCATTGCGACAGCCTGCTTTAAGCTGCGGGACACGCGCACTATGCTCAAGACCGGTGTCCTGACGTTCTCCACGATTATATTCTCTTCTGTGCTGCTTGTGACCATCGGGCTGGCATCTGCGCTTTTTATCCGCCTGCCCCGCATTCCCATAACTATTGAGAAGGCCGGGGAACTTCCTTCGCTGGATTTGCAGTCCCTGATTTCCATGGTTTTTCCGTATTCCGGCTTTGAGGCGCTGCTGCAGGGAAGCTACCTGCTGCCGTGTTTTGTGCTTGCGGGGCTTGCCGGTGCGGGCGCCGCGGACGACCAGACCGGTTCCAAGCAGGCGATGGGATTTTTTGATTCCATGAGCAAGGTCTGCTACATTGTGATGAGCCTGTTCACGGAGCTGCTTGCCGTGGGCATGGTTGCCATTGCATGCCGCTGGACGGTCGGTTTTATTGCCCTCAGAAAGGCCGAGACCTACCTGCCGCTGATTATGCTGCTTGCCGGGGATTTGCTGCTGACGGCGCTTGTCATCTATCCGCTCATCCTCCGCTTCCTTTGCCATGACCCGCATCCGTTCCGCGTGCTGTATGCGAGCATCTGCCCCTTCCTGGTGGCGCTGTTCAGCGGGGACACAAACCTTACCCTGCCCCTGAACATCCGGCACGGCAAGGAAAGCCTTGGCATCAAGCATCAGGTGAATGCCGTAACCTATCCCCTGTTTTCGATATTTGCGCGCGGGGGAGCGGCGCTGGTTTCCTCCGTCTGTTTCATTGTGATTCTGCGCTCATATTCAATGCTTGCCATAAAGGTTTCGACGGTGCTGTGGATTGGCATTGCGTCGCTCCTGCTTTCTTTTGTGCTGGGCGAGCATGCGTCCGGGGGGCCGTTCCTTGCGGTTTCCGTCATGTGCATGTTCTATGGGGGCGGCTTTGAGGCGGGCTACCTGCTGCTTAAGGATGCCGTGCCGTTCATTTGTGCCTTTGCTGCGGCATTCGATGCGCTTACCGCCATGTTCGGCAGCTACATTGTTGCCGTTAAGACTGATGCGGTGGAGCGCGTGGAACTGAGAAAATTTATCTGAAGCAGCCCGGTGCAGGCAGCAACCCGTTGCTGGCAGCAGCTTGATGCTGCTGGTGGGAAAATGCAGTGTGCCGTCAGCAGCCCAGGGAAGCTGGGGGCGGGCGTTGAACTGTGGACTTCTGCTGTGCCGGCTCAGCGGAATTGTATGGCGGCATTCCCCTGGTTCCTGTACCAGGAAAGGCTGCCGTTCAGTTCTGCAGATGCGATGACGGTGCCGTCTGCCATGATGAACACGGCGGGCTGGTGCCCCGGCATTGCAAAATAGCGTTCCGGTCCCAGCAGGAAAGCCACCGTGCTGAGTGCATCGGCATCCATGGAGCTGGCGGACACAATGCTTGTGCTCAGCCAGTCCCGCTGAGCCGGGCAGCCTGCAGCGGCATCAAGGATGTGGTGGTAGCGCACCCCGTCCTGCTCAAAGTAGCGTTCGTAAACGCCGCTGGTTACCAGCGACATGCTCCCCGCAGAAGAAAACAAAAGCAGCGGCTCTCCGTCCGGGTCGCGGGGATTTTTTATGCCGACCTTCCAGCTGCTGCCGTCCTTTTTTTTGCCCCATACGTAGACGTTTCCCCCAAGATTGACGACGGCCTGCCGCACGCCGTGCGCCTGCAGGATTTCCGTGAGTGCATCGGCGGCATATCCTTTTGCAATGCCGCCCAAATCCAGCTGCATTCCCCGGCGTTTTAGCCGAACGGTATTCCCAGTGCCCAGTTCCACGTCGCTGTAGCAGACCAGCGGAAGCACTGCGGCGATTTCCCCGGCAGCGGGAACCCGTGCATTGTCTGTGTTGATGCCCCAGAGCCGGACAAGCGGGCCGATGCTGGGGTCAAAGGCACCGCCGGATGCCTGTGCAAAGCTGAGCGCGCGGTCAAGCACCGCCTGCACATCAGCATGGACGCTGACCATGGTGCCGTCTCCGGCCGCAGCATTTATACGGCTTACGTCGGAATCTTCCCTGTTTACGTTGAAGTGCCGGTCAATTTCCTGCAGGCGCGCGAACAGTTCGTCATAAAGTGCGGCGGTGCCGTCTTCGTATGCATTCACGGTGCAGAGAGTCCCCAGCACCTGCTCCGTCCGCGGGGGAACAGCGGCGGCCCGGCATGAAGCAAACAGTCCGCAGAACGCGGCGGCAAAGGCTGCACACAGGATGACGGTATGTGCACGGAGCACAGCGGCCCGCGGCAATTCTGCCCGGTGCAGGTGTGTCCGGGCGGCAGTACAAGACAAAGATTCCATGCCGCCATTCTAGCGCAAGCTGCGCCGCACTGCAAGGCAGAGGGCAGGCTGGAGCAGCATGCAGTCCCTGTGCCCGATGCCGCTGCCTGTCCGTCTGTACACTTCCAGAATTCGGCAAAATTCTTTTTCAAAACTGCTTGACAAAGTGAATGTTTTTGAGTAATAGTATTGTAAACCTATGGGAATGGTAGGTTTTATCTGAGACTGACTCGACATCGGGAAGTCCTGGGAAAGATGGAATCATCCGCGCGGAATTTCATCTTCTCCCGGGGCTTTTTTTTATTTTATTTTCAGCAAGGAGTTTATTATGAAAACAGTTGGTAAGATTTTGGGAATTGCATCTCTTGTACTTGCTGCGGGAGCCTTTGTCTCCTGCAATGCAAAGAAAGGGACAAAAGACGGCGCCGCTCAGGGGGATGGTGCAAAGAAACGCATCATCAACATCGCGTCCAGCAACGGCCCGAACCCGTGGATTGTTGTTGACGACAACGGAAAATCCGGCGGTTATGACATCGACATTATCCGGCTTGTGTTTGAGCAGCTTCCGCAGTATGAGGCACGCTTTACCGTTACCGAGTTTGCTTCCATCTTTACGGGACTGGACAGCGGCCTGTACCAGCTGGGCGTAAATCACCTGGGTTACAACAGGGCCCGCGGCGAAAAATATCTTTTCTCCTATCCGTATGATTATGGCGGGCACGGCATTCTGGTGCGCAAGGACAGCGACATAAAGACCGTGTTCGATTTGGGCGGGCATTCTACGATTGCATCCCCGGCAAGCTTCAATGCGGACACCTACGAAAACTGGAATGCCGCACATCCTGAAAAGCCCATCGATATCATCTATACCGAGGAAGCTGAGTATGCGCTGCAGGTTTCAACCCGCCAGATTGATTTCTACTACTTTACAAAGTTTGCGCTCGACGAAAAGCTGAAGTCTTCCGGGCTGGATGATCTGGTCGTCCTGAATGTTCCGCTGGAAGAGGACAACCGCTTTACGGACCGCCAGGAATTTCCGCAGGGCTGTTATTACGTGTTCCCGAAGGGCGAAGAAAAACTGCAGGAAGAATTTGATGCAGTCCTGCTGCGGCTTGTAGAAGACGGCACGGTTCAGAAGCTCCGCAAGCAGTATTTCAACATCCCGGAAAGCGAGGATTCCGTTACGGTTGAATTCCTGCGCGATGCAAAAGTTAAAATCAGCGCCGACCAGGCAGCCGGCGCCGCACAATAGACCTGTTCGGAAACTACGTTTCCGCTCAGGCCGGCGAGTTTAAAATCGCTCAAATAGCGCGATTTTAAACATCGCATTCTAGTGTAACCTGTTCTGAAACTGAAGTTTCCGAACAGGTTTAATGAAAAGGAGAAAAATACTATGGCTGAAAAAAATCCTGAGCGCACGGAGCGTGTCCGTGCACGTATAAACATCCTGGGGCTTGGCGGGCACAGCTCCACTCCGTTTAAGACCCATAACCCTGTGACTGCCGGATTCGAATTTGTCCACGCGGTTACGGCCCGGCTCTGGTATGAATTTGATTCGTTCGACAACGTTGCGCTGTACCCGGTCGGCTTTGATGCGGGCACAAAGTCAAACATCATCCCGGAGACTGCACAGCTGGAACTCCGCCTTGAATATGCTGCGGAGGGGCAGGGCGCAAAACTGAAGAACATTGTGCAGACATCGCTCGAAGCAATAAAGTCCCTGTATTCGGTGGATTATTCCGTGCAATTTGAGGAGGCAGAGCATGGCAGATTTTAAGAAACTGGTTGAAGACAATTACGATTTTCTGGTTCAGACACGCAGGCACTTTCACCGGCATCCGGAACTTTCAAGCCAGGAATTCGAGACGGCTGCGTTCATCAAAAAGCATCTGGATGAATGGCACATTCCCTACGAGACGACCGGAGTCAGTGACATTGTTGCCACGATACAGGGTGAGTCCGCCGGGAAAACAATTGCCCTGCGCGGGGACATCGATGCCCTGCCCATTACCGAGGCAACCGGCGTTGACTTTGCCTCCGAAAATCCCGGCGTGATGCATGCGTGCGGCCACGACATTCATGCAACCTATATGCTGGGCATGGCAAAGGTGCTCAAGGATTTGAAGCAGGACATAAAGGGCACCGTCAAAATCATCTTTCAGGAAGGCGAGGAAATCGGTGCCGGTGCACGCAAGCTGATGGAGACCAATATCCTTGACGGCGTGGATACCATCGTCGGCCTGCACAATTCTGCGGACAAGGACCTGGGAACCTTTTCGCTCAATTACGGCGTCATGAGTTCCTATGGTTCCGGCGTGATACTTGAGATTGAGCGCGGCGAGGAAGAAAAAGGCAACGTGCTGCTTGCCGCCGCCGATCTGGTGAATACCATCACGACGCTTACCACGCAGCGCGTGCCGGGCAGGGATCAGGCGGTGCTTGTGCCCACGCTGGTAAAAACGGAAAACTTTGACTGCGGTGCCGCAAAGAAAGTAACCGTCACCCTGAATTTCAGAACGCTTGACCTGGAGGACACAAAGATTCTTGACACGCTGTCCGACGATATTGCGCGGGGAATCGGCGCAAGCCACGGCGTAAAAATCACGGTGCAGCACCGCGGCCCCGGCAAGGCTGTGAACAACGACAAGACCTGTACTGACCGTGCCGCCCGCGTCATCGAGCGGCTCTACGGAAAGGATGCAGTGGAGTGGGGGCGTCCGCTGATGGGCGGCGAAGACTTTTCGCTCTACCAGGAAAAAATCCCCGGTGTCTTTGTGCACGTGGGTGGTGTTTCGGACGGCGTGTACCGGCCGCAGCATACGGACAAAACACTGGTTGACGAAAAAGTGCTGGCGTACGGATTGGAATTCTTCCTTAATTACGTGTTTGAGTATCTCAACGAAAAGTAGGAGCATGCCGTGCCGAATCTATTTGACTTGTCGGTTGTAAGATCCGACTTCTTTTCAATCCTCAAATATCTGCCGGTCACGTTGAAGCTGACTGTCCTTGCCATGGTGTTCGGCCTGCTGCTGGGATTTCTGCTTGCGGTGATTCGGATGAAAAAGATACCCGTGCTGCGTCAGATTATCGCGGTGTTCATATCGATTATCCGCGGTACGCCAATCATCGTGCAGCTCTACGTTACGTATTTTGGCATTCCGATTTTCCTCAAGTACATAAATTACTGGTACGGTGTGGACATTCAGATTGCTGCCATTCCGCCGATTATCTACGCGGTTATTGCGCTTGCCCTCAACCAGTCTGCCATGAATGCGGTTACCATTCAGGCTGCGCTGGAAGCGGTGAACCGGGGCGAGATTGAGGCAGCAACGACGCTGGGGCTTTCCCCGGCGCAGACGCTGTTCAAGATAATCGTTCCGGAAGCCGTGGAGCTGGCGATTCCGTCACTGGGGAACACCCTCATCGGACTGGTGAAGGGAACCTCGCTGGCGTTTTCCTGTGCAATCATCGAAATGACCGCGCAGGGAAAAATTGTTGCGGCCCGGAACTACCGCTATTTTGAAGCCTATGTTGCCCTTGCCGTCATCTACTGGCTTATCACGATTCTGATTGAGTCGGCAATTGCATTCATCCTGAAGCAGGTGAGCATTCCGGCGAATCCCGACGGCACGGAAAAAAAGAAACGCCCGTTCTTTTTGTCTGTGTTTGAACCGGCAAGGAGGTTGAGCGCATGATTAAAATCCGCGGACTGAAGAAGAGCTTCAAGGAAAATGTGGTGCTGAACGGAATTGATGTTGACATTGCAGACGGTGATATTGTCGCCATCATCGGTCCGTCCGGTACGGGAAAGTCGACCTTCCTGCGCTGTATAAATCTGCTGGAATCGCCGGAAGCCGGAGAAATTGCATTCAACGGTGATTTGTTCGATTACCAGACCATTGCAAAGGACAAGGATAAAACTGCCGCACTCCGCCGGAAGAGCACGATGGTGTTCCAGTCGTTCAATCTGTTCCAGCGGAAAACGGTGCTGCAGAATGTTACCGAGCCGCTGCGCTGGGTGCAGAAAAAGTCCCCGGAAGAAGCCCGTGCAATTGCACTCGAACAGCTGGGGAAGGTGAAGATGCTTGACCGGCTTAACTATTACCCCAAGCATCTTTCCGGCGGGCAGCAGCAGCGGGTTGCTATTGCCCGGAGCGTTGCGATGAAACCGGAACTGCTGCTGCTTGACGAGCCGACTTCTGCGCTTGACCCGGAGCTGGTGGGCGAGGTGCTTGCGTCCATAAAGCAGATTGCAGCGGACGGAAACACGATGCTGATCGTTTCGCACGAGATGGAATTCGTGAAGAACGTTGCAACGAAGGTGCTCTTTATGGAAGGCGGCCGCATTGTAGAGCAGGGAACGCCAGAGCAGATTTTCAATGCGCCGGTGCAGGAGCGGACGCGCCAGTTCCTTATCAAGAACCACATTATGCTTCCGCCGGAGTACTACCTGTGACGCGCTTCTGTCCGGGCTGCTGCGGGCCGGTTTCAATCGTGACAGTTGAAACTGGCCCGGTCAATAGAAAGTTCCCCGCTCTGTAGAACAGAGCCGCTCAGTGTAAACTGAACCGGTCTGCGTATGCTGAGCCGGTCGCTGGACAAAAAAGGCGTTCTGCTTTATAGTGGAGACAGGCTGTTTTAAAGTCTTTTTGCTGTATTCCGGCGGAACACGGTGCCGGAAATTTTCCCCGGAACGTCGCGGAAGCGCTTTTTCGGGGACCGTGACTTTTAGGCCGACTCCACAGATGAAGAGGAAAGACTGAGATGTTACGAACAATCCGCCCGGAAGCGATTCTTGACAACCCGTTCAAAATGATAGGAAAAGACTGGATGCTCGTTACTGCCTGCACCAGGACAGAGGCCGAAGACGGCACCGTTTCGAACGGGCGCCCGAACACGATGACCGCAAGCTGGGGCGGCGTGGGTATTTTGTGGAACAAACCCGTTGCAACCATTTACCTGCGCCCTACGCGCTATACAAAAGAAATCATCGACCAGACGGATTATTTTTCGCTCAGCGTGCTGCCGGAAAATAAATACAAGAACGCACTTAATTTCTGCGGAAGCCACAGCGGGCGCGACGGCGACAAATTCGGCCCTGCAAAGCTTGACGTGCAGTATATGAATGATATTCCCTGGGTAAAGCAGGCGCGGCTTGTGCTCTTCTGCCGCAAGCTCTATGTGCAGGAGTTTGCCCCGGATGCCTTTGCTGACGAAAAAGTCCTGAACCAGAATTACAAGAAGGATGACTTCCACACGATGTATATAGGAGAAATCATCAAAGTGCTGGAAGACAAGCGTTCATAGGGAAAACTGCCGGGACGTCCGCTATGGAATACAATGAAAGAAAATACTGGCACTGGATATCGGTGGTGGGCTTTGCGCTTGCAATTGTCTGCATGCTGACCAGCATCATTCAGTATAAAATCTACCGTCAGTATGAACCGCTGCTTATATGCAGGTATATCAGCATATTCATCAATGCGGTGTTTCTTGTGAACATGTCGTATCTCTTGTTCAATCCCCTGCATTTTACGGTTTATGCCGCCATGCTGTACATCTACGGCATTGGGAATCTGCTGGATGACGGGCATGTGCTTTCGGTGCTCTGCATTATTGTGAGCGCCGTGTTTCTGTACGTTACGGATTTCTTCAAGACCCGCCGCATGCAGAAAGTCATTGTGCTTGCAATTCCCCCGTTTGCGGCGCTGCTTGCCCAGAGCTTTATCTACGGCCGCATGCATTTCCTTATATCCGCAATACACATTATTTCTGTTCTCTTCCTTACAAGCGTGCTCTTTGTTCTCTTCTATCCGCGGCTCAAGGAGCTGAACGAACATAATTCCATTAAATTCGTCAATCCGAATGACTGCTCCGAACAGGATTTAAAGTGGATTCAGCAGGTAATGGAAGGAAGAAAATATTTTGAAATTGCGCAGGAAAATGCGATTTCCGAAAGCAAGGTGAAGGCCCGCATGCTGGAGCTGTACAAGCTGTTCGGCGCCCAGAACAAGACGGAATTTCTGACCATGTATCACAATTTTATCTTTCAGTTCTCTGTGAACGCAGAAAAAATCAAAACTGATGCGGAATAAGCGCGGCTTTCTGTGCAGGCGGCAGGCAGGGCAAGGGTGCCCCTTGCCCCTGTTGCCCTAGCGCTGCAGTGAGCCTTCTTTTACTTTGCGGGCGGTTTCTTCGCCGGCAAGCGTGCGTACGATTTCCATGGAGAATTCTTCTGCGGCACCCGGTCCCCTGCCGGTAATGAGGTTCCCGTCGTGCACGAACGGCGCATCATTCCGGTGGCTGCCCAGGTATTTTTCTGCCCGCGCTTCCATGCCGGGGTAACACGTCCATGCCTTTCCGTCAAGGGCGCCGGTAGCAGGCAGTACCACTGCAGGAGACGCGCAGATGGAACAGACCAGCCTGCCGTTCCGCTGCATTTCGCTTATAAAAGAGACTGCGCGTGTATCGCTGGCAATGTTTTCCGCGCCCGGCATGCCGCCCGGCACAACAACGGCATCCGGCAGCTCCCGGTTGGAAGAAAGATAGGCTTCCAGCGTAAAATCTGCGTTCACGCTCACTTTGTGGCTGCAAACGACTGTCCGGGCAGATGTTCCTGCTGCAACAAGCGCCACGTCAACTCCTGCACGGCGCAGATAGTCCACCGGGGTCAGCGCCTCTATTTCTTCCGAACCGTCTGCAATAAAAACTACGGCAGTCTTCACAAAACACCTCCATGCCTTCACACAATCGAGGGAGTTTCAAAAGTAACAGACTTTTGGAACTGGCTCAATCTTTTATTGCAATTATATACCCAATGAAGTAAAATGAGCAAGCAGATTCCCGGCCGGCACCGCCGCTTTTCCCTGCGGTATGTGTTCCCGGATTCCTGCGCAGGGAGCCGCATGACATGAGCCATGATTCAACAGATGTAGGCAGCCGTTTTCTTGCAACCACGCTGCATGAAATCCGCACTCCTATCCAGACCATCATCAGCACGACCGAGCTGCTGGAAGATTCCGTGATGGACAAGGAGCAGGCGGAATACGTGCATCAGATTGAATTCAGCGCGGGCATACTGCTGCAGCTTGCCAACAACATACTGGACTTTACGAAAATCCATGCAAAGGAATTCAAGCTGGAATCAATTCCCTACGACATCATTGCCCTTACGGAGCACGTGGTGGATCTTATCAGCATCGACGCCTACAACAAGGGCCTTGAAATCATCACTGACATAGACTATTCCATGACGCACATGGTCATGGGTGACCCCACCCGCATGCAGCAGATTATCCTGAACCTGCTGAAAAACGCCGTTAAATTTACCCCGAAAGGCTACGTGTCCATAAAGCTTTTTAAGGCGAACGGAAACATTATTTTTGATGTTGCAGACAGCGGCATTGGAGTGGCGCCGGAAAAGCAGAAACTCATATTCAAGGATTTTTATCAGGGAGATGCAAGCATTACCCGCAAGTACGGCGGCACGGGACTGGGGCTTTCCATCAGCCGGAAACTCGTGGAAATTATGGGCGGCAGAATCGGGATGCGCCCCAATCCGAGCGGCGGCTCCGTTTTCTGGTTTTCAGTGCCGTTCATCCGCTCTGACATAGAGCAGAAGGAAGAAAAAGCGGACATTCCGCCCGACACAAAAATTCTTATTGTTGACAAGAACACGATGGTGCTTTCCAGCCTTACCCGGCTGCTCGGAAGTCTTGGCGTCAGCAGCGTGGAAACTGAAAGCAACAGTATGAATGCATTCCAGAAGCTGGAGCTTGCTTCGACGTCCGGCGTGCCCTTTACTATTGCGTTCATCAACATGGCAATGCCGCAGGTTGACGGCTGGCATCTGGCTTCTGCAATCCGCAAGAACAGCGCAATCCGGAACCTGCGCCTGTACCTGATGATTTCCGAGGGGCAGATGCGGCGCGACACGCGGATGAAAATGTCCGACTTGTTTGACGGCTACCTTTACAAGCCTGCCAAGCGCGCAAAGCTGCTTTCCATCCTGCGCCAGACCGACGAGCATACTGACGGCGAAAAAGAAGCGCGGGCAGCGGCGCTCACTGCGGATGCCTCTGTTGCGGCGGGTCGGAAAATCCTTGTGGCAGAAGATCACCCGGTGAACCGGAAGCTGCTCTTTCAGTTTTTGCGGCGCTACGGTGCGGACATCTATCTGGCAGAAGACGGTGCGCAGGCGGTGGAGCAGATTGCGGCGCATCCGGAAATCGACCTTATCTTTATGGACATGCTTATGCCGGTCAAAAGCGGCACCGATGCCACGGCGGAGCTGCGCCGCAAAAATTACCGGGGAATCATCATTGCCTGCACGGCGAACAATGACCAGGACGACTTTAACGTTTACCGCCAGACCGGGGTGAATGACATTCTTGTGAAGCCGTTCAAGCGGGAAGCCGTAAAGCAGATGCTGGAAAAGTGGAATTCCGTGCTTGCCGTGCCGGGCGGCAAATCCATTGTCTCGCTGACCGACATGAACAACAAGGCGGCAGAGCTGTGGGACGTGGGCATGCTGATAAACAGTGCAGGCGGCAACAGAAAGCTTGCTTTTTCGCTCATGGAAGACTACATTGCCCAGAGTCAGAAGACGATGGTGCAGATAAAGACGGAGCTAGCAAAGCCCCAGAAAGACCTGAAGCGGCTTGAACACTGCGCTCATCTGCTGGAAACCGCCAGCACTGCACGGAGCGCCCACAAGCTTGCGGAGCACGCAAAGAAGATGAAGGATTCCGCACGGAGCGGCAATCTTGTGGCCCTTGAGGCGGCCCGGACATGCTTTGCCGTGGATTTCCTGAAGCTGAAGCTCATTATTAAGAATTGGGAGGCATCGGTATGAACGGAACGTTCAAAAAGACGAATTTCCACACGCACACGGTATTCTGCGACGGAAAGAACACTGCGGAAGAAATGGTGCAGGCGGCGCTTGCCAAGGACTTTTCCGTGCTTGGCTTCAGCGCCCATTCCATGTATCCCTTTGCAAGCTACCACCTTGCGCCGAAGCAGCACGCTGCCTACTGTGCAGAAATCCGGCGGCTTAAGCAGGGGTACGCTGGAAAAATTGAAATTCTGCTTGGTTTTGAGGCTGATTTTATAGAAGGATTCTGCGCTCCCCGCTTTGACCGCTACAAGGATTTTGCGCCGGACTACCTTATCGGCTCCGTGCATTATGTTCCCGGCAGCGGCGGCTATTTTGAGGCAGACGGTGCGCCCGATGATGTTTCCGAAAGAATCCGCAGCTATTTTGGTGGCAATGAAAAAAAAGCGGTACAGGAGTACTTTGCATGCGAACGGCAGATGCTCCGCAAGGGAGACTTTACCATTCTGGGGCATCCCGACCTTATCAGAATCCAGAACAGCAAACGGGTACTGTTTGACGAGGAGGCATCCTGGTACAAGCAGGAACTTGCTGCCCTGACAAAGGAAATTGCCCGCTCCGGCGTCTGTGTGGAAATCAATACCGGCGGCATGGCCCGCGGCTACCTGCAGCAGCCGTATCCTTCGCCCTATTTTCTGGGGCTGCTCCATGAGGCGGGGGTTCCCGTCACCATCTGTTCGGACGCTCACAAGGTGGAGCTGCTTGATTTCTGGTTTCCGGAAGCCGTGCAGTATGCAAAAGCCGCCGGATACACAGAACTTGCATTCTGCGGCTCCGGCGGTCTTCAGTTCCAGAACATATAGAACTGGTTCCCGGGTAACAGGGCGCGCTGTACGGCACTGCCATGCAGCGCGGTTTTCCTACCTGTTGCGGCGTTCTTCCTTTGTCTGGCACTCTACGCAGAGCGCTGCATACGGAATAACCTCAAGGCGGGCCTCCGGTATGGGTTTGCCGCACATCAGGCACAAGCCGTATTTCCCCTGATTCATTCTGTCCAGCGCGGCATCGATCATCTTCAGCCTGCGGGCATCCGCATCTCCCAGTGATTTCAGCAGATCGCGGTCTATTTTATCAGAAGCAATATCAACATCGTCCCCGGTTTCGACGGTTTCCACCAGCTTCAGGAGCTGCTCGTTCCGTCCGTCAAGAGATTCCAGTATTTCCTTACGCTGTGCAATAAGCAGGTCTTTCTGTTTTTCACAAAAGCCTTTTTTCATAATTTCCCCTTGTTGACAATTTTGTCAGTTTTGTACATACTAGTATACGCAAAAAATTCTAAAAAAGCAAATAAATTCTGGAGGAATTTGTGGCCAATAAAGATGAAGCTATTGAAGTCGTAGGACTTGTAAAAGAAGCGCTTCCGAACACCATGTTCCGCGTAGAGCTTGAAAACAAGCATATCATCCTTGCACACCTGAGCGGCAAGATGAGAAAGCACTACATCCGCATCGTACCGGGTGACAGTGTAAAAGTTGAGCTTTCCCCGTACGACCTGAACCGCGGGCGTATCATTTTCCGCGAACGCTAAACCTTAATTTTTTTCACCCGCAAAAATGTATTTCAGCGCATGGATGGATTCCGTTATTCCCTGAACCCCCACGATGAGGCAGACAATGTTTATGGGGAACCAGATGAAGAGGAAGCGGAATGTTGCGAACGCAAACACCGTGCGGAGCAGGCTGCGGAACAGCATGCGTACGCCCTGCTGCCGTGAAGGCTGTCCCTGCGTGCGGTTCGTCGTCCACTGGTAGGTATATGATTCGGTATCCTGCTGGCGCTTGTCCGTGTTGTAGGCATTGTTGAAGAATTCCCAGAAGGGGTCTGCGGAGCCGTATGTACCGGTATCGTAAGTGCCGTTGCGCCGGTATGTGCCGTAGGCGTTTTCCTGACGTGCACTTTCTTCCCGTGCCTGGCGGAATGGATCTGATGCGCCGTACATATCGTACTGGCGGCGCTTTGTTTCGTCACCGAGCACATCGTAGGCTGCATTTATCTGCTTGAATTTTTCTTCCGCAGCGGCATCCCCCTGATTTCTGTCAGGGTGGTATTTGAGCGCAAGGTTCCTGTACGCTTTCTTTATTTCTTCTGCCGAGGCAGTCCTGCTGACGCCCAGAACCGTGTACAAATCTTCCATGTGCATAATCCTTATCGGGCTGCCTGCCGGGTTCTGTGTACCTGATGCACGATATGCTCAGGCCGTCCCCTGCGCTCTGGCAGCTGCAAAATCCCACGCCGCTTTTTCGGATGCGGAATGACCGGAAATGTCACCGGGACACTCCCTTATATACAAAATAATCCAAATCCCCGCTAATTACAAGATAATTCGCAGGAGGAAGGCAAAATAACAGAAATTTCTTTTGGAGCACCCCGGATTGCCGTGAAAATTGCTTTTTGCAGGTTCCCGCGCCCCGTGAAGTTAGGCGTGGGGAAACTGTCTTGGTCCGGGGCGCAGCCCCTTGACCCTTTTATCGTAAGATGACCCAGGTTGCGCCGTTGCCGCCGTGGTTGCGGTCCGGGTGCCCGGAGGCGCCCAGCCGTGAATCTTGGGCAATGAACAGCTTGACCATGGGCCCGAGCACAGGGTCGGAACCGACGGAATGGCTTCCCTTGCCGTGGATGATGAGGATTTTTTTGAATCCCCGGCGGGCGGCATCGTCCACAACGGCTTCCAGCTTTGCCCACGCTTCATCGCGGGTAAGCCCATGGAGGTCAACAAATGCCTGCGGCCGTATGGTTTTCAGGTATTCCAGGCTTGAATATTTCTGCTCTTCCGCTGCGGCGTCGGCAATTTTGTCCTTGTCGACCGTGCCGTAGCGGTTCAGCCAGACTTCCATGGGATTTGCGCGCCGGGCATTGTCCCTGCGCATCTGCTGCTCGTAGGAATAGCCCTGGCGGGCAGCTTCCTTTTCTTCTTTTGTGGGAGCATTTGCCTTTTTGTGGGACTTCTGGACGCCCTTTGGGTGCACATTTGCTTTTTTCTGCGCGGCGTCCCAGTCATTCAAAATATCTCCAAAATCCATATTTCAGCCTCTTTTATGAAAGATTCAAGGTTACCTTGAAAATATATCTGTGCGGGATTCAAAACGTTCTGCTTTTGAGTCCCGCACGCCTGTTCTGCCAGCTTATGCGTACTGGCAGGAATAAACCTGTTCGGAAACTTCAGTTTCAGAACAGGTTACACTAGAATGCGATGTTTAAAATCGCGCTATTTGAGCGATTTTAAACTCGACGACCTGAGCGGAAACGTAGTTTCCGAATAGGTCTAATATCTTACTGTATCGGCAGGATGTCTGCAGCGGAAAGCCATCCGGAGGCATCCTGCTGGCTGACGTACACCCAGCCGCCGACATTATCCTGCACCCTGACAACGCTGCCGCGCTGAATGGCAACAAGCCCCGAAGCATTTTTTTCGGGGATGGGGAGGAGCATGCCGCCCCTGCACACGGCGTACTGCCGGGAAAGCCGCAGTCCGCAGGGCACGGCGCATACGGCCGAAGCAGCAAACAGGGCAACGCAGACCATGGCCGCCGGGATTTTTTTTGCCGCAAAGAGAAGGCCTGCAAGCACGGCGCACAGCACCGCAGTGCCAAGGAACACAAAGAAGAGCGGAAGGTTTGCGCCAATGCTGCTCTGCGGGATGCCGAATGATTCCTCTGCGGCCCGGCGTTCCCTGGCGGCGCCCCTGCCCAGCAGGAAAGAGGCTGGCGGCTGGCGGCGTTCGGCGGAATGCAGGTGCAGCAGTGTGTCCAGGTCTGCGTCGGAGAGCGGTATGGCGGGGGCAGTCCCGGCGGCTGCGGGGGGCGGGGCAGCCTGTACGGTGCTGGCAGCCGCCGGTGCTTTTGCAGCAGCACGGGGAGCGGCGTTTACGTGCACCGTATACTGCGGGCAGGTAAGTTCCATGCGGGCGCCGTTGTAGGCGGCTGCGGTAAGCATAATGTCCGGCAGTGAGCAGGTTCCGGCGGCAAGCGGCTGCCAGTCAAACTGTATAACCGGGCGCTGTTCCGGGCTGAATTCGGGGAACTGTGCATCGCCGGCAATCTCATAGCGCCGGACTTCTGTAAACAGGGAATTTTCCGGGATGGTCCAGCTTAGGCCGGGCACCTGTACGGCATATTGCACGTACAGGGTAAACATGATGTGGCCGCCGGCTTCCACATCGATCACCTGCTGGCCGGAAGAAAGGGCAGGAGCCTGAATCTCGACGGAAAGCCTGGGGGTAAGGTTCTGTATATTTTCGTAGACGTGCACTTTTTCAAACTGAATGGTGCGGAAGTTCCCGCCAATCTGCACATCCAGCGGAAACAGCTTGTAGTCGCCGCTGCGGGAAAAGCGGACGGTTACCGAGATGTGCGTTCCGGTTCCCCCGGAGGCTGCAACAAAGGCTTCCTTCTTTATGGAAAGCAGCTCCACGTGTTCCGGTATCTTGTTCATGTACACGGTTACGGACGAAGGTGCTGCAGTCTCTATGTCTACGCTGTACATGCAGCTGGCGGACGTAAAGAAATACCCGTCTTCTTTCCTGAGCACCGGGGGCTGCGTGTTTGCCGTTGCAGTTTCGGCAGGGGCAGGCTGCAGCGCGCACAGTCCCAGCATCATGCAGAGAAAAAGCCGTGAGCTGCTTTTCAGTAATCTGTTGCGCCGCTTTCCGGCATTTCCTGTTCCTGGTTCTTCCATTGTTCCTGCTCTTTTTCCCTCATGATAGAATACATGGCATTTTCAAGCATCTGCTCTTCGGCACTTATAGTGACCGGTGCCAGTGCGCTTTCCCGCGCTTTCTCCCTGGCATCGTGGCCAAGGATGGAAAGCTCCAGGTTTATTTTTGCATCGATATCGGAATTGTCTATGGTCAGGGCGTCCCTAAAACATTGTGCGGCCGTTTCGTAGTCGCCGCGGCGGTGTGCCAGTATGCCGGTGTTGTACAGCACTGCAAAGCGTACGTCGTCCGGGGCATCAGGGGCAATCTGGGCAAAGCGTTCCAGCGTTGCCGCCGCTTCGTCCTGCATGAGGTAGGTGGCCGCAAGCCCGTACAAGGCGTACTGTGCGGTGCCGCTGTCCCCCGCCTGCAGGGAATTTTCATACGCGTCCAGAAAACAGGAAACTGCGCCCTGGTAATCCTTGCGGTTCCAGTCAAGACGGCCTTCCAGTATGCGTGCGCCGTTCCGGAGCTGCGGTGTACAGCCGCTGAAAAGCATTGCCAGCAGCAGTGCGGCGGCGGTATGCAGGTGACGGCGGCGGAATACATCAAGTTCCCCTGCAACAAAAGAAAGCACAAGAAACGCAAAGCCCAGCAGCATGAAGAAATTCTGGCGGCTCACCTCCTGCAGCTCATACGCAAGCGCAGTATTGTCCGCGGGGGTACCGTCTGCGGCGGGCTGCAGCCGGAAGGTGCGCAGCAGCAGTGCAGCTGAGCCCGGTTCCGCCGCTGCAACGTACTGTACCGAAGGAAGATCCTGCTGCCGGTTTTCCTGCACGTTCCGCTTCTGCACGGATGCAAGCGTCTTCTGCAGGGCAGCGGAGCGCAGCGCGGTCTTTACCTTTGTGGTGCCGTCGCCCGCAAGCACTTCACTCTCCTGCTCGGCGCCAAAACCGATGACAACGACGGGGATTCCGTAGCGGACTGCTTCGTTCAGTGCCGGGAGCAGGGTTTCGTCCGTCTCTTCGCCGTCCGTGAACAGGCAGATGCAGCCTGCCTGCGACGACTGCGCGGGGAATGAAGCGATTGCAGCGGAAATCCCTTTGCCAAGGCTTGTTCCTGCGGATGTCATCAGTGAGGGCGACAGGCAGGAAAGCAGCCCGTAGACCGTTTCGGTGTCTTCCGTCATCGGCACTGCCACCGTTCCGTCACCTTTTGCAAGCACCACGGAAACGCTTGTGCCCGCCATCTTGTCCAGCAGGGCCGCGGCATAGTCGGCTGCGGCGGCAAGGCGGCTTTTTCCGCCCCCTGCATCCTGCGCAAGCATGCTGTAGGAAATATCAAAGACAAAGGAAACTGCACGTCCGTTTTTCTGCACCGGCATAAAGCGGCTGCCCCAGGAAATTCCGGCGTAGGCAAGAATGAAGCATGCAGCGGCAAGCACCCTGAACGCAGTCCGCAGCACAAAGCGCTGCCTGCGGTGCCGGGCGGCAGTCGCAGCTTCCCCTGCGGGATTTTCCGCGCCGAATGCGGCAATGAGCCTGCGGTATTTGTATATGCTGAATGCAAGTGCCGGTACCAGCACAAGGAATGCATAGAAGGCAAAGGGGCGTTCAACGCTGAATCTCATAGAACCTCCTGCAGCAGCACCCTGCGGACAAGCCATGCAAGGGCGGCAAGGCATGCCGCCGCAAGAAGGAATGCAGCGTAATAGCTGGTGTCATAATTTTTTATGCGGTAACTCTGCACGACCGTTTCGTTCTTTGCAACGGAATCAAATGCGTGGACCAGCGCATTCAGCGTTTCTACGCTGAAGAATTTACCGTCCGCCTCCGAGGCAATGCGTGCCAGCGCCTGGCTGTCGTAGTCCGATTTCAGGTAGCCGGAATACACGTGCCCGGTTTTGGGGTCAACATATTCCAGCGGAACAGAACCGCGCGTGCCGATGCCCAGTACGTACAGCGCTATCTGCTTGTCGCGCACAAGATGTGCCGCTGTGTAGGGGCTGATGCTACCCGCGTTGTTTTCTCCGTCCGTGATGAGCACGATGCAGCGGTGCGGGGCGGCAGAGCGTTCCAGGTGGAATACCGCGCAGCCCAGCCCCGTGCCGATTGCCGTTCCGTCGCCGAGTCCGCCCACAAAAAGCTTGTCGATTTTGTCGAAGAAGACTTTCCGGTCCATCGTCGGCGGCACGGAAACTGCTGCATCCCGCGCCATTTCCACCAGCCCGAAGCAGTCGCCGCCGTCCGTATCGGCAAGGAGTCGGATTGCCTGTTTTGCCGCTTCCAGCCGCGTCATGTCGCCGATGTCGCGGGCGGCCATGGAGGGGCTGGTATCTACCACAAACATGATGTCTGCCCCGCGGGAAGCGTAGACCTTCTGCTGGTGCCGCACGACCGGGCCTGCATACGCGGTAACTGCACAGGCGTACGCGCAGGCACACAGCACGTGTGCACCGATTGAAAGGAACGTGTATGAGCCGCGCTGCCAGGTAAAGCCTGTGCCGTGCCAGTCAGAAAGCGTCAGGGGAAAGGTGATTCCGCGGAATACTTTCATAAAGCGAAAGAAATAGAGCACGGGCAGCAGCAGGAGCAGGAAGAATGCAAGGGGATTTTCGAATTCCATCATACGGGGACTCCTTCTTTGGCAGAAGATTCCAGCGCCGCAATGACCTGGCAGCTGAGCGCAATGATGGAATTCCGTTCGCCGGGAGTAAAGACTGCCTCGTGCTCCGCCGCCGGGAGCATCCGGGAATCAATGGAGCCGCCTGCAAAGCGTATGTAATCCGTGCGGATAAAAAGGGACGTCAGGGAAGAAACGGCATTTTCCTGCTCGATGTCGAGCATGTTGCCGGTAACGCGGCGGATGAGCGGTGCAATTCCCTTTGCGGTGGCAGAAGAGAAGGGTACGCCAAAGCGGTATGCAAGATAGGCCCGCATGGTTGCCTGCCATTGTTCGGCAAACTGTACGTCGGTACTTTTTTTCCTGCCGAGTGCAAAGAGTTTGCTGCGGGCAGAGCGGGCATTCCAGTAGTATCCGGCGCTTTCCCGTATTGCCGTTGCACAGCGTACGAGCGCAGAAAATTTTGCAAGCAGAATGCCGGTGGCAACAAGCAGCAGCAGGAAGACCACAATGCATATCCACAGGGCATAGCTTGTGCCGGGCAGCAGCAGGGGCGGGGCAGGGGGGCGCACCGCGCTTACGGAAAGCTTTTCGGTCAGGGAAGAAATTTCCACCGGAGAAAAGTGAATGAGGAACGGCTCTGCATGCTCAGCAGCCCCGCAGAGTGCCGGCAGGTCGCAGGCTTCGAAATGCAGCTGCCCGGTTTTCCACGGAACAAAGGTGATGATAAGCGTGCATGTTGTTCCCGCCTGCTGCAGGACGGCAAGCTCCACCGTGTAATCGCCGGCGTGGCGGGTAAACGCATCTGCATGTGTGTTCAGCTGGATGGCGCCGTCCTTTATGCGGGAAGGATCGGCCAGTGCAGCGAAATCCATCTGGCTCTGGAACGTGCAGCGGAGTTCCGCGCGGTCGCCCACAAAAACTTCGCGGGGCACAAGCACCTGCCGCACTTCGTCCTGTGCGGGGCTGTCTCCCTGTGCAGCGGCGGGCGCGGTGGCGGGCAGCACCAGCACAAGACTAAGCAGCAGCGTGTGCAGCGTGCAGCGGAGGCGTTTTTTATTCATTTCAGTGTGAAGTCCTGAATGTGCCGTTGCCATACAATTCACCGGATTTCCCTTGCTTCAAAAAAGCGTGTCAGCTCTGCGGCGGAATCCTGTTCCGTGCTGAGTTCCAGGGGGATTCCCCCGTGGCGGATGCATTCCTTCCGCCACGCTGCCGTCCGCTGGCGGTGGACATCAAGCCATGCAGTCTGGAAAGCCTTTGACGATGTGGGCAGGACGCAGCGTCCGCCGCTTTCTGCATCGGAGAACGGCACTGCACCGACCGCCGGGAGCCGCTCGTCAAAGGGCGCACTTATGCGGGCGGCAACAACGTCGTTTCCCTGGCAGAGCCTGCCGAAGGGAGCAAGCCAGTCGCCTGTCCTGAAATCAGAGAAGACCATGACCAGCGTCCGTTTGCGCAGCAGCTTTCCGGCTCCCTGCAGTGCGCTGTCCAGTGCCGTTCCGCCTTTCCGCCCTGTGCGTTTTTTTTCAAACTGAGACAGCAGGAGCAGGGCCTGTTCTTCGCCGCCCGCAGGAGGGCAGGAAAACAGCATTTCTCCGCCGAAGATGACGGCACCAACGGGGCTTGCATTCTGCAGGGACGCGAGCGTCAGCAGGGTGGCACATTCCATCGCTTTGTCCAGCCGCGACTGCCTGCCTGAGCCGCAGTCCATGGAAAGGGATGCATCGACAATGATGAAAACGTCCAGTTCCCGCTCTTCATTGAATGTCTTTACGAACGGGCGCCCCATGCGGGCTGTTACATTCCAGTCTATCGTGCGTACGTCGTCGCCGCGCAGGTACTCGCGTACGCCGCTGAATTCAATCCCCTGCCCGCGGTACAGGGAACGGAACGAACCGCTCCGCATGCCCTCGGCAAGGGAAAGCGCGCTCAGCCGCAGGAGGCAGGCTTTTTTTGCAAGCGTCGTCCTTGTGTCCATACGAATGCCGCGCCTCCTGCTCAGGGAACCGGCATGAGTTCAATTATTTTTGTTATCAGGTCGTCGGCAACGACCGCGTCCGCAGAGGCCTCGTAGTTCAGTACGATGCGGTGCCGCAGCACAGGGCGGGCAACAGCCTGCACGTCTTCCGGCAGCACAAAGCTCCGTCCGGCAAAGAGCGCGGCAACTTTTGCGCAGCGCAGCAGGGCAATTCCCGCGCGGGGAGAGGCACCAAAGGAAATGTAGCGCGTTATGTCATCCCTGCCCTTTGCAAGGGAATCGCGGCGGCCCTCAGCGGCAGCAGCGCCGGGGCGGGTTACATTTACCAGCGAAACAATGTAGCTTATGATTTTTTCGTCTGCGGCAATGACTTCCACCGCCTCGCGGCACTTCTGGAGCACCGCGGGCGAAAAGACCTGCCGCACCGGCACATTGAGCGCCCGTCCGTTGGAGCGGACAATTGCAATTTCTTCTTCCGGCTTGGGGTAGGGAACGACAAGCTTCATCAGGAAGCGGTCAAGTTCGGCTTCCGGCAGCTTGTAGGTGCCTTCCTGTTCGATGGGGTTCTGCGTGGCAAGCACAAAAAACGGTTCCGGCAGGCGGAACGTTCCTTCGCCGATTGTTACCTGATGTTCCGCCATGGCCTCAAGCAGGGCTGACTGCACTTTTGCCGGAGCGCGGTTTATTTCGTCCGCGAGCACAACGTTGGAAAACACCGGCCCTTTGTGCACAAGGAATTTCCCCGAAGACTGCTCGTAGACCAGCGTGCCCGTTACATCGGCAGGCAGCAGGTCGGGCGTGAACTGGACGCGCTTAAATGCAAGGCCCGAAATTTCGGCGAAGGTGCGCACGGCAAGCGTTTTTGCAAGACCGGGAACACCTTCCAGCAGAATGTGCCCCCCGGCAATCAGCGCCGTCAGGATGCCGTCAACGACTTCCTTCTGCCCCACCAGGCGCTTTGCGGCTTCTTCCCGGCACGCATTGATATAGTGCGTGCATTCATCCAGCTCATTTTTTGAAACAGCAGTTTCCATTAGTGTTCCCCGCTCCTGTACTTTTTTCAGAACCTTTCCTATTATATTGATAAATTCATTCGATTTCTAGTGGGGCAGGAAAATCTTACAGAAAAGACATGAACCGGTTTCAAAAAACTGTCAATCCGAACTTGTTATGAGTATGTTCTGAACTCTGGGGCTGCTATAGATTCTGCAGAAGAGGATATGAAAAAAGCTGCTGTTCAAAATGATGCCCAGTACCTTAATTAGTTTCAATACGAATCTTCTTGCGTTTTTATAAACTTTAGATTATTATACTTAGGAGTATACTAATCTAAAATCACTTTGCAGGAGATTTCTATGTTTTGGGGGCGAAAAAAAGAGCTTTCAATAATGGAAGACGCTTATAATTCAAAAAACTTTGAATTCCTTGTTCTGTACGGACGCAGGCGGATTGGAAAAACATCGCTCTTAAAAGAATTTGCAAAAACTCACAAGACTCTTTTGTTTTCGGCACAGGAAAAAAACGACGCATTGAATCTTTCTGATTTTTCAAAGACCGTGCAGCAATTTTTTGAAGGGCGTTTTTTTGGTGATTTTTCTGATTGGGAAACGGCATTTTCTTACATAACGGGGAAATCTTCCGAAAATGAGCGGATTGTGCTTGTTATCGATGAATTTCCGTTCATTGCCTCGGAAAATCCGTCAATAAAAAGCATGCTGCAGCACACGATTGACCACGAATGGAAGGACAGAAATATTTTTCTGATTCTTTGCGGTTCAAGCGTAAGCTTTATGGAAGACGAGGTGCTTGCACACAAAAGTCCGTTGTACGGGCGTTCTACATTGCATATCGAGCTGAAAAGCTTTGACTATTTTGAAACTGCGGCGTTTTTTTCGCACTATTCCGATGAAGAAAAACTCATTGCCTATGGAATTCTTGGCGGAGTTCCCTGTTATTTGGACGCTTTTGACAGCACGAAACCGCTCAAGCAGAATGTTGCGTCAAAAATCCTTCGCGAAGGTTCATTCCTGAAAGATGAGCCGCTTTTTCTCTTGCGGCAGGAACTTCGTGAGCCGGCCGTGTATAACAGCATTTTTGAGGCGATTGCGAACGGTGCTTCAAGGCTGAATGACATCGCCCTGAAAATCCATGAGGATACTCAGAAGTGCTCTAAGTATCTTTCTACTTTGCAGGCAATCAGGCTCGTGAAAAAATGCGTTCCCTGTACGGAATCCGAAACTTCAAGGCGGACGGTTTACGAGATTTCGGATAATTATTTTTCATTCTGGTACGATTTTTTGTTCGAGCACAAGAGTTATTACGAGCTTTTGGGTGAGGAAAAATCAGCGGAAGAAATATTCAGGCCTGAAAATATAAATCGATATATGGGGCATATTTTTGAAAAAATTTGTCTTGAATATATGATTCGGCTTGCCCGCGGCGGAAAACTGCCGTTTGTGCCTGAAAAATACGGGCGCTGGTGGAGCAATAATCCTGCCCGGAAAATGCAGGACGACATTGATGTGCTGCTTTCAGATAAAAACGGCTCGAAGCTTATCATCTGCGAATGTAAGTTCCGTAATGATCAGTTTGGCAGCGAGGAATTTGATGTAATGCTTTCCCGCCGTGCTATTTTCCCGTCAGCAAGTGAAGTGTATTTCTTTGCTTTCAGCAAGGGTGGCTTCGCTGATTCCGTACATGAAAAGGCTCGTTCACATGCCGTAATGCTTGTTGAACCCGCTGATATGTTTTCTCCGGAATTGTAACAAACGCCGGGGGCCATTGCTATTTTTATGTAACGGCTGCCATAAAAAATGCATAAATATGCATAAAATGCGGCAAAAACCTTGACATTCGGGAAATTTTGCAAGATACTGTAGGCATTATGATTACGGCTCTTGCACAGGAATTGAACGAAACTCTTTCAGGCACCACACCCGGCGACCTGCTTTCGGATTTGGGACAGCGGCTTTACTTCCCAAAAGGAATCATCGCTCAGAGCGGGGAAGCCAAGAAGCTTGGAAAGACCGCGAACGGCACCATCGGCATGACCGTCATTGACGGCACTCCCGCAGTGCTGCCTTCCATCCAGAAGGTTGTGCCCGGCATGAGCCCGCGCGAGCTGGTTGCCTATGCGCCCACGGCGGGCAATCCCGACCTGCGTGCATTCTGGAAAGAGAATATCTTGAAGAAGAACCCGTCGCTCAAGGGAAAAAGTTTTTCCCTGCCGGTCGTTGTGCCGGGGCTGACTGCGGGCATCTCCTACCTTGCAGACCTTTTCCTGGACGAGACAAAGCCGCTCGTTGCAGCAGACCCTTCCTGGGACAATTACGTGCTTATTGCACAGGCGCGGCGCAATGCGCAGTTTGTGCAGTTCCCCATGTTCAAGGACGGTAAGTTCAATATTGAAGGGCTGCGCCAGACGCTTACCGAGCAGGCAAAATCCGGCTCCGTGCGTGTTCTTCTGAATTTCCCGCAGAATCCGTCCGGCTACAGCCTTACGGCGGCGGAAGCCCGGCAGGTCGTTGCGCTTGTGAAGCAGCTTGCAGACAGCGGCACCAAGGTCATGGTCTGGAGCGACGACGCATACTTTGGGCTTGATTACGAGGACGACATTGAAAAGCAGTCGCTTTTCGCCTATCTTGCAGACCTGAGCCCCAACGTGCTTGCGGCAAAGATTGACGGTCCCACCAAGGAAGACTTTGTGTGGGGCTTCCGCTGCGGCTTTATCACTTTTGGCTGCAAAGGGCTGACGGAAGAGCAGTACGACGCGCTCGTCAAGAAACTGATGGGTGCAATCCGCTCCTCTGTGTCCTGCTCATCTACGCCGCCGCAGTCCCTGCTGCTCCGCGCCTACAACGACCCGGAAACCGAAAAGCAGAAGGCGGAATTCCGCACGGTGCTCGAACGGCGCTACAAGCTGGTAAAGCAGTTTGTTTCTTCGCACACAAGCAGCGAAATTGCGCCCCTGCCGTTCAATTCCGGCTACTTTATGGCGTTCCACCTGCAGAGCGTGGACGCGGAGCTTTTGCGGCAGACGTTGCTAAAAGAGCGGGGAATTGGTACAATAGCAATCGATGCGCACACGCTGCGCGTTGCATTCAGCAGCCTTGAAGAGGATAAGATTGATATTGTATACAAAGCCATCTACGATACAGCGGACGCGCTCGCATCTCACTGAAAAAAAACATTCCGGCGCGGCAAGGGTTTTTCTTGCCGCGCTGCTTGCCTTCCAGGCGCTCATCACTTTTTCCTGCGCAAAGCAGCAGAGTCCGGTTATCATCTGGACTGACCAGGAAGAATTTGCTTCCTACACGGAGCTTTTCAATGCAAGCCACTCGGTAAAGGCGGTCGTCGTTTACAAGAAAGAGGCCTTCCGCTCGCTGCCGCCCGCACGGGATGAGCAGCCGCCGGATATCGTTATTGCCTCCTGGCTCAAAAATTCATCCACACGCAAATATTTTTCCTCACTCGACTATATGTTCGGGGAGCAGAAAATCCGGAAGGAGGCCTTCTACGATGAACTGCTCAAGTACGGGGAAATCAACGGCGGCCAGTATCTGCTGCCGGTCAACTTTAACCTGCCGGCGATGGTGCTCAGCAAGGGAAACGACTCCGTGCTGGATGACGACCACATCATTTCCATCGGCGTGCTCAAGACAAAATCTGCGGAATTCAACAGGCAGACGAAGAACGGCGCCTTTACCGCCATGGGCTATGCGCCTTCGTGGGACGCGGACTTTGCCTACCAGCTGTCAAAGCTGCAGGGGACAGACTACCGCGAGCAGGACAGCACCTTCTCCTGGAATGAAGATTCGCTCAAGCTGACGGTGAACTACCTGCGGGACTGGACGACAAGCTGCAACACAGACACCGAAACCGAGCAGAACTTCCAGTTTAAGTATCTGTTTATACCCAAGTACCAGCAGGTTTCCAGCGGGCACTGCCTCTTTGCATACATGTCGAGCAAGGAATTCTTTTCGCTCGGCGAAGAAGTTTCTGCAAACCTTTCGTTCCGCTGGCTTTCGGACGGAAGAAAAATCATGGTTGATGACGACATTGTGATGCTGGGCCTGTACCGCCGCACAAAGGAGTCGCAGAAAGCGGAGCAGTTCATCGAGTGGCTTTTCCGGGAAGAGTCGCAGCGGCAGATGCTGGAGCGGGCACGGGACATGAAGCTTGATACCGTACAGTTCGGGATTGCCGGCGGCTTTTCATCAGTGAAGAACGTGAACAATACCATATTCCCTTCATTCTACCGGACGCTGCTCGGCAACCTGCCCGCGGATGAATTTCTGTGCATGGAGGGCATGCTTCCGGCGCGCTGGCTTACGTACAAGGAACGCATTGTGCTGCCCTACCTGGAAGAAAGCCTGAATACCAGCGAAAAGGTGCATCCGCAGTCCCTGCAGGAACGGCTTGATGCCTGGAGCCGCCAGGTATTCTGAGCCGCTTGCAAAGCTTGCATTTGGAGCCAGGCATCTCGAAAAACTAAAGTTTTTCGAGGTTCCCGCTAAATAAATTTTCCTGCCCTCCGATAATGAATTTGGGGGTAGGAAAATGTATTCAAATGGGATATCACTTAACGCAGCATCATACAGGACGCTTTTTGCGAGCGCATCCGGCAGGCTTTATGTGCCGGTAAAACCGAATGCGGTTGTCTATTCACAGCTCAGCCACGTGCACGGTACTGCAGCACGGGCCGGCCAGAGCACTGTTTCCATCGATAAAGTTCACCTGCTGAACACGCTGATTGACCAGCTTGTCAGCATGAAGAAAAACCCCATTGCAAAGGCGGACGTTTTTGCGCTTACCGATAAGCAGCAGGACGCGCTTATCCAGAAATACCAGGAGCAGATTCACACTGCCATCGTGCTTGCTTCCCAGCCGCAGACCTATGGCCTTGCAGGACTTATCCCGGAAGAAGGCATCGTGCTCAACGTGGCGGCATAGTAGTCTGGCTGCGGCAAACTGGCCGCCGCTCTGCTACAGTCGCATTCCGAACAGCATAATAAAAATCCCCCGGCATGTACCGGGGGATTCTTTTTTAGATGCCCGTTAGCTGCGCTTTTCGAAGGGGCCCGGCACCGGGGTTGCGGAGCGTTTGTTGCCCTCAAAGTCGGTGTCGAAGACTATCGGCGAACCGTCCGGGTTTTCAAAGCACTGCTCCGGCTCAAAAGCCTTGCCCAGCGTTTCGGTGCAGATGAGCTTCGTTGCGGCGGCGGGCAGGAAGTCGTAGAGGTTGGTTACCAGTTCCGGCATCTTTCCGCCTTCCTTCACTTCCAGCGTTACGGTATGCGTACTGTCTTCTGTAAAGTTCTGCTCCTTGTCGCAGTGTTTTGCTCCGTTAAAGTACACATTGCCGCCTGTCCAGACCGGCAGGCTTTCGTAGTAGCGGTCGCTTGCGGGGGAACCCATGCCGCAGTAGCCGGTAAACAGCGCCTTCCATTCTTCTTCTGAAAGATAGCCGTCGTATGGCTGCGTTCCGACGGTGACGTTCAGATCTGACCACGGATTGGTCTCCATCTCCTTGGAGAATTCCGCCAGCCCCGGGCGCATCGGCTTCTGCACAAATATGTTGTTGTAGAAGCGCGCGTCGCCGTGCAGGATAGTCATGAAGCCGGCGACCTCCGTGCGGTGCTGCACGTGATACGGCGTATAGCGCGGGGAGGCCTTTGTCTTTGCGCCGTTGTTGACGCCCTGACCGACTCCCACCAGAGAACCTGCGATAAGGTTGTGCACCAGCGCAAAGCCCTGCGTGCAGAGGCGGACGGCGCAGTCGGAAAGCAGCACGTTGTTGTCGATGAGCGTCGGGCCGTGGGAAACCTCGATAAAGATGTCCTCGCCAAGCCCCATGCGTCCCGCGCCTTGCAGCAGGTAGTCGTGGGGAAGCATATTATTATAGAAGAAATTCTGCGTAACGCGCGTGCCCTGCGCCTGCCAGTCCAGCCACAGACCGCGCGTGCAGTCATGGATGTTGTTCCGGCGGATGATGACGTCAATGGCGGCATGCATTTTGATTCCGCCGATTTCCGCGCCCGCAAGGTTCTGCTTGTTGTTGATGTGGTGAATGTGATTGTCTTCTATTAATGAGAAGACGCCGCCAAGGTGCCCCACGATGCCCGTCTGGCCGCAGTCATGGATGTTGCAGCGGCGGATGATGTGGGAACCGATGCGCTCCTTGCTCCAGCCTTCAATCTGCGCAAGGCAGATGCATTCGCGTTCAGTCTGCGTACCGTCTTTGTATTTCCATTCCAGCCACTTGTTGTCATTGGATTTCTGCAGGTACTTGCCGAGCGAAATACCGGAGCATTTTGAATCGCTGATTTCGCAGTCTTCGATGATCCAGCCCTTTGACCAGTGGGGGCCGATCATGCCTTCCTGGTATGCCGTGGGAGGTGCCCACTGCGTTGCCGCCTGCCGCACGGTAAATCCGGACAGCGTTATGTAGCCCACGCCTTCCTTTGACGGATAGAAGCAGTTTTCGCGGACATTGATTTCCACCAGTTCCTTGCAGGGATCTGCCCCGTGGAAATTGGCGTAAATCACGGTCTGGTTGGCGGCGCTGTCCTGCTCCGTGTACCAGGTGTAGATAGAAAATTCCTTGTCCCAGGAAGCTTCATTTATTTCCGGGGAAAGCACTTTTCCCAGTGAAGTTACTTCGTACAGGGACTTGCCGTTCAGGTAGACTTCTCCCGTGTGTGCGGTAAAGGTCGCAATGAACCAGTCGCCCCGCACCAGCGTGGTGTACGGGTTGTACGAGCCGAAGCGCTGGTTGTCAATCCGAGCAACGAAGACGTCGCCCTTGTACGGTTTCCATTCCGTGATGCGCTCCGAGCCGGAAATGACGGCGCCCAGCGGCACCTGTGACTGGTAGGTGATGCGGGCACTTTCTGTGCCGCCGTTTGCGGGATTAACGTATTCGCGGTACACGCCGGGTGCAACGATAACGCTGTCACCGGCAACAGCTTTTTGTGCTGCCTCTGAAATTGTCCTGAACGGATTTTTCTGGGTGCCGTCGCCGGAAACGGCGGTCGTAATGTCTACATAATAGGTCATGTGTTTTCCTCCAATACCACGGTGTCCTGCGTGCTGCCGTCTGCCAGCACAAACTGAGCGGAAGCAGTACCGGCCTGCAGGCGGTATGTTCCCTTAAAGCCGTGCACTTCTGCATAGCCCTGCTCGTCGGTGGTGACGGTGCAGTCAGTCCACCATTCTTTTCTGATAAGGTTCTTGAGCATAGTGTAGGCGGGCTTTTCGCTGTTGTCTTTTCTGAGCAGCCCGCTGGGTGCATTGAGCCATGCGCCGTCTGCAAAATCCCAGCCGGTTATCGCCTGTACCTGCGGGTGTGCAAAGAGCGTGCGGTACATTTCTTCCAGCTGCTCAGCCTGCCGTGCCTCGTATTCCGGGGTGGACGGCCAGTCCTTTACCTGCCAGTCATTCAAATCCTCGATCTCCGGGGGAATGGGCGAACCGGAGATGATGGTGTTCTCCGTAAAATGAAGGGGCAGCCCAAAGCGCGAAAAGCGCTCAAGGACGTCTTCGATTTTTTCCTTGCCCCAGTAGCCCTGATGCTGGTGCGACTGGATACCGATTGCATCGATGGGTACGCCCGCATCCAGCAGGCAGTCAATCAGCACCTCGTAGGCAACCGTCGTGTTAAAGTCGTTGATGAGGAAGATGCCGCCTGGATTTGCCTCGCGCGCGGCGTTGAACACATCCTTAACCAGTCCGCTGCGGCCGAATTTGCGGCAGAGGCGGGTGACGGCGTTGTCGTACTTGTCAAAATTGGGCATGATGACCACTTCATTGATGGCGTCCCAGATGTCGATGGTGCCTTTAAAATCCGTAACGTCGCGCGTGATGCGGGCAAGCTGCTTTTTCAGGATGGTGTCGGTATCATACTTAAGCAGCCAGTCGGCGCAGACGGTATGCCAGCACAGCGGGTGCCCTTTTGCCGTAACTCCGTGGTCTTTCATCATCCGTGCGGCGGCAAGCAGCATTTCCGTCCGGGGCTTTCCCTCTTCCGGCTCGAAATTTCCCCAGTAGAACGGCAGCGTCCCGAAATTGAACAGCGCAAACCATTTTTCTGCCCGCTCGTCAAGGAAGGCACGGTCTGCACCGGGGAACGGGCTTGCCGCTGCAAGCACATCAAATGCCCCGCAGCCAAAAAGAAATTCATGCTTGAGCTGCTGCACTTTGACAGCAGTGCCGGCAAGTGCATTCCTGCGTGCATCCAGTATTCTGACCTTACAGGTTGATTTCCGGTGTTCGTACCGGGAAGCTGTGTCTGTCATATCACTCCTTGCGTGCAGCCTGGCCAAACCCCGCTGCGGACGCCAGTTTCAATGATACGGCGGCTTCTTTGCGGGCGCTACGCATAAGTTGCTCTGTTTTTTATATTTATTGCTTTCTGCGTCTGCCGTGAACGTTGAGCGCCGCAAGTTTTGCAAGGCAAAGAGCAAGGATTTTGTGGCGGGCCGGAAAATCTGTGCTATACTGAGTGAATAGACCTGTTCGGAAACTACGTTTCTGCTCAGGTCGGCGAGTTTAAAATCGCTCAAATAGCGCGATTTTAAACATCGCATTCTAGTGTAACCTGTTCTGAAACTGAAGTTTCCGAACAGGTTTAATGCCCGGTGATAAAGTGCCGCGGCAGACGGGGCAGCAGTCCCGGATTTCAGATTCAAAAAATGCGGTGCCGGGACGATTCCGGCATGCGCCCGGAGGCTCCCATGAAAACAGCAGGACAGTGGCTCTGTGCCCTTCTTACAGCCGGCTCTTTCCTTGCATCCTGCTCAAAAATTTCCCCTGCCGCACAAAAGGCTGCGGGCTCACAGGCAGACGGCACGCCCGGCATCGAAATGAATATTCCTGTCCTCAAGGACGCGGTTAGCGGCAAGCGGGGCTTCAAGCGGCCCGTCATTGTTGGGGCTGCAGTGAGCAGCGGCGAATACCGCGACGAGCAGTACATGGAGCTTGTCTTCCGCCACTTTAATGCCGTCACCCTGGGGAACGAGCTGAAACTTGACTGCATGAACGGATACTACAACGGTAACCGCCGCCCGCGCGCAGTTGAAAGCGCCGAACTGAACGGCAGCACGCTGCAGGTGCCGTCGCTCGACCACAGCCGTGCAGATGCAATTCTGGACAAAATCGCTGCATGGAACGACGCACATCCAAAGTCCCCGGTCAAAGTCCGCGGGCATGTGCTTGTCTGGCACTCGCAGGCGCCGGAATGGTTCTTCCATGAGAACTACGATGCTTCGGAGCCGTACGTCAGCAAGGACCTTATGAATGCCCGCCTTGAATGGTACATCAAGACCATGCTGGAATACTACACCAGCCCTTCGACTCCCACCGGTGCGCGCTACGGCAAGCTGTTCTACGGCTGGGATGTCGTAAACGAAGCCGTCAGCGATGCAACCGGCACCTACCGCAGCGACCTTGAAGGCGGGCACGACAAGCTTTCCGACGCCACCCACGGCAACAAGTCAAGCTGGTGGAAGGTCTACCAGAGCAACGAGTTCATCATCAATGCATTCCGCTACGCAAACAAATATGCTCCGCCGGAACTGGAACTTTACTATAATGATTACAACGAATGGCTTCCGCGCAAGGTGAACGGCATTGTTGCGCTGCTGAAGGCGGTAAAGGAAGCCCCCGGTACCAGAATCAGCGCGATGGGAATGCAGGGGCACTGTTCCGCGGACAGCCCGTCTGCTGCCGATCTGGAAGCTGCCGTCCGCGCATATGCAGCAGTCGTCGGCACGGTCATGATAACCGAGATGGACATGAAGGCAAGCGCATCTTTTGACGGTACGAATCTGGAGGAAGAATACCAGCGGCAGGCCCTGCACTACAAGCAGCTGTACGACACGCTGCTTGCGCTGGACAAGGAGCCGGGCATAACGGTCAGCGGCATTACGTTCTGGGGCGTTACCGATCCCTATTCCTGGCTGCAGGGCTTTTCCGGTGTCGGCGGCGGGGCGGACGGCAGGCAGAAGCAGTGCCCGCTGCTCTTCGACGGAGCCTACAAGGCAAAGCCCGCCTTCTATGCCTTTGCGGACAGCCGCAGGCTCAAGAACACTCAGACAAAATGAATCCGCATCTGCCGGTATTCAGAAGGTGTGCAGCGGTTAAAAATCTTGAACATCCTGATGAATGCCGACAGGCTGGTAAAGCCGGACTGAAACGTTATCTCGGTGATTGACATGTCGGGGTTCAGCAGCAGTTTCTGGGCGCAGGCAATGCGCTTCTGGTTCAGGTACTTGTAGAATGAAACGCCCGTGAACTGCTTAAAGAGCCGGGAAAAATGATATTTGCTGAATCCCGCGATCGACGCAATTTTGTCAAGCGTCAGGTCTTCCGTGCAGTGTTCGTTTATATAATTGCAGACAGTGACGAATTTCATGCCGTATTTTTTCCGCCCGCCGCTGCTTTCCCCCGCTGCATGTTCTGCAGAAGCCCCGGACGCAGCTGCGGCAAGGTCTGCCGGTTCCTTCCCGGCGTAGTTGCTGCCGATAAGGATAAACAGGTTCAGCAGCAGCGAATACACGGAAAGCTCTGCGGCAATGGAATTATTTTTGTACTCGCGGTCTATCTGCTCAAGAATGTCCCGCGCCTGCTGGTAGAAACCGGGCGTTCCCTGGGGAGTAATCAGAATGGCGGGAAAGATAAGGTTCAGGAGCGAGCGGAATGACTTCATCTCCTGCAGCGGTGCCACTTCCGCCTGGAATATAAAGCGGCTGCCGTATTCCCTGCAGTGCAGCGAGTGCAGCACGCCGGGGCAGATGACCGCAATGTCGCCGGGTGCCAGCAGGTTCTGCTCGGTTCCCACCGTAACCTGATATTCCCTGTCGTAGGGCATGATGATTTCCAGCGGTGTGTGCCAGTGGCTCGGATAGTCCTCGGTGTCATGATTGTGATAGACTTTGACGGTTGTGTTTTTTCTAAAGTTCACCGTCTCATAAATTCCGTTCAGATTCTCAATCATGCCTTTGTATCCCGTTGCCCCGCAGTTCCTGTTATCCCTAAAAATTCTACATTATAGGCAGAAAAAGTCAAGAAAAAAAAGCAAGTATTGGATGGAGAAAAGCAATTTTTTAAAGGAACAGCAGCGTGCTCGGTGATAGCATACAGGTGGCAGAAAGGAGGCCAATCCATGCTTAAAGTTCTTCTTGTTGACGACGATCCTTTGATTCAGAAGGAGCTTTCCTTGCTGGTTAATTGGAAGCAGGAAGGGTTCGAGATTGTCAGGACACTTTCCGGCAGCAGGGAAACCTGCACGTTCCTGAAGTCGCATCAGGTTGACCTGCTGATTGCGGGCAGCAGCAAGCCCCGCACAAGCGGACTTGCATTGTTGCAGCAGATTTCTGCGGAAACGGCCTGTCCTCCCCAGACCATCATTCTGAGTGAACACGAAGATTTCCAGGCGGCACGGCAGGCATTCCGCCTTAACTGCATTGATTTTCTGACAAAGCCCCTGCAGCAGCAGGATCTGCTGGATGCCCTGCACAAGGTGCGGAGCCTGTACAGCGGCAGGCCGGATGCGGCACCGCTTTCGGATGTTTTTGTTCCTGTCCTGCACGGCAAGGCCGATGCTGCGGAACTTGCCTGCGCAGCGAAACTAGTGCCTGAATCTTCTTCCCTGCGCTTTGTGGAACTGGTACTTGCCGACCCGCAGCTTGGCAGCCTGCCTGCCGGAGAAAAGCGTGCGGTGCAGAAAAAAGTTTATGCGCGCTGCCGCGAATTCCTTGGGGATGCCGGTGCGCTTGCCATTCTTGATGCTTCCACGCGGAACCATGTCTATGACGTGGGCATTATCTATTGCAGCGGGCTTGCCCGCACCTGTTCCGAAAACGCGTACCTGCAGCAGCTGTTCGAGTATGCCGGCGAAGGCCTTCCGCTTCGCCTGAAGATGCTTGTGGGCAGGGAATGCAGCAGCCTTGCTTCTCTCTCTGAATCTTATGCCTCAATCGAAGAACTGTACGGCCGCCAGGCACTTTACTTTGGCAAGGACATCTTCTTCTATGAGGAAGAAATGCGCTCGGACGGCGACCATACCGTCCTCTGCAAGGAACAGCTGGATGAGCTTATCTACGCAATCAACATCGACAACCATTCCCGCATCCACAAGAGCGTGGACGCGCTGTTTGCAAAATTCCGCAGGATGAGCATCAGCGGAACCCTGCTCCGGCTGAACATCCACTATCTTATGTTCAACCTTATCCATCTTGCTTCCGAGCAGAACAGCGAACTGACGCAGGAGGAAATCCTGCAGCTGGTGGACGAGAACACTTTTGACACCAGTACCGGAAGCGGCGATCAGGCGCACATTGCCCGCTTTGCCTGTGATTACGCGGACTATCTGATGCAGCTTCACCGGCAGGTGCCCAGCAGCACGCTCCACAAGATTGCGCAGGAAATAAAAACAAATTACAGCCAGAACCTTACGCTGAAAAACCTGGGCAAGAAGTACCACATAAACAGCGCGTACCTTGGCCAGCTGTACCGCAAGCAGTACGGCTGTTCCTTCAAAGACAGTCTGTGCCGCTTCCGCATCGCAAAGTCAGAGGAATTCCTGCTGAAGACCGACAAGTGCATTTACGAAATTGCAAGCCTTGTGGGCTACCGCGATCCAGATTATTTTGTAAGCCTGTTTATTTCGGCAAAGGGCTGTACGCCGGCCCGCTTCCGCAAGCAGCAGTTGCGGGCGCGCTGATTCAGCAGGATGCCTGGTGAATCGATTCAGCGGGCTGCCTGGTGGTGCTGCTTTTTCTCCTCGTAGAGTGCAGCATCTGCCTTCATGATGAGTGCGCGCATGTCCTGCATGCCGGGTTCGGTTTTTGCAAGCCCGATGCTGAGCTGCAGCTTGTAGGGTTTTTCCTTGCTGTCATTGTATGCGCGGAATGCCGCTTCAAGGTTCTGCTTCAGCTGCAGCATGGATTCATCTGTTTCCAGGCTGCAGACGATTGCAAATTCGTCGCCGCCGTAGCGTGAAAGATACACGCCGCGCCCGCCGTGGTGGTGGCACTGCTCCTTCAGGATTCTGGCGGTGGTGCACAATGCTTCGTCGCCTTCGATGTGCCCGTAGCGGTCATTTATCGTCTTGAACAGGTCAACGTCACACATCATCAGAAACAGCCCGTCCTTCCTGTCTTCCCGGAACAGCATCGAAAGGTAATTGTCAAACGAGCGCCTGTTGTTTATGCCCGTCAGTCCGTCCTGCGAAATCTGTTTTGTCTGCATTTCGATGTACAGCAGGATAAGCGAGATGGACAGCGCCAGCCAGACGGTAGAGGTTGAAGGCACGACGGCGTGGACAAGCCCGGATGCTGCCTGCAGGATGATGAACAGCACCCGCACGTGGATTTCTCCGCGGGCAAAACGCCTGCGCGCTATTTTTACCACAAGCAGGATGGCCGATGCAACAAAAAATGTGTAGGTAACAAGCGGCTCAACAAGGTGCAGCGGCCCGTGGGTGCGGATGTTTGTGTCCGGCGAAACGGAGAACACCCAGCCCGTCCAGATTGAGCACAGGGAAATGACGGCAAGAAACAGAATGGGAAGTACGGGCAGGTAGCGCAGGGGCAGGGGAGGCCGCTTCTTTTTTATATTCCATGACTCCATCGCAAGGAAGAGGAGCCAGAGCGCGCTTGCATACCCGGAAACCGCATAGAACACTGCAGAGGAAATGACGTTTGCCCAATAGCAGAACGTTCCGGCAACGCCGTCGCAGGCAAGGCGGAAGCTTGCCGAAAGCAGCATGATGCAGACCGTCGAAAGCAATGAGCTGAAAAGAATGTTTTCAAAGCGCTGGTCTGCCCTTGTGCGGATTTCAAAAACTATGAAACCCAGAATGATGAGGCAGACTGCATTTGCTTCTAAAAAACCGAATTTTCCCACTGTTATTCTATGGTATAAGAAAAAGTTTGTTTTGGCAAGTTCACCGTCAGCACGGCACCTGTTTTGCCGTCCTCGCTGCTGTTGGCTGCGCTTACGGTTCCGCCCAGCGTCTGCATGATTGCACGTGCAATGGAAAGCCCCAGCCCGGAGCCGCCCGCAGAGCGCTTGTGGGAAGCATCGCCCCGGTAGAAGCGCTCAAAGACATGGGGCAGCACTTCCGGGGCAAACCCCGGTCCGTTGTCCTGAATGCTGATGACTGTTGCTTCGGGGCTGTCGGTGCAGGAAAGCCGGATGACCGCTTCGGGGCCGGCAAATTTTATGCTGTTCGATATGATGATGGTGCACACCTGGTGCAGCAGTTCTGCATCCGTATACACGTTCAGCGGGCAGCCTTCCTCGAACAGAAGCTGTGCCGTGGCAGACAGCGACTTTGTTTCCTCCCGCAGCCGCATAAAGAGCAGCTCCACGGAAACCGCGCTTTTGGACGGCAGCAGCCGGCCGTTTTCCAGCCGGGAAAGCTGCAGCAGGTTCGAGATAATCGATTTCATGGAATTTGCTTCGCGGATGATGATGCCCAGGGATTTTTCCAGCTGCGCGGGGTCATCCTTGCCCCAGCGCCGCAGCAGGTTGCTCTGCCCCAGCACAACGGCAACGGGCGTTTTCAGCTCGTGCGAAACATCGCTCGTAAAATTCCGTTCCCGCTCAAAATCGCTCTTGAGCCGGGTAAACAGGTCATTGAATGTTATTGCCAGCCCGTCAATTTCGTCCAGCTCTCCGGCCTTGTGCTTTACGGGCAGCTTCTGGTCAAGGTTGGAGCTGCTTATCTTGCGGGCCGTCTGCGTCATCCTGACTACGGGGCTCATGGTATGGCGGGTGATGAACAGTGAAATACAGAACGAAATAAGCAGCACCGGAATGACAAGCAGTGTTATGGTGCGCGGAATGCCCTGCAGCAGCAGCTCCGTGGAATCGCTGTCCATGTTGAGCACTGTCTGAATGATGATGGGCCGCCCCTTGTGGAAATACGGAACCGCGTAGTACAGGATGTTCAGGTCGCCGTTGGTAAAGTAGCCTTTACTGATGTACGTCACGGTTTTTCCGTCCGTCTGCGGCAGGATGGGCAGGAAGGGGTCGTTCGTGTACAGGACGATGCCCGTTACTGCATCATAGACCGTGTAGGTGATAAAGTACGGCACATTGGAAAAAAGGTAGAGCCGGTTTGACGTATTCGTTGCGGAAAGATCTTTTTCGATTTCCCCGGCAGCATTGAACAGATCCGAGGACTGCTTCATGCGGATGAAGCGCCGCAGCGTCAGCGAGAACAGCACCGAAAGCAGCAGGACGGCGGCAGCAAGCAGCACGGAAAAGCGGAGCGAAAGCTTTACTGCAACAGAGCGGTATTCCTTTTTCCTCATGCGGGGCCGCTGCCGTCTGTCATCATGTAGCCGGTGCCGCGCATGGTCTTTATGTATTCCGTGCCGCTCGGCTGGTCAATCTTCGCCCGCAGGTAGCCGACGTAGACATCCACATTGTTGTCGTCGATGAAGTGTCCTTCCCCCCACACCGCGCTCATAATCTGGTCGCGGCTGAGTACCTGGTTCACATGTTCCATAAAGTTGCGCAGCATAAGGAATTCCGTCTTGGAGAATTCCAGCGGCTTTCCGGCAAAGGTAACCTTCATGCTTTCCGGGAACAGTTCCAGATCCCGGTTTTTCAGGTGCGCGGGAACAGCAGCCTGCCCGGCGCGGCGCAATACCGCATGCATGCGGGCAAGCAGCTCCTCTATTTCGAAAGGCTTTGCAAGGTAATCGTCTGCACCGGCATTCAGGCCGTTCACTTTGTCGTAGGTTTCGCCGCGGGCAGTCAGCAGGATGACCGGCACAGAAGAAACTTTCCGTATGCGCCGGAGCACTTCCAGCCCGCTCAGTTCCGGAAGCATAATATCCAGCAGGATAAGCCCCGGTTTTCCGCTTTCAAAAAGGGAAAGCGCCTGCCGCCCGGTACCTGCAATCAGGGTTGCAAAACCTTCGTGCTGCAGTTCCCTGTCAACAAAATCTGCTATTCCTTCGTCGTCTTCAACAATTAGAACGGTATCCACTGCCCAAGCTCCCTGTCATAGCGAAAGCGTTCCTGCGCCCCCAGATCGGAGACTTCTGCCGCCGCCACCGCGCCCCCGGTGTATGTGCGGACTCCCTGCAGCGAAACCGACAGGGGAAATTCCACTGTTTCCTTCAGCTTGACGCGCAGCTGCGTGCCTTCATGGTTAAACGAGAGCTTTGCGGAATTATCGACAGGCTGCCCGCCAAGAAGGATGTTTTCTACCTGCACGGAACGGGGGTCTATTTCCCTGCTGAAAAAGAAATCTATGACAAGCGGCTTTGTTTCTTTGGACGGGATGCGGACTTCCTGCACATACGCTTCCGTTTCTTCCAGCGGAATCCGGCGTCCACGGTAATTGACGACAGGAACTTCGGCCTCTTCCGAAGCCTGCTGCGCAACAAGCCCCGGGAATGCTGCGGAGAAGAGCAAACATGCTGTCATAAAACAAATCTTTGTCCGGCTCATACACCAATCGGGCACCTGAAAAAACGTTTCTTCGGCTTTAAAAAGTGCCTGTTCTTAGTATACCCGCATTTGTGCAAATACGGAACACCTAAAAAAATAAGAATTTTCTTATCTTTTTCTTAGGAAGATTTCATGAATTCCAGACCGTGCTGCGGTATAGTTATGTCATAAGGTTGCGAATGCAGCCCATATCTAACCTCCTAAAACACGAAGTCCTACTCTTTGAGGAGTTATTGTGCCACCCTGTCCGAGCTTGTGCCGAGCGCGGGCAGGGTTTTTCTTTGCCGCAGGTACATCTAGCAGAAAATGCGATTACATGCTACCATACTTTATGCAGGGGCGCCCGGCGGCAGCCCTGAATTTTTTCTTCTATATATAAAGGATATTATTGTGGACGAGAACGAACAGAAAAACATTGCTGTCCTCATCGATGCGGACAATACACCCTGCAAGGCGCTCCGTGCCATCCTGCAGGAAATAGCCGTGCACGGGCATATCATTACCAAGCGTGCATATGGAGACTTTTCGATAGATACCCTGAAAAACTGGAAGAATGAACTGAACAACAATGCCATCATTCCGGTGCAGCAGTTTGCCTACACGCAGGGCAAGAATTCCAGTGACAGTGCCATGATTATCGATGCAATGGATTTGCTGTACACCGACAAGTACGATGCCATTGCGCTTGTTACCAGCGACAGTGATTTTACCAAGCTTGCCACCCGCCTGCGCGAAAGCCAGCTCTACGTTTACGGCGTGGGGCAGAAGAAAACCCCGCAGTCTTTTGTGAGTGCCTGCGATGAATTCAAGTATATAGAAAACTTGTCCAGCGAAGAAGATGAAACCGCCGAGGCCGATGCAAAGTTTGCGGCAGAAAAGCACAAGGTCCACAAGGCATCAAAAATCAAGAAGTCCGTGAAGGGGCTTATCGGCGGCCTGATGAAGACCAACGGCGAAATTATGACCGACCGTCAGTTCCGGAAGATATACAAGCTGCTGAACACCGCATATGATAAATATGCGGACGAAACCGGCTGGGCGGATGTGAGTGCGGCAGGTTCCTTCTTTAAGCGGCAGGATCCCGGTTTTGATACAGTTGATTACGGCTTCAAGAAGCTGACGGATTTGATGGAATATCTGGAAGATGATTTTGAAATGCAGCGCGTTTCACCCCAGAATGGCAGGGGGCGGGCAAAGTTCCTGTACCGCCCGGTAGACAAAGCGTAGCTGACAGGAGGACTGGCATGAAAAAGATAATTACTATCAGCCGGGAATTCGGCGCCGGCGGCGGGGAAATCGGGCAGAAAGTTGCAGAACGCCTTGGCTTCCGCTATTTTGATAAGGAGCTGATTCTTCAGGCTGCAAAACAGGCAAATATTTCGCCGGAGAAATTTATCAAATTCGATGAGCAGGCGCCGAAACTGTTTGGTTTTACGCAGAGCCTCTTTGACCTGTACAGCGCCCCGCTCGATGAACGGATGTTCGAAGCACAGCGCCTTATCATCAGGGAAATCGGCGAGCGTGAAAACTGCGTTATCGTGGGCCGCAACGCCAACAGCATCCTGAAGGAATTTGATAATTCGCTGCATGTGTTCATCCACGCGGATCCCTATTGGCGGCTCCAGCGCCTGAAGAAAGAAAAGATGCCGGACGCAACCGAGCAGGAGATAAGCGGGCACATCCGGAGCGTGGACAAAGCCCGCCGCAAGTACTGCACGTACTACACGGATACTGAATTCGGCGTTGCCCAGTACTATGACATTTGTCTTTGCTCGTCGACGCTGGGCGTGGAAAACTGCATAGATCTTATTGTTCAGCTGGCAAAGAGCTGAGCGCTGTCCGGCGGGGAAGCTGCCGTATTTCGGCAGCTCCATGCATGGGGGCGGACTGCAAAAACTTTTAGCCCTGCGCTGCCAACAGCTCCACTTCCGCGATGCTCAGCCCCACCGCTTGGGCAATCTGTTCAAGGCTTCCCAAGTTCATCGCAAGCATATTGCGCGCAGCTTCGCGGGCTCTTTCCGTAGCACCTTCCGTTCTACCGACAGCAATTCCTTCCGACCTGCCGCGCTTTTCGCCGATGGCGATGCCCTCGTTCCGGCCTTCTATGCGGGCTATCTCGCGTGCATCGTGGTCGCGCAGGCTCCAGGACAGGTAGGCCTTTTTCATTCCTTCTATCTGCTTCTTTGCTTCTACCATTTTGTTCAGCCTGCTTTTTTATCTGGTTCAAAGCTGATTTTTGTGGTCCTTGCCTTATACCTTGTCGAGAAAGTTCTTTTTTCGCAGTTTTTTGGAAAAAAAGTTAATTTTTTTGTTGCAGTTACCGTGCGCGAGTTTCTGTAGGAACGCCGCGGGCACTATCACCATGCATACACCTGCTGTATATGCATGGAGTGGCCGGAATATGGCAACTGCCAGCCCCATGCATGGGGTTAGCCGCCGCTGTTACTGGCAAAGCAATAGAGTGAGTTCAGTTTCATCGTATGAAACAAAGTGTTTTACCGTATGAAACTCCCGTTACCAGCCATAGTCTCCCCCTTCACCGCCTCCTTCCAAGTCCGCTGACCGGCTCCTTGGAACTCTGGTGTGAGCATCCTTCTAAGGAAGGGGTAACCATCCTTAGAAGGATTGGGGGCCGGGCTAGTTAAGTCCGGCCTGGCGCAGAATCTGCCCGGCCAGCGCGTCGGCATTGAATGTGTCGTTGTCGCCGAGATCGATGTTTTCTATATTAAACTTCCGGCAGTCCTGGCGGAATGCCCGGCTGCATGCTATCAGGCGCTCCATGTCCGGGCGGTCGTCCAGGCGCTGCTCAATGACGTTTGCGGTGGACGCGATAAGCCCAAAATTGTTCCGGATGTAGCCTTCGCTCATGGTGATGAACGTGCAGCGGATGTCTGCAAGGTAGTCCTGCGGAAACTGCTGCCGCCATTCGCCGGGAATGTAGCAGCCTTCCACAATCATGTTCTGGTGGTTTTCAATGGCGGTTTTTATCATTTCCGCGGCAAAGGGCCACAGAAAGTAGCGCATTTCGTAATCGTCTTCTACCGTCAGCCTGGTCAGGCCACTTCGGATAAAGCCCATTTTAAGGTGGTCAAGACTCAGGTAGGGGAACCCCGTCCGCTCAAGGAGTTTCTGTGCAAGCAGCGTTTTGCCTACGTGGCTGCTGCCGCCGATAAGGAGAATCATGAAAACCTCCGGCTTTAGTGTTAGAAACTGTTGCGCGAGAGGGGGGAACCTATCCAGACGCCTTCGCCGCCCAGGTATTCTCGGTGTTCGCCGTCTACAAGGAACTGCACGTTTTCCACGGTGGGGAAGGCGGTTGCGGTGTATACTATCTGCTGCAGCTGCCCGCGCGTGCCTTCTATGCCGTACTGGTTGAATTCGAACTCTCCGCTGAAATTCAGTATTGCGGAGCCGCCCTTTACGGTGGCGCTGATAAGCTGTGTACCTGTCGACACCAGCGTGCGGCAGCCTTCGCGCTCTTCGTCCACGGTGGGGCCGTCGATAAGCGCATTTATGGCATCGGCCAGCGGGCTGCCTGTCTTCTTCATGGCGCGGGTTACTTCGTGGCGCGTAACGGAGCCGTCGCTGTTGATGGACATAAAGCAAAGCTTAAGGTTTACCGTCTGGCTGGAAAGCGGCAGCGTGGAGGCCGTTTCCGTGCCGTCTGCCCCGGCAGTGCCTTCTTCTACGGCGGCAGTGCTGTTCTTTTCGGAGCCGGCAGGAGCGGGAACCTTTTCGATTTCTATCTGCGACGGCGTAACCGGCGCCACCTCATTTTTTTCCGTGTCTGCAATGAATTCCGGCGCAGCGTTCTCTACAAAAGCGGGCGTCTTGCCGAAGACGCGCCCAAAAAAGCCGGTAACCTTAAGGTTCTGGATGATTTTTCCCTGGTTCACCAGGAAGAGGACAAAAAGTATGAGGGCGGCCGCAACCCAGAGCGCAAGCCCCAGCCCGGAGCTGCGGCGGGGTTCCTGCCGGTTGTTTCTGTTTCTTTCAGACATAAAACCATTATAAACTACCGGTGGCTTTATTTCAATAAGCAGGGACTTTTGCGGGGAGTGTATGGAGCCGGGATGCGCGGGGGACTAAGGGGCTCGGAAATCAGTTTTCGAAACAGGTTTAAAAGCAGGGTTTCCAAGGGGCGCAGCCCCAGACCGTGCCGGGGTGGGGAGGGGTTTTAGGGGAGGGGCACCCCTCGCTTCGGAAGTAGGGGGGTGCACCTCCCCTAAATTAACGGGGGCGCGGGGGAATACCCCGCACACCCTGCTACTGTGCACGGTAGCTCTTTAGGATTTTATTGAAGTAGGATTTGTTTTTCTGGTAGATGCTGTCGAAGACGGTCAGCGTGAGGTAGGCGTAGCGGCCGCCGCCGATGTCGGTGAGCACCTTAAAGTCGCGGGTTACGTCGCCGTTTTCCGGCTGGTAGAACACGTTCGTGACGGTAACGGCCTTGCCTTTTTCCTGCACCTGCGCGTGCTGCCACAAAGCATAGGAGCCGGTGGTTCCCTGGCAGGATTTGCGGATAAGCAGTTCCTTGAACAGCTCCGGGTGTTCCGCAAAGGCGGCCGGAATGGAAATTACGTTCATGGACACCAGCGCGCTGTCGCCCAGCAGCCACAGGTTTTCCATGCTCTGCGTCCACTGCGTGTCGGCGGCAAGGCTCTGCTCTTCAAAGCGGAGGGCGGCGGACTTTGCGGAGCGGTTTTTGGAGAAGGCGCGCTTTTTGTCCGCAGGCAGCCCGTTCACGCCCTTGAACGACGCAAAGCTGGTATCGGCGGAATCGGCAAGCAGGCCCGCTGTTTCCAGCTGGAACAGGGGGCTTCCGTCCACCGCCTTGATGGAAACAAGGTTAAAGATTGGTACCCGTGTGTTGAAGGAAAGCGTTACGGTGCCGCCGAACTGCGCAAAGTCCTGCGGCACGTCAAGCTTTACGGCGTCCGTGATCGGGGCCTTGCGCCGCCGTGCAGAAAATTCGTAGAACAGATCATGCAGGTAGTTTACGATGTCCACGTCATCGGCGCTGTCTGACGAGCCGACGACGGTTTCGCCGGTCAGCTCCAGCACAGCCTTGTCAGGATTCACGGAAAAATAAATGGTGATGTCTTTTTCCGGCTGTTTTGCAGCGGCCGCCGCGGGTGAATAGTAGCGGACGGCGTATGTTGCTTCGTCATAGTACAGAAAGCCGACGATTGACTCGTTCTTAAACGTATTGTCTTTGTAATACACGTATTCGCCGGAAAAATCTGGGATTGCGCGGTCAACCCCCGGCAGCGCGGCGGCAAGCGAGGCCACGGCGGCAAAAAGCAGGCAGCAGAAGCCTTTCCGAATCTTCAGCATGGGCACAGGTGCACCTCCATTGGATTAAAATGTCAGAACTGTGTATAAAACAAGCGGCGGGGTGCAAAGGTTTCGTGCACCCCGCCGGGAAATGCTACTTATCCAGTTCGGCTATGGCGGATTTTACCATGGCGGAGACTTTTTCTACGGCCTGATCCAGCGGCACCAGTTCGGCTTCTGCGGCACTGCGGAGCTTTACTTCCACGTTCGGCAGGTTCTTGTCGCCCACGGTAATGCGGATGGGGAAGCCGATCAGGTCCATGTCGTTGAATTTAACGCCGGGGCGCTCGTCGCGGTCGTCCAGCAGCACGTCGATTCCCGCTGCTTTCAGCCCGGCATACAGGCGGTCGGCGGCTTCCTTCATGGTGTCCTTGTACTTGATGGGCACCACTGCCACCTGGAACGGCGCCACGCTCATCGGCCAGATAATGCCCTTGTCGTCATGGCTGCCTTCAATAACGCTTGCCAGCACGCGGTCAACGCCTATGCCGTAGCAGCCCATCGTGGGTACGGCGGCCTTGCCGTTCACGTCAAGGTAGGACACGCCCATGCTGTCGGTGTATTTCCGGCCCAGCTTAAAGATGTGACCCAGCTCGTTGCCCTTGGTGGCATAGAAGGTGCCGCCGCAGGCAGGGCAGGTGTCGCCCGGCTTTACCGTGCGCACGTCGGCATTGAGCCATGCCGTAAAGTCGCGGCCCGGTTCCACGTGCTTTATGTGGTAACCTTCCTTGCCGCTTCCGGCAATGGCGTCATGCATGTCGTTTACGCTCAAATCCTGCACGATGGGTGCCTGCACGGTAACGGGACCCACAAAGCCGTGGGGTGCGCCCGCAATCTTGAGCACTTCTTCTGCATCGGCAAGCACAACCTCGCTCGCCTTCAGCAGGCCGGCAAGCTTTGCCTCGTTCACGTCAAGGTCGGCACGGATAAGCACGCACACGTAGGACAGCGGATAGAACGTAACGCTGCCTTCCTGGCGGCTCTTGAGGCCGGCGCAGTGCGGTGCCTTGGAAAGGTCAAGCGTGCTGTTTATAACGCGGTACAGCAGCGCCTTGATGAACAGCTTGGGCGTGCAGCCGAAGAACTTTTCCATGTCTTCTATAGAGAAGACGTTCGGAGTGGCAACATCTTCAATGGGAAGGTCGGTTTTAACCTGCGGCTTGCCGTCGTTGTCCACGGCAGCATCGGGGGCGCAGGCAGCCTTTTCCACGTTGGCAGCATAGCCGCACTTGGGGCACAGGATAAGCGTATCGTCGCCGACGGGGCTTTCCACCATGAACTCCTCTGAGCCGGAGCCGCCCATTGCACCGGTGTCCGCCTTAACGGGAATCACCTTGAGTCCCAGACGGCTGAAGATGCGCAGGTAGGCCTTTGCGTAGGCCTGGTAGGTCTCATCCAGCGATGCGTCATCGGTGTGCAGCGAATAGCCGTCCATCATGATGAACTCGCGGCCGCGCATAACGCCGTAGCGGGGGCGGATTTCGTCGCGGTACTTGGTGTTTATCTGGTAACAGTTGATGGGCAGCTGCTTGTAGCTGGTAAGCCCCTGCCGCATGATGGCGGTATAGGCTTCCTCGGCCGTGGGGCTTACAACCATGTCCTGCTGCTGGCGGTTCTGCGCCTTCAGCATCTGCGGGCCAAAGCTTTCCCAGCGGCCGCTTTCCTTCCATATATCTCCCGGCACGATGACGGTGGGCTTGAATTCTAGTGCGCCGGACGCATCCAGTTCCTCGCGGATAATGCGCTGCAGTTTCTGCAGCGAGCGGAAGCCCAGCGGCATATATGTATAAAGACCGTTCCCAAGTTTCCTGATTAAGTCAGCGCGCATCATAAGCTGATGGCTGGCAATGACAGCTTCTGCAGGGGCTTCCCGCAGTGTCCTGAGGGGGATTTGTGACATTTTCATACGCGTATTGTACTGAAAACAGGGTGCGCGGGCAAGAGGGAACAAAGACCTGCAGAAAGCTTAGAATTTTATTGACGGCGGCAAATTATTGAGGGATAATAATATAGATAGTAACAGTTCGCGGCGTCCGGGCATAAGGGCGGCGGGAACATCACGAATTTTGCCGGAATCCTTTTAATGCTATATAATACAGGGGTTTACAGATTCCGGCAGCGCAATTTCAAAAGGAAGAAGAGTTTTGAAAGTTGCGGAGGAGTACATTCATGTCTGAACAGAAGAAGGCCACCAGCCTGGTCATTTCCCTCCTTATGATGATAGGACTGGGTTTTGGTGTTTTGACCGCCGTGCAGGTGTTTTCACTCGGCCAGATTGCAAAGTCTGATTCCCGGGAAGACCATGTGGACAGCTACAACCGCCTTGCGAACGCAATGAACCAGGCCATTTCGAATACCGTTGAAGGGTATTTTAAAGATTTGCAGGTCTACGTCGGCGCGGACGTCATGCGGAACGGCGACATCGAGGAAGTAGGCCGCTGGCTGCAGGACAGGGCGAACCTGCGGGCGGCGGAATACGACTACATCATGATTGCAGGGCCGGACGGGCTTGCCTACACCGATTTGGGCAAGCGGACGGACATAGCTGAGCGCGACTATTTCCAGGCAATTGTAAAGCAGGGGCAGAACCGCTTTATTGACAATCCCGTCGTTTCAAAGACCACCGGCGACAAAGTTATCCATGTGACGACCGCCCTCAAGGATGCAAAGGGCAAAACCTTTGCCATGGTCTCCGGCGTCATAAACGTAGAAAACCTCATCAAGCCCGTAAAGGAACTTGATGTGCCCGAAGGCGTGTGGCAGTTCATGCTGGACCACAACGGCGACGTCATGTACCATCCTGCGGCTGCGGAAGGCGGAAACTTCCTGACCAACCCCGGTGAAGGGCACGAAGACCTTATCGAGTACTCCCGCAAGATGATAAACGGTGAATCGGGGCACGCGTGGATTAAATCCTACACGGGCAGCAGGCAGGATCTGCTGGTGTACAGCGGCATTACGGGCACGCCGTGGGCGCTGGGCTTTACCGTTGCCGGGGCTACCATCGATGCGCTGGGCAGCAAGGTTGCCGTCGCGTGTACGTTCTTTGGGGTGGCGGTGCTGGCTGCAATTCTTGTGCTGGCCGCAATCATCCTTGCCCTTTCGCTCAAGCCGCTCCAGACCGTCCGCGGCATCATTACCGACATTGCAACCGGAAACGCCGACCTTACAAAGCGCATCCACGTGACTTCAAACAACGAAATCGGGCAGGTGGTGCAGGGCTTCAACCTCTTTGTGCAGAAGCTGCAGAACATCGTTGCGGATGTTAAGGCCTCAAAGGATGAGCTGAGTATTGCGGGCGAGGACATGGGCGCCACCGCACAGGATACGGCAACGGCAATCACGCAGATTATTGCGAACATCGAAAGCGTGCACCAGCAGATTGTGAACCAGAGCGCCAGCGTTGAGGAAACCGCGGGTGCGGTGAACCAGATTGCCTCCAACATCGAATCGCTCAACCGCATGATAGAAAACCAGTCGTCCGGGGTGGCACAGGCAAGCGCTGCCGTGGAAGAGATGATAGGCAACATTCAGTCCGTCAACCACTCCGTTGACAAGATGGCATCGTCGTTCGACGCACTGCGCAGGGATGCCCAGAGCGGCTACAGCCAGCAGCAGGAAATGAACGAGCGCATCCAGCAGATTGAGCAGCAGTCGGCCATGCTGCAGGATGCAAACGCTGCCATCAGCGCAATTGCAGAACAGACGAACCTGCTTGCCATGAACGCTGCCATCGAAGCAGCCCACGCGGGCGAGGCGGGCAAGGGCTTTAGCGTTGTTGCCGACGAAATCCGTAAGCTTTCCGAAACGTCCACGGCGCAGTCAAAGACTATCGGCGACCAGCTGAACAACATCAAGGACTCCATTCAGGAAGTGGTATCGTCATCCGGGCAGTCCAGTAAGGCGTTCGATGCGGTATCGCGCCAGATTCAGGACACTGACCAGCTGGTCATGCAGATAAAGGCAGCGATGGAAGAGCAGAACGCCGGTTCGCGCCAGATAAACGACGCGCTGCATTCGATGAACGACAGCACCATCGAAGTGCGCAATGCATCTGCCGAAATGTCTGCGGGTAACCAGGCAATTCTTGAAGAGATTCAGCGCCTGCAGGATGCAACGGAAGCAATGAAGAACAGCATGGACGAGATGAGCACGGGCGCGCGCAAAATCAACGACACTGGCGCCGCACTGAGCGACATCTCCGACCAGGTGAAGGACTCCATCGACAAAATCGGCAGGCAGATCGATCAGTTCAAGGTCTGAGCTTAGAGAGGGAGGGGGCATTAGCATCGAGGTTTTATGAGAAGTATCAAAGCAAGGCTTATCCTTGGGTATTCCATCGTGGTGATTTTTTCAATCCTGCTCATTGCAATCCCCATGATGAAGACAGAAACTGCGGAGCTGCAGGAAAGCATTACAAAGGAAGCATCGCTCCACATGGAGAATGCAACGACTTCCATCAGCTCCTTCCTAGAAAAACCGGCAAAAATCGTCGAGTCAATCTGCCTCTACGTATCGCGTTCCCAGCTGAACCTGAAGCAGACGCAGGACGACTTCGACGACCTCATCAAGGGCGACTCCACCCTTGCCGCCCTCTACTACGTTGACGAAACACCCGTCAAGGACGGCGGCATCTTCTACTACAGCGGCGGCTGGATGCCTGCGGCGGACTACGACCAGTATACGCGCAGCTGGTTCACCGACGCACAGAAGGCGAACGGCAGCACCTGCATCACGGAACCCTACATCGACGTGCCCACCCAGTCGCTGGTCACGTCCATCGTCCGCTCCGTGCGCTACTCGAACGGCAAGTTTGGTGGCGTGGTCGGCATAGACATCTCGCTCAAAGTCATGAACGAGATGGTCAACAGCATACAGCTTTCCAAGAGCGGCAAGTCCTACATCATCGACAAGAACGGCCTGTACTTGACCAACGACGAATTCGACAAAATCCAGACGGCGAATTTCTTCGACGACTACAAGGAGCTTGAATCGTACAAGTCCAGCTTTGGCAACAACGTCTTTGTGGACACAAACGCCCCCGGCGGCTGGTACATCGCGGGGCAGGTGGTGAACAAGGAGGGCGGCTGGATACTCGTTACCGTGGGGCCGTCTGCGGAAATCTTCTCCGGGCTGAAGAAGGACCTCATGCTGATTGTCATCATGTCAATCCTTGGGCTGGTGCTTTCCCTCGTCATCGCATTCATCATCTCCTCAAAGATTGTCACGCCGCTTCTGCGCGTTGACCACGCGGTGAACGAAATCGCCTCTGGGAACGCCGACCTTACGCAGCGCCTGACCATCACCAGCACCGACGAAGTGGGCAGCCTTGGCAAGGGCTTCAACCGCTTCATGGAAAAACTGCAGGGCATCATCCGCGACGTAAAGGACTCCAAGGGCGTGCTCGGCCTTGCGGGCGAGGACATGGGCGCCACTGCGCAGGACACGGCAACGGCAATCACGCAAATCATCGCCAACATCGAAAGCGTGCACCAGCAGATTGTGAACCAGAGCGCCAGCGTGGAGGAAACCGCAGGGGCGGTGAACCAGATTGCCTCCAACATTGAATCGCTGGACCGCATGATAGAGAACCAGTCGTCCGGCGTGTCGCAGGCAAGCGCTGCTGTCGAGCAGATGATAGGAAACATTTCATCCGTCAACCAGTCCGTGGACAAGCTGGCGGCTTCCTTCGACGCGCTCCGCTCCGACGCGCAGACCGGCTTTACTCAGCAGCAGGACATGAACGGCCGCATCCAGCAGATTGAGCAGCAGAGCGCCATGCTGCAGGACGCGAACACCGCCATCAGCGCAATAGCTGAGCAGACCAACCTGCTCGCCATGAACGCCGCCATCGAGGCAGCCCACGCGGGTGAGGCGGGAAAGGGCTTCAGCGTCGTTGCCGACGAAATCCGCAAGCTTTCCGAAACGTCAACCTCACAGTCCAAGACCATCGGCGACCAGCTGAACAACATCAAGGACTCCATCCAAGAGGTTGTGGCGGCATCCGGGCAGTCCAGCAAGGCGTTCGAGTCCGTGTCGCACCGCATTCAGGACACCGACCAGCTGGTCATGCAGATTAAGTCGGCGATGGAAGAGCAGAACACCGGCTCGCGGCAAATCAGCGACGCGCTGCACTCGATGAACGACAGCACCATCGAGGTGCGCAACGCCTCTGCGGAGATGTCCGCCGGCAACCAAGCGATTCTGGACGAGGTGAAGCGCCTGCAGGATGCAACGGAAGCAATGAAGAACAGCATGGACGAGATGAGCACGGGCGCGCGCAAAATCAACGACACTGGCGCCGCACTGAGCGATATCTCTGACCAGGTAAAGGATTCCATCGACAAAATCGGCAGGCAGATCGATCAGTTCAAGGTCTGAGCCATTTCTGCATAGAGGAAACAAAAGCGCGTACCGGTTTGCCGGGCGCGCTTTTTTGTTAAAGTTCTGTCCGCCTCGTGTCCTGTCATTGCCAGCAGGAAATTTCTGTGTTATAATGGATTTAAAAAAAGGAGTATCTATGAGTTCTAAATCGTCTGCGCGGGTCTCTCTGACCGCCAAGATTCTTGTTATGGTTCTTGCCGTCGTCCTTGTTGCGACCGTTTCGATTGGCACCCTGGCCTACAAAATTTCAGCCGCCAGCCTGACAAGCAGCGTGCGCAACCATATTTCTGCGGTGACGGAAGATGTCGTCAATCAGGTAAAGGCCGTAAACGAGCGGCACCTGACTTCGCTCCGCTTCCTTGCCGAGCTGGAAGCCGTCAAGGACGAGACTGTTTCCCTTGAGGAAAAAAGCCGCATGTTCGGCAGCATTGTCTCTGCTCTGGGAGGAAAGTACGAGAACGTCGCCTTCTATGACCGGGAGGGAAACTGCATTACCGCCGACGGACGGCTTTTGAACATGAAGGAACGCGCCTACTTTATAGAGCCGATGGCGGGCAGGGAATATGTTTCCGACCCGCTGTTCAGCCCCGCCGTCAACGGCATCCTGCAGAGCTACAGTGTCCCCGTCCGTAACAGGCAGGGGCAGCCGATAGGCGCAATGGTCATGCTCGTCAAGGACAACGCCCTGTACGACATTATCAAGAACATAGACCTGGGCGGGGGCATGCATCCTTCCGTCATAAATAACAAGGAACGTACCACCGTTGCAAATGCAAACGAAGGCGCGGACGAATCCAGCAACGGCGAGCTTGACGAATCATCCGGCCTGGGCCTCATCCTGAACCATATCTTTGCAGGCGGGGAGGGCATCGAAGACTTTGTTGACCCGAACCTGCATGCCCATCTTATTGCTTCCTACCAGAAAGTCCCCGGAAGCAACTGGACGGTGTTTTCGGTTGCGCCGTACGCCTATTACTTTGCGGGGCATTCCGCGATGAAGAATCTTATCGTTGTCCTGACGATAGTTATCGCGCTGATTGCCTCTGTGGTCGTGGGCCTGCTTGTGACCATGCTGTTCAAGCCGCTCAAGACCGTCAAGGATTCCGTTACGACGATTGCAAGCGGCAATGCTGACCTGACCCAGCGCATCCCGGACGCGACGAACGACGAAGTGGGCGACGTTGTGAAGGGCTTCAACAGCTTTGTGGAAAAGCTGCAGGGCATCGTCAAAAACCTGCAGGATACCAAGAGCGCGCTGAACATCGCGGGCGAGGACATGGGCGCAACGTCTCAGGACACTGCCGCAGCAATCACGCAGATTATCGCGAACATCGAAAGCGTGCACCATCAGATTCTGACCCAGAGTGCCAGCGTTGAAGAGACCGCGGGTGCAGTGAACCAGATTGCCTCCAACATCGAATCGCTCAACCGCATGATAGAAAACCAGTCTGCCGGCGTATCGCAGGCAAGTGCTGCCGTGGAAGAGATGATAGGAAACATTTCATCCGTCAACCACTCCGTTGACAAGATGGCATCGTCGTTCGACGCACTGCGCAGGGACGCCCAGAGCGGCTACAGCCAGCAGCAGGAAATGAACGAGCGCATCCAGCAGATTGAGCAGCAGTCGGCCATGCTGCAGGATGCAAACGCCGCCATCAGCGCAATTGCAGAACAGACAAACCTGCTTGCCATGAACGCCGCCATCGAAGCAGCCCACGCGGGCGAGGCCGGAAAGGGCTTCAGTGTTGTTGCCGACGAAATCCGCAAGCTTTCCGAAACGTCAACGGCGCAGTCAAAGACTATCGGCGACCAGCTGAACAACATCAAGGATTCCATTCAGGAAGTGGTATCGTCATCCGGGCAGTCCAGCAAGGCGTTCGATGCGGTTTCCCGGCAGATTCAGGACACTGACCAGCTGGTCATGCAGATAAAGGCAGCGATGGAAGAGCAGAACGCCGGTTCGCGCCAGATAAACGACGCGCTGCATTCGATGAACGACAGCACCATCGAAGTGCGCAATGCATCTGCCGAAATGTCTGCGGGTAACCAGGCAATCCTTGAAGAGATTCAGCGCCTGCAGGATGCAACGGAAGCAATGAAGAACAGCATGGACGAGATGAGCACGGGCGCGCGCAAAATCAACGACACTGGCGCCGCACTGAGCGGCATCTCCGACCAGGTAAAGGATTCCATCGACAAAATCGGCAGGCAGATCGATCAGTTCAAGGTCTGAGCCATTTCTGTACAGGGGAAACAAAAGCGCTCCCAGTGGAAAACCGTCCGGCACCGGGCGGTTTTCCGCTTCCGCGCTTTTTTTCTTTTTCTGCTGCACGTTTTGGTTTTACTTGACAGCGGAATAATTACATATTATGGTATTTGCCAGAGGAAACTATATGGTATCTATGAAATGGCTTGTGCTGGGAGTGGCGGTTCTTATGTACGCACTCGTGATTGCATTTCAGGACAGGAAGCTCTGGTTTACGACGGGTGCTGCAATCCTTGTGCTGGTGCTTGCGACCGTTACCGGGGGAATTTTTGCGCTGCCTTCCGGTGTGGCTCCCGGTTCTACAGGGGCGCTGCTGTATCCGATTCTGCATTCGTTCCTTGAGATTATCAACTGGAACGTGCTGATGATTTACCTTGGCAGCATGGCGATTGCTGCACTTTTCATCTATTCAAAAGTTCCTGCGCGCATTGCAGATGCAATTGTGGGCGGCTGCGGAAATACCGGCATTGCAATGGTTGCCATCCTTGCAATGACAGGCATCATTTCTATTTTTGTGGAAAACGTGGCGACCGTCCTTGTAATGGCGCCGATTGCACTTGCGCTCTGTCGCAAGATAAAATGCAGCCCGGTGTACTTTATGATGGGGCTTGCCGTGATGAGCAACCTGGAAGGAACGGCAACGCTTGTGGGCGATCCGCCGTCCATGATATTTGCAAGCTATGCCGGCTACAACTTCAATGACTTTTTTGTTCATGACGGACGCCTGTCCATTTTCTTCATCATTCAGTCGGGAATGCTTGCGGGCTGCCTTTTCTTCTACGGCTTCTTTGCGCGCAACGGAAAGAACCGCATAACGGCGGAAAAAACAGACGTCATATCATGGGTTCCGTTCATCTTGCTGCTGAGCATGATTTTCGGGCTCGCCGCAGTTTCCTTCATTCCTTCTGCCCCGTCTTTCCTGAGCGGGCTTTTCGTGCTGGCGCTCGGCATCATCGGCGTCCTGTGGTACAAACTGTGCCAGAAAAAAAGCACTGCGGAAACACGGGAACTGGTGCAGGGACTGGACTGGGAAACCATATTTTTCCTGATTGGGATTTTCATTGTTATCGGCGCCATCCGCGAAGCCGGGCTGCTTGATGATTTTGCCGCCTTCCTTGCCGGAGTAACGGGCGGTTCAAAGTTTGCAGGCTTCTTCATCATCCTGCTGGTTTCCATCGTTATCAGCGGTTTTGTGGACAACGTGCCCTACATCATTGCCATGCTGCCCGTTGCCGGTTCCATGGCGCAGGCAATGAACCTGCACCCGGAGCTGTACATGTTCGCGCTGCTTGTGGGAAGCTGCCTGGGCGGAAACCTTACGCCGTTCGGTGCCAGCGCAAACATTGTTTCTATGGGCATCATCAAGAAGGAAGGCCACCCCATTAACTTTGGCGGCTGGATAAAAATCGGCGTGCCGTTCACTATCATCACGACGGCGGTGGCCGCCATCGTGCTCTGGCTGCTGTGGGCCTAGGCCGCTGAATTCAGGCAGCCCTGCTCTTTACCGCAGCAAGGGCTGCGCACACAACAAAAAGCACCATGTCCGCCGCGACGATTGTGGAACCGACCGGCGTGCCGTTCAGAATAGAAAAGATCATGCCGCCCACTGCGCAGAATACGGACATGCATGCTGAACAGATGGTAACGCTTTTAAAGCTGCGGCACACGCGCATTGCAGAGAGCGCCGGAAAAATGACGAGCGCCGAAATCAGCAGTGAACCGACCAGATTCATTGCAAGAACGATGATGACTGCAATGACGACGGCAAGGAAGAAATTGTATGCACCGGTCTGCAGGCCGGTTGCCCTGGAAAAGGTTTCATCAAAGGTTACCGCAAAGATGCGGTTGTAAAAGAGAACAAAAACTACTACCACAAGGATGCTCAGCACAATGCTTACGGCAACTTCTGCCCGCGTCAGCGTGAGGATGGATGTTGAGCCGAACAAAGTGCTGCATACGTCGCCCGACAAATTGGTGGACGGCGAAAATACATTCATCAGCAGGTAGCCTGTGGCAAGCGAACCGACGGAAAGCATTGCGATGGCTGCATCGCCTTTGATTTTCCGCCGTTCGCCGCCGCACAGTATGAGCACTGCGCAGGCAATGGTGGCGGGGAGTGCAAGGAACATGTCGTCTGCAAGCCGGAGTACGGCCGCGAACGACATTGCTCCGAACGCCACATGCGAAAGCCCGTCACCGATGTACGAAAAACGGCGGAGTACCAGCGTAACACCAAGCAGGGAAGAGCAAAGAGCAATGAGCGTTCCCGTTATGAGTGCGTACTGCACAAAGGGATAGCTCAGATATTGCCTGAGAGTTTCAAATGCTTCTGCCATTATGCCGGCCTCCTTTGCCGTTATTTTTTTATCCTTTAGTTGAGAGCGGTCTTTAACACTTCCAGGTTTTTCTGCATGATGGAAAGATAGGTTGCGCCCTTCTTGATGTCGCGTGCGGTCGTTGACTGCATGGAATCAATGGTAAGGATTTTTGCCTTCTTGTTTTTGCTGTTCTGGATGATGGTGCGGGCAATCTTGCCTTTGCCGCTTTCAATCTGCATGACGTGCTGCAGGTCAAGCTCATCCATTTTCTGGGAAAGGAAAGCGATGGTCTTGAAGCTGGCTTCGCTTTCTGCAGAGCATCCGGTGAATGCTGCATAGTAGGTAAGGCCGTAGTCGTCCGTCAGGTAGCGGAACGGGAAGCGGTCGCCAAAGAGCACGGTGCGGCGCTTTGCAGCGGCGGTCATGGTGCTGTATGCAGTATCAAGGTCGGCAAGCTTCTTTGTGTACGCAGCGCAGTTTGCACGGTACGCAGCGGCATTTGCGCTGTCCTTTGCGCAGAGCGTTTCGCAGATTGCATTGCAGATAAACTGTGCATTGCGGAGACCCAGCCACACATGCTCATCCATCTCTTCTTCCTCTTCATCATCATCGTCATGGTGATGCTCTTCGCCGTCATGGTGGTGATGGTGTTCCTCTTCATCATGATGGTGCTCTGCTTCCATGCCTTCTACGACTTCTTCTGCCTTTACGCGGTCGCCGAGTACCTCAAGCAGGTTGACGGAAACAAGGTGCTTGTTCTGTGCGGAACGCAGCACGTCTTCAACCCATTCATCGCTTTCGCCGCCCACATAGATGAAAATGTCGGCATTTGAAATTTTTGCAATGTCCTGCACGGTCGGCTGGTAGCTGTGCAGGTCCACGCCATTGTCCAGAAGCAGCGTCAGGTCTGCATCCTTTGCCTTGTCGCCAAGAATCTGTTTGGTCCAGTCATATTCCGGGAAAATAGTGGTAACGATTTTCAGCTTGCTGCTGTCTGCTGTGCTTGCCTTGGGCTTTGCGGCTGCTGTTGCGGTGACTGCCACAGCAAGCATGACTGCTGCTGCAAAAAACTTATTCATTTTCATATACGATTCCTCCGTTATGCAACTGCCTTGTCATCAAGGCAGCGTTCAAGGGCGCTCCGAATCTGCGCCTGATTATATCCTTTGCCGATAAACACAATCTGATTTTCGCGGTCTCCGAACTCCGTGTCCCAGTTTTCCTTTACGTCGGGGTTTTCTTCAAGGAAGGCCTGCTTCTGCTCTTCCACCAGTGCGTCAATCCAGTACGACACTTCCATGACAGACGAATTGCGCCCGGCCTGCTCGAAGAGCTGCACGTCGGCTTCCGCATCAGAAAACCAGATGTAGCCCTTTGCGCGGATCAGGTTCTTGGGATACTGCGTGTGCAGGAATTCCATAAAGCGTTCGCGGTTGAACGGCCGCCGCTCTTCAAACACGAAAGAAGTGATTCCGTATTCGTCGGTGCAGCCTGCTTTCTTCTGGCTCAGGCTGTTGATGGCCTTCTGGATTGCGGATGACGAATCAATCTGCTCGTAGTTGAAGGGTTCTGCCGTTGTGATGTCGCTGATGGCAATGGAACCGTTTACGCTGCGGAAGATGGGAGCGCGCGGCTGGAAATCGCGCACCACTGCTTCTACTTCTGCAAGCTGTGTTTCGGAAAGCAGGTCGCATTTGTTCAGCACGATGAAGTTGCAGAATTCAATCTGGTCAACGATGAGCGTTGAAATTTCTTCTGCATTCAGATTGTTTTCGTCCAGCGACTTTCCTTCCTTGCGCTGCTTCAGGTCGCCCAGGAATTCGCGGTAGATTCTGTCTGCATCAACAACGGTGACGACGGACGTAAGGTAAACATTGGTGTCCGGGTTGTCTTCTTCGTAGGCAAGGAAACTTGCCGCGACGGCACCCGGATCGCTGATGCCGGATGCTTCTACGAATACAACTTCCACCGCATCGATGCTGGAAATTTTTTCCAGCTGCTTGATGAATTCATCGCGGAGCGTGCAGCAGATGCAGCCGTTCTGCAGTTCGTACATCGGGCATTCTGCTACGTTTGCTCCTTCCTTCTTGAGAATCTCTGCATCAATGTTGATGCTTCCCATGTCATTCACGATGAGGGCAACGCGCCGTGTTTCCTGCCGGAGCAGATTGTTCAGCAGTGTTGTCTTGCCGGAGCCAAGGTATCCGGTGATGAGCACCACCGGCTTTTTCTGTGTTTTTTTCATACTTTCCTCTGCAATCGTTTGTCCGGAAATCGGCGCAGGCTGCGCTGCACGGCAGCATTCCGGACGGGTTTAATTTGAATGCGGTATTATGCCGGGCCGCAGCAGCTGCGGTACCCGGCGGCAGAGGCTTCAGTTGTTCAGGCGTTTTTTCTGCTTGACAGGGGTCAGTGCGGCGGTGAGCAGCGACTGCACGGCCGCAGCTGCGCTTATGAGGGAGAATGGAACTGTTGCAGCAGCGTGGAGCGGTGCAGGAGCGTCCATGCCGCCCAGCACCTGCCGCACTGCATGGATGACGGCACAAACGGGGCAGGATTCCCCCGTGCACGGATGGTCTGCATGCAGGGGTTCTGCAAGCAGCATCATGCAGAACGTGGACAGCAGGAGCACGGCCACCAGGGCATGCCTGCCCGGATTTTTATGAAGATGAGGATGCATTGCGGTGTGCTGTGTCTGTGCGGGGATTCCCGGATTCATGCCCTTCCTTGCCTTTGCTGCAATTTGATAAGCGTTCTCATATTATAGCGGCGACGTGTCTTTGTCAAGCGCCCGCCAGCCATGTGCATGGGAATACTTGACAAAAAATGCGCTCCCGGCGAAACGGGCAACAATCCGTTGCCCAATGCCCGGTACCGTTGGTTGTATCGCTGCGCACTACAAAGACGGCACCGTTCAGTTTTTCGCTTCCGCGCATTTTTGTCTGTTATTCCCGTCCTCTCGGTAAAACCCTTGCATGGTCTTTTTAGTGCATGTATAGTGAAAGCTGTTCTTACAATAAGGGCGGACTCCTGCCCGGTGGAGTTTGCAATGCGTCTTTATAACCGTTTTTCCTGCACATCCTCTATTCCCGGAAAGCGCGGAACTGTTGCATGCAAAGCGTAAACAGACGTGTTTCGGCAGCCCCATGCATGCGTCTTTTGCACATGCATGGGGAAGAGCAAAGACTTTTAGCCCTGCGCTGCCAGCTGCTCCACCTCCGTGACGCTCAGACCTGTTATTTCAGCTATATCTGGTACAGGGTAATGCTTTGCAAGCATATTGCGTGCATCTTCGCGGGCTCTTTCCGTAGCACCTTCCGACCTGCCTCGCTTTTCGCCGATGGCAATGCCTTCTATGCGGCCTTCCATGCGCACGTCGTGGTCGTGCAGGCTCCAGGACAGGTAGGCCTTTTTCATTCCTTCTATCTGCTTCTTTGCTTCTACCATTTCTTCCAGCCTCCTTGTGAAATCTGTCTCTGCAGTGCCGGTCTGTATGTATTTCAGGAATGCCCGCAGTTTCGGGTTCTTAACTTGCCCGAACGCTTCGCAGTTGAAGACCTGCACCAGCGCGCCGTCGTTTATCTTCACGGCGGAATCCTGCAGGCATGTCCTTTTCACAGTATAGCATGGAATTCCTTTTTTGAAAGGGTCAAAGCGGCATAGGAAGATGATGATGCTGTCTTTCAGCTTACTGTATGGTTCCCCTCTCAACAGAGAATCTGTGTCCATCATGCCCTGGTAGTAGCGGGTACGGCGGCCCAGGTCCTGAAAGTCGCGGTTTTGGATTTCCACGTCGTAGATGCGGCTGCCGTCCTGTACGTAGACATCCAGGCGGATGCCATGTGCGGTGTAGAACGGGTCTGCGCTGTACTGCGGCTCGGCGTACTCGATGCGTCCTATCTTTATGCCGAGCATGCATTCCAGCGCCTCGCGGCAGATGGCTTTGTCCTGCATGACCACGCCGAACATGAAATCGTCATGGAAGGTTAATTCTTCAAATGGTTTGATTCGTTGTGTGTTATATCCCATACCCTCTAGATACCCGAGAAATTTCATTTTTCGCAGATTTTTTGGGAAAAAAGTTAAATTTTTTCTTGCGGTCACCGTACGCGATAAGCCTATGCATGTGCGCTTCTGCACAACATTGCTTCTATGATATTGACAAAAGAAGTGCATCTGTCAATAATAAGAAAGTTTTAAACCAAGGAGATTCCGCATGATTCTGATAACTGGCGGCGCAGGGTACATCGGCAGCCATACGAATGCATATTTTGCCGGCAAGGGCAAGGACACGGTGGTGCTGGACAATCTTGTGTACGGCCACCGCGAAAGCGTGCTCAGCGGGGAATTCGTGCAGGGTGACATTGCCGATTCCGCGCTGCTGGACAGGATTTTTACGGAGCACAAGATAGATGCCGTCATTCATTTTGCGGCATTTGCGTACGTGGGGGAATCCGTAAAGGATCCGGCAAAATACTACCGGAACAACGTTGCGAACACCGTAAACCTGCTGGATGCGATGCTGCGCCACGGGGTAAAGCAGTTTATTTTCTCTTCAACCTGCGCTACCTACGGCGTGCCCGACCACATGCCGATTACCGAAGACATGGAGCAGAAGCCCATCAATCCCTACGGCGCTTCCAAGCTGATGATAGAACGCATTGTGCGCGACTATGCCGCTGCCTACGGGCTGCGCTACTGCATCTTCCGCTACTTTAACGCTGCCGGTGCTGACCCTGACTGCCGCATCGGCGAGCACCACGAGCCGGAAACGCACATTATTCCCATCATCCTGGATGCTGCAATGGGGCGGCGCGACCACCTTGACATTTACGGCACGGATTATCCCACAAAGGACGGCACCTGCATCCGTGACTACATCCATGTTACGGACCTTGCAGATGCGCACTACCGTGCCTGCGAGCACCTTCAGTCCGGGGGAGATTCGCTTTTCCTGAACCTTGGCACCGGCTTTGGGGTTTCCATCCGCGAGCTTGTGACGGTGGCAGAAAAAGTCACCGGCAGGAGTATCCCCGTCAGGGAAGCGGAACGGCGGGCAGGCGATCCGCCTGAGCTTATCGGCTGCGGAAAGAAGGCAGAAGCGCTGCTCGGCTGGAAACCCGTGCATTCCGCCACGGAGACAATCCTCCGCGACGCATGGGCCTGGCACCAGAAACTGTTCGGAGGTTCCCGATGAGCATATTTGCAAACATATCAAAAGACAAGCTTGCGCAGACGGCGCGCTATTTCTGTACGGCGCTTGTTGCCACAATCGTCAACGTCGTCAGCCGTATTGGGCTTTCAAAATTTCTTCCCTTTGAAGTGAGCGTAGTCATCAGCTACCTCATCGGGCACATCGTGAATTACCTGCTGTCCGCAACCTTTGCATTCAGAACGGGCGGGAACAACCTTTCGCTCAAGACCTTCCTGAAATTTTCGCTGGTTGCCTGCGGCGGGCTGGTGGTTACGTTTGTGGTCTCTGCGCTTGCCCTGCGCCTTCTGCAGCGCCTGGACGTGCCGCTTTCGCAGGAGCTGCGGGAACTTGCCGCGCATGTCTGTGCAATCGGCTGTTCCTTTGTCTGTAACTATGCGGGTCATGTCCTGTTCAGCTTTAGGAATGCAAAGCCTGCTTCTGCTGCACCGGCTGCCGCAGAAGAGGAAGCCTGAAAATCGTAAAATAAGCCGGGATGAGCGGCCGGCTGTTTTGGTGCCGTGCATCCCCAAGGAGTGTATATGAAAGTAGGAATTATCGGGGCGGGGCCTGCGGGACTCACCTGTGCAGTTAAGCTTGCAGAACAGGGTGTTGACGTAAGCATCTATGAGTCAGACAAGACCGTCGGCGGCATGACAAAGAGCTTTGATTTGTGGGGACAGAAGGTTGACCTTGGTCCGCACCGCTTTTTCAGCATGGATCAGCGGATAAACGATTTCTGGCTTTCCTATGTGGGCGAAGACTACATCATGGTTGACCGCCTGACAAGGATTTTCTACAAGCATAAATTCTTCCTGTACCCGGTGCGCGCTTTCAATGCGCTTGCAAACCTTGGCGTGTGGGAAGCCTTCCTCTGCATTCTGAGCTACTTCCGTGCCCAGTTCAAGAAGAAGGGCAGCGAGAAGTCTTTCGAAGAATGGGTTTCCAACAGGTTCGGTTACCGCCTGTACAGCATTTTCTTCAAATCATACAGCGAGCGTCTTTGGGGCATTCCCTGTACCGAGCTGGACGCGGATTTTGCCCGCCAGCGTATCAAGGGCCTGAACATGCTGGAAGTCATAAAGAGCGCGCTCTTCCATCAGGGCGGTTCCAAGCACAAGACGCTGGTTGACCGCTTTGCGTACCCCAAGTTCGGTGCGGGTGTGCCGTACGAAAATATTGCAAAAAAAATCACTGAACTGGGCGGCCATATCTATCTGGAAACGCCGGTGAAGGGCATCAAGACCGAAGGCGGCAAGGCGTGCGGCATTGTGTTTGCCGACGGTAAGGAAGAGAAATTCGACTTTGTGGTTTCCACCGCGCCGTTTACGGAAATGCTGTGCAGCATACCGGATTTCAGCGACGAAGTACGCAGCCTGGCGCAGAGCCTGACGTACCGCAACACGACGCTCGTGTACCTTGAAGTTACCAATCCGGACATCTTCAAGGACAACTGGATTTACGTGCACGACAAGACTGTTACCATGGGCCGCATTACGAATTTCCGCAACTGGTCGCCCTTCATGCTGAACGGCAAGGAAAGCACGATTCTTGCGCTGGAATACTGGTCTTACGACAACGACGAGCAGTGGCAGTACAGCGATGCCCAGATGGTAGATCTTGCCAAGAGCGACATCGTAAAGGCCGGGCTTGCAAAGACTGAGGAAATAAAGGACGGCTATGTTGTCCGCATGCACCGCTCATACCCGGTGTACGATACCGGCTACCAGCAGAAAATGGTGAAGCTGCAGGCCGCTGCCGACAGCATCGGAAACATGCTCTTTATTGGAAGAAACGGCTCGTTCAAGTACAATAACCAGGACCACAGCATCCTTATGGGGCTGCTGGCGGCGGAAAACATTCTTTCCGGCACGAACAAGAACAACCTGTGGCTGGTGAACACCGATTACGATTATCAGGAAGCAGGAAAGTCCCTGGAGAAAAAGTAGAGAAACAAGGGAACGATGGGAGTGGAAATCAGGGACAGAATCAGGGGAATCCTGGACTCGGAGGCGATGAAAATCTGTGTGGCGGCGCTGCTGGTACTGGTGCCGCTTACGGTGCATTTCCTGCTTGGCATAGGCCTTGTGCAGGACGCAGTGATTGCGGCCGGTTCGCGGCTTGCGGGCAAGGCGCTGGATGCAGAAGTGTGGCGCCAGCGATTTGAAAGCATCGGGCACCCGTATCTGTTCGGGGCGAACGTGCTGTTCATTCCGCAGGTGGCGCTGCTGCTGGCGCTGTACGGCACCTGCCTGCTCCGGCGGGCGTGGGGCGGGCGCGAAGAGCAGGCTGACCGCGTAAGCCTTGCCCTTATCTTTGCCGCATGGCTTTTGATAACATTCATGGCGGCCCTGACGCACGAGCCGTGGGAGGACGAGCTGCATGCATGGCAGATAGCGCAGTTCCCGCTGGGGCGCATGTTCCGCGAAATGGGCTACGAGGGGCACTTCCTTTTGTGGTTCATGCTGCTGCATCCCTTTGCGGCAGGCGGCTTCCCCATAGTGACACTGAACATACTCTCCTGGCTGGTGAATGGCGTGGGCGTGTGGCTGCTGATACGAAAGTCGCCGTTCCCTGTGTACGTGAAAATACTGGTGATGTTCGCGGTGCCGTTCCTGTACTTCAACCCTGCGATATCGCGGCCGTATGTGATGATACCGCTGCTGCTGTTCCTGCTGGCGGGCTGCTTCCGGGATGCGGGGCGGAAGCCGGTGCGCTACTGCGTGCTGCTGGTACTTTTGGCGCACACGCACCTGTACATGGAAGGATTTGTCGGCGCCTGCGGGGTGCTGTTCCTGGTGCGTGACATCATCGTGCCGTGGAAGATGCTGGGAGCGGGCGAGAAGCGGCACCGGCTGATAGGGCTGGGCATAGCGGCGGCGGGCGGACTGTTTGCCGTGATGCAGGTGCTTCCCGCGTTCACGCAGTCTTCGTTTCAGACCCGGCCGGAACTGCACTTTGGCAATGCAATTTATTTCTTTACGGTGTCCGGCATACGTGCATTCCCTGCACGGCTGCTGGCACTGGCCGCAATGGCGGTAATGCTTTTCCACGCATACCGGATGGATAAGCGCGTCTTTGCTGCAAGCATTTCCGGGCTGCTGTTCATGTATCTGTTCAGCATTCTCATCTATCCTGCATTCGTGGAAAACCGTGCCGTCATCTGGTTTTACCTGTTTCTGTTTACTGCGTGGGCAATCCGCGACGGGAACAATCCTTCTGCGCTGGTGGGCAGCCGCTGGTGGCGCGATGCCGCCGGCTTCTGGTTCCCGCTGGCGCTGCTTTCCGTCCTGCTCTTCCAGCCTGAGCGGAATGCGCATGACCTGAATCATGATTTTTACCCGAGCGTGCGTCCGGTGTGCGACTACATCAATGAACACGTGGACGCTTCCGTGCCGGTGTTCAGCACGCAGGACAGTGTGCTGGCCTACCTTGGCGGCAGGCGGCCGGTCTATGCATTTGATTCCTTCCCACCGCAGGAGCTGGAGTACCGTTCCTACACGAAAGGCTCCGTCTCCCTGCACGACGAGGAAATCCTGAAACATTTTGCGTCGAATGTTGATGCGCTGTTTGCGTCCGGGAACTACGGGCGGACGGCATACTTTATATTCTTCCTTCTTCCGGGCGAGCAGGTTGATGCGGTGCGGCAGTGCATGGAAGCGTCCGGGGACCGCTATGCGTACACGGTTTTGTATCCGCGCTCCGGTTCTGGTGTCGACGGCACGAATGCCGGCGGCAGTGCTGCCGTTACCGACGGAGTGGTGCTTGTGGAAGTAAAAGACAGGCAGTGACGCATGCTGGCTGGGGCGTAATCCAAGGAACAGAAAGGGGGCAGGAACGATGGGAGTGGAAATCAGGGACAGGATCAGGAGAATCCTGGATTCGAAAGAGATGAAAATCTGTGTGGCCGCGCTGCTGGTGGTGCTGCCGCTTACGGCGCATTTTCTGCTTGGCATAGGCCTTGTGCAGGACGCAGTGATTGCGGCCGGTTCGCGGCTTGCGGGCTAGGCGCTGGATGCAGAAGTGTGGCGCCAGCGCTTTGAAAGCATCGGGCACCCGTATCTGTTCGGGGCGAACGTGCTGTTCATTCCGCAGGTGGCGCTGCTGCTGGCGCTGTACGGCACCTGCCTGCTCCGGCGGGCATGGGGCGGGCGCGAAGAGCAGGCTGACCGCGTAAGCCTTGCCCTTATCTTTGCCGCATGGCTTTTGATCACATTCATGGCGGCCCTGACGCACGAGCCGTGGGAAGACGAGCTGCATGCATGGCAGATAGCGCAGTTTCCGCTGGGGCGTATGTTCCGCGAAATGGGCTACGAGGGGCACTTCCTTTTGTGGTTCATGCTGCTGCATCCCTTTGCGGCGGGCGGCTTCCCCATTGTAACTCTGAATATACTCTCCTGGCTGGTAAACGCAGTGGGCGTGTGGCTGCTGATACGAAAGTCTCCGTTCCCTGTGTACGTGAAGATTCTGGTGATGTTCGCGGTGCCGTTCCTGTACTTTAACCCTGCGATATCGCGGCCGTATGTGATGATACCGCTGCTGCTGTTCCTGCTGGCGGGCTGCTTCCGGGATGCGGGGCGTAAGCCGGTGCGCTACTGTGTGCTGCTGGTACTTTTGGCGCACACGCACCTGTACATGGAAGGATTTGTCGGCGCCTGCGGGGTGCTGTTCCTGGTGCGTGACATCATCGTTCCGTGGAAGATGCTGGGAGCGGGCGAGAAGCGGCACCGGCTGATAGGGCTGGGAATTGCGGCGGCTGGCGGACTGTTTGCCGTGATGCAGGTGCTTCCCGCGTTCACGCAGTCTTCGTTCAGGACAACGCCGGAGCTGCATCTGGAAAATGCACTGTACTTTTTCAGCGAGACCGGCATTCAGTCTGTGCCCCTGCGCATTGTTGCCGTGCTGGCGATGCTGGTGACGCTGGCAGATACATTCCGGCGCGACAAGGAGTCCTTTGCGGTGTCCTGCGCGGCGCTGCTGTACATGCTGCTTTTCTGCGTCTTCATCTTTTTTGCCGTTGCAGAAAACCGTGCAATCCTGTGGTTCTATATTTTCCTCTTCAATGCCTGGGTGCTGCGTGACGGAAACGCGCCTTCTTCGCAGCTGGGAAATCCCCGGTGGCAGATGCTTCCCGTGGCAACGCTTGCCCTGTTCTCCGTCCTGCTTTTCCAGCCGGAGCGGAATGCGCATGACCTGAACTATGATTTCTATCCGAGCGTGCGTCCGGTCTGCGACTATGTTACGGAGCACCTGGACGCTTCCGTGCCGGTGTTCACCACGCAGGACAGTTCCCTTGTGTACCTTGGCGGCCGGCGGCCGGTTTATGCAATGGATTCCTTTGTCTTCCCTCCGCAGGAGATGGAATACCGTTCCTGCAAGCGGGGCGTGCCCATGCTCTACGAGACGGAAAACCTTGATGCCTTTGCTTCCTATGCGGGCAGGCTCTTTGCGTCCGGGGACTACGGGCATACGCTGTACTTCCTTGTGTACCTGCCCTTCGAGTACTCTGCCGAGGCGCTGCGGGGCAGCATTGCAGGCGTGCCGCAGTACACGTATACCGTGCTCTATCCGGCGGCGGGCACTATCGGGCAGGGCATGCATCTTATCGAAGTAAAAGACGGCGTACAGCCCTGAAACGCTCTCCTGTGTAGGGAAGCCCGAAAAACTTCAGCTTTTCGGAATGCCCTGTAACAAACCGGCGCGCCGTTGTTTTTATGCATGGGGATGCCGGGTACGCGGCCTTACAGCCACCGTGTGCTCCGGTGCAGTCCCCGTGCATGACTATGACAAAGTTTTTTAGAACCGTTTTTATATCCTGTCTCTTCCTGTGTTCCGCTGCCGTTTGTGGAATTGCTGCGGCGCAGGAAAGCACTGCGCTCATTTCGTACCGGGGCAACGGCAGCTACATGCTCGTGGAAAAAAGCGACCTCCGCCGCTATGACAACGGAAAGTACACGGGTCTGCAGAGCCGCGAAGTCCAGTCGTTCATTCAGCTGGTGGACGGCAATCCTGCTGAACCCGGCTCGCTGTTCTATGACGGAAGTTTTTTTGTGGTACAGGAGACAAAACGCAACGCGCGCTCCGTGGTGCAGGGGATCCGCACCTCCATCCCTTCTTCATTCAAAATTACGGCCGACGGCACTCTTGTCATGCTGCAGGACAACGGCTTTCCTTCTTTCCGCAGTTTTCCGGCATACCCGCGCCAGCGCATCAGGACGGGCGATTCGTGGCAGTGCACGGGGGAACGCGCCGCAGACCCGCTGGGAAAAGGCGTGGTGACCCGGATGCCCATGCTTGTACAGTACACCTACCTGCGCGACGACGTGTACAACGGCAAACCCGTCCACGTGCTGCAGGCGCAGTGGGCAACGCGCTACGGGCTTTCGTATGTTGACCCCAAGGGCGACCCGGATTTGAAAAGCGCGCAGGGCAAGCATGATGCCACGATTCTTGTCAGTGCGGAAAGCGGCGCCGCCATCGTTGTCCGCGATACTGTGGAAGAGAGTTTTATCTACGCTGACGGCAGCAGAATCGATTTAAAGGGAACCATATCGCTGTTCACGAAGTATCCGCCTGCGTACAATAAAGATAAACTCATCCACGCGCTGCAGCGGGTTGCAATTGTGTCGCCGGGGCAGGCAGAGGCGCTTGCAAAGGCGGATGGCGGCACGAATGCCGGCGGCAAAAATGCCGGCAGAAGCTCCGCCGCTGCAGGAAGCAAAGGTTCTGCAGAGTCCGGGGCGGGGAAGGGCAGCACGGATACAGCATCTGCAACCAGCGGAAAGAATTCCAGCGGCAAAAGCGGGGGAAGCTCCGCCGCTGCAGGAAGCAAAGGTTCTGCAGAGTCCGGGGCGGGGAAGGGCAGCGCAGATGCTGCATCTGCAACCAGCGGAAAGAATTCCGGCGATAAATCTTCCGGCAGCAAAGCAAGCGGCGGAAAAACTTCCGGCGGTAAAAAGAGCGGGCAGAAAGACAAAGGCGGCAAGGCTTCCGGAAAAACTGGCGGCACATCAGCCGGAGCAAGCGCATCCACTGGTGCGGGCACATCCGCTTCTGCCGGGGGGAACAAACCCGGCGCATCCACCGCCGCAACTAGTTCAGGTACATCCGCGGATGCGGGCAGCGGGGAAGGGCTGGGCATCGGCGTGGACAGCACGGCGGACGGCATCCGCCTTACCATCCGGAACCTGCAGTTCAGGGCGGACAGCGCAGAACTGCTGCCGGAGGAACAGCACCGGCTCGACGCCGTTGCAACTGCGCTCAAGGAAGTGCCCGGTTCCCAGTTCCTTGTGGAAGGACACACCGCCTCCACCGGTAATCCCGAAGGAGAGCGGCGGCTTTCGGAGGAGCGTGCGCTGGCAGTTGCACGGGCACTGGTGCAGCGCGGCATCCCGGCGGAACAGTTTATCTGCCGGGGAAGCGGCGGCACAAAACCTGTTGCGGACAACAGCACGCCGGAAGGCAAGGCAAAAAACCGCCGCGTGGAAATCACCATCCTCGAATAGAACTCGTCCCCGTCACCTGCACGGCGGGGACTTCCTCATGCATCCGGGGGATTCCCCCATGCATGCCGCCGCTTCATTTTTTTTTCGTTTTTATCAGTAGAATCAATATTGCATTGTCAGTAAATTTACTTAAACTTTTGTAAAAATTTAGCGAAGGAAATGTAATTTTTTTTATTATTTCCCCTTTTGTATACTTTGCAAAATCCCCGTCATTCTATACAATAAACTGCGATTTTATGAAGATAGGTAGAATGGAGGCTTTTATGAAAAAAGCACTTGTGGTTGCTGCTGCCGCAGCCTTGTCGCTGCTTGTGGCAGGATGTGGAAAAAATAATGCAGGTTCAAATGCAGAGATGATTATCGAGAACGGCTCTGAACCTCAGTCTGTTGATCCGACCCAGATTCAGGGTACGCCGGAGCACCGTATTAATCTGGCACTTTTTGAAGGACTTGTCGGTTCAGACCCCAAGGACAGCCATGCTGTTCCTGGCGTTGCAGAAAGCTGGGAGCGCACGGGCGACGGCTCTGTAGTCGTGTTCCACCTGCGCAAGGGCTGCGTCTGGAGTGACGGTACCCCGATTACTGCCCAGACATTTGTTGATTCATGGCTGTATTATATGGCTCCTGAGACTGCTGCTGTTTACGCATACATGCCGGCTGGCGTCATCAAGGGTGCCGAAGCTTACAATGCCGGCAAGGCAGATGCAAGCACCGTTGGTCTCCGCGCTATTGACGACTACACGTTTGAAGTGACGCTCGTTGGTCCCGTGCCCTACGCTGTGGACATGATGACCCATTATTCATTTGACCCGCTGCCCATGCACGCTATCAAGAAATTCGGCAAGGACTGGATCAAGCCCGCTAATTTCGTCGGCAACGGCCCGTTCACGCTCAAGGAATGGACTCCGCAGGAAAAGCTTGTTGTAGTAAAGAACGACAAGTACTGGAACAAGGACAATGTCTTCCTCAAGACCATCACCTTCCTCCCGATCGAGAACACCATGACCGCCTACAACAAGTACAAGAGCGGCGAAATCGACTGGAACACAACCAACTGCTTCCCGCCGGACATGCTGGACGAAGTGAAGCTCCGCGACGACTATCAGGTTTATGCAAACCTCGCAAGCTATTATCTTGAAGTGAACAAGAACGACCCCGTGCTCAAGGACGTGCGTGTCCGCCGTGCACTGATTGAATCTCTTGACCGCCAGGAACTGGTTGACAAGGTAACAAAGGGCGGTCAGATTGCTGCCCGCGCATTCGTGCCGGAGATGGCAGGCTACAACCCGGTTGACGGTCCTGCCTATGATGTTGCCGATGCAAAGAAGCTGCTTGCCGAAGCCGGTTACCCGGACGGAAAGGGCTTCCCCAAGATGTCATACATCTACAATACCAACGAATCACACAAGAAGATTGCTGAATGGGTTCAGCAGCAGTGGAAGAAGAACCTTGGCATTGACATTGAGCTTGAGAACATGGAATGGGCAACCTTCCTTGCCAAGCGCCAGGCAAACGACTTCCAGATTGCCCGCAACGGCTGGGTCGGAGACTATCAGGATCCGTCCAACTTCCTTGAGCTGCTCATCACGACCGGCGGCAACAACGACGGCCGCTACAGCAACGCTGAATACGACGCACTCGTATCTAAGGCTGCAACCATGCAGCCTGGCAGGGAGCGTATGGAAGTGCTGGAGAAGGCTGAGGACATCGCCCTTAACCAGGACGCGGCAATCATCCCGATGTACATCTACGTTACACAGAATCTTATCGACCTTTCAAAGTGGGAAGGCTGGTACTGCAACACGCAGGACGTGCACCCCTACGTTGGGCTGAAGCGCAAATAAGCAATGGAGTGCCGGTACACCGTTTGGGTGTGCCGGTGCAGGTGCGGGGGAGGCAGCTGCAAGCATTCCGTAAAGGCTGCTCAGGTAATTTTTCTGCTGCATAGACAGTGGAAAAATTGCTTTGACTGCCGCACCTCGTTATGGAGCCTGCAAAATGGGAAAATTTATTGTAAATCGTATACTCGGCCTTATACCGACGATGTTCGTCATCGTTACGCTGAGTTTTTTTATGGTGCGTCTTGCACCTGGCGGGCCGTTTTCCAGCGAGCGCAAGCTGACGCCGGAAATTCAGGCAAACATTGAACATAAATACCACCTTGATGAACCGCTCCCCATGCAGTATGTACGCTATCTGGGAGACATACTGCGGGGCGACCTGGGACCGTCCTACAAGAACAAGGACTTTACGGTGAATGACCTGATTGGTCAGAGCATGCCGAATTCTCTTGTGCTGGGCGTAACTGCGCTTGCCATTGCCGTCTTCTTCGGCATTTTGTTCGGACTGCTTTCTGCCGTTCGGCAGAATACGTGGGTTGATTACACCACCATGTCCTTTGCCAGCGCCGGACTTTCTACGCCGCTTTTCGTCGTTGGACCGGTGGCGGTACTGGTGTTTGCGCTCAAGCTTAAATGGCTGCCGACATCCGGCTGGATTACCGGGCGTCAGGGGCTCAAGACTCTTATCATGCCGGCAATGACGCTTGCCCTTCCTTACTTTTCGTCTATTTCCCGGCTTACCCGTGCCAGCGTGCTGGAAACGCTGCGTTCGGATTATGTGCGTACCGCCCGCTCAAAGGGACTCAAAGAATCCGTGGTGCTTGCCAAGCACGTGCTCAAGGGCGCGCTGCTTCCTGTGGTCAGCTATCTTGGCCCGGCCTTTGCAGGCATCGTGACCGGCTCCGTCGTTATCGAGCAGGTCTTCCTTGTGCCCGGCATCGGAAACTTCTTTGTGAAGTCTGCGCTTAACCGTGACTACACGCTCATTCTGGGCACCGTCATCGTGTATTCCGCCATCCTTGTTGTGATGAACCTGGTGGTGGACATTGTGTACGGTCTGCTCGACCCGCGCATATCATATAAATAAAAAGGAATTTGCTATGACAGTTGGTAAAAAGAAAAAGACTGCGGGCACGAATGAATTCAATCAGGAGATGCGCTCTGTCTCCCTGACCGCCGATGCATGGCGGCGGCTCCGCAAGAACAAGATGGCGTACATCAGTTTCTGGGTGGTGCTGTGCTACATGATCATTGCCCTGCTTGCGCCTTTGCTGCCGCTGCACCCTTACGAGCACCAGAACGTAAACCATGCGAACCTTCCGCCGTCACTGCGGCAGGCAGGCGAGGTGGAGCTTGATGCCCGCAAGGCATATTTTGCAAAGGTTATGGAAAAGGAAGGCCGTTCCGCCTATACGGAAAAGGAACAGGCAGAACTCGATTCTATTCTGGAAAGAAATAAAACTGATCCGGAACAGAAATTCCATTATGTGTTCGGAACGGATTCCCTGGGAAGGGACATGCTTTCCCGCACCATTTACGGCGGGCGCATTTCCATGCTCATCGGACTCATCGGGACCGTTACTGCCCTGTGCATCGGCATCATCGTCGGTTCTGTTGCCGGCTACGCGGGCGGCATTACGGACACCTTCCTCATGCGTTTTGTTGATATCATGTATGGCCTTCCGTACATGCTTATGGTCATCATCATGATGGCAATCCTTGGCAAGAGCACGGCAATTCTTTTTGTTGCCATTGCGCTCGTGTCATGGCTCACTATTGCGCGCGTGGTCCGCGGCCAGGTGATGAGCCTGAAGAACACCGAGTACGTCCTTGCGGCGCGCTCAATGGGTGCCGGACCTGCGCATATTATTTTCCGTCACCTTATCCCGAACACGCTCGGCATCATCATCGCCTACGCGGCGCTTTCACTGCCGGAGTTCATCATGAGCGAAAGCTTCCTTTCGTTCCTTGGTCTTGGCGTGTCTGCACCGCTTGCCTCATGGGGCTCGCTCATATCTGACGGTGTGCAGGGGCTGGGCTTGTATCCGTGGTGCCTGCTGGTGCCCGCAATCACCATGACGGTTTTCCTGTTCGCCATGAATTTCCTTGGCGACGGCGTGCGGGATGCATTTGACCCGCAGTCAAAGAACAGAATTTAACGCTGCCCGCGCAGCATAAGGAACAGACATGACAGACGAAGTTATCCTGCAGGTCAGGGATTTACGTACTTATTTCCATATCGATGCCGGAATCGTAAAAGCGGTTGACGGCATTTCCTTTGATTTGCACAAAGGCGAAACGCTTGGTATTGTAGGTGAGTCCGGCTCCGGAAAGAGCGTGACGAACCTTTCCATCATCAACCTTGTGCAGTCCCCTCCGGGAAAAATTGAGGGCGGCGAAGTCCTCTTCCGCGGGGAGGATGTGCTCCGCATGAGCGACGCGCGCCTGCGTGAAATCCGCGGCAACCGCATCGCCATGATTTTCCAGGATCCGATGTCCTCACTGAACCCCTACCTGAAAATATCTACGCAGATGGTAGAAACCATCCGTCTGCATCAGGGGCTGGGCAAGCAGGAAGCAAAGGAGAAAGCCATCGAGATGCTGCGGCTTGCGGGCATCCCGGCGGCAGAAGAGCGCATTGACTGCTACCCGCACCAGTTTTCCGGCGGTATGCGCCAGCGCGTTATGATTGCAATGGGACTTTCCTGCAACCCGGACATCCTTATTGCAGACGAGCCGACGAGTGCACTGGATGTTACCATCCAGGCGCAGATTCTGGAGCTGATGCAGGATTTGACCCGGCGGCTGGGAACAGCGGTTATCATCATTACCCATTCGCTTGGCGTTGTTGCGGGCATCTGCGACACCATAAACGTTATGTATGCCGGGCGCGTGGTTGAGCACGGCACAACCGACCAGATTTTTTCTGACACAAAGCACCCCTATACGCAGGGACTCATCAAGTCTGTGCCGCGCCTTGACTGCGACACCGATGAACGTCTCTTCTCTATTGAGGGGCAGCCGCCGAACGTCATTGACCTGCCGGACTGCTGCCCGTTCTACCCGCGCTGCCACAAGGCAATGGAAGTCTGCCGGAAGCATTATCCGCCCACCGTGCAGTTCGGGGAGGGACACTGTGCGTCCTGCTGGCTGTATGCCCAGAAAGACGCAGGGAAGCTGAACACGGAGGATGCTGCAAAATGACGCAAGGTATACTCAACGCAGATAATATTCTTGAGGTGGAAGACCTTAAGATGCATTTTTACATGGGGCACGACGGCATCATCGGCGGCAAGAAAAATTACGTGTATGCCGTTGACGGCATCAGCTTTTCCATCCGCAAGGGCGAAACCCTGGGACTGGTAGGCGAATCCGGCTGCGGCAAATCAACGGTGGTACGCGCCGTGGCGCAGCTGTACAAGCCCACTGCCGGCAAAGTGCTGCTGGACGGCAACGACCTGACCAAAATGTCTCACGGCGAGATGTTTGCGGCGCGCAAGGACATGCAGTGTGTGTTCCAGGATCCCTATTCTTCACTGGACCCGCGCATGACGACCGCAGAAATTATCGCCGAACCGATGCGCATTTACCGGCGGCGCGGCATCTTTAAGATGAGCGAGGCAGAAATTGATGCCCGCGTGGAACACCTGATGGAACTGGTGGGACTGTCTAAATTCTTTAAGAACCGTTTCCCGCATGAGTTCTCCGGCGGCCAGCGCCAGCGCATCGGCATTGCCCGCGCACTTGCGCTCAAGCCGCGGCTTATCCTTGCCGACGAACCGGTTTCCGCGCTTGACGTTTCCATTCAGGCGCAGGTGCTGAACCTGTTCAAGGACATTCAGAAGGAGATGGGACTTTCCTACCTCTTCATCGCGCATGACCTTGCCGTCATTAAATACATTTCAGACCGGATTGCGGTTATGTATCTTGGCAAAATCGTGGAAACGGGTGATTACGTGGACTTGTACAAGAATCCGCTGCACCCCTACACAAAGGCTTTGCTTTCTGCAGCGCCCATCCCCGATCCGTATGTGGAACGCAAGCGGCAGCGCATCATCCTGAAAGGCGACGTGCCGTCTCCGACGGAACAGCGCAAGGGCTGCTACTTCTACGACCGCTGCCCCAACCGCAAGGACTGCTGTAAGGAAAAGGCTCCGCAGTTTGTTCATCCGCAGGGAACGGCGGACGGGCACACCGTTGCCTGCTTCCTCTACGGCAACGCCTAAAAAATCCTGATACCTGCAAGGGGGGCGGCACTGCTGCCCCCTTTCTTTTTATCCCTGCCACTTTACGCAAATTATGCAATGCAGTAAAATGCATGCATGGATAATGCTAAGAGAACTGTGACATGCGGGGACCTGCGGGCTTCCGATGTCGGTAAGACTGTTATATTGAACGGATGGGTTCACCGCACCCGCGAGCTGGGCGGACTCACTTTCATCCTGCTGCGTGACCGCTACGGCATTACGCAGGTCGTTGTGGGCGACAAGGCATCTGATGCCGTAAAGCAGACTGCTGCCACGCTGAAGAGCGAGTACTGCGTTGCCATTCAGGGCACCGTTGCCGCGCGCGGCGAAAAGGACGTGAACAAGGATATGCCCACCGGCGAGATAGAAATCGAGGCGGAAGACATAGAGATTTTTACGACGGCGGAAACACTGCCGTTCTCCATCGATGAAGTGCGCCAGAAAGACGGCACCATCGTTCTGCCGAACGAAGACCTGCGCCTGAAGTACCGCTACCTTGACCTGCGCCGCAAGCCCATGCAGGAGCACATCATCCTGCGCTCCAAAGTTACGTTTGCCGTGCGCGAGTACCTGACCCGCCAAGGCTTCCTTGAAATTGAAACGCCCACTTTCATTAAGTCTACGCCCGAAGGCGCGCGCGATTACCTTGTGCCCAGCCGCGTTCACCCCGGTAAATTCTATTCCCTGCCGCAGAGCCCGCAGCTTTACAAGCAGCTGCTTATGGTTTCCGGCTTTGACAAGTACTTCCAGATTGCACGCTGCTACCGCGACGAAGATGCGCGCGGTGACCGCCAGCCTGAGTTCACTCAGATAGACATGGAGATGAGCTTTACCAACCGCGAGGAAGTTCTTGAGACAACCGAAGGAATGATGCGCCACGTGTTCAAGGAAACGCTCGGCTACGAGCTGCCCGTGCACTTTGACCGCATTGCGTGGACGGATGCCTTTGACCGCTTTGGTACGGACAAGCCCGACCTGCGCTTTGGCATGGAAATGCAGGATGCCGCATTCATGGCGGGCCTGTCAGACTTTAACGCATTCAAGGCGGGTGCAGCGAATGCAGACCCTGCCATCGAACGCCACAAGCGCAGCGCGGTAAAGGCGCTGGTCGTTAAGGGCGCCGCAGAAAAATACAGCCGCAAGATGATAGAAGCGCTTGAGGCAAAGGCAAAGATTTACAAGGCAAAGGGCCTTGCGTGGATGAAGGTGGATGCCTCCGGCAAATTCGAAGGCGGCATCAGCAAGTTCTTTGCTGGCAAAGAAGCTGATATTCTGCCCAAGCTGGGTGCGGCTGCGGGCGACCTGCTGCTGTTCGTTGCGGACGAAAAGTGGCAGCTTGCCTGTACTGCGCTGGGCGCCGTGCGCTCTCAGCTTGGAAAAGAGCTGAACCTGTACACGCCGGGTGATGAGTTCCATTTTGCATGGATTATTGACTTTCCCTATTTTGCGTGGAACGAAGACGAAAACAAGTGGGAAACCGAACACCACATGTTCACCCTGCCGCAGAAAAAATACTGGGACACGCTGGAAAGCGATCCCGGCAGCGTAAAGGGCGACCTGTACGACCTGGTGCTGAACGGCTACGAGCTGGCATCCGGTTCAATGCGTATCAACGACCCGGCACTGCAGCAGCGCATCTTTAAGATTGTCGGCTACACCAACGAGCGCGCGCAGAAAGCCTTTGGCTTCCTTGTTACTGCGTTCAAGTTCGGCGCTCCCCCGCACGGCGGCATTGCTCCGGGGCTTGACCGCCTGGTCATGCTTATGTGCCACGAGGACTCCATCCATGAAGTCATCGCGTTCCCCAAGAACAACCTTGCAGCAAGCCCCATGGACGACTGCCCGTCAGCCGTTGATGATGCGCAGCTGAAAGACCTGCACATCACCTGCACGGAGCGCGAGGCCGACTAAGCCCCGCCAGTGCGCCCAAACACACAGAGCTGCTTCAGACGCTTTGAAGCAGCTCTGTGCACTGTGCAAGACCTCTGACTCTAAAAAGCCATGCTTAAGGACATGGCAAATTTCCGCCGTGAAAGGCTTGCACGATGTGAATATTAATAGATACGAATGTGCTTGTTTTTGCCTTTGTTTATTCTGCGAGTCTCCTACTCCAACTCATCATCAGAATCTAAACCGTAATAATCTCGCCATTCATCATTAGACCAAGTTGTATTATCCCAGACCTCAACTTCTTCATCGACATCCTCCTCTCTCATACCGGCTGCAGAGAGTTCTCTCCTATAGTTTTTCATCATCCGTTTTTTAGCTTTCGAAGACAAAGGCGAACTTTCTCTGTACTCGTCCTTTACCCGCTCAATGGCAGCATTATTTTTCACAGGTGCTTTACCGCGTTTTCCTACAGTCGGCTTTGTCCCTTTGCCATTACCGGCATTGGAAGTTCCTGCAGGCAGATACTTCTTCCTAATAGCAAAGTCCAACATCTGAGGCATGGCTTCGACAGGGATTTCTCCGCCCCTGGCAATTTTGCCGTCAGAGTTTGTCCATGCATATTTTATGGATTTCTTACTGTCGTCCCAACTTGAAATCCCTAATCTGATTTCACAAGATGGATCGTTTTTTGCTGGCTCTGAGTATTCCACTTTCATATTCTTTTCCTCCACACGTGTTTTGTACGATTGTAAGATACCTTTACCAGTTTTTGATGACAGCGCCGTACTTGTCCTTGAACTTGCCAGTGCAAACCTTCACAAAATCGAGTATGAACCAGATGAAGTAAACAGCTGCGAGGATTTTTCCCAGCACTGGATGCTCTATCTCTGTGCTTCCTTCTGTGGTGGAGTTGAAAGCTGCCATCACACAGAACAGAACCATCTGCAGGATTCCACTAAATATCCTTCCTGCGTAAAAACGATGCCCACCTATGACACCCATGAATACTGCAAACAGCAAAGCGAACAAGCGGCGCTTGGGGGATTCCGCCAATATCTCATCATCATCGGACTCTTCTCCATCTGAGTCGGAACCATTCTTTTCCCGCTCGGCTTCCAACTTTGCCTGTCTTTTTTCCTCCTTGAGCAGGCGTTTCAAATCTTTCTCTTCAAACAGGGTGTTGTCTTTCCCGTAAAGCCACAGCTCGCAGTCATTGTCGTCATACTTGTATGACACTCGGATCACGTTGAGCTGATAGATTCGCGTACGGACCTTTAGAGTTTTCCCTACCGATCGATCTTCAGGATTACGATCATTAGTCCATTCAAAGGGTCTCACATCATAAAAAGAATTGTATTCATCTCTGATAGATAGAGTTTCATTACCGTTTAATACCTCTGGTATGTCAAAAGGACTGTCGATAGATTCTATAATCGGTACCGAGCTCTCAAAAGTCAGCATCCGTTCCACCATATCATTAATGAAACTATCTTCTTTTCCTTCCAAGAACCTCTTTAGGCTTTTAGAGATAGTCGTGTGATGTTGTATTACGTATTTATCAATAACATAGTTGAAATCATGCATAGCGATATACTTCACCATTTTGCCAGTGCCTTCACAGGACTTACATTTCTCATATCCATTTCCACCACATTGCTGGCATGTGGCTATGCCGGTGCTGTGGCATCTTTCGCAACGGATCTCCCCTTTATTACCACATTTTTCGCATCTGATTTCCCCTTTTCCATAGCATATTTTGCATTCCTCCCATCCATAAGGTTGGTTTATTCCTTTTTTCCCTTCACACTTCCAGCATCTGTACCATCCAGTTCCTTTACACCTATCACACTTTCTAAATCTGTTTCCTCCGCAAGATGGACAAGTCCCCTTTCCTTTTCCACCACAGGATTTACACTGAAAAGTTCCATCTCCTCCGCAGTCTGGGCAGGAATACAGCTTCTGCGTCTTCACGATAATAGATGTTGTATCAAACTCTTTGTCAAAATCATTCTCGAATGAGATGTCACGGAGTGGAAACGCATCGAAAGAAAAACTTCTGGGAGTAAAATCTCCTGTCGGACTCGGGATATTCGTTTGCCCCTTATAAGCTTCTCTTTTTTCTGTAAAGTCACGCGCATATGTATAGAAATCAAACCTATAGCAATAACTCGGCACGCTGACGGCTTTGAGGTTCTCCACCGCGGCGTTCTTGTCCTTGTGATGCTTCCGAATGGCTTCCATTGCGTTGACGGAGTTTGGGTCTATTTCCTTCTCAAACCACAGTTTTGACAAATCCATATAGTTCTCCTTTTCGATATTTCCTGTTGTTTTCTACTGATTTCCTTCTGCCGGCTGTACTGCATCGTCAAATTCCGGGTACACTTCTTTCCTTACCAGTCCTAGCAGTCCTGCGGCAATCAAAGCGTTCTTTGACTCGTCATCTACTTTCTTAACCCATACCAAATCAGCTTTTTTCTTATCCGTAAAGGCATTGATTTCATTGACGGTTTCTCCCCATTTATGGGATGCCGTTACAAGAACATCTTTCTTATGTTCTTTGTTCATAAAGAATTTGATATTGGCTTTTATAGCTTCTTCATTGTCTCCCGGTGTACAGACAGTAACACCCTTGCCGTTTATTTCAAAATACGCACATGTTTCTCCGGCACGATTTATCTCATAGTAGCCAGCAACGAGCGACAATAGGTCAATCAGCTTGTTGAGCGTTGTCGTCTTGCCTCTGTTGCGTGTTGCATACAATGCGATTATCTTCATCTTATATTCTCCCTCACGGCATTACCGTGTATTTCTGTAAATTCAAAACTCTCCCTTGTAGCCAAGTTCCCGGAGGCGGGCCTGTGTCTTCAAGGGAAGATGTGTACGGCGAAAGGCGGTTTCTGAAAAATTCAGCTTTTTCAGGCTTTCAGGAATGATGACTTCAGTGAGATTATTGCAGTCGGAAAAGGCACCCGGTCCAATTGTCTCAAGGGTTGAAGGAAGCGTTACCGACGTGAGGTTCGCGCAGTTGTTGAATGCAAAATACCCTATTGATTCCACTCCTTCCGGGATGACTATGGACTTAAGCCCGCTCGAGTGAAAACAGAAATCATTGATTTTCTTGACGTTGGCCGGGATATTGAAAGATGTCAATGATGTGCAGTATGAAAATTTACCGATATACGATGGATAGCTCGGTGCCATGTCTACACGGGCAAGTTTCCTGCAGTTCTCGAAGTTATTGTAGCCAGCATAACTTAATTCAAACTCCCAGGATTCCTCATAAAACAGTGTGGATGGAAGCGAGATATACACAAGGTTTTTAATCAGGTCTGTATTTCCAACAAGAACGTTCCGAAATTTTCGGATTCCCTCAGGAACCACGATGGCCAAAAGCCTGTCATACGGATAATAGAAAGTAATGTCTGATACCGGCATACCTTCGATTGATGCCGGATACATCAGTACGGCTGGCTCAGTGAAATTCTTGTTGATGCCTTTAATTATGACAGATTTGCCGTCTGGTGAAAGCTCATAGATAAATTCATTTTCAGGAACTGGCTTTGCTTCCTGCACCAGCTTGAGTACTTTGTCCAACTCTCCCGTCTCTGTTGCCGCTTCTGTTCCAAGAGCTTTTTCTTCCGCCTGTGCTCTGTTCGGCATTGCGGTTGAAATAACAATCAGTAGAATCAGCGCACATACTGCGTAATTTTCATCCTTTACTCCTCTGCGCATGGTCATTCCTCCTGGAAGGTTTATTCTTTGGGCGTACAGGGGAATTTTGTATGAAAACTGCCCCTTGTCTTCGTTCTGGCAGCTTTTGTGCATAAAAATGTTATAGTGTTCCATTTCTATTACAGTATACTGTCTGTTTCCTACAATGATATTACAGCTTACTGTATTTTTCAAGTACAAAATAACAGTATTTTGTTATCCTGCATATTGTATATGGATTTTCGGGAACGGCTGAGGGAAGAAATTTCATACTCTGGACTGTCAAATAAAGAGCTTGCTGCAAAGGCTGGTGTAACGCTCCGCTCTCTGGTGAGTTACGTTAGCGGGCAGTCCTGTATGCCTTCTGCCGATGTTGCGGTGAAGCTTGCAAAGGCTCTGGGAACTACGGTTGAATACCTTGTTACAGGGCAGAACGCATCTCTTTTAGGAGAAACATCAGAGGAAAAGGGGCGCAGACTGCTCCATGTATATGCTTCCCTGCCGGAAAAGCAGAAGTCGCTTCTGCTTGCCGTTGCAGAGGATATTCAAAAAAACTTGTGATGTTGTAAGTTTTTTTCTATATCGAATAAATAGTTATGCGGCTACCCCCATTCACCGCACTTCTTTCCGCTGGTATTCCTTTCCGTCGGTGATGGATTTCCAGATGAAGGTGCCGTTTTCCAGTACCATGTAGCTGTGGGGGCTGCCTTCCTTGGGGATGGCGACGGAGCCGGGGTTCATGTAGATAAAGTTTCCGTGCTCCCTGCATGCCGGTATGTGCGTGTGGCCGCAGAGCAGGATGCTGCCGTCCTGCAGCGGCGGCGGGTTGTCTTCGCCGTGGTGGTGACCGTGCGTGGCAAACACGAACTGCGTGCCGTCGGTGATGATGGCGTATTCTGCCATGACGGGGAACTCCAGCACCATCTGGTCAACTTCCGCCTCGCAGTTGCCGCGCACACACACAATGCGTTCCTTGATGCCGTTGAGCATTCCGATAACTTCTTTGGGTGCATACGCTTCCGGCAGGTCGTTGCGCGGTCCGTGGTACAGAAGGTCGCCCAGCAGCAGCAGCTTGTCGCAGCGTTCTTCGGCAAAGCGTTCCAGCATCATGCGGCAGAACTTTGCCGAACCGTGAATGTCCGATGCAATCATCCATTTCATTTTTTTCTCCTGCAAGGCTGTCTGGATTTGTGCTTTCCAAAAGCCTAGTCTTTTTCTGCAATGCGGTAATCCCAGTTGTGCTTGGGGTAGCGTCCTTTCATTTCTTTGCAGACTTCCGGCCAGGTGTTCTGCCAGAATCCGGCAAGGTCGTCCGTTACCTGCAGCGGGCGGCGCGCGGGCGAAAGCAGCCTGAGCAGCACCGGCTGCCCCATGATGCGCGGTGTTTCAAAGCAGCCGAATGCCTGCTGGATAATGATTTCCAGTACGGGCCGGATGTCCTGACCGGCAATGCTTTCGTAGCGGACGCGGAACGATTTTCCGTTGGGCATGGAAATCCGCTGGGGCACATTCGCGTCAACGGCGGCACCGTCAAGATGGTAGCGGAGCGCCTGGTACACTGCATCGGCAGAAAGCGATGTGCCGGTAACAAAGGGCGGAAGCCATTCCTGCACGTCCTGCTGCAGCCGGGCTGCCGTGTATGTTTCCGGCTCTGCGTTTCCGCTGTGCCGGGCATAAAATTGCGCGCGCAGAAGAAATTCTTCCGTCTGTGTGGAAAGCGGCAGCCATGCAAGTCCTTCCTTTTTTACTGCGGTGCAGACGGCGGCAGTAAAATCTGATGCATCTGCGGCAAGCTGCCTGCGCGCAAGCACCAGCCTGCCGTAGCTGCGGATTTCTGTCTTCCGCAGGCGGGGAGACTCCCCTTTGCCGCCGCCTGCAAATTCTACCTGCGTGGAAACTGCTGCGCGCTGCAAAAGCCACTGCTCCGTGGTCTGAGTGTCTGCGGCTTCCCATGCATAGATGCGGCCTTCGCGTTCCCCGGCGTCGGCATCCGGGGCTACAATCCATTCCGGGAACACAGCCATGCGCTGCCGTTCCTCCCGCGGCAAAGAAGCCACCCGGCCGGACGGGAACTGGTAGCTGCCGTCCTGCTGCTGGCGGTGTGCAATGCGGTCGGGGTACCCGGCAAACAGCGGCTCCGGCACGGACAGCTGCCGCAGCTCCGGAAACTGTGCACGGCAGCGCTGCACGCGGGATTCACAGTCCGCTTTCATTTTCTTCTGCAGCGCAGGGGCTGCGTCTGCGTAATTGCTGTAGGCGCACGCCTTTTCCACGGAACCGGCGAGAGCAACGCATGCCAGGCGGGGGTGCAGGCCCATCTGCAGCGCGGCCTTTCCCAGCGGCGTTATGTCCGGGGCCAGGCAGCCCATGTCCTGCAGCAGGCGCCGCGCGGCTTCCCATGCGCCCTCCGGCGGTGCGTCCAGCCAGTCAATCCTGCTGCGTTCCAGCACTCCCCACTGCGCGCATTCAAGCACGAGCGGCACAATGTCTGATCGCAGGATTTCGGGCGGTGTACGGGTGCTGCGTACGTCGTGTTCGTTCCATAAGCGTATGCATCTGCCGGGTGCCGTGCGTCCGGCGCGCCCCTTCCGCTGCTCTGCGGAAAAAAGGCTTTCGTCCTCGGTAACCAGCGTTTCCATGCCGGCTGCAACATTCATTCGGTTCATGCGCGATTTACCGCTGTCTATAACGGTGGTTACGCCCGGCACCGTAAGCGAAGTTTCTGCAATCGCAGAAGAAAGGATAACCCTGCGGCGGCTTCCCGGCACAGGCGCTTCAAGAATTTTTTTCTGTTCAGAAAAGCTCACGGAACTGTGGAGCACAAGGATTTCTGCATCAGCACCCTGCGCCTGTAATTCCGCAGCAGTCCGTCGGATGTCTGCAATGCCCGGCAGGAACACAAGGATGCTGCCGTCGTCTTTCCCTGCGGAAAGTTCGTGCATTACTGCATCTGCGGCGCTGGTGTTTCCCGCGTAGCTGACGTCCACCGGGAACTGGTGCCCCTTGACGGCAAGCACCGGGGCGGGAGCTTCTGCCGTGCCCAGGTAGCGGGCAACGGATGTGGTGTCAATGGTTGCAGACATGACGATGACAAAGAGATCGTCGCGCAGCTGCATCGCCTCTTTCAGGAACGCAAGCGCAAGGTCTGCGTGTACGGAACGTTCATGGAATTCATCGATGACGACCACGCTGGTGCCTTCGAGCGAAGGATCCTGCTGCATCATGCGGGTGAGCACGGCTTCCGTGATGACCGTAAAGCGGGTTTGTGCAGACACGCATGATTCCAGATGCATGATGTAGCCGGACGTTTTTCCCGGCGGCTCCCCCAGCAGCTCTGCCGTACGCGATGCAACGGCAAGGGCGGCAAGGCGGCGGGGTTCCAGCATGTAAATCTTTCCCGCAAAATGCCGCAGCAGCGCAAGCGGTACCGCCGTTGATTTTCCGGCAGCAGTTTCCGCCGTCAGCACAAGGAAGCGGGACGGCGACGCCTTCAGCTGCGTACAGATGGTGTCCAGATGCGGCGTGATGGGAAGCTGCTGTATAAGGCTTGGATACGGATCATGCATGCCTTCAAGGATAGCGGAAAAAGCGGCGGCTTGCAACACTTACGGCGCAAGTGCTGCGGTGTAACTTGCCCAAGACGGCTATATGCTATATAATGCACGGCATGAAAAGGTTCCTTGCTGCTTTTGCCTGCCTGATACTTCTGACCGGCACCTATGCCGGCGGTGCCTATGCCGCCTCAAAAGAAACGATGAAAGTCACTGTGGGCAAAGTATCGCTGGAGCTTCCCCTTGGATGGTATGCGCAGAGCATCCCGAACAATCCTTCCCTGCTGCTGATATGCTACCCGCCGGAAGTGCAGCGCGACAAGTTCCGCGAGTCAGTGAGCATTACGGTGGGCACGGTGGAAAACAAGTCCGATGCCGATGCCTACATCGTTGAGCTGAAAAGCAGCCTGCTGTCCTACCTGGACAACTGCCAGATTATTTCGTCAGATAAATCGTACCTTGTCGTCAGCGGAACCATAAATAATGTTACCGTGATGGAATACTGCAAATTCATCCAGAAGGGCAAGACTGTCTACTGCATCACGGCGGCGGCACAGCCGGAAACCTACAGCCTGTGGGAAAGTTCCTTCAAGGAAATCATTGCCTCCCTCAAGATAAAATAGCGGGAGTTTCAAACTGCAACGGAAGATTTGCTGCGCAGTGCCTGCATTGCGCAGCTGTCCATACTTTTATGTTTACAGGAAGTTATAGAATGGAAGAAGCTCTTATTTCTGATTACAAGGAATTCCTTGCGGCAGGAAAGACTGAACGGGAGTGCTGCGAGCAGATCGTTGCACTTGCAGAAAAACACGGCTACAAGGATATTGCTGCAGTGCAGGCGCTCAAGCCCGGCGACAAAGTGTATGTTACCAAATTCGGCAAGGCGGTGGCGCTGTTCCGCATTGGCACGGACGGTGTAGAAAGCGGCATGAACATTCTTGGTGCACACATCGATTCACCGCGCCTTGACGTAAAGCAGAACCCGCTGTATGAAAAGGAAAATGTTGTCTACCTGAATACGCACTACTACGGCGGCATCAAAAAGTATCAGTGGCTCACCATGCCGCTTGCGATTCATGGCGTTGTCTGCAAGAAAGACGGCACCAAGGTAAAGGTTGCCGTGGGCGAGCAGCCGGGCGACCCCGTGTTCTGCATTTCCGACATCCTGCCGCACCTTGCACAGAAGCAGATGAAGGAAAGTGCCGCCGATTTTATTCCGGGCGAAAGCCTTGACCTGATACTTGGCAGCGGTATTCCGCCCGTAAAGGGCGCTGCCGCAAAGGATGAAAAAGAGAAGGAAGAAAAGGACAAGGCAAAGAAGGCCGTGCTTGCGCTGCTGAAAGAAAGCTATGGCATTGAGGAAGCAGATTTTGGTTCCGCAGAACTGGAAGTTGTTCCGGCCGGAGCGCCGCGCGACCTTGGCTTTGACCGTTCGCTGGTGCTTGCCTACGGACAGGACGACCGTTCCTGTGCGTATACTTCGCTGCGTGCGCTGCTTGATGCCGAACCTGCTGCCCGCACCGCCTGCTGCCTCTGCGTGGACAAGGAAGAAATCGGTTCCGTGGGAGCAACGGGCATGGCATCTCATTTCCTTGAAAATGCAGTTGCGGAAGTTGTTGCGCGCCTGGGTACGTACTCCGAGCTTTCCGTGCGCCGCTGCCTGAACAATTCCACCATGCTTTCCAGCGATGTGAACGCCGCCTTTGATCCGATGAACGGCGACCTGTACGATCACGAAAATGCATCCTTCCTTGGTGCAGGCATCGTGTTCAACAAGTATACCGGCTCCCGAGGCAAGTACAATGCAAGCGACGCTTCCCCCGAATTCATTGCGCGGCTCCGCGCGGTGCTCGATGCTGCCGGTGTAAAGTACCAGATGGCAGAACTGGGCAAGGTTGACCAGGGCGGCGGCGGCACCATTGCCTACCTTGCTGCAAAGTACGGCATGTACGTGCTGGACGCGGGCGTCTCCGTGCTGAGCATGCATGCTCCGTGGGAAATCACCGCAAAGGAAGACTTGTGGCAGGCATACTGCGCCTACAAGGCGTTCCTTTCGCTCACAAAATAAAAGCGCTGTCCGGAAGCGCAGGGGCTGAGCGGCTTCCTGCCTGTTTCCGGACTGCCTGAACTGCTGCCCGGTACCGCCTGTTCTGCGCAGGGAGTGCCGGGCATTTTCATGGGGTACTGTACATGGAAAAAAAAGAACGTGCCGGAAACAACCGGACGCTGGTTTTGTCCGACGAAGAGCGGGATGCGCTGCGCCCGCGGCTGCTTACCGCTCAGAACATTGCGGGCGCGGACATCATGAACCGCACGCTGAACGGCGACCTTCTGCACCTGCTTCCGTACATTCCCGATGCCTTTGCAGACTTAATCATCATTGACCCGCCGTATAATTTGACCAAAGATTTTAACGGACTGAAATTTGCTTCGCGCCCGGAACACAGTTACGACGAATACCTTGCATCGTGGTTTCCCGCAGTCTGCCGGAAGCTGAAGCCGCACGGTTCGCTGTACATGTGCGGTGACTGGAAATGCACTGCCTCCCTGCAGCGGGCAATCGAAAAAGAGCTCACCGTCATGAACCGCATTACCTGGCAGCGCGAAAAGGGGCGCGGCGCAAAATCAAACTGGAAGAACGGCATGGAAGACATCTGGTTTGCCGTAAAGGATGCTTCCTGCTACTATTTTAACGTGGACGCCGTGATGATGAAGCGGCAGGTGCTTGCCCCGTACCGCGTGGACGGCAAGCCCAAGGACTGGGACGAAGGCGCGGCGGGAAAGTTCCGGCTTACGTGCCCGTCAAATTTCTGGGACGACATATCCGTGCCGTTCTGGTCCATGCCGGAAAACACCGACCACCCTGCGCAGAAGCCGGAAAAACTGTATGCAAAGCTCATACTTGCTTCGTCGAAGGAGGGCGATGTTGTGTTCGATCCCTTCCTTGGGAGCGGCACTGCCAGCGTGGTGGCAAAAAAACTCCGCAGGAATTTCTGCGGAATCGAGATTAACGAGGAATACTGTCTGTGGGTAGAAAAGCGCCTGCAGCTGGCGGATGCAGATGCATCAATCCAGGGCTATGCAGACGGAGTGTTCTGGGAGCGGAACACATTTGCCCGGCAGCGCAAGGCCTAGGCTGCGTGCCGCCGGTTTTAATTACACCACGCGGTTGGCGTGGAGCTTCATCATCTTGATGCGGGCAAGGTCTTTTTCGCGGATCTTTTCGCGCTGGATTTTGCCGCTGATGGTCTTGGGCAGCTCCTTTACGAATTCAACCTTGCGGGGCACCTTGTACATTGCCGTGTGCTCGCGGGCGTAGGACAGGATGTCCGTCTCCAGCTCCGGAGAAGCCTCGTAGCCGGGGGACAGTTTGATTGTTGCCTTGATAAGCTGCCCGCGCCGTTCATCCGGTATACCCGTTACTGCGCATTCCAGCACTGCGGGGTGCTCCATCAGAATGCTTTCTACCTCAAAGGGGCTGATGCGGTAGCCGGAGCTTTTTATCACATCATCGTTTCTGCCTTCGTAGTAGATGTAGCTGTCCTCATCCATGTGCGCGGTGTCTCCCGTGTGGAAAATACCGCCGCTAAAGACGCGCTCCGTGCCTTCATCGTTCTTGTAGTATCCTTTCATCACGCCGCAGGGCTTTCCCTTGGCAAGGCGGATGATGATTTCTCCTGTTTCTCCGGGAGGAACGGTATTGCCGTCGGCATCGCTGATGGTGATGTCAAAGCCGGGTGCCGCTTTTCCCATTGAACCGGGGCGCGGCTCAACCCCTACAAAGTTTGCGATAAGAATCGGCGTTTCTGTCTGGCCGTAGCCTTCATGGATTTTCTTGCCGGTCTTCTTCAGGAAGATGCTGTAGACTTCCGGGTTCAGCGCTTCGCCTGCGGTGACATAGTAGGAAACGCTGGAAAGGTCGTACTTGGACAAATCCTGCCGCACCAGGAAACGGTAGACCGTGGGCGGTGCGCAGAATGTCGTCACTTTGTAGTGTTCCATTTTTTTCAGCAGCGCGTCCGCGTTGAACTGCTTAAGGTCGTAGACAAAAATAGCAGAACCGCACAGCCACTGTCCGTAGAGCTTGCCCCACATAGTTTTTGCCCAGCCGGTTTCCGCTACGGTCAGATGCAGCCCGTCATCCTGTACGTTCTGCCAGTACTTTGCCGTGGTGATGTGCCCCAGCGGGTACAGAAAGTTGTGCTGCACCATCTTGGGGTAGCCGGACGTGCCGGAGGTAAAGTAGGTAAGCGAAATGTCGTCGTTCAGCACCTTTGCTTCGCCCTGCGGCCGCGGGAAGGATGCAGAAAGCGCATCGTATTCACGGTAGAATTCCGTCCAGCCTTCGCGGGCCGGGCCGACTGTTACCAGCTCCTTTACATAGGGAGAGGCGGGCATGGCGCGTTCAATCTGTTCCTGTATGTGCGGGTTACCGTAGGAAATAATCATCTTTATGGGTGCCGCGTCGGTGCGGTACTCAATGTCGCTCTGCAGCAGCTGGTCGGTGGCGGGCACGGTAACCGCTCCGATGCGGTGCAGTGCAAGGATGAACCACCAGAATTCATACCGGCGGCGCAGGATAAGCATGACAAAATCGCCTTTCTTTATGCCGTGCGCGGAAAGAAAATTCGCCGCCTTCTGGGAATCCTCAGAAATCTGCCTGAACGTAAAGACGTGCTCTTCCCCGCTGTCGTCGCACCACACAAGCGCCCGCTTTTCCGGGGCTTCCTTTGCATACCTGTCCACAACATCATAGGGAAAATTGAATTCTTCCGGGATTTTCAACTCAAAGTGTTCTTTTACCTCGTCATAAGTATCGTATTCCTTGAAATCCCTGACAAATTCACTCAGCAGATTCATATATCCTGTCCTCCATGCTGTATCAGACACTGCCACGGCAGAAAAGTTGCAGCGGGCATCGTGACGCCCTCCTGTAAAAATACCGATAAAAAGCGATTTTTGCAAGACGGTGGAGTAACGGCGTAAATGACGGTGTAAGTAACGGCCTGAATATGCACCCGGCGGCACAGGATTTTTATGCAGCTGCATGCCGGATTTTCCTGCGCGCAGTTTATGCGGCAGGGCGCGGCCTACCATTCAAAGCGTGCCCAGCGGTTGTTCATCTTTGGAAGCAGCATTGCGAACAGCCAGCCGCAGAACGAATGCTTTCTCATTTCTTCGTTGAAGCTGTGTTCCTCCGTCATGCGGATGCCGTCCACAAGGGCTGCTATTTCGTTGCCGGACCAGGTGCCGCTCTTGAATTCCGCATTTGTGTTTTTTACCGTGTCGTGGTACTTCTGGTTCTTGACCATCATGGGATTGTTCTGTTCGGCAATCAGCGTTGCGCCGGGGAAAGACTCTTTCATCATGGAGAGCAGCTGCCTGATTTCTTCCATAGTAAAATACATGAAAAGGCCTTCAGCAAGGAACAGGATTTTCCTGCCTGCGCCGGAAAGCCCTTCCTTGACTTTGCCGCACCAGCTGGCATCAAGGATGTTCCCTGCAATCATTGTTACGCGCTCGTGCCCGGCGAAGATTTTTTTGCGCAGTTCGATTGAATCCGGAAAGTCAACGTCGAACCACAAAATGCTGCCGTTATCCACGCGGGAAAATCGGTTGTCGAATCCTGCGCCCAGGTTTATGATGGCGGCATCCGGATTCTTTGCAACAAAATCGTTCACCATGCGGTCAAGCATGAGCGTCCGCGCGATGACTCCTTCGTGCGACATGAATTTATCATACGGTTCCGTTGCAAGGTTGAGCGTCTTTACAACCTTCACAGCTGCATCATCGTGGATGCGGGCATTCTTGCGCAGGCTTTCGCTTGCCTTGACTGCCACGGGAATTAGTGCCGTAGTCTGTACATCTCCAAGGTTCAGATCCATAGAGTACCCCTCGTTATGTGTTAGATATAATAATATTTTATTAGCGTACAGTAACACAAATGCGCCTTTGTTTCAATGGGGCAAATCCCGCTTTTGCCATGCAGTCCAAGCCTCCCCCTGGCCTCCGGGGAACCGCAGCCCGCACTGCCTGCGCAGCAGTTGACGAAACTGCCCGTTCGATACTACAGTTTTACTATGAAAAGGATTTTTGCGTCCGTGACGGGGCTTTGCCTCCTCTTCGTTTTTTCCATCACTTTTGCTTCCTGCGGGAAAAAGCCTGCGGCGGGCAGCAGCGTCCGCTCGCTGTGCATGTACCAGATAATGGTATCTACCTTTAAGGACGGCGATCCTTCCATCGGCTACACGACGGCGTGGGGCCCGGAGGAAGAAACGGGCGGCGACCTTCAGGGCGTCATTGATTCTCTCGATTACATCCGCGGCCTGGGCTGCAATGCCATCTGGCTGACTCCTGTCTTTGATTCGAGCGGAGCAAATGCGGACAGCAGTTCCGGCTTTGAGGGCAGGCTCGATTCTACCGGCTACTACGCAAAAGATTTCTTCCATATAGATCCCCACTTTGGCAGCGACGAAACCTTCCGCACGCTTGTTGAGCAGTGCCACAAAAAAGGGCTGTACATTTTTCTGGACGGCGTGTTCGGTCACTGGGGCGACTTTGTGCAGCCGTCGCCTTCGGGCAGGCTGCCTGTCCGGAATGCCGGGAAATTCACCGGCGCAGCTTTCCCACAAAGCATTGAATTCTTCAAGGAAGTTGCCGCCTACTGGATCCGCGAATACAAGATAGACGGCTGGCGGCTGGACCAGTGCTACCAGCTGGGAACGGACGGCGACGGCATACAGGACGGGCACAATTACTGGTACGATATCCGCCTGTCGGTAGAAGCTGCCTGCGCGCAAAACCGTGCGGAAGGTTCTGCGTGGGGCACGCTGGGCTACCTGGTGGGTGAATGCTGGAAAGGCAGTGCCCGGGAAATCCGCAGTTCCGTCGTGGATGCGGGCACTGCGCAAGGCTACGGGCTTCCTTCCTGCTTTGATTTTCCTTCCCGCAGTTTTGTCAGCCGCATTCTTACAAAGCCGGAAAGCAGCGCAGGCAAAATACTTGCCGCCGTGTTCAAAACTGCGCAGGAGAAAGGCTACCCCGATTTCTTTGAGCCGAACCTTTTTGTGTCCAACCACGACGTAAAGCGGCTGGGCACGGAAATAAGTGCCGCTGCTCCCGCCCAGCGGCCGGACGGAGCGGACAGCAAAACGTACTACCAAAAGCACAAACTTGCAATGGCAATCCTTGCAGCCTATACCGGCCCCGTAACGGTTTACTACGGAGACGAATGGGGCGCCTTCCTTGCTCCGGAACGAATCGGAACTTTTCCCTGCTACGAGGACAATGCTTCCCGCACGGCAGGAAAAACCGGATACTTTGCCGGCGCGGAGCTGGATGTCCGTGACTATGCCGCCGCACTCTTTACTGCACGGCAGAAACATCCGGCACTCTACGACGGGGCAAACCAGACAATTCTGGCGGAAGGAAACGTCTACATCGGAAAGAAAACTTTGGGCAGGGAAAGCATCATCTACCTTCTGAACTGCGGCGACGAAGCCTATGCGTACCGGCTGGAAAAAGGCGGCAGGAATCTTCTGACCGGAAAGCGCGTACAGAAAAGCGGCAGCCTGCCACCCTGGTCAGCCCTGTTCATAGAAATCTGATGCAGGGCGCGGCTGTGCCGTTTGCAGTGCTTTCAAAAAATCTGATTTTTGGAAACACCCTCAATTGACATCTTTGTGCTATAATCACAGCCATGAATCAGATACAGGAAGAAATTGCAAAAGCTCTCGAGCAGCTTGCAGGAAAAACACTGCTTACCGAAGCTGCCGTTGCAAAGAAAATCAGGGAGAACCTTAAGCTTGAAGGAAAAAACAAAGCCGGGCTTTCTTTCCACGACATTGAAGAAGCCGTTTTTTATCTGGAAGAAAACAAGAGCCTGCACTATACCGTGCACTTGAATTCTGCCAACGACATACTCATAAAACCGGGCGAAGCTGCCGCCGGCCTGGAATCAGATGCGCGGAAACGCCGCCTTTCCAGCGAAAAAGCAATGACCGTCCTTACAAACAGCGACGTAAAGCATGCCCTTGATAACAAGAAAAGCAGCGGAACAAAACTGCACAAAAAGCGCACCGAAAAAAAACGCATGAATATAAATGCCAGCTGGGACGAGTGGGAGTAGGGGAGCGCCGTCCATAAGCCCTGCAGGAAGGCTGCTCCGTGGAAAGCTTTTTCGGCACGCTGAGCGTCGGTGCGAACGGCAGCGCAGAAAAAGAGAGCGGGAAATTTTATCCCAGGAAGCCCAAGGACAGCCGTACCCCAAAGAACGATCACAGGGTTTCGCTTAACTTTAAGGCGAGTATTTCTTTTTTGAGCAAGGTCAAGGAGGGGTTGCAATACAAGACAGAGCGCCTGCAAAAAATCTGTGTTCCGTACATCAACTATGCGCTTAGCGCTGAAACAAAGTCGCAGGAAGGACTTGTGACGGGAGGCTGCGTACAGATACGCGGGCAGTTTATAAAAGCAGAACTGGATGACAAAGAACAGGGGGTGTTCCTGTCCGGGGTAAAAAAGACATACAGGCTCAGCCGCTACACACGCTGCACCAGATGCAGCATCGATGTGCTTCTTCCGGATGATCTTCCGCCCGGCAAGTACTGGATACACGTCTGCACCAAAAGGGCGGATGCTCTGTGTACGAGCAACAGCATTCCGGTTACTGTTGAGGCTGCCCCGTAAGACAGCGTGCCAGAAAGCAGGAACACCCGCCTCAGTAAGCAAATGAACTGTAATCAGTCTGTTTTCAATATGTAACTAGACTGATTACAAGTTGTAACTAGTCTAGTTACAGCCTGAAACCAGTCTTGTTGCATGACCATTGCTTACTGTCATGAGCTTTTTTGCAGATTGTATGCGGAAAGGGGACGGTATGGAAAACAGCGTGCAGATTAGCCCCTGATTTCCAGAAAGGATTCTTCCGGTTCTTCAAGCCATTGAATAATCTGCCCGGTGACTTTTTCAATTTTCTTTCTGGAGTCTTTACCTCTGATGGCACATTCCCAGATAAAGCAGACGCGCCAGCACTGATCCTGATAGTATTTAAGGTTTTCGGCATCCCGCGCTTTATTGCTGGCAAATTTTTTCTGCCAGAAGCCGGTATTTGATTTGGGAAAAACAAAATAGCGGCAGTTTTCATGGGCATGCCAGAAACAGCCGTTTATGAAAATAACCGCATAGTACCGCGGAAAAATGAGGTCTGGCTTTCCCGGATACCGCTTGTCGCAGATTCTGTAACGGAAGCCTGCCTTAAAGAGCGCAGTGCGGATTTTCCTTTCAGGGCTGGTATCCTTTGAGCGGATGCGGGACATATTTTTATGCCGGTCTTCAGGAGTAAGGGTATCCATGTATATAGTATAGCATGATTTTTTTATTTAAAGTCTATACAATATGAACGTATGACTGAACTCTTAATCGGCACAAGCGGTTATGACTATCCGGAGTGGAAGGGCGCTTTTTATCCAGAAGATCTCAAGCGGAAGGATTTTCTGTTATATTATTCCACCGTCTTTAATGCGCTGGAAGTCAACAGCAGCTTCTACAGCATGCCCTCAGCAGAGCGGCTGCTTTCATTTTATGAACGGACTGAAGGCCGGGTTCAGTTCAGCATAAAGGCCTGCCGTCTGCTCACCCATGAAATCAGTGAGCGGTGGAACGATGCCGCCATGGAGTTCAAGAATACCGTCGCCCCGCTTGCGCAAAAAGGGAAGCTTTGCGCGGTCCTGTTCCAGTTCCCCCAGAGCTTCCGCTATACGGACGGAAACAGAATTTACCTTGCCCGGCTCATCGGAGTTTTTGCAGGCTATCCGGTTTTGATAGAATTCCGTCATGCTGAATGGATACGGGACTCCGTGTTCGCTGGGCTTGCAGAGCGCGGGGCAGGACTTGTCTACTGTAATATGCCCAGACTGGCACAGCTGCCCGACGGAAAGATCTTAAAAAGTCCCTTCATCGGCCTGAATGCCTACATCCGCCTGCACGGAAGAAATGCGTCTGCCTGGTATGCTTCCGGCACTACTCCCAACGGCTCAGGCCGCTACTGCTACGATTATTCTGATGCAGAACTGGCCGAGTTTGTCCCTGTAATCTCGGAAGCCCGGAGCGAGGGAAAGCAGGTGCAGGTCTACTTCAACAATCACCCTGACGGCAGCGGTGCAAAGAACGCAAAGCGGCTGAAGGAGATGGTAGGACTCGCACTGTAAAAAGCCGCAAAACCCGCAAGCAAGAGCGTCTGCCCGCACAAGCTGAACGCCCTACCCGCACAAGCAAATAGAATGTAACAGGACTGTTTACAACATGTAATAGGACTAGTTACAAGTTGTAAACAGTCTATTTGCAAAGTGCAACTAGTCCTATTACAATATGAATGTAGCCCTATTACAGATGTTTTGCTTGCTGTCAAATGTCTTCTTGCTGTGACTGCCAGTTTCTCCTGCACGTCAACCAAGCCGTTACAATCCAGCGCCAAAGGGTACAATTAAGGACGAAATTCAGGCGAGGGCCAGCCGTGAGGCACGATAGGTGCGCGGTCGGGGCGCTCCGTCCACCCAGCCCTGCACGGCGGGCCTGAGCTGTGCCCTACGGAAAGGACTTTTTAAAAAGGCCGACTACGGAAGGGAGAAGTTATGGACAAGGCAACACCCTGGATTCAGCCGATTTTCTGTAAAAATGTGTAAAATCACGCAGAAAAAGGCAATAAAAATGTGTAAATTTCCCCAAAAAAAGCTTTATTTTTGTGTAAAAATCGTATAAAATGAAGTTATGCAAAGAAAAGCGCTGCAGCAGCTCGTAGAATGGAAAAATTCTCCCCGAAGAAAGCCTCTCATAGTGAAGGGGGCAAGACAAGTCGGGAAAACCTGGCTCATGAAAGAATTTGGCCGCCTGTACTACGAGAAGACCTTTTACTTTTCCTTTGATAAGGAAGAAGAGCTTTCGGGCATTTTTAAAAAAGACAAAGACCCTGCCAGAATCGTTGACCGGCTGGGAACTATTTCGAATGATAGGATAGAACCCGAAAAGCACCTTATTATATTTGACGAAATTCAGGAATGTCCAAATGCGCTCAACTCCCTGAAATATTTCAACGAGGAGGCAAATGAATATCACATAATCGCAGCGGGAAGCCTTCTGGGAACACTACTTGCAGAACCCATGAGCTATCCGGTAGGAAAAGTGAATTTGCTGCAGATGGCGCCGCTTGATTTTGAAGAATTCCTAGGGGCAGTGAATCCTGGGCTGTTAAAATACCTGAAAAAAACACCGCCAGATGAAATCCTGGAAATACAGCACAGCAAACTCATTGAACAGTATCACGATTATGTAATTGTCGGAGGACTTCCCGAATGTGTGGCTAGCTGGGCACAGGACAGGAATGCCGCTGGCGTCGCACAGATTCAAAATGAAATAATAAGCATCTATGAGAATGACTTTGCAAAGCACAACAAAAAGATAAATGCGGCAAGGATTCACCTCGTGTTCAGAAGCCTTGTAAGCCAGCTCTCAAAGGAAAATGAAAAATTCATATATGGATGCGTAAAAAAAGGAGCGCGGGCCAGGGAATTTGAAGAAGCAATAGAATGGCTTGTTTCCAGCGGAATTGTGCTCAGAACGTATGATGTCACAAAGCCGGAACACCCTCTGAAAGCATTTGAAGACCTTTCAAGCTTCAAGCTTTTCTTTTTTGACGTAGGGCTTTTAAAATGTGCCGCAGGAGTCTCAAACAAAGGCATCATTCTGGGTACCGAATTCCAATTCAAAGGTCCCCTTACGGAAAACTATGTCCTCCAGCAGTTGAAAGCACAATTTGAAGTAAGCCCTCATTACTATTCACCAAGCCAAAACTATAAGGTGGATTTTCTGATTCAAAAAGAAGGCGATATCATACCTGTGGAATGCAAAGCGGGAAAAAGCGTTTCAAGCGCAAGTTTTAAGCGCTATCGAAAAGAGCAGCATCCAAAATGCGCAATCAGATTCTCAGAACTCCCCTACAAAGAACAGGAGGACATGATAAACGTCCCCTTGTACCTGGCATGCAGGGTGAACAGGATGGGGGAGGAAGAATGACCGAAGCAGACTGCATTGCCGCTCCTGGCCATTCCAGCCAAAGTTTGTATCGAAAAAAACGTCAATTTCTTAGTACAGCAGTTTTTTTCAAGACGTACAACTACACACAGCTGAGCAACATCGACTTTGTCATTGCCAAGCACGTTAGCTTTCTATCTCTTTCACATAATCAATGAATTTCTTCACAGTCCAAATCTCACTTTGGTAATGCTGTGGATATTTCGAGATATACTCAGAAGGAACTACAAGAACAACATTCTCATCTTTCATTTCTTTCAGCTGGGAACTTGAAATACCCTGCTGCAATGTGCAAAGGAACTTCTGTCGTGAACGTAATCTGTCCGCCTCATTCAAGACTTGCCTCCAGCGGTCTTTACAAGTTGTTTTTGCAGCTAAGGATAGGAGTTTGTCTGTTGCAAAAGACATATCGTGATAAGCTTTTTCAGAGGGAAAAATAAAATCGGGGCGTTTGTTTCCTTCTGTTACAGCTTGTGCACTAAACTGCAAGTTATTTTCTTTAAAAAGAGTCGTAAGATGGTGCTCCAAACTTTTTCCCGCACGACTTTTACGTCGATTTAGAACTTTGTTTGCCATTTCAATAAAGGAGTCAACATCAGAAAACCCTTTTGTAATCGATTCACCATACAATGAAATCTCAACTGCACGGAAAAGGTTATATTCAACCGAAGTCCAATCGAGCAACTTTTTGTCGGGATTTACTTGGATAAGTTCATTGTGGTTGTAAACCGAATTTTGTATTGATTGAGCAGTAAGAGACATTTCTTCAGAACTTGGAAAACCAAATTTCAATCCTTTTATAAACTCAGAGATTGCAAATGCCTCTTTTGCTTCCAGAGAAACGTTGTGTTCTATCAGTCTATTTGTTTCAGCAGGACTTAGCCCAAAATAGTCAAGAAATTCGTTTATATCATCTTCATTATTGAAGACATAGGCTTTATATGAAGAGTCTTTCAACTTCAAGATAACAACCAAAGCCCCTGTATATTCTGGCTGCAAAAAAGGAAAACCTCTTCCAAATCTTGTTATACGGTATTCGTTTCTTGTTCCTTGCCCATAGTATTTGAAACAAGCAGAAGTCTTAAAGTCATTCTGCCATACAATTTCATTGAAAGCTTCCTTATTCTGGCCTTTTATTCCAGGCTCATCAAAAATTAGTGAAATAGAATTTTTTGGAATATAGATGCCATCTTGATGCCCACCGGTTTCTCCTGTATCATTTGCAGAAAGGAATTTGCAAAAAATCATTTTACTATTAATCGCATCAGTTATTGCAATTGATGATAAAGTTTCCATAAAATTCTCCTATGCAGATTGTTTACGAGATTTCTTTTCTTTTGTTTCATTTCTTACTTCTGTAATATAAGGTTTTATGAATTCTGCAACTGCATGAAAAAGGGGGACGATGACAGAATTTCCAAACTGTTTATAAGCCCTCGTATCAGATACAGGAATGATGTAATCATCTGGATACCCCATAAGTCTAGCGCACTCACGAGGGGTCAGACGACGAGGATTCCGATTTTTTCCTTGGTAGATTAGAATTTCAGAACCATCCTTATAATATCGAGCGGAAAGTGTTCGTGCGATATCATCTGGTGTAACCAACCCGTAGCCAAATCCGTTACCCATTGAACGGTGCTTTTGGGCGTAAGCCTGCAAATATGCCCAAAGATGATCTGAGAGCGTATACTTATCTTGCACTTTGTCATTTACAAAATCAAAATACTTATCCCCGTCTTGAACCAGATTTGGCTCACTACCGTCGGTCTTATGAAGGATAGCTGAAAGCTTTACTTCTCCCTTAGCTGGTAAAACCATATCTTCCAACGAGAAATTTATCTTGTCCCTAAAACCGACAATTACAATCCTTTCTCGGTGTTGCGGCACCCAGCACTGACCGTCAATTATCTTGTAATCGCATGTATAGCCCAAGTCTTTAGTCAGTGTTTCCCAGATAACCTCAAAGGTGTGACCTTTATCGTGTGATTTCAAATTCTTAACATTTTCAAGAACAAAAGCCTTAGGCTGTTTCTTCTTGATTATCCTCGCAACATCAAAGAAAAGAGTTCCCTGTGTCTTATCTTCAAACCCTGTAGGCCGCCCAAGTGATTTCTTCTTGGAAACTCCTGCTATTGAAAAAGGCTGACAGGGGAAACCGGCGAGAAGAATGTCGTGGTCTGGAATATCAGCAGCAGCAACCTTCGTAATATCGCCATTTATCGGATGTTCGGATGGATAGTTGTTGCTGTACGTCTTCTGTGCATATAAATCCCATTCCGATGTGTAAAGGCATTTTCCCCCAGCTTGCTCAAACCCTTTCCTTATCCCGCCAATACCGGCAAACAAGTCTATGAATGTAAAGTCACCTTGCTTCGCATCGTTCTCCTGTGCGGGAATTCTGCGGGAAAGCATATTTACGAGGCGGTCTGCTATGAAATTCTTCGGCTCAACACTACCATTCAGCCAACGGTGAATGGTACTCTGGTTTACTTGGAATTCGGTTGCTATGTCGGATATTGAGTAATACTGTGATACCTGTTCCAACAGTTCTGTCACAGAGCCTTGAGTGAATTCCTTCGACATAGAAACCTCCAGAATAGGATTGCTTATTTGCATTATGCAAAATTTATTCCCCATTGTCAAGCCTCCCGATACGTCCTTCTACGACATCCGCAAGTATTTCCGGGACGAGAAGAACGGACAGATGAACAGCGGCTCAGGCAACGAGACCTACACCGCCCTTATCGGCGACCTACGGGCCAAGCAGAAATTCCTCGCAAAGAAGTCGGAAATAAAAAACCGCAAACATTAAGTTGGCTGGTAGGATAGGTCTATGCTTGAATGCCCCCTGACTTCCCTGACATGGGCTTTCTCCTCACACTTTTTGATAGAATATAGAAATTTGTGCGAGCGAGAATAAAAAGGGTGACTGTAAAGGTGACTCAAAAGGTGACTGTAAACATGCGAAGGAAACTTAGCAAAATAAAGACCAGTCTGTATAGCATACAGTCACTATTCTCGATACAAGGCAGATAAAACAAAACCAACAGCTTTACAGAGCTTACCCAATTGCGAACACACTGTGTTCCCAATTCAACTAGAGCGGATAAACAGAATGTCAAAGAACGTTGAGATAAAACAGCAGGCAATAGATGTTCCGTATGAACTGCCGAACGGCAGCCGACCTCATCTGCGATGTTGTGCGCGATCTGAAGAAGGCAAACGCATAATACCGGAATTTTGGTGAGTATAATCGCCAAAAATAACATTTTTATTGATTTTAGCGACTATAACTGATAAAAAAGGCATGATTTAGCGCGAAACCTGTGTTCACTTTGGATCCTCCCGCTAAAATTACCTGGATTCTGTTACAAACGAAGGCGACCTGTCGTTTACGCGGATAATCCTAGAAGGTCTGAAGAGTGGAAAAACAATGCCGAACACAAGCCGCTTGTTATACGGGGTGCACGGCAGGTAGGGAAAACGACCGTCATCAGGGAGTTTGGACAAAGCTTCGACACATTCATCCAGCTCAACCTTGAAAAGAGTGGCGGCAGGACTTTCTTTACGGATGGCTTGAATCCTTCCATCACGTTTCAAAAAATTTGCCTGGAAAAAAGATTGAGCCGAAGGGACTCACGCTTCTTTTTCTGGATGAAATCCAGAGTTCCCCACAGCAGTCACCCTGCTGCTGTACAAAACGTATACGCTTGTCGGGGAATGCCGGAGGCTGTCGCAAAATACATCAATGGCGGCGACATTACCAAGGTCTCTGCTATCTTCAGGATGCCGATTGGGCTGCTATCTTCTGCAAAGCCTCATTCCCTGCCTTTATTTTTTCATCTTCCGGGATGGCAAAAATTATGTCCAGGTTGTAATCCTGATTGCCGGCGATAAAGTTCCGGCATGCCTGTATTGCCTGTGCCCATGCGTCATGGAGCGGATAGCCGAAAATCCCGGCGGAGATTAGGGGAAACACCACGGAATGGATGCCATGCTCCCGGCACAGTTCCAGCGACTGTTTATATGCGCCGTACAGGTTTCCCGGCTCCCCGTGCTTTCCGTCAAGATACCGCGGCCCTACCGCATGAATGATATAGGTGCAGGGGCATCCGAAGCCGGGCGTAATAACTGCACTCCCTTCATCGCAGTGCCCGATGCGTTCACAGGCTGCACTCAGTTCCGCCATTCCGGCTTTCCTGAAGATTGCGCCGCAAACGCCGCCGCCGGCCCAAAGACCTGTATTTGCTGCATTCACAATTGCATCCGCCGGAATATCCGTGATTCCTTTCTGCTGAATCTGAATCGAACTCATGCCCTTCCTCCGCTTGATTTTATCATGGATTACAGAATGTGAACAATAGCTTTTTCTTGGACAGCAGCGGAGAACGGTTTGAGAGCAGAGGACTTGAAAGTCATTCTGACCGACCTTGAAAATCCATCGTGTTCGGAGAACGGGGATTACAAGCTTTTCAAGAATGACATGAGTATGCACAGTTGCGCCGGCTGTTTTATCCCCCGCCGTGGCGGGGAATAAAAACTTACACCGTAACTTGTACCACGATGTCCTGCGGTGAGATACGTGCCAGCTTTGCCGGATAGCTCATCTGCTGCGGCTTTGCAAGACGGAGTACCTTAGCTGCGCTTGCACGGATGTGACCGGCTTTCTCCAGACCGACGTTCCCGCAGATTTTGGATTCAATTCCTTCTATGCTTGCAAGGATTGCATACTGGTCGTGGGGATTGTACGGTTCCGCCTGTACCACCGTTCTGAGCGCGGCGTAAAAGTCGTGCTTAGCGCGGCGGATTTTCTGGGCATGCCCCAGCAGGTCGTCAACGGACAAGTTATCGCAAAGGCTGCGGAGCACTTCCGGATCGCTGTCCCAGTCGTAGTAGTTTGTTCCCACGAGCGGCAGCGTGAGCGTGCAGCGCTTTTCCTTAAAGTAGCGGATGAACGCCTGCTCAAGGTTTTCGCGCGAAGGATCAAAGCCCAGCTTTTGTCGTGCGCTGTCCCACACAAGAGGAACGGCTTCTTCGCTTACGTTGTTCATGCAGCCGAAGCACAGTGAAAAAAGAATTTCCATGCTTAGACTTTCCATTATATACTGCGAAAGCCGCGCAAAGCTTTTAAACGTTTCCTTGCGGCGCAGGTACAGTTCCCCCGCAAGCAGGGAATCCTTTGCGTCCACGGCGGCAAGCAGTGCACCGGCATGGAGCAGGTACGCATAGACGTCACGGTCCGACACGTCAACGCCGGGCGCCACAAAAATGCGTGGTATCATGTTCTCGGCATCACAAAGATACGTGTAATGGCTGGGCGAAAAGTATCCGCTCCCGGCAAGCTCCTGCCAGCCGCCCACATCGGGGGCAGCCCCATCCAGCTTGCCCGCAAAGTCAAGTTGTCCCGTCCGGCTTTTGGTGAACTCAAACCACGCCGTTCCACATGCAATCAGAATCTGCCTTTCCATAATGCACCTCCATGCCCGCGTTCCATCAGGGAACTGCAAGCTTACGGAATCCATTATAAAACGGCCATGGTGTCATAGAATGACACTGGGAAAAAACTTTTTATTTTTCTTTTGGAGGCCCGTACAGCTGTGCCATACGTGCAATTTCCGCCCGCAGCTGATCCTGCAGTTCGGCGGGCTTGAGCACACGCACGGCGGAAGCGAAGCCCAGCACCCAGCTGAATACCATCTGCCGCTGGTTGCTCTTGAACCGCAGGGTGACGCTTCCGTCTTTGTTCTGCGTTACGCTTTGCCCCTTGTGCCACTCGCGTTCGGTGATGTAGTTGGCAAGCTTCGGGCTGAATTCAAGTTCGTACTCAACGGGCGGCTCGGGATTGTTCCAGATGCCGAAAGACAGGTCAACATGGCGGCTGACGTCAAAGCTGTCGGGAACCGTAAACCGCTCTCCTGTGAAGCTGACGCTGCGGATTCTGGAAAGCGCGTAGATGCGGATAGCACCCGCCGTAGCGGAGGACTCGTCAACTGCGTTGTGGTCATAGCCAATGGCATACCAGCTGCCATTCTTGCAGAGGACGCGGTAGCAGTCAAAGATCCGTTCTTTAAACTCCGTCCCGCCCGCGCTCCGGTAGCCGAACGACACGGTCTCAAAGCCTTTGACCGCACGGAAAATTGCAAAGAACACGTTCTCGTCGATTTTGGGAAGCGGATCGGTGATGAACACAATGTCCTTGTTCAGGAAGGACGTGTCCACGCTGACCGTGTTGGGCATAAGCTCGGAAATCTTGGTGATGATGTTCATGAACGAACCTTCCAGAGGCGTGTTCCGGTACTGCTCAAGCAGGGGCATGACGGTCGAGATGGTAAACAAATCCCCTTCCGTCAAAACGACGCTCTGTATCACGAAGGTTGGATCGCTGTAGTAATACCCCTTGCGGAACTTGTCGTATTCAAGCGGAGCACCGTAACGGTCGCGCAGGAATTCTATGTCACGCAGGATGGTCCGCCGGGACACCTCGTATTCCGCCGCCATCTTTTCCACCGACGGGTACGCACCGCTCCGAATCCATTTGTCAATCTGAATCAGCCGGTGGGTCTTGAACTTGTCTTCGCGCTCTTGTGCCATACGGACAGTATACGTCCATCAGGCAAAAACTTCCAGCTTTTTTTGCAGATTAGAAATGGCAATCTTCCCTGTCCCTCGCGGCTCCCCGCTTTACCCGATAGAAAAACAGGGGCTGCAGGAATGCAACTGCACCATCAGCAGTAATATGATATCTGTCCAAAATATTCCGTCCACTTCTCTTCAATCTCTTCAGAACGGGCTTCAAGAATCTTCATGATTGTATTCAGCTTATGATGAGGAATGTTTGATTTGTTGTGGCAGAGTAATGCCTTATGATTCTTTGTTATCCAAATTTTTGTTGCATTCTCAGACGGAATACCTTCAGCAACATGAACATGCACCGGCTCCAAAGGAACACCTTCGGCGAACCATAAAAAAACGAGATAGTTACCAACTTTAAAAACCTGAGGCATTTTCAAAGCCTCCATTCCTGGCAAGTGGAATTATGATGTGGGCGGTACTCTCCAAAAACTGCTCGAAGTAATTCTTGCGTTCGGCAGAAAAGCCTTCAAACAATGTCCATCTATAATCGGGAAGCCAGCATTCGGCAGAATTGAATCCTCCGTCAACCGGCTGCTCAAAATAAACTTTTACCTGCTCCTTACCGTCTTTTTCCTGAACCTCTGAATGGGCAATTCCAGTTCCATCATTCAAAGTCATAAAAGGATACATCATACAGTACCTCCACTACTTCATTATAGCACATCACGGGCGGACCGGCTAGGGAAATTTACTTGCCGAATCTGCAAAAAAGTGCTATATTCATTGGGCAATCGCGATGAGATGAAGCTGTATCTGCCCATTGCTGTTGATTGCTCTTCATTTTGTTGCTTTATACGCTTTTCCTAACTAGATGCATCAAACTCCCTAATTAGATTATCCGAATACTCTAGCTAGAGTGCAAATCATAATCTAGCTAGATTATACTCCCGCGAATGGGCTGTCGAGGGTCCCGCGAATGGGCTGTCGAGGGTTCCGCGAATGGGCTGTCGATGGTCACACGAATGGACTGTCTGACGATAGCTTAGTATAGAAACCACGCTCCCCTCTCTTCTTCCTGCCTAATCACTCTTCGTCTGGAAGGGATGCTAGAACTTTCAAAATTTCATGATGCGACAAAGAGGTAACCTTACCTTGTGATTCAGTCATCAGAAGCGGGTAGCCGATAAAACGAGGCATCTTTCACCTCGTATACTCGTGCTCATAGAAACTTTGGACTATTCTTTCCCCATCACACAGGTATAAATCCGCACCGCTGAACGGATTCATCTCGACAAGCCTCAATGCGCCGTCGCTCTGGCATACGTCAATGATATATGCAAAATCTTTCTGCATGCCTTCATTGGCAATCGTCTGGGCAAAACACCACGCCTCATTCTTCTCGTTACAATCTATGACGCCAATACCTTTCCGTCCCTCTGCGGCATATTCACAGCCTGTCACAATCGTTCCATGTACACATACGAATCGCCACTCGGCATCAATCTTCCTGTATTCGCAAAGCACTATCGGAAGGTTCATGTCGGAATGATAAAAACCGTAATCAAAATGGGCAGGCGTCAGGTTCCGTTTTTCAAGGACACGCCCGCTGAACGCTTTAAGCGGACTGTCCGGACGGGCAAAAATCCTGTCGCCTTGCAGAACATCAAGCAGGGATGGCTGTTCCATCAATCCTGCGATGGTCGTAAAGACTGGATTCCCATTCAGAAGATAGTGGTTATACTGCTCGCAAAGATACGAATATGAAAACCGCTCTTCATCGCATAAGGAGATGATGTTCGGAAGCTTCATCCTGCAAAGCCGCGCGGCATTCTCCAGACTTCCGTGGAACACAGAGCCGTTCGGAAAACTCCTGTATTCCTCGGTATCCCAGAAAGAATCATCCCATAGGATTACGTCTTGGTTCTGTTCGCGTAATGCAGGAAGCAGAATGTCGCCACCGGCAAATGCCTTGTCTTCGATTATCCACGTCATAAGAGCTCCCCATCAAAACTCATGTATCCATACAGGAAGTTCCTCATCATGGATACTGAACGGTCTTTGTTCGCCATGGCGACAGATTTTTAGCTTGTAACCGTCTTTTTCAATCTGCTCATTTCGCAAGGCTTCTTCCATAGATTTTCCTTGAGCCATATCATCACTGACAAACTCGTATATCCATTGATCTCCGAGTACAAGCAACTTTTTGGAGTGAAATATCGGTATAATTTTTGAGCGAATCTCTTCTACTGTTTTATTTACGTGCCGAGAGAATTTATCATCATCTGTCTCAAGATAATGTTCCCTGAATTGCCACCATCGGCGCCCAGGAACAAAAGAAAAATCATCATTGGCTTCTAGGCTGAGAGCTTTACTGAAAAAACTGATTGACCATCCAGCACGCGTACCATTCAATGCTAATGACAGGTCAATTCTTTGTTCCTTAAATGCAGTTTCAAAATCATGATCCCAGCAATCCAAACTCCAGCCGTTAGGATTCAAATCATTTTGCGCATATGGACTTCCATCAAAGCCGACAAAACTTACAGAAAGAGGCTCAATTCTCCGTTTGAATTCATCCAAGAACTCCTTCGCAGAAAGCCCGATAAAGTCATGGTCAAGAAAATAATTCAAATCACAGCCCACAGCACCCTCCTTGGTGTCATAGAGTGTCACCGCGAAGATGACAGCTGCTTATTTCCCATTCATCGGGAAAGATTTTACACAATCCCAATATGAGATTTTGACAGTTGTCTTATCTGCCTTGAGCAACTCTGAGACGACAGCGTTTCCTTCATGCGCTTTATCACATGCCGTAAGAACATACACTTTATTTTCAAGAATAGATTTCAGAACGCCTAAAAACCGTTCATAATCACCTTCCGTCATTTTAAAATACTCATGCCATCCGGCAAAGTACAGTGTAAACTGTTTGTCTACAGAATCTTCAAAAGCTATGCATAAACTAGTTTCCTCTGATTCGGCAACAGGATTCTTGATTTCAATGGCAAACTCTCCGTCATCGAAAAGCCAATCCCAGCCGTCTTCTTCGCCTGTATGCACAACAGGATTATACGGAGCAAGCAGGGAAAGCAGTTCTGCCTTCTTTTTCTCCGCGTTAATCGGCAAAAAGCGATTGTCGTTCTGCAGAAAATAAGAGAAACTTGTTGATTCAAAGCCATAGGTATTTTTCATGGCAAAGTCGATTCTGCTTATCAGCTTTTCGCTGTCCTGTTCTGAAAGTTTTTCACCCGAATGTCCCCCGTGCCATTTGATGCCAGGAAAGGTCTTCTCAAAATATGTTGCCCGGAAAGACTTCTTTTCATTCAAATCACAGGCATAGAAAATCTGCATATCCGCATAGTGGATCTTTGTTCCGTCGTTGCGCCAGCTGTCTTCTTCATACGCTTCGGAGATGAATTTTCCAATCATCGCGATGCCGTCATTGTCAGTGCCGACCTGCAGAAGTACAAACGCATCGCCAGCATGGAGGTCCTGCCATTCGCGGACGCTCCAGTTGTAAAACGTCGGTTCATTTGCTATTTGACTACAGACTTTTTTGTGTTCTTCCATTTTATAGGAAGAAATTGCTGGATTCCAGCGCAGGATAAACGTATTCATAGAACCTTCTTGAACTCAAGCCTGATGGCTTGCCTGATTTCTGCTTCCATTATACACCGCTTACGGTGTCATAGAGTGTCACGGTGGAAAAAAGTTTCGGAATAATGTGGAAAATGTCTTTCCGGCAGTCAAATCCAAGTCTCGGTCGTGAAGCCCCTCGTAGGAAATCTTTACAAAATCAGGCGGAAAGATTGCCTCCCTGCTGCTGGGAATCTGTTTCTGCCGGAAGTTTCCTGCCGGTATCACTACCGCAGAAAGCTGTCCAATTAAAAATTGTCTGGGCACTGCACTTCAAAACAGCTTTTCATTGCCCCAAATCTGTGTCAATTGAGTCTATCGTTTTTTTTCGTTGCCTGCCCCAGGATAAAGCTTCCAGCGAAGAAGCTTCCCCCGACACCAAAGAGCACGATATAGAAAATCAGGAACTCCAGCTTGGTCCGGCATACCAGCGGGTTGTCCGGCCTGCACCAGACGGTGACATGGAATTTGTTGAAGAAGGGCGAGACTGTTATCTGGCTTTGATAGTCCTGGCCGTCCACCCTGTACTTTATGCTTGCGTAGTAGGTTCTGTGCTTTTTTGTGCCTTGGGTGTATGTGCCTGTAACGGCCGCTTCCGTCCGTATGAGGGATTTGAGCGAGCTCCTGTCGTAGGCCAGCAGGCCGACCCCTATTGTGAGGAGGAGCAGGCCGACCGCTGCAAACACCTTGGGCAGGACTGCCGCGGAGCTGCCGCTGGAACTTATGCCTGTCACGTTTCCGTTTTCGTCCATCTCTGCACTGATTTCGGCTTCCACGGAGAAGCTCAGGGATTTTTTCTGTATCATCACGATGCCCAGGATGATGAAGGCCAGTGCGAACAGGAAGCAGAAGGCAAGCATGGCGATGCTGAAGATGGGATTGTATTCGCTTGTCTGGATGCCGTTTGCGGTGGTAGTTATATAGAAGAAATCTCTGCTCCCGTCTTTGAGCTGGAGTATGCGGATGGGTATCGCTGCCGAGAACAGGCCGATAAGGATGAAGATGACTCCGACCCGTATGCCTTTCGGCTCTTTTCCCCGCGCCGTGTCCCTCTTTTCCAAAAGGACGTGGACGATGTAGAAAAGGAAGAAGCCTGCGATGACCAGCCCGATTATGATGAAGACTCTCGCCATTGTTGCGTTGGTTTTGTGACTTGCAACGAAGTAGTCATCCGGATCGTCGGGGTTCACCATGATGGTGACCTGCTCGCCCGTGCTGAATGCCGGCGGGTAGGAATAGCTGTTGCTTTCCTGGCGGAAGTCCTGGCCGTCATAGCTGTATTCGAAAACGGGCGCAGTAAGGGTGCGGTCCCTTTCGCTCTCCTGCATCTCTGCCACCACGCCCGTGACCTGTTCCGTGCAGCGGGCGGCTCGTGCTTTGTCAGAGCGAATCAGATACAGCCCGAACGCGATGAAGAACAGGCTGATCGCCACGGGAATCAGAAAGAGCATGGGGTGCTTTTGGGTGTCGAGTTCCTTTTGCATACTAATAGTATACGGGCAGGGGCGGAGCTTGGCAAGTAGTGAATGCGAAATCATAATTGAGCGCAAGATGCTTGTAAAGTTTTCTTGCTTTCAAGTGTTTTTATCTGTTTCTTTTGATCCGATTGGAAATTTATTTATGATGTTACGCTCTATCAATTTCATGGACTCTACAAATGCCGGATATGTTTCTTGCGCGGGAACAGGAACTCCATACGTGTTCACGTTTCCGCCATAACCTGCAAGTTTATAAGATTTAAAATCAATGCTTGTTGTGGAATCGGATTGTTCGAGGGGATAGATAAATCCGCCTTCATCAATTTTCATCGTGTGCATGTACGTTACAACCTGATACAAATCTTCCCGAGCGATAGTGTTTTGCAGGTGTTTATATTTTGCGTCTAAGATAAAGTTTCTGTCAGAATTATTTTCTAATCGATAGAAGTCTGGATAGATTCGACGGTGATTTTTATCGAAAGTGGATTCTTCAAAATCATTTTCAAACATCTTTTATCTGTGCGGAGGCAAACGCAAAATCGATGAGTATATAGGACTTGTACTCATGTTTGCCGAATTCCTCCACGACCGTCGATTTTCCGATACGGCGGGCACCTTCGACCATCAAAGCTGTGCTGCCCTTTGACTCGGCTTTCCATTCAAGAAATTTATCATAAATTTTGCGTTTAAAAGGCTTCATATGGTTTTATTATACAAAATCCCCATAGAAAATCAAGCAAAATACTACAAAATCCCCGTGGAAAATTGAGTGAAATACTACAAAATCCCCATAGTTTTCATAAGGCTTTTATTATTTAGTTCTGGATCCTCGCGGGGATACTGTGTGCCGGATGGCCCCATGAATTGAAACATTTTGCAATATAGGCTAGAATGGGGCTGCTTTGGGGGCTGTGGTCCCGGCGTTTCATTTCGGCATTCCCGGCGCGATGTTCCGGGGTGCACGGCACAAGGATGCACTATGATTTTTTCACCGGTAGAAATCCAGGAAACTGTGAACATGTTCATGCGGCAGAAGCTTGATATCCGCTGCATTACGATGGGCATTTCCCTTCTTGACTGCGCGGACAGCGACAGCAGCAGGGCATGCCAGAAAATCTACGACAAGGTTATGCGCTGTGCGGGTAAGCTCGTGCAGGTGGGGCAGGATATCGAGAAGGAATTCGGCGTTCCTATCATCAACAAGCGTATTTCTGTTACGCCCATTGCGCTCGTTGCCGGTGCAAGCGGTGCAACATCCTATGTTGACTACTGCAAGACGCTTAACCGCTGTGCGCAGGAGCTGGGGGTAAACTTTATCGGCGGCTTCAGTGCGCTGGTGCAGAAGGGCATTACCCCGGCAGACAAGATTCTGATCGATTCGATTCCGGAAGCGCTTGCCGTTACGGATTATGTGTGTTCGTCGGTGAATGTCGGCACTACCAAGAACGGCATCAATATGAACGCCGTCAAGCTTATGGGCGAAACCATCAAGAAGACGGCGGAGGCTTCCAAGGATTGCGCGGTGAACGGCTGCGCAAAGCTTGTTGTGTTTACCAATGCGCCGGAAGACAATCCCTTTATGGCGGGCGCATTCCACGGGCCGGGCGAAGGTGATGCCGTCATCAACGTGGGGGTGTCCGGACCGGGCGTTATCCTTGCTGCTGCAAAGGAATTCAAGGGCAGGCCGATAAACGAGCTTGCTGACGGTATAAAAAAGATGGCGTTCAAGATTACGCGCATGGGGCAGCTGGTTGGTACCGAGGCTGCCCGGCGGCTTGGCGTGGACTTTGGCATTCTGGATTTGTCGCTTGCACCGACTCCGGCGGTGGGCGATTCTGTTGCGCGTATTCTTGAGGAAATCGGGCTTGAGGGCGCAGGTGCTCCGGGTACCACTGCTGCGCTTGCCATGCTTACCGACATGGTGAAGAAGGGCGGCGTTATGGCGTCTACCAACGTGGGCGGCCTGAGCGGCGCATTCATTCCGGTTTCGGAAGACGAAGGCATGATAAACGCCGTAAAGCAGCACAGTATCTGTCTGGAAAAGCTGGAAGCGATGACCTGCGTCTGCTCCGTTGGACTGGACATGATTGCGATTCCCGGCGATACTCCGGCAACAACCATCAGCGGCATCATGGCGGACGAAATGGCAATCGGCATGGTGAACAACAAGACCACGGCGGTGCGGCTTATCCCCGTGCCCGGCAAGAAAGCGGGCGACTGGGTTGAATTCGGCGGACTGCTGGGCGGCGCCCCGGTTATGGATGTGAACCGCTTTAGCTGCGCGGACTTTATCAACCGCGGCGGACGCATACCGGCGCCCATCCATTCATTCAGGAACTAGTGTCATATTGTATTCTCCCCGTGCAGGGGGAGGAACTGTTTTCCCTTGCACGGAGCTTTGTGCTGCCGCATGAAAAATACTGCTGCTCCCTTATGCAGAAAATCATCGGGCACGAACGCTCGCTGTACCTTATCAGCAGGGCGGAGGAACAGCCGCGCCTGCAGGATATTGCGGGCGTGTTCTGTTTTACGGACGGCGAGCTGCTGCTGCCCTGCCTGCCGTTCCGCGGGCATCAGCTTGATGCTGCACTTTCTGCATTCTTTGCGCAGCGGGAAGTTTTCTGCATTTCCGGGGAAAAGCATTCTGTCCGCACCATCATGCGTGTGTTGCGTGTGCGCGGCGGGCAGCAGATAAAGGAAGAAAAAAAGCATTTTTTTATGGAATTCCGGGCGGCGGCAGACGGGCAGCCGCCTTTGGGAAAGCGTGTGTCCGGTGCTGCCGGGGACTGTACGCTGGTGCGCTGTGCGGCGGCGGATGCAAACGGGCTTATGCCCCTGCAGCTTTCTTACAAGACGGAAGAGGTGCTGCCGCCCGGTGTTCCGGTGAACCCTGCGTCGGAACGGCTGGAGCTTGACCGTGCGCTCAGGACGCAGACGGTGTTTGCGCTGCGGCGGCCTGACGGAAGCTTTGCAGCAAAGGCGCAGACGAATGCTGTGTGTGCGGGGCACGTGCAGATTGGCGGCGTGTTCACGCGGACTTCCTGCCGGGGGCACGGCTATGCCTCCTTTCTGGTGCATGCCCTGGCGGAAAACATTGTGCGGCAGGGCAAAAGCGCGGTGCTGTTCGTGAACCGGCGGAATACGGCTGCGCTCCGCGCGTACCGGAATGCGGGTTTTTCCCGTGCCGGCACTTACCTCATTGTGTACTACGAGGATGCTTCGTTCTGACTGAGCCGCTTTCAGTCCTTGCTCAAGACGCTAAAATCGGCTATGGTTACTGCTATGAACATCTGCCTTTTCACTCCGGAAGAAATTGCAAAGCCGCTGGATATCCGTGACGCACGCGCGGAGCACATTCTGAAAATCCTTCACAAAAAAGTCGGCGACTCGTTTACGGCGGGAGTTATCGGCGGCATGGCGGGGCATGCAACAATCACCGGCATTGACATCCGGGAGGAAAGCAGCCCGGACGGACGCAAGCATTTTGATGCCGGTTCCATACATTTTTCTTTTACGGAAGAAAGCGACGGCAAGCCGCTGTTCCCGCTCTGCATGATTATCGGCTTCCCGCGTCCCATTCAGCTTAAGCGGCTGCTGCGCGACATGGCGGGGCTGGGGGTGGCAGAAATTCATTTGACCGGTACGGAGCTGGGTGACAAGTCGTACCTGAAGTCGAACCTTGCTACAAGCGATGCCGGCTACCAGATGCTGCTGGAAGGTACGCAGCAGGCTGGCGGGACGCATGTGCCGCGCCTGTTCCGCCACAATACGCTGGCTGAATGCCTTGCCGCCGTGGACGGTGACTGCCGCCGCCTTGCGCTGGACAATGTGCGCCCGGAGACCAGCCTGCATGCTTTCCTGCTGCAGCACCCGGAAGCAAAAATGCCCCGCACCGTCGCCGCCATCGGCAGTGAGCGCGGCTGGACTGACAGCGAACGCCAGCTGCTTTCGCACAGCGGCTACACGCTGCTTGGCATGGGCAGCCGCATACTGCGGACGGAGACCGCTGCAACTGTTGCCGCAAGCCTTATCCTTGCAGCAGGAGGGGCACTCAGCTAAGTTTTCATTTCGCCCGCGATAGTTCGCCCGCAACATTTTGCGCGCAAAAGCTTGCATGCAAATTGTCGCCCGCAAAAGGTTGCATGCGAATTGTCGCACGTTCTCTCTTGACTATTTTTTTGTAAGTCGCTATGATGTGCTCATACATCAAAGGCGATGAATCCAGTGAAAGCTGGCTTCATCGCTTTTTTTGTGCTTGAAGATTCAAGCAAGTGCAACGGCGCACACATTCCCCCAAAGGAAATTTTTTTGGAGGAATGTGTGCGCTTTTATTTTTCAAGGAGTAAATCTATGGATGTGACGCAGCTTGGTCAGCAACTTGCTGAAGTGGAAGGCAGCATCTGGAGCGTGTGGTTCCTTGCGGGTGCCGCGCTAGTCTTCTGGATGCAGGCAGGCTTTGCGATGGTGGAGGCAGGTTTTACCCGCGCAAAGAATACCGGTAACATTATCATGAAGAACCTCATGGACTTCTGCATCGGCACGGTGATGTGGTTCCTTATCGGTGCAAGCTTCATGCTTTCGTATACAGATCCGGCAACGGGCGAAGTGAGCCGCGGAATCTGGAGTGTTCTGGGCAAGCCGAACTTCTCTGTGTTCAGCCAGTACGCGGATTTTGACTTCTCAAACTTTGTGTTCAACCTGGTGTTCTGTGCAACCACTGCGACGATTGTGAGCGGTGCAATGGCAGAACGCACCAAGTTTTCTTCCTATTGTGTGTACTCCGCAATCATCAGCGCCGTCATCTATCCGATTGAAGCGCACTGGGTGTGGGGCGGCGGTTTCCTTGCGCAGTGGGGCTTCCACGATTATGCCGGTTCAAACTGCATCCACATGGTAGGCGGTATCTGCGCCCTGATTGGTGCATGGATGGAAGGGCCGCGTATCGGAAAATTCGTGCGCGATGCAAACGGCAAGGTCAGCAAGGTCAACGCTTTCCCCGGCCACAACATTACAATCGGCGCACTCGGTGTGTTCATCCTGTGGCTGGGCTGGTACGGCTTTAACGGCGCGGCTGCAACTGATGTTCCCACGCTCGGTTCCATCTTCCTTACCACGACGGTGGCTCCTGCCGTGGCAACGGTTACCACAATGATTTTTACGTGGAGCAAATACGGCAAGCCGGATGTTTCCATGTGTCTGAACGCTTCGCTCGCAGGTCTGGTTGCAATCACCGCGCCGTGCGATGTTACCGACTGTGCCGGTGCTGCAATCATCGGTCTGATTGCCGGTCTGCTTGTTGTGTTCGGCGTCTGGCTGCTTGACTGCAAGCTCCACATCGACGACCCCGTTGGTGCGGTTGCCGTGCACATGCTCAACGGTATCTGGGGTACCGTTGCAGTCGGTCTCTTTGCAACAGAAAGCGCACCGGGCTTTGCTTCCGCAGGAATCAGCGAAGGCGTGTTCTACGGCGGCGGCTTCGGTCAGCTGGGCAAGCAGTTCGGCGGCATGGGCATTACGATTGTATGGACAGTGGTGACGATAACTATTGTGTTCGCCGTCATCAAGAAGCTGATGGGACTCCGCGTTACGAAGGAAGAGGAAATCATCGGCCTTGATAAGCTTGAGCACGGTCTGGATTCTTCTTATGCAGGCTTCTCAATTTCTTACAGTTCCGAGGAACTGGAGGAAGCAAAGGAGTTCGGCGTAAAGATTCCGCAGGCTGCAGTTCCGGAGACCCGTCCGGCCTCTTCAACGGCAAGCATGCACAAGGTGGTCATCATCACGCGGCAGAACAAGTTCGACCAGCTCAAGAACGCAATGAATGCCATCGGCATCAGCGGCATGACGGTGGTGAACGTGATGGGCTGCGGTATGCAGAAGGGCGTGAACGAATACTACCGCGGCGTTCCAGTGGCTATCAACCTTGTGCCGAAAATCAAGGTGGAAATTGTTGTCAGCAAGGTGCCGGTCGAGGCCGTCATCGAGACTGCAAAGAAGGCGCTGTACACCGGGCATATCGGCGACGGAAAAATCTTCGTGTACCCCGTGGATTCTGTGGTCAAGGTTCGCACTGGTGAAAGCGGCTACGACGCACTGCAGGATGAGTAGATTTCCGGCAGATAAAGTCAGGAAGGCAACATAAAAAAATGCGCGGAGGCGGGAAACTGAACGGCGCCGCATTTGTAATGCCTGGCATTACAACCAGCGGTGACGGGCAGTTTCCCGCCGGGAGCGCATTTTTTGTCCCATGCTGACTTCCTGACTTCTTCCCGTTTGTATTGTAAAAATCGTCAAAATGCAGTAGAGTTTGGGGGATGTGGCTGCATGCCCGTGGACGGGCGCTGCGGCTGCATCCGAATTTCCCTCGACTGGAGGAGCCCCATGGATGCATCTGAAGAAATCCTTAATCTGCTGCGCGATAATGCCCGCCTGTCTGTTGAAGATATCTCTGCAATGACAAAAAGAAGCCCTGATGAAGTAAAGGCAATCATCAGAAAGCTGGAGAATGACGGCATCATCATGAAGTATGCCGCTATAGTGAATCCCGAAAAAGACGCAAGTGCAAAGGAAAAGGTTCGTGCCGAAATAGAAATCCAGGTTGCCCCTGAGCGGGAGCACGGATTTGACGGCATTGCCGACCGTATCTACCGCTTTCCGCAGGTAAAGTCCCTGTACCTGATGAGCGGGGGCTATGACCTTAAGGTTATCATCGAGGGCGACACGCTGCAGGAAGTTGCGCTCTTTGTGGCTCGCAAGCTGTCTACGCTGGAGGGTGTCCGTTCCACTAAGACGCACTTCATCCTGAAGACCTACAAGGAAAATGATATCGTGTATGTAGAGCAGAACACTGACGGACGCGAAGGGGTGATAGCATGAATACTCGTGAAGACAGATTCAGCCGTGCGATGGTGGAGACACCGCCCAGCGGCATCCGCAAATTCTTTGACCTGCTTATCGGGCACGATGACGTTATTTCCCTTTCCGTGGGCGAGCCGGATTTTCCCACTCCGTGGCTCATGCGCGAAGAGGCCTTTTACCACCTGGAAAAGGGGCAGACCAGTTACACAAGCAACTGGGGCCTGCTGGAGCTGCGCGAGGAAATCGCCAGGTACCTTGAGCGCTACGGCCTGTATTACAATCCGTGCAAGGAAATCCTTATAACGGTGGGTGCCAGCGAGGGCGTGGACGTAGTGATGCGCGCCATTCTGAATCCCGGCGATGAAATCATCGTGTGCCAGCCCTGCTATGTAAGCTACACGCCGCTTGTGCACCTGACCGGTGCGAAGGCCGTGGAGCTGGACACCGGCAAGAACGGTTTTTACCCCACTGCAGCGCAGATAGAAGCCCTGATTACGCCGCGTACCAAGGCGGTGATGATGTGTTCCCCGAACAATCCTACGGGCACGATGATTCCCAGGGAAGAGCTTGCAAAAATTGCAGAAGTCGTCAAGAAGCACCAGATATGGTGCATCAGCGACGAGATTTACTGCGAGCTTGTTTACGACGGTGCCGAGCATGTTTCCATCGGCAGCTTCCCCGGCATGAAGGATTATGCCATCATCCTCAACGGTTTTTCCAAGTCCTTTGCCATGACCGGCTGGCGCATCGGCTACATGGCGGCTCCCGATGACCTTACCGCGCAGATGGTTAAACTGCACCAGTACAACACCATCTGTGCGCCTATCATGAGCCAGTATGCTGCCCTTGAGGGCCTTAAGCACGGCTGGAGCGAGGTAGAGAAGATGCGCATGAGCTACCAGCAGCGCCGGAACCTCATGTACAAGGCCTTCTGCGACATGGGGCTGCCTGTTCCTGAGCCGACGGGGGCGTTCTACATGTTCCCGGACATTACGTCTACCGGCATGACGAGCGAGGATTTTGCCACCGGGCTGTTCCAGGAGCATGGGGTTGCCGTTGTTCCCGGCAGCGTGTTCGGCCTGGGCGGCGAAGGGCATATCCGATGCTGCTACGCCACGGCCATCGACAAGATAAAGACTGCCCTTGACAAAATTGCCCTGTATGTGGATGCTCACCGGCAGTAGAAGTTCGCAGGATTTGCCCTGTCCGGACATGCGGAATTCAACATTAGGGCGAATCCTGCCGATATGTAGGTAAGGTTGCAGCTTATGATGTTTTCTTATGTGATTGCGGCGATTGCCGTCTGTGTAGTGATTGTAGTCCTCATGGTGCTTTCTGGCGGAAAAAAGAAAGTTGCGGCGGATGCTTCTGCACCCGACGCTCCGGGGGGCGGCAAAAAGAAGCCGACGAAGTCCCAAAGTCAGATTGTTAAGGAGGCCAACCGCCGCCTTGCCAAGAATCCTGATGACCCGAACGGACTTGTTCCGCTGGGGGACGTCTGCTTTACCAATCAGGTGTGGGACAAGGCATTGTCCATTTACCAGAATCTTATCCGCATCAGCAGCACGGTTGTTTCCGACAAGATTAATATCGGGGAAGCAAAGACGCGTGCCGGTATCTGCTCGTTCAAGCTGGAAAAATATGATGATGCCATAAAGTACCTGACCGAAGCCTATGCCCTGGCACCGCACAGCTTTGACGTGAATTATTACCTTGGAGCCGCGTTCTGCAAGGGAAAACAGTACGACAAGGCAACTTCCTGCCTGAAAAAGGCGATGATGATAGACCCCCAGGCAGAGAACATCAACGTGCTGCTTGGAGAAAGCCTGTACAAGACCAATCATTTTAAGGAAAGCCAGCCTTACTTTAAGAAAGCGCTGGACGCGGATCCCGGTAACAAGGAAGCGCTCTTTGACCTTGCAGATGCCATGTCCGAGGAAGGCCACGGCGACAAGGCCATAAAGGTTTTTATGCACCTGCGTCCCGATCCTGTGTACGGCGCCCGTTCCTGCCTGCGTGCCGGCATCTACCATTTTAATCAGGGAACCAAAGATGTTGCCGTGCAGGACTTTCTGATTGGCCTGAAGCATACCAGCGCTGCACCGGAAACCCTGACGGAGCTGAAATACCGGCTTGCGCTGTGCTACTTTGACCTGAATAAATTCCCGCAGGGACTTGACCTGCTGCGCCAGATCCGCGCCACCGACGAAAATTATAAGGATGTAAATGCCCTTATCGCGCGCTACCAGGAGCTGAGCCAGAATACCAACCTGCAGGTGTATCTGTCCGGCACGGTGGGTGACTTTACCGCCCTGTGCAGGAAAATCGTAAGTTCCTTCTATAAAAATGCGAATGTTACGATTCAGGATATCCGGGTGGGGTCTGCTTACACAGATATCGTTGCGAACGTCAGTTCACCCCGCTTTGACAATACCGAAGTGTTCCGTTTCTTCCGCACGACGGGAACGACCGGCGAGTTCTATGTCCGGGAATTCCACGATTCACTCCACGACGCAAAGCTTGACAAGGGCTTCTGCGTTACGGCGGGAGCTTTCTCCAGCGAGGCGCACAAATATATTGAGGGCCGCCCCGTTGACCTGATAGAGAAAGTGCAGCTTTCCAAACTTCTAAAAGCTATTGCTGTATAACAATGAGGTTGCGCTCATGGTCTTCCAGAAAGGGTACCGTGAGCGCAATTTTTTTGTAGTCGGGAATCAGATCCCGTACGGCATCCATTTCCGCGGCAATTTTTTCGCTGCGGGCTTTGTAGGCGGCAATGTAGCCGCCTTTTTTTACCATTGAAGACAGCGTTTTGACGATTTTCTTGTCAAAGGGATGGAATGCGCGGAAAACCACAATGTTGAATGTTTGCGGCGGCACCTTTTCTGCCTGCAGCGGACAGATGTCCACGTTGGCAAGGTGCAGCTGCCTGATAGTCTGCTCAAGGAAGGTACAGCGCTTTTCCATGCGCTCCACAAGCGTGAAGCGGACGGAGGGGAATGCCGTTGCAAGCGGGATTCCGGGGCAGCCGCCGCCGCTGCCAATGTCCCCGATGCGCAGCTCTGTGCAGCCGTTTTCTTCCAGCTGCCTGATGAGCGCCGCGATGGGATGGTAGCCTGCAAGGCTGTCAAGAATGTGGTTCACCGCAAGCTCGTCAGGGCTGTCGGCTTTCATCAGGTTGTAGCTCTTGTTGAACTGCAGGATTGCCTGTATGTAGGCTTCCAGCGTGTCCAGCTGCGCGGCTTCCAGCGGAATCTGCAGCCTGTCCGCGCCTTCCCTGAGTTTTGCTGTCATTTTGTCTCCCCAAGATCTATCAGCAGTTCCAGCTTCCAGTCTTCGTCATCAGTCCTCATGGTTACAAGGTTCCCCGTGCGCGTGGCGGACAGGTTTTTGTGCTGCGTCAGCTGGTACATAAAGGAATTGGGGTTGTAATAGTCCTGCGTAACGGCCGTGGCGGCGGTGTAGTCCATGAGCGATGTGGAACCGGCCCCGGTCTTGAAGAGCATGTGGAATGTTTCGTTCCTGACTTTTCCGTCGCTCTGGTAGCGGCGGTCGCCGGTCACCAGGAAGGTGCCGTCGGTCTGCACGTCGGAAATGTAGATGGTGCTGCACGTTCTGAGTATGTCGTAACCGTTCACCTTGAAGCGCAGCAGGTGCGAGCGGGGTGCGCCGGACTGCTGCACGCGCTGCGGGGCAGCCGGTTCCGTGTATGATGCTGCCGGTGCCTGCGCTGTTGCCTGTGCAGCGGTGTTTGTGCTGGTCTTTATGTCTTCCAGTTCCGTCAGGACTTTTTGCAGCAGGATGTCTGTTGTGTTGCTGCTCTTGTCCTGCAGCAGGTCGCTTCCGTCCAGCAGGACGTCAAGCTGAGAAAGCAGCCCCATGCTGCCAAGCTGCGAAAGGTCGCTTGCAGAGAGTGTCTTTGCGCTTTTTGCTGCAGCCGACAGGTTTGCTGCCGTAACGGATTTGCTGCTTGCTGCGGCAGTGCTGCTGCTCTTTGCCTCTGCGGTGCCGGATGCTGCCGGGCTTTCTGCGCTGGTGCTGTTTACGGTATTCCGCCCCGGCATGTAAAAGCTGGTGCCGATGGTCGGGGAATCCATCGTGGGCATCTGGGGCGAAGTAATTCCCCCCATGCTGACGGAACCGACGCTCATGCCGTCTGCTGCCGCCAGTGCTCCGATACATCCGATAATCAGTGCCATCAATGAAAATTTACAAATTTGCAAGGCTTTCCTCCACATATTCAAGACGCTGGGTGAGCTCGTTGATTGTCTTTGTAAGCCGCTCACGTTCTTTTTCCAGTTTAGTCTTGGGGTCAGTCTCCTTTCCCTTCTGCTTCATCATTGCAATCACGCTGCTGGGGCTTTTCCCGCTTTTGATTGCATCCTGTATTTTTGCCCGTTCGTCAGGTTTCTTGGTGGCGGCAACAAGCTTCATGTTGTCAAAACCCATTGAAGCTGCGTCGTCAGGAAGTACGCTGACTTTTTTTACAGACGCTGCAGTGTTCCGTGGCAGCTGGAGCACGCGGTCTATGTAGTCTTCGTAGCGGATGTGGGCGTCTTCGCACAGGGTCTGTGCCTTTATCAGCGCCTTTCCGAATTCAATCATGAGCTGTCCGTTGGGGCCGATGTATTTTTCGCGGATTTCCTTTGTAAGGGCTTCCAGCTCCGGCGATGCCGAAATATCTATGCGGTAGTAGCCCTTCTGTTCCGCAATTTCCAGCAGGGCAGCGAATTTTGCCCAGAAATATTTGGTGTGGCAGCGCGCCTCGTGCGGAGGCTCCCTGCCGCCGTTCTCATGAATTTGTTCTTCATTGATAAGATGATGGGTATATTCATGAACCGCAGTGTATACCAGCTCATTGTCTGTTGAGAAATTTTTATTATGGAGCACAATTTCCCGTGTGTCGGGTTTGTACAAACCGTTCACGCGCTTGCTTTCCTTGCCGGACTGCACCACGGAAAATTCAAGCCCCGTCTCCTGGATGTCCAGGAGCATCTGCTTTATCTTGTCATTGTCCATTGAATTTTTCCCACTCAGTTCCATTATATCCGAGGGATGGCTAAAAGTCCAGATGTTTGCGTAAAGATGTCCGGAGTGAATATGTGCACGTTTTAAGCTGGGTTACATGCGATCTGCAAAACTTGTACTTGCCGGTAAAATGATATAAAATATTTTTACCGGGAGGAACTATGCGTCTAAGGCCGTTTATAAGCAGCTGTGATTTTTCTGCGATACAGGGCTGGATTACGGATGAGCGCAGCCATGCCCTGTGGTGCGCAAACCTGCTGCACTATCCGCTTGAGCAAAAAGATTTTGAGGGGGTGCTTGCCGGGATAGGCGCGCGCTTTGGGGACTGTCCCTTTGTTGCAACTGCAGATGATGGGGAGCTTGTGGGCTTTTTCAGTTACTCGCTGAACCTTGCGGCAAACGAAGGCAAGCTCAAGTTCGTGGTGGTGAATCCTGCCCTGCGCGGCAAAGGCTACGGCAAGGAAATGCTGCGCCTTGCCGTCAAATATGCATTTGGCATCACGGGGGCGCGTGCGGTTCTGCTGAGCGTCTTCCCGGAAAATGTGAGGGCAAAGCGCTGCTATGAAAGTGTCGGCTTTAGGGAAAAGGAAACCGTGCCTGCTGCCTTCTGCTTTCAGGACGAACACTGGGCACGGTGCACGATGGTGCTGGAAAATACTTGAACTGCACTTGCTCATCATGGGCAATTCTTTAGGAGGATGATACTGTTATATGGAAGGAATGAGCATACGGAAGCTGAACCTGGCGGAGCACCACAAGCTGATGGCGGACTTTTTTTTCAACGTGTTTACAAAAGAACCGTGGAACGATGACTGGAGCGACAGCCGCCAGCTTAACGCCTATATTGCCGACCTTGCGGGGAACCCCAATTCCCTGTGCTACGGATTTTTTTCGGACGGCGGCGACATGCTTGCCCTTTCCATCGGGGGAATCAAGCACTGGTGCAGCGGCACGGAGTACATGATAAACGAACTGTGCGTGCGCAGCGACATGCAGGGCAGGGGAACCGGCACCGCATTCCTTGAAGCCATCCAGAAAGAACTGCTTGCAATGGACATTCATACAATCTACCTGCTGACCGAATCCCGTGTTCCTGCGTTCGAGTTCTACAAGAAACGGGGCTTCGTTCAGGAAGAATACACGGTGTCGTTCTACAAGAATTTTTAGGAGGTGCGGACATGGCAGAGATTCACAGGATTGCATGCGGTACGGACAACTGCTACATTGTTGCGCAGGGTAACGACGCGCTGCTGGTGGACACCGGCACTGCTGCGTTTTGCGACAAGGTGCGGGAAGCATGTTCCCGCTATACGCTGAAGCTGATTGTGCTGACGCATCCGCATTTTGACCATGCGGAAAACGCCGCGTTTCTTTCCGAGCATTTTTCCGTTCCGGTTGCCGTGCATGAAGCCGACCTGGAACTTTTTGAAAACTACGACGCGCAGCCGCTGCATTCGTACGGTCTTGTGGGAAAGCTTGTACTGGGGCTTTCGCTCAAAGCCCTGCGGAATACAAAAGTCCGCCGCCCGCAGAACCTGCTGCAGGTAAAGGACGGCGACAGCCTTGCCGCGTACGGTTTTGACGCGAAAATCATTGGGCTTCCGGGGCACACCACTGGTTCCATCGGCGTCGATGTGGAGCAGAAATACCTGCTGGCAGGTGATGCGCTCGACAACTGGATCCGCCCGGCTATGGGGCACCTGTACTGCGATTATGATGCGATAAAGCAGACGGCCGGAAAAATTCGCTCGCTGGGTGCGCGCACCATTTTTTACGGGCACGGAAAGCCTACGCCGCAGTCATGTATGAACTGAGGAACCAAGGAACATACGATGCTGCCAGGTATTGACGAAGCAAAGGAAGAACTTGCACTTGCAGAAAAATGTAATCCCGGCCCGTGGATAAAACATTCGCTGAATGTGGGCCGGGCTGCCCGCTACATTGCAGAAAAAGTGCCCGGCATGGATGCCGGAAAGGCCTGCGTTCTGGGGCTGCTGCATGACATCGGCAGGCGCGTTGGGGTGGTGGACATTCCGACGCACGTGTACGAGGGCTATGCCTACTGCATGCAAAAGGGCTGGGACGAAGCAGCCCGAATCTGCATGACGCACACTTATATTTTTATGCAGGATGAGTTCAATTATGAACCGGAGCATCCTGCAGAAAAAGAAGTGAAGAAATACATGCTCTCCTGCGGCCCTGCGGACGACTATGACCGCTTGATCCAGCTCTGCGATTCGCTGGCCGTGGATTACGGTTTTGTCATTCTGGAAAAAAGATTTGTTGATGTGACGCGCCGCTACGGAATCATGGAGAACTATATAAAAGGATGGGACGCGACCTTCCGCATAAAAGAAGATTTTGAAGCCCGCATGGGCTGCTCCGTGTACGATGTGCTGCCGGACATCGGCCGCACAACGCTGCTGTGCCCAAAGCCGTGGAACATTCCGGCACTGGTACGGAACTGACGTGAGCGCTGTAGAAATTTGATTTATGCTGCATGACCGGCAGGGAAGCCCCTGCCGGAAGCTTAGCGCTCTGCCCTGTTACTTTGAAAGGTATACGGTGGCGGTAGCGGTTTTTACATAATTCTCACCTAGACCTTCAAGCAAAAAGTAATAGCCATAGCTGCCGGTTCCGAGATAGTATTGGTGGTTCATACCCCAGCTGTCAAGCCCGTCCCCTAGCGCGGATGTTATCACGGCCTTTATGGCTACAGTACTGCTGTACGGGGCCGTCTTGAGCTTGCTGTAGTCTATCGTCACGGCGCAGGTGTGGGTGTCCGCACTGGGGACAATGGACGTGACCGCACCGTCCGGGTCGCTGTCCACCGTCCAGCTGATTGTCACCCCTGACACGGCAACGGCATCGTCTGATGCCAGCTTTAGTCTCGCATTGTCATGAGTTCCAACATCGCCCGGATGTGCCCCCCACACGAAACGCGCGTGCAGGGTGTAGGTCTTGTTGGCGGTAAGTGTCTCTCTGTCAGTGCCTTCTCCCGACCAGATTGAAGTTTCGTCATAGGCATCTATACGCAGGTTTCCCTCCCAGTCTCTATTGCCGCTTCCGCTGGAGTTTCCGCTGCCTCCTCCTGAACTTCCACCGCCTCCGTGCCAAAAGTTGCAGGAGGTTACCCCCCCCCAATAAGAGTTGCACAAAGCATACTCAAAAGTACAGCCTTTGCTGTCCTTGCACTGTTTTTCTTCATTCTCTACCTCTATTTTTGTGGATTTCCTGGTACACAGGGTATAGCATTATAGATTGTATGCCATGATAAGTCAATGTGAGGTGCCGTTTTTCTTGCTTCCCCGGGAATAGCGGCTTCACCGGTAAAGGCGCCGGCGCAGACGCTGTGTGTGGAAGCCCCGTGCATGGGGCTTCCACGATACGCCGTGTACAGGACAGCTACGGTGCTGTCCTGCTCGTTAGACCTGAGCCGCCAGCTGCTCCACCTCCGCGAGGCTTAGCCCCTCTGCTTGGGCTATTTGCTCATGTGTCAGAATGTGCATGTCGATCAGTTTTTTCGCAGCTTCTCGGGCTTTTTCTGCGGCACCTTCCGACCTGCCGCGCTTTTCGCCGATGGCGATGCCCTCGTTCCGGCCTTCCATGCGCACGTCGTGGTCGTGCAGGCTCCAGGACAGGTAGGCCTTTTTCATTCCTTCTATCTGCTTCTTTGCTTCTACCATTTTCTCCAGCCTCCTCGTGAAATCAGTCTCTACGGAACCGGTCTGTATGTACTTCAGGAATGCCCGCAGCTTCGGGTTCTTAACTTGCCCGAATGCTTCGCAATTGAAGACCTGCACCAGCGCGCCGTCGTTTATCTTTACGGCGGAATCCTGCAGGCACATCCGCCTTACAGTATAGCACGGAATTCCTTTTTTGAAAGGGTCAAAGCGGCATAGGAAGATGATGATGCTATCTTTCAGCTTGCTGTATGGCTCTCCTCTCAACAGTGAATCTGTGTCCATCATGCCCTGGTAGTAGCGTGTTCTGCGGCCCAGGTCCTGAAAGTCGCGGTTCTGGATTTCCACGTCGTAAATGCGGCTTTCGTCCTGTACATACACGTCCAGGCGGATGCCGTGGGATGTGTAAAACGGGTCGGCGCTGTACTGCGGCTCGGCATACTCGATACGGTCAATCTTTATGCCGAGCATGCATTCCAGCGCTTCGCGGCAGATATCCTTGTCCTGCATGACCACGCCGAACATGAAGTCGTCGTGGAAAGTCAGCTCTTCAAATGGTTTGATTCGTTGTGTGTTATGTCCCATACCCTCTAGATACCCGAGAAATTTCATTTTTCGCAGAGTTTTGGGAAAAAAAGTTAAATTTTTTTTTCTGCAGACGCTGTGTGTGGAAGCCCCATGCATTCCGCTGCTGAAATGCTGCGCCGTTAGTCCCCTGCGGTGCTCCTCCCCCTGCACATGATTGCCTCCTTTCCGCTCCGTGCTGTTTCTGCTATACTGCCTGCATGACAAAGTTTGAAGCGGTTATTTTTGACATGGACGGCGTGCTTCTTGACACTGAATCTATGAGCGACAGGACGTTTGTTATTGCCGGCAAGGAATACGGGCTGGGTAACATTGATGCTGCCATCAACGAATGCCGGGGGATGAACCTGCCGGATACCGTTGCTGCGCTGCGCAGGCATTTTGGCGAAACATTTGACGCTGCTGCCTTCCTGCAGCGGACGTCGCAGCTTTTTCACCAGCTGGAGGAAAGCGAAGGAATCGGGCTTATGCCCCATGTGCAGGAGGCGCTCAGCTATGTAAAGGGAAAGTACCGCGTTGCCCTGGCGTCTTCTACCCGCGGTGCAACGGTGCGGCGCCAGCTTGAAGCCGCCGGTCTGCTTTCGTTTTTTGAGACATTTACGACCGGCGACGAGGTTGAGCACAGCAAGCCCCACCCGGAGATTTACCTGCGGGCATGTCAGTCACTGGGGCTGGCTCCTGCTTCCTGTGTTGCAGTTGAAGACAGCCCGAACGGCGTACGGAGTGCGGCGGCGGCGGGACTTTCCGTGATTATGGTGCCGGACCGGATTGCCCCGGATGAAGCGCTGCGCTCAAAGTGCTGGCAGGTAGCTGCTTCGCTGGGAGACCTCCTGCACATTCTGTAGGCTAAAAGACGTTCAGTCTTTTTCCCAGGCGTCGATGAATTCGAGCATGAACTGCTGGATGTCACCGAACCATTTTTTCTGGAAGCGGCAGGCCGTTACGCCGATGTAGCGGAAATGCCAGCATTCCCACATGTAGCCGGTGATATCCTCGTAGCCCTGCGGAAAGCTGAGCGACCAGCCGTAATCGGCGGCATGCTCGTAGACCCATCTGCCCATTTTGGTGTCGCCCCAGTCATCGGTGATGGAACCAAAATCGACTGCCACACCCAGCTGGTGCTGGCTGGTGCCGGGGCGCGCGCTGTAGCGTTCGGCAAGCTCCTCGCCGTCCGCCGCCACATAGCGGTTAAAGAGGCGCTCCTGGTACGCGTACGAGCGGTAGGTTGAGCTGACCATCAGCTTGATTCCGTCTGCAAGGGCGGCACGTGACAGCGCTTCCAGCCCCGCGTATGCTTCCGGCCGCAGGGAAAGATCGTTGCGGCTCACGTTCCACAGGTTATTGTTCTTTACCGGCATAAGGTCTTTCGGTTCGTAGCCGGAACCGACGTTATGCTTCTTGTCTATCAGATAGAAAAGCGAAAGGTCGTCGCTGCGGAAACTTTCCTGCTCGGCAAGAACGGTGTGCAGGTCGGAAAGGAATTCTTCCGGGCTGCCGTTGGGGATGGCTGCCTTGCAGCGGGGCGACATGGCCTGGAGTACCCTGCCGAGTTTTTCGATTTCCGGGTTTGTCTGTGCCGGAGCCGCTGCGTTTGCTGCGGCAGCGGCCGGTTCCTGCTGTGCGGCCTTGCTTTTAGGCTTTGCACAGGCGGAAACAGCAAGCAGCGTACATGCTGCTGCACTCAGTGCCAGTGTTTTTGAAAGCGTTTTCATTATCTTTTTCCTCTGCTAGAAGAACAGTTTCTGCATGGCTTCCGAAATGCGGGGGAGCAGGCTGCAGAGTGCACATCCCAGCAGGATAACACTCATGATGATAATCGCGATATTTATTGCCGAGCATATAATGCCCGCGATTGCCCGGTCTGTCTTGTGGCGGCGGACTGATATGATGCCCAGTACCAGCCCCACGATGGAGAAGACACCCTTGTATATGAAGAAGGCAAGTATGCCGAAGATGAGGGACGCCGTTCCCAGATCGTCAGATGTGATGGCGCCCTGCGGGGGATTCCCCTGGTTTCCGGCGGGAGCCGCACCCTGCTGTTCGTGGTCTGCGCTCCCCGTTACGTTCCAGGGGTCTGCGTTCCTGTCAATTTCGTCTGACATCTGTGTTCTCCCTACTGGGCATCTCTAAAAACTCGCTATCGCGACTTTTTAGAGATTGCCGTCGAGTTCTAAGCCGCTACAATATCGCGACTTAGAACATCGCATTTTAAAGTCACCTCTAAAAACTGAAGTTTTTAGAGGTCTCCTACTTTTTATCGATGATGAGCTCATAGATTCTGTTGAGGTCATCCTTGGTAAAATAGCTGATGGTAATGGTTCCTCGGTCAAAGTCGCCCTTCAGCTGCACTTTGGTGCCCAGTGCGTCGATGAATTTCTGCTCGATTGCGCTGTAGTCCGGGTCGCGGTTTTCCGCCGCCGCCGGTTTTGCCGCCTTGTGTGCGCGGGCGCCGCCGTTCAGTTCCTGTGCCTGCTGTTCCGCCTGCCGCACGGACATTCCCTGCCCGGTAATGCGGGCAAAGAGCACGCGCTGGTCTGCGGGGTTCAGGATGCTCAGCAGCGCACGTGCGTGCCCGGCGGTAATTGAACCGGCTGCAAGTGAATGCTGCATGTCTTCGGGCAGCTTGAGCAGGCGCATTGCGTTCGCAACAGTGGAACGGTTTTTGCCGACGCGCTTTGCCACTTCTTCCTGCGTGATGCCTTCCAGCTCCATAATCTGGTAATAGGCCTGCGCTTCTTCCACGGGATTCAGGTCGGTACGCTGGATGTTCTCGATGAGCGCGACTTCCAGCTTGCGGGAATCCGTGTATTTTCTGAGCTGCACGGGAATCTTTTCCAGCCCTGCTGCCCGTGCCGCGCGGGTGCGGCGTTCGCCTGCGATGATGAAGAACGAACCGTCCTCCGCGTCTTCGATGATGACGGGCGAAAGTATGCCGTCCTGGCGCACGGATTCGGTCAGTTCTGCGAGTTTTGTTTCGTCAAAGTACTGGCGCGGCTGCCACGGATTCGGTTTGAGCAGCGCGGGGTTCACCCACAGCGTGCCGTCTTCGTCTGCCGTGATGCCTTCCGGGAGCTTGCGCTGCGCGGCTGCTGCTGCCTGCGGGCCGGCTTCCGCTGCATTTGCCAGCAGAGGCTGTGATGTGTCTGTAGCCGCTGCGGGGCTTTCCTCCGTTTCCTGTACGCCGCTGAACAGGACTGCCTTACCCCCGCCCAAGCCGTGCCTAGCCACGGCTGATTACCTCTTCTGCAAGCTTCTGGTAGCTGCGTGCGCCCACACAGTTGGGATCGAACTGGCAGATTGGTTCCCCGTAGGACGGGGCTTCCGAAAGGCGGACGTTGCGGGGGATGATGGTGTTGAATACTTCGTCCTTAAAATAGCTCTTCACGTGCATGACCACGTCGTTTGCAAGACGGGTGCGGCTGTCGTACATGGTGAAGAAAATTCCGCAGATTTTAAGGTCTTTGTTGATGCTTTTCTGTACGTCCTTGACGGTTTGCAAAAGGAGCGTGATTCCTTCGAGTGCGAAGTACTCGCACTGCATGGGAACAAGGATTGCGTCTGCTGCGGCCAGCCCGTTCAGCGTAAGAATGCCGAGCGACGGCGGGCAGTCGATAAGGATGTAGTCATACTTGTCGCGGACGGGCGCGAGTGCGTTTTTCAGGAAGAATTCCCTGTTTTTCTGGTCAACAAGCTCGATCGCTGCGCCCGACAGGTCGATTGATGCGCTGATGACGTCAAGGTTCTTTACGGAGGCGTGCTTTATCGCCTGCTCCGGTGTGGCGGAGCCTGCAATCAGCTCGTAGATGGTGGGTTTTTCCTTGCTGACACCCACGCCGCTGGACATATTGCCCTGGCTGTCAAAATCTACGAGGAGCACCTTTTTGCCTGAAAGGGCGATGTAGGCGCCAATGTTGATGGCAGAAGTTGTCTTGCCGACGCCTCCCTTCTGGTTCACAAAAACAAGTACCTTTCCCATAATGTATAAGTGTATCATTTTTTTTGATTGAAGTATATACTTAAGTGGTATGATTTTAACCGTAAGCTTTTCAAAACCTGCAAAATGCTGCCAGGAAGCCCTCGGCAGGCCGTATATCCGCGTCCGCATCAGGCGGAATGCCGCCGCCGCGCTCCGTGAGACTGCCTGTGCCTATGACGCGGAGTTTTTTACCGAGAAGCAGGCATTTCAGCGGAAGTTTTCTGAAAAAGAGCTTGATGCATTTATAGCCGCGCATGCCGGGACGACGTTCCGTTCTGCCGTAATGCGCACGGAAACCGAGGAAATAACGGTGCTTGCGAACCGCCGCGGGGAAAAAAAGGAGCTGCGCCGCCCGCTGCACGTGCAGGATGCAAAGGGGGCGGGGTGCTGTGCAGGAGGTTCCGCCCGGCCGGGGAAGAAGCGCTACATCCTGCAGGAGGGCGTGCCCGTACCCTTCCTGGTGAAGCTTGGCGTGATGACGGCGGGCGGCAAGGTTGTTGCGCAGCGCTACGATAAATTCCGCCAGATAAACCGTTTTCTTGAATTCGTGGATGATATTCTGCCCGATGTGGAGCGGCTTTGTTCCGGCGGAAACAGACTTTCCGGCGAGAACAGTGTTTCCGGCACCAGAGCTGAGGCCGCCGGCTCTGCTGAGGCCGCCGGCTCTGCTGAGGCCGCCGGCTCTGCTGAGGCCGCCGGCTCTGCTGAGGCCGCCGGTTCTGCCAGCGCCTTTACGGAAGCGCGCCCGCTGCGGATTGCGGACTTTGGCTGCGGCAAGTCATACCTGACGTTTGCAATCTATTATTTCCTGCATGAGCTGCGCCATATTCCGGTAGAAATCACCGGCCTTGATTTGAAGGAAGACGTGATTGCGGAATGCCGGGAACTTGCGCAGGAATTCGGCTACGATTCGCTGCATTTTTCGGTGGGCGACATTGCCGGTGCAAGCTATGAGCACGAGCCGGACATCATCATTACGCTGCATGCCTGCGATACGGCGACGGATTACGCGCTGCACTATGCCGTGGCGCACCATGCAAAGGCAATCCTTTCCGTGCCCTGCTGCCAGCATGAACTGAACCTGCAGCTTGGCAGCGCGCGGCACCCGGAAGACGGCGGGGATTGCGTGCCCGACCCTGCATTTGCTGCGCTCCTGCGTTACGGCATTATCCGCGAACGCTTTGCGGCCCTTGCGACGGATGCCGTGCGTGCTTCCCTGCTGGAGCAGGAAGGCTATGCGGTACAGGTGCTGGAATTCATTGATATGGAACACACGCCCAAGAATCTGCTTATCAGGGCGGTGCTGAAGGACACCGGCAACGAGCGGGCTGCTGCCGGCGAAAGAAAAGCTGCGGGGCTGGCCGGTGCCCGTGCTACAGAACTGCTGTCCCGGCTGGGAGTTTCGCAATCGCTGCGCGGACTGCTGCAAGGTTGACCGCCCCGTCGGCGCAGAGGAGCGGATGTGCTCCGATGTCCAGCTCCATGCATGCAGGGAGTGTTTCTCCTCCGGCTGCTGCGATGGCAATGCCCCGGTGCTGCTGCACCGCCCGCAGCAGGGACGGCAGCGGCACCGTGCTGTCTGTGTTCAGCGGCTTTGCCACGGAGCCGAGTATGCTGCCGCCTTCATCAACGTAATACTGGGGAATGCCGGAGGAACCGGGCTGCAGTCGCTCGTACCATGCATCGCTAAAAGAAAGCGCCGTTTCCAGGTCGGAAAAGAGGATGACTGCCCGCGCACCTGCTGCAGCCCGCGCTTCCATGCCGAACAGCGGTGCAATGCCTGCGCTGCGGCAGAGCACGGCAAAGGCCGGGCAGTTGAGCGCCGTGTTCACATCCGTGAGGGCTGCTACCTGCACCTTCCGTTTCTTCAGCTGCTCTACCAGCTTAACGGGCGACAGTCCCTGCCCGGCGGAAGTCGTCAGGCTTGTATGCAGGTTGAGCGCCGCAGTCACTTTCATGCAAGCACGTATTTCCTGATAAAGTTGCCCACGCCGCTGTTGTTGTTGTCCTGCTCGGTTACAAAATCTGCTGCTTCCTGAATGTACGGCAGGCCGTTGCACATGGCAATGCCGTATCCTGCCATCCGTATCATGCTTTCGTCGTTCATGCTGTCGCCAAAGCCCATGGTCTGTTCCTGCTTTATGCCGGTGTGTTCGGCAAGCCAGGTGAGCGCTTCGCCCTTGCCGCAGTCCGGCGGAAGAATTTCAAGGAAGTAGGGCTTGCTGATGAAGACCACTGCGTCCCTGCCGAAATCCGCCTTGAGCTTTGCCTGCAGTTCCTGCAGCACTTCCGGCTTGCCGGGAATGAGCATTTTTGAAAAGCCTTTCATGATGAAGTTGTCAAAGTCCGGCACCACTTCGCCCTTGAGCTTGCACAGCTTTACGTCCAAATCCGTCCACTCGGTTGATTCCGGCATGTAGATGGTTGTGGGTGTGTAGACTTCCCCAAAGAGCCCGACTTTCTTTGCTTCGTCGTTTGCATGGCGCAGGATGCTGCCGCTGACCGTGCGGTTGTAAATCTGCACGCGCCGGTGCAGGTCAAATATGCTGCAGCCGTTGATGGCGATAAGGTAGCGGCCGGCCTCTGTACCGGCAATATCCAGCCGGTGCACGTAGGGCAGTATGGCGTCCTCGGCCCTGCCGGAGCAGAGCACCACGTAGATGCCCTGCGCTGCAGCTGCCTGCAGTGCAGCCACGTTGTCGTCGCTGATGCGGGTGTCCTTGTCGAGCAGCGTGTCGTCAAGGTCAAGCGCAATCATCCTGACATCGAGTTTGCCGGAGGGAAGCTTTTTCATGCGCGTACCAGCTTGCGGTAGACGGTCTTGTGCGGCCTGTCCGCGTCATCTCCGAGCATCTTGCGCCGCCATTCGGCATATTCGCTCCAGTTGCCTTCAAACCATTTGACTTCGGAATTGTTCTCGAAGGCAATGATGTGCGTGCAGATACGGTCAAGGAAGTAGCGGTCGTGGCTGATGACGAGCACGCAGCCTGCAAAATTGTTGATTGCTTCTTCCAGTGAGCGCGTGGTGGCAATGTCAAGGTCGTTCGTCGGCTCGTCAAGGAGAAGCACGTTGCCTGCTTCCTTGAACATCATGCCCATGTTCAGGCGGTTTTTTTCGCCGCCGGAAAGGACGCTGATTTTCTTGTTCTGCTCAGGACCGTTGAAGTTGAACCATGAGCAGTAGGCGCGGCTGTTTACCTCGCGCAGTGCGCCATTGATCGGGCGGCCTTTTTCGTCTACCGCACCCAGCTTGATGAGGTCGGCGCCGCCGGAAAGCATTTCCCATACGGTTTTGTCCGGGTCGAGCTTTGAACGCATCTGGTCAACATAGACAAGCTTGACCGTGGAACCGATTTTCAGGCTGCCTGCATCCGGTTTTTCTTCGCCTTCGCTGCCGTCCGGCATGGAGACTTTCTGGCCGGCGGCGCTGGCAATCATCTTGAACAGCGTGGTTTTGCCCGCGCCGTTGGGGCCGACAATGCCGACCACCGCACCAGCGGGGATGTGGAAATCAAGGTTGTCAAACAGCAGATGGTCGCCGAATGACTTGGTGAGTTTTTCGGCATCAATGACGGCGTTGCCCAGGCGCGGCCCGGCAGGGATGGAAATCTGGCTGTCGCGCAGCTTAACGCGCTTGCTTTCCTCTGCAAGGAGCTGCTCGTACTTGGTGATGTGTTCCTTATGCTTTGCCTGCCGTCCCTTGGCGCCTGCGTGAATCCACTCAAGCTCTTCTTCCATTTCCTTGCGGCGCACGGATGCCTGTTTTTCTTCCAGTGCAAGGCGCTTCTGTTTTGCTTCCAGCCAGGCAGAGTAGTTGCCCTTGAAGGGGTAGCCTTCGCCTCTGTCCATTTCAAGAATCCAGCCCGCCACGTTGTCAAGGAAGTAGCGGTCATGGGTCACGGCGATGACCGTGCCCTTATATGACTGCAGGTGGCGTTCCAGCCATGCGACGGTTTCGGCATCCAGGTGGTTGGTCGGTTCGTCCAGCAGCAGGATGTCCGGCTGCTGGAGCAGCAGGCGGCACAGTGCCACGCGGCGGCGTTCGCCCCCGGAAAGCACATCTACCACCTGATCCGGCGGCGGGCAGCGGAGCGCGTCCATAGCAAGTTCCAGGTTTGCATCAAGGTTCCACGCATCCAGCGCGTCGAGCTTTTCCTGCAGCTCTGCCTGGCGGGCGCCCAGCTTATCATAATCCGCGTCGGGGTCGCCGAACGCTTCGTTCACTTTGTCAAATTCTGCAAGGAGGTCGGTTGTGTCCTTTACGCCCTCCATGACGATTTCTTTTACGGTTTTGCCCGGTTCAAGGTAGGGCTCCTGCTCAAGGTAGCCGGTAGTGTAGCCCGGCGAGAGGATGGTTTCTCCCGTGAAGTCTGTGTCCACCCCTGCAAGGATTTTGAAGAGGGATGATTTACCTGCGCCGTTTTCACCGACGACGCCGATTTTTGCCCCGTAGTAATACGAGATGCTTATGTCCTTCAGGACAACCTTGGTGCCATAGGCACGGGAAACCTTGTCCATTGTGAAAATGATTTTCTTATCGTCAACAGTCTTTGCCATGCTGCCTATTATATAGAAGAAAATCGAATAGGTCTACAGGGAGAATGCAGGAATCCCGTAAACTGAAAAATGCGCGGAAGCGGAAAAATGAACGGCACCGTCTTTGTAACGTTCACGTTACAACCCGTGGTGTCGGGCATTTTTCCGCTGGGAGCGCATTTTTCAGTTTGCCGGTTCTGTATGGTCATGCAGGATTTCTATTTTGTTTTCCGCCACTAGGCAAAAGCGTTTTTTTTGGCTATAGTTCGCTCCATGCGCTCAGACAAAGTTATGGACATGACAAAGGGGGAGCCGTTTGCGATACTCCTCCGCTTCTCCTTCCCTACGCTTTTGGGAAGCCTTTTTCAGCAGCTCTACAATATGTGCGACACCATCATCGTGGGGCGGCTGCTCGGTGCAGATGCCCTTGCGGCCGTGGGCAACACCGGTGCGATGAATTTCCTGGTGCTCGGCTTTTTGTACGGCATGACAAGCGGTTTTGCCGTGATAAGCGCCCAGCGTTTTGGGGCGCAGGATGCGGAAGGACTGCGCTGCTCGGTTGCCATGAATATTGTGCTGAATGCCGCCACGGGCCTGGTGCTTACCGTTGCGGCCTGCGCGTCTACCATGCCTCTGCTGCGGCTCATCCACACGCCGCAGGAAATCATGCAGGCCTCATTCGACTACATATTCGTCATTTTCCTTGGCATTTTGTCCATTGTGCTGTATAACGGCTGCTCCTGCGTGCTTCGTGCCGTGGGAGACAGCCGCACGCCGCTCTACTTCCTTATCGTCTCTTCGGTGCTGAATATCGTTCTTGACCTTGTGTTTATTGCCAAATGCCGCTGGGGCGTGGCAGGCGCCGCCTGGGCAACGGTCATTGCGCAGTTTGTGTCCGGCGTGCTTGCGTTCGTGTGGATTGTGGCAAAGTATCCGTCGCTGCATGTGTCGCGCAGGCATTTTGCGTGGAACCCGGCCTTTATGTGGCGGCATCTGTCAATCGGGCTGAACATGGGCGTGCAGTTTTTCATTACCGCGGTGGGAACCATCATCATTGAAGCCGCACTGAACAAATTCGGGGCGGCGAAGATTGCCGCCGTAACCGCAGCGCAGAAGGTGAACCAGCTGGTGACGGTAGCTGCGGGCGTGATGGGCATTACGATGGCGAATTACGGCGGGCAGAACCTTGGAGCTGGCAATGTGGCGCGCATCAGGGAAGGCGTGAACAAGGCGGTTGCCATCAGCATGGGCTTTGCACTGCTTGCGGCTGCGCTCGCGTGGGGCCTGAGCGACCAGATGACCGGCATTTTCCTTGATAAGGAAAGCATGGATGCGTCCCGCTGGGAAGAAATTTTGTCGTCTGCGCGGCAGTACCTGCACATCTGTGCGCTTTTCTTCCCGGTGCTGTTTGTGCTGTTCATTTACCGCAATGTTTTGCAAGGCATTGGACGCGGTTTCTGGCCGCTGATGGGCGGCGTCTTTGAGCTTGCTGCCCGTGCCGTTGCAGCCTATACGCTGCCGCAGCTGATTGGTTTTACGGGTATCTGTGCTGCCGACCCGCTGGCATGGGTGGCGGCAACGGTGCCGCTTGCCGTTGCCTATTACATCATTATCGCGCGGCTTAAAATTTAGCGAGGTACTTTTCGTTTGTTTCGGCGCCCGTGGAATAGAATGCAAGCACTTCCACGGCGAATTTCTCTTCAATTTCAGACTTGTAGCTTTCTATATAAGAGATATAGTTGAGCGTTGTCTGCGGAGTGCCGTTGTTCTGCACTTTGGTTGCGCCTGCATTGTACATGGCAAGGGCCGCGATTTCATTTCCGGCGCTCTTCATGCAGAAGTGCAGGTGAGAAAGCCCGTAGTGTGCAGATGTGCGCGGATTGTAAAAGTCTTCTTCCCGCAGCTTGGGGAAGGAGTTGCTGTTCAGCTGGAACAGTCCGCGGTCGATGCTGCCGTTTACATTTGTATGCTTGACGTCCGGTTTGAAAAGGCTTTCACGGTGTGCAAGGGCGAATGCCAGTGACGGCGGCACATTGAACTGCGATGCCGCATCAAGGATGGCAAGCGCAACTTCGCGGTCGCCCGTAATCTGGCTGTAAAACCATTCCACTGCCATGCGGCTCTGCGGCTGGCGGTAGAGCAGCAGGCCGGGGTCAATCCGTTCCCGCTCAATTTCAAAATCCATTTCGCAGCCTACGTCAGCTTCCGTGATGAACTCATCTGCAAGAAACTGTGCTTCCATTTTTTCTTTGCTGGGGCTGCCGGGATCCCGCTGTTCCGCGGGTGCGCTTCTGCTTCCCACGGGGGCAATGTTTGCGTCGTTGTCAGACGGCAGGAAAATAGCCGTTGAAAAACATGCGGCAAGCAGCAGGACGCTCAGCGACAGTGTACCGCAGAGCAGTTTTGTCATGTTGCTTCTCTCGTAATCCATAACAAGGTTCTCCAAGGGGCGGAGGCTGCATGTGCCCCGGCCCGAAAAATCTATCCCATCCCACCTGTTTGTTTGTTCGGGAACGATTCTTGCACAAAAAAAAATTTAATGCAAGTGAAATTGTGCGATTTATCTGCATATTTTGCGGTTTTTTGCATAGTGTGCAGTATACTAGTATACCGAAAACTTTTTTATACCATAGAATACAGCGCAAAACCGGAGCGTAAAATCTTTTGCTGTGCCTGGATATTTTTTTGCCGGGAGTGCATTTTTTTTATGCAGCACTCCTTTCTCTGGAGACGGGGCTCTTCTGCAATCTGCGCGCGTTCAGGGCTTGCACAAAATCGCGTTATAGTCTACTATGTATCGCCATGACCGTTAGTGAATTGCGTTCTAAGTACATTGCGTTCTTTAAATCAAAGGGGCATACCGAAATCAGCGGAAAATCCCTGCTTCCGAACAATGACCCGACTGTCTTGTTTACGACTGCCGGTATGCAGCCGCTCGTGCCCTATCTGCTGGGCGAGACTCATCCCGCCGGGGACAGGCTGACGGATTACCAGAAGTGTGTCCGCACCGGTGACATTGATTCTGTCGGCGACGCAAGCCACCTGACTTTTTTTGAAATGCTCGGCAACTGGTCGTTGGGGGCGTATTTCAAGCAGGAGTCCATCGCATACAGTTTTGAATTCCTCACTTCCCCCGAATATCTGAATATCCCGAAGGAAAAGCTGAGCGTTACCGTTTTTGCGGGCGAAAATGCCAACGGCACCGAGATTCCCCGTGACGAAGAGGCGGCAAAACGCTGGGAAGAGATGGGCATTGCAAAAGACCACATCTTCTTCCTTCCGCGCGAGGACAACTGGTGGGGACCCGCCGGTCAGACCGGTCCCTGCGGCCCTGATACGGAAATTTTCTATGACAACGGTCAGCCTAAGTGCGGCCCGGACTGCCGTCCCGGCTGCCACTGCGGCAAGTACCTTGAAATCTGGAACAATGTGTTCATGGGCTACAACAAGGATGCCCAGGGGCGCTATAACGAGATGGCCCGCAAGTGCGTGGACACCGGTATGGGTGTGGAGCGCACGGTTTCCGTGCTGAACGGCATGAAGTCCGTGTACGAAACAGACGTATTCCAGCCGGTTATCCGCTGCATTGAGGAGCTTTCCGGCAAAAAATACGGTGCAAATGCCGCCGATGATACGGCAATCCGCATTATTGCCGACCACGTGCGCACAGCCACCTTTATCCTTGGCGACCCGCAGGCGGTTACTCCCGCCCGCACCGGGGCAGGCTACATTCTGCGCCGCATTATCCGCCGCGCCGTCCGCTACGGCAGAAAGCTCGGTATGGAGGGCGCTTTCCTTGCAAAACCGGCTGAAATCATCATCGGCGAGTATAAGGATGCTTATCCGGAGCTTCCGGAGCATGCAGCCTTCATCAAGGAGCAGCTGACGCTTGAGGAAGAGAAATTCGGAAAAACCCTCAAGTCCGGCGAAAACGAATTCCAGAAGCTTCTGCCCAACCTCCAGAAGAACCCGAAAAAGGTTATTCCCGGCCGCGTTGCATTCCGGCTCTACGATACCTTCGGTTTCCCCATCGAGATTACCGAAGAGATGGCGGCAGAAAACGGCATGACCGTTGACGTGGAAGGCTTTAAGGCGGAGGAGAAAAAGCACCAGGAGGAAAGCCGTTCGCTTTCTGCCGGTACCTTCAAGGGCGGTCTCGTTGACCACAGCGAGATAACCACGAAGTACCACACCGCCACGCACCTGCTGCAGCAGGCGCTCGTCAACGTGCTTGGCGACGAGGTTGCGCAGAAAGGTTCAAATATAACGGCGGAGCGCATGCGCTTCGATTTCAGCTTCCACCGCGCCATGACAAAGGAAGAAGTTGCGCAGGTTGAAGCAATCGTGAACGAGCAGATTAAAAAAGACCTGCCGGTCACCATGGAAATCATGCCGCTTGAAGAAGCAAAGAAGCAGGGTGCCCGTGCCCTGTTCGGCGAAAAATATGACAGCCAGGTCAAAGTTTACACCATCGGGGCTGCCGACGGATGGTTCAGCAAGGAAGTCTGCGGCGGTCCGCATGTGCAGCATACTGCGCAGATCGGCACCTTTAAGATTGTCAAGGAACAGTCGTCATCTGCCGGTGTGCGCCGCATCCGCGCCACTATTGAGGGCGGCCTGCCGCTTGATGCATAATTTTGGTGTAACCTATGGACTGGTTTGAGGGTTTATTGTATGTTTGGGATACCGGGAATGCCAGCTGTTCCTGAAATCTTGTCTGAATAGTATAGAGGATTTTTTTTATGAAACGTCTTTTTATTGGAATAACATTATTTCTCACGTTGGCAGCATCTGTCTTCGCTCAGAATGATTTGCAGCCGCTCGCAATTGTCAAGCTGAATAAGTCTGAGACGATAACGCTGAAAGAGCTCCGCTCCCGGGTTGAATTCCTTCAGAAGCAGACTGGGGCAAAGTCTTTTACCGTTGACCAGAAGAAGCAGATTCTTGAATCTCTTATCTCTGAAAAGCTTGTTGCTCAGGCAGCTGCAAAGGAAAACATCACCATTACCGACAGCCAGGTGAATCAGACGTTCCTGAACACCTTCAGCCAGCAGCTCGGCCAGCAGGTGACGGAAGCTCAGCTCTCTGAGTTCATCCAGAAGCAGACCGGCAAGACGCTTGCTGCGTACATGAAGGAAAGCACCGGGCTGACTCTGGAGGAGTATAAGGCTTACCTTAAGAATCAGCTTGTTGCGCAGAACTACGTCATGGTGAAAAAGCAGGACGAGATGCGCAAGGTTGTTGCTTCTGATGATGAAATCCGCAAGGCTTACGAGATGAACAAGTCCACATTCGTGTGGAACGACATGATAAAGCTTTTCCTCGTCATCGTGCCGAAGGGAAAGGATGCTGAATCTGCACGGGTGCTTGCTGAAAGCCTCCGTTCTCAGTATGAGAAGAACAGCAAGTCTGCGGAAGAGAAGATCAAGACCTCCGACGACAACAACAAGAAATACCAGGCAGGTTATCTTGTGGTTGCAAAGACTGCTGAGCAGGCACAGATGCTGGGCTGGTCTTATGACAAGGTTCTGGAGCTCTTTGACCGCAAGGCCGGTTACCTGAGCGCCCTGAGTTCAACGGATTCAGACTATCAGTTCTATTCCGTGCTTAAGAAGTACAATGCCAAGATGCTTGAGCTGAGCGACGTTGTGGAACCGGATTCCACGGTTACCGTCTATGACTTTATCAAGCAGCGCGTGACTGCCCAGAAGCAGCAGCAGTTCCTTTCAACCGCCGCGCAGGATCTGGCAAAGAGCCTTGAAACGGATAAGACCGTCACCCGCAAGAAGACCGGTGATGCCCTGGACAAGGTGCTCGCCTGGAAAGAGTAGGCGGAAGGAAACGTAATTGTCTCGAAGAAAAGCGCGTATATTGGCTTTTCAGGCTCTCTACTCCTACGATGTGGGAGGCGAGAGCCTTGATGAGCTTTTAGCATTGAAATGGACTGAAGAAAAAAATGATCAGGAAGAGGTGGATTTTGCCCGTCTCGTCATTTCTGGAACTATCAATCATCTTGCGGAAATTGATTCTCTCATAAAGGGTCATCTTACGGGTAAGTGGGAATTCGACCGTGTGAACAAGGTTTCAATTGCCATTCTCCGGATAAGTGTTTTTGCACTTTTGTATCAGAAAGATACTTCTGCGTCGATAATAATAGATGAGGCCATCGGACTTTCGAAGGAATTCGGAACGGATGACTCATTTAAATTCATTAACGCGGTGCTTGACCATATCCGCAGAGAGATTGAAAGTGAGTGAAAAAAGACATCGTATTGTTATCTGTGTGCTGCTGCTGGTGCTGGCGGCACTCATTGCGTCGGCGGTATTCATCACCCTGAAGGTGCGTTCTTCGCATCTGGAGGGCGCTTCCGTAACGACGGAGCTTGACCTTGTGGATTCCTGCATTGTGCAGGGAGACACAAAGCAGGCCCTATCCGTGCTGGGGCGGGCGGAAAAACGCGCGCTTACCGCCTACGACCGCTTGGGAATCTACAAGCGCTATGCGCTGCTTGGGGAGGACAGTAGGGCTGAAAAATGCCTGCAGAAGACGCTCCGGCGCTTTCCCAAGGACAATGCTGTTCTTGCAGTATACTGCAATTTCCTGCTGCGCCGGAACCGGGTTGCAGAGGCTTTCAAAAAGGCTGTGCCGCTTTCCGGCACGGAATACGGTTCCCTGTATGCAGAGGCCGTGCTGCGGCAGGCGCTCCTGACGGGTGCGGATGCCGACGAACTCTTTTCCCGCAAAAAATCCCTCTTTTCATTCTTCAAAAAACAGCCGTCCCCGGAGCAGGCTTCGGAGCTTCCCAACGGAATTTTCCTTGATAACCGCTTTATTCCCGTGTACTGCGATGCGTTTACTGGAACGCGGATAAGCAAGTGGATTCGGAATGCAGCCCTGCTGCTCATGCTGGAGGGCAGGTATAATGAAGCTGCCGACCTGTATCCGTCCGAGCTTGCTACGGTGCACGATGCGCTCTTCTGGGGCGTTCTTTTCTACGATTCCGCCCGCTATGCCGAAAGTCTGCAGTCTTTGCTTGCCATAGATGCCCTTGACGACGGCGAAATCCGGAAGAACATTGCGGAGTCCGCAGAGCTGAAGGCGCTCATGTCGGACGATTACTATATCCTTGGTGACGATGCCGCTGCGCAGGCGATGCGCGAGGAAATCCTTTCGCCCGATTCACCCTACATGCTGGCATACGTGCAGAACAAGACCCCGGCGCTGGGTAAGCTGCTGCCCCTGCTGTACATGAATACGGCACTGTTTGCGCGGAACACCGGCAACCTTGCAGTCCAGTATGAGCGCCTGCACGAGCTGGTAAGCTACTACCCGCTGTATGTGCCCGGCCTTGCTGCATACGGCGAATATGCGCTTGAATCGCAGCGCCGCCCGAAAGAGGATGCGCTGTACCTGCAGCTCCGCGAGGCAGGGCTGCGAACCGTCGGCATGGAGGAGCGGGATGCTGCTCCCGTCGTCGGGCTTGACGACGTGCTTTCCCGCATTGACGCTGCACTGCAGCAGGACAAATCTCCTTCGCTGATTGTGCTGCGCGAGGAAATCCTTGCTGCCTCTGAACCGGGGATTGAAAAGAGCGAAAAGGCCTCCCGCGTGTGGAGGCTCCTGGAGCACAACAATATCTCTGCTGCGCTGTACCCGCCGGAAGTCATGCGCTACGCCCTGCTGGTGCTGCTGCATAACGGTGCCGGCCAGGACGCGGAGCGCCTGTTTTCGGACTATCTGCGTGCTGCCTATGGCGGGGCGGAAGACGGAGCGCAGCCTGTCTTTGTGGAGCCGGCCCTGACCCCGGAGCGGCTTTCCCTGTGGGAATGCGAGCTTGCTGCCTATTTTGCTGCCGACGGGCAGGATTATGTGTCTGCGCAGACGCTGTACCGCTATATCATTGACCACTATTCAGCCCGCACGCCGGTTATGAGCACGTCCGGGCAGAACAGTTCGGTGGTGAATGCCTACGTTAACCTTGGCAATATTTACGCGGGCTACAATGCCGCTCCGCAGGCGCTTTCCATGCTGAACAAGGCTGTGGCGCGGGTATCCGAACCCTTGCTGAAGGCTGAAATTCTGTACCGCTCGGCGGTGGAATCCTATTGCATGGGCAACAGCAAGGATGCCGTCCGTTCCCTGCAGTATACCCTGTCCCTGAATCCGTCCCATAACCGGGCACGGCTTTTGCTCAAGCAGATTCAAAACGCAAAATAAAATTTGACGATACCGCCCTGTTTTTAGTACATTACATATACCGGTACGGCAGCGGAACACCGCCGCCGCCGGTTCTTTTTCACTAAATAAACATTCCTTGGAGGATTATATGAAAGTCAGACCTTTGGCAGACCGTGTATTGGTAAAGCAGGTTGCGGCAGAGACAAAGACCGCAAGCGGAATCATCATTCCTGACACCGCTCAGGAGAAAACCCAGCAGGCAACAGTGGAAGCTGTCGGACCGGGAACCGAGAAGGAAAAGATTACCGTGAAGGTGGGCGAGAAGATTCTGTACGACAAGTATGCCGGCACTGCCATCAAGATTGACGGTGCAGATTACCTTATCCTGAAGAATTCTGACATCATCGCTGTTATCGAGTAGTAAACCTGTTCGGAAACTTCAGTTTCAGAACAGGTTACACTAAAATGCGATGTTTAAAATCGCGCTATTTGAGCGATTTTAAACTCGCCGACCTGAGCGGAAACGTAGTTTCCGAACAGGTCTAGTATTGGTTTCTCAAGGCTGTTTTTCTGTTGCAGCCTTTTGGAATACTTGAAGTTCCTGAGTTAGGACTTCTTTTCATTTTTTTTCTCCTAGCCGCCGGGTACGTCGTGTCCGGCGGTTTTTCTTACTGTCCTCCGGCTGCGTCAAAATGACACAAAAAAGCTGCCTTGTGCGCCCGGTGCGTCAAAATGTCCCGCCTTGTCTGCTTCCCTAGGGGTGATTTTGTCCCTTTTGTGCCCCAAATGCCTTAAATTCTGCCCTGAAAACGCTGTTTTTCCGTAAAAAAACTTATTTTCTCAAACTTGGCACGGAACTTGCTTGTATTCCTGCAGAACGGCAGTCTTGCCCGAACAGCTCAATTTTTACAGGAGTTTTGCCATGACGAACGATGAAAGCGTACTGAATATGTATCTGAAAGAAATCAACAGGATTCCGCTCCTCACCCGTGAGGAAGAGAATGAGCTTGCGCTTGCTGCCGCCAAAGGCGATAAAACTGCCAAGGAAAAGATTGTCCGTGCGAACCTGCGCTTTGTGGTGAATGTTGCAAAGAAATACCAGAACCACGGAATTGACCTGGTTGACCTGATAAGCGAAGGCAACATCGGGCTGCTGACTGCCGTGGAGCGCTACGACGTTTCCAAGGGCTACCACTTTATTTCCTATGCTGTCTGGTGGATCCGCCAGGCTGTGCTCAAGGCAATCTGCGAGAAGAGCCGCGCCATCCGCCTGCCGCTGAACCGCGCAAATGAGCTGGTGCAGATAGAAAAGGCGCGCAAACTGGTGAACGGCAACAAGAGCGAAGAGCAGGAAATCCAGGAAATCGGAAAGATGCTCGGTATGGAAAGCTCCCACGTGCGCGAAATGCTCTGCCTGTCACGCGACATGGTAAGCCTGGACGCGCCGGTTGATTCAGATGATTCCGGCAGGAATTCTCTGGGCGACTTCCTTGAGGACAGCCGTTTTGCCGGGCCGGATGAGCAGGCGGTTACCGCTTCCATGAAGCGCGATATTGATAATGTGCTGGGTACGCTCCGCCCGAACGAAGCCAAGGTGCTGCGCCTGCGCTATGGTCTTGGCGGCAGTACGCCGATGTCCCTGAAAGAAGTGGGCGATGCCTGCAACCTGACCAAGGAGCGCATCCGCCAGATTGAAAAGCATGCACTGGTGCGTATGCAGCATCCGGCACGCCTTGCCCGCCTTGAAGCCTACGTTGCCTGAACTTTCCGTATGTGGGTGAATGCGTCGTAGCGGGCCAGGCTCAGCAAATCCTTGTCCCGCGACAGGTCGGCGATGCCCAGTGAAAGGTAGCCTGACTGGGCGGTGCCGGACACTTCTCCGGGGCCGCGGAGCTTCAGGTCTTCTTCTGCGATGACAAAGCCGTCGGTACTTTCGTGCAGGGCCTTCATGCGGGCGATGCCGGTTTCCGTGATGTCTTTGCCGTAGATGAGGAAGCAGTAGGACTGAAGGCTTCCCCGTCCCACGCGCCCCCGCAGCTGGTGCAGTTCCGCCAGCCCGAATCTGTCTGCATGTTCTATGACGATGCATGTTGCGTTCGGTACGTCAACGCCGACTTCCACGACAGTCGTCGCAACGAGCACCTGAATTTTCCCCGCGCGGAAATCATCAAGAATCCTGTGCTGCTCTTCTTCCTCAATCTTACTGTGTATGAGTGCGCAGCTGTAGCCGGGGTAAATCTGCCCTGAAAGATACGCGTGCATTTCTTCCGCGGATTTGAGTCCGCTGCTTCCCTGAGAATCCTGTGCTGCTGCACCGTCTCCGGCGCTGCTGCTTTCCTCCGCTGATTCTGCTGCTGTTCCGGCGAATTCCGATATGCGCGGGTACACAAAATATGCCTGGTGCCCGGCTTCAAGTTCTTTCCGTACGGCTTCGTAGGCGTTCCGCTCGTGCCCCATGACGCTCAGGTAGGTTTTTATTGCGCGCCGTCCCTGCGGCATGGTACGGATGGTGCTTACGTCCAGATCGCCGAAGACAGAGAGCGCAAGCGTCTGTGGGATGGGAGTTGCGCTCATCATGAGTACGTCCGGCGTGTGGAAAAAGCCGCCGCTGCCGGTCCGTCCCTTTGCCACAATGCTTTCGCGCTGTGCCACGCCAAAGCGGTGCTGCTCGTCTATGACGGCGAGCTGAAGGTTCTTATACTGCACGCTGCTGCTGAACAGCGCGTGGGTTCCCAGCACAATGTCTATGCTGCCTTCCCGCAGCGCCTTGAGCAGGGCGTTCCGGCCGGATGCCTTTACGTTGCCGGTAAGGAATGCAATGCGCACACCCAGCGGTTCCAGCTGCGCCGCTGCATTTTCCGCGTGCTGGCGCGCCAGCAGTTCCGTGGGGGCAAGGAATGCGCACTGCCCGCCGTAATCGATGACGCGCAGGCAGGCAAAGAACGCGGTGAGTGTTTTGCCGCTGCCCACGTCGCCCTGCAGCAGGCGCTGCATGGAAAAGGGCTGCCGGGTAAGCGTCTGGGGCGCATTGCGCAGGGTGTTCAGGTCGCTGCTGCTTTTGTCTATGTCGCGGTTCATGTCGGTGATGGCCGCTGCCTGCCCGGCCGTCAGCTCGAAGGGCAGTCGCTGGAGCAGCTGCTTTTGCAGCGGGGAAAGCTGTTTTTCAAAAGCCTCCCGGCTGCTGTCCGGCGTTGAAAAAAACGGTGCCGCGGAAGGAGGAGCGCTGCCGGCTGCGGCATCGTCTGCCCTGCTGCGGGCAGTGCCTTCGAACACCGCTGTTTCTTCCAGTGAGGGCAGGCTGCCACGGTGGGCAAGGGCGCGTTCTGCCATCTTGTATTCAAAATGATACAGTTCCTCATAGATGAGCGTGCGGCGGGCTTCCTGTGCCTGTGCAATGTCCGCGGGGGCATGCACCTGGGTAATCGCCTGCGCCTTGTGCAGCAGCTTCCGCGATGCGATGACATCCTGCGGCAGTTCGTCGTCAATGCCTTTTGCGTACAGCCGGAGCGCGGCGGCCACCGTCTTGTGGAAATTTTTCTGGGAAAGCCCCTCGGTGAGCGGGTAGACGGGAATGACGCCGCTGCCGGGCACCGGGGCATCCTGCCATGCGGAAAGCTCTCCGTCGTAGGCAAGACGCACTGCTTCGAATGCGGATGACTGTAATTCCCCGTAGCGCTGTTCGAACCTGCCGGTGACGGCGATGATGCTTCCTTCCGGCAGCGATTTTTCAAGGAAGGGCCGGTTAAAGGCGACCAGCCATGCATTTGCGGTACCGTCGCTGACGGCGATTTTGAGCGTCTTCATGCGCCCGTAGCCGAACCATGTGTGGGCCGTCACTTTGCAGACCGTATGCACTTTCTGCGCCGTCTGAAAATCTTTCAGCGGCACACGCCTGCTGCGGTCGTCGTAGCTGCGGGGGTAGGTGGACAGCAGCGCTGCCGCAGTAAAAATGTTCATGCGGGCAAACTGCTTTGCCGTCGCCGGCCCCACGCCGGGAAGGCTTTCCACCGCGCTGCCGAGTTCGGAAAGCTTCATCGGCGCTAGAAGGGAAGGCTCAGGAGCAGGCCGTTCAGGAATGATGAAAGCAGCAGGCCTGCAAAATTAAGGAGGATGAGCATGATGATAGAGATGATGAGCGCTGCCTTGTAGGTCTGCGCCCGCCCCCGCCTGAACGGACCTGCCAGGCGCTGCACCAGCGGCGCAATGGAACGGTCAATCGTGCTGATAATGGGGCTGCTGCTGTATTCGCTTCTGCTGGCAAATATGATGATGAGCCTGATGGCAAGCAGCAGTATGATGAATGTTATGAGCGAGAATATGATTGTCCAGAACAGGTCAAGCAGCAGCGCGAGTATGCCGCCCACGGAAAGCGCTGCTCCGCTGGCAAGTCCGTTCAGTATGCTGCTGGCGGCACTCAGGAGGCAGAGCGCCAGTGCCGGGCTGAAGTCAATGCTGCCGAGCGTAAGCAACTTTATGCCGCGGAATTTGTTCAGGAATGGGTCGCAGATTGCCGCAAGAAACTGGGCTGCCTTGCTGTAGGAAAGCGCCGGAAACCACGTAAGAAGAATCCTGATGAAGCACAGCAGTGCATAGAGTGAAATAACCGAGGCGAGCAGCCTGAGTATAGATGCTATGAATGTGAATGCCATAAATGTTACATGCTCCTTGTTTCCGGGGCAGCTGCCGGTCCGTAACTGCCGCGTTTATATGCCAGGGGTTTGCCCTGTCTATTCGCACCAGACGTCCTGCACGAGCGGTAAGTCTCGCACTGCCTGGAGAAAATCCTTGCTGCTGGGTGCCGTCATCTGTGAATTCGCCTTCACGATGTAGGATACCCCGTCAACGTCTATATGAAAATATACATAACAATTGCCCTGTCCGCCAAATAAAAAATCCTTCAGGCTGTTTATTTCCTTTACGCTGCTGAAACCGCTCTGCATCTGGATGTGCACGCTGGAAATTGCTTTTTCCTGCAGCTGGGCGGGATCTTCCATGGTGTCTACAAGGAAGCTGGGGGTGTCCCTGCTGCCGTCCACCTTGCCCTTGAACGCGTACACGCCTTCTGTCTGCACCTTTTCGCGCAGCTGCTCCCAGACCTGGGGGAAGAAGGTAATGTCGATGGTTCCCTTAAAATCTGCCAGCTTGGCAAAGCCCATCTGCTTTCCCTTCTTGGTCATGATGGTGCGCAGCTCCTGTACCATGCCGATTGCGGTGTATGTGCGCCCTGCGTTTTTTGTTGCCCACGGTTTTTGTCCGCTTGCAGCCAGCGCGTCCTGCGTTGCCTTGCTTTCCTTGGCGGCGCGGCCGATGGTTTCGCTGTTTACCGTTGCGCAGGTTTCGATTGCCTTGCGCCAGTCATCCAGCGGGTGTCCGGAAACGTAGCAGCCGATGAGTTCCTTTTCCATGTTCAGCTGCTCCATCGTGGGCATGTCTTCCACTTCGGTGAACACGTAATCGGCAAATTCCTTGACGCCGGCTTCTTCAAAGAGGCTTGCCTGCCCGAATTCCGAACCGGCACGCTTCTTTTCTTCGTAGGCCATGACTGCCTCATAGTTTGCCAGCAGCGTGGCGCGGTTCTGCCCCAGCTTGTCAAAGGCGCCGGTCTTGATAAGGACGTCTATGACGCGCTTGTTTGCGTCCGTGGAATTCATGCGCTCCATAAAATCCATAAAGTTCTTGAAGGGACCGTTCTTTTCGCGCTCGCGCACGATTGCTTCCGCGGAGCTCTGGCCCATGCCCTTGATGCCCATCAGCCCGAAGACAATGCGCCCGTCAACTACGTCGAAAATTTCGTCCGAGCGGTTTACGTCCGGCGGGTCTACGGCAATGCCCATCTTGCGGGCTTCCTCAATGTAGACCGGCAGTTTGTCGGTGGAAGTGATTTCGTTGGTCAGGTTTGCCGCCATGAATTCCGCAGGGCGGTTTGCCTTGAGCCATGCCGTGCGGTATGCCACCACGGAATATGCTGCCGCATGGCTTTTGTTAAAGCCGTAGCCCGCGAACGGAATCATTATCTCAAAGATTTCGTCTGCATGCTCCTTGGTAAAGCCCTGCTTGACGGCGCCGTCTTCGAATTCCTTCTTCTTGCCCATCAGGACGTTGAGCTTTTTCTTTCCCATTGCGCGGCGGAGCATGTCTGCACCGCCCAGCGTAAAGCCGGCAATGCGCTGCGCCACCTGCATGACCTGTTCCTGGTAAACCATAACGCCGTAGGTTTCCTTCAGGATGTCTTCAAGACAGGGATCGGGGTAGTGTATGGTTTCCGGGTGCCACTTTCCTTCAATGTATTGGGGAATGTAGTCCATAGGGCCGGGGCGGTAGAGCGCGTTCAATGCGACGATTTCTTCGATGCAGCGCGGTTTTGCCTGCCGCAGGATTTTCTGCATGCCCGGTGATTCAAACTGGAACACGGCAACGGTGTCGCCGCGGCAGAAAAGGTCGAAGGTTTTGCTGTCGGTTTCGCTCACGGTGTCCGCGTGGAATTCCGGTTCGCCTTCCTTGCGGTGCTTGTTGATGATGTTTTCTGCGTAGCGGATGAGCGACAGCGTTTTGAGTCCCAGGTAGTCGAACTTGACCAGTCCGCACGGTTCGATGATGTCCATCGTGTACTGCACGGCGGTTTTGCCGGTCTTGGGGTCCTTGAACAGCGGTGCCCAGTTTGGCAGCGCCGTCTTGCCGATGACCATGCCGGATGCATGCAGGCCGGTGTTGCGGTTTACGTTTTCCAGCTTGAAGCACAGCTCGAAGAGCTTCTGGTAGCGAGGGTCGTCCTTGTAGGGAATCAGCTGCCCGTTGTCCGGGTGCTTTTCGTCCGGGGGCGAAAATGCGTCTGCAAGCTTGGCCTTGGGGTTGTCGGGCACGCACTTTTTGAGCATGGCAACTTCGTTCAGCGGAATGTCCAGCACGCGTCCCACGTCTGCAATGACGGCTTTTGGTTTTTCCGTTCCAAAGGTGACGATGTGCCCTACCTGCGGCAGACCGTACCATTCTTCCGTGTGCTTGATGATGCGTTCGCGGAATTCGAAGTCCATGTCCACGTCAAAGTCCGGCATGGACACGCGTTCAGGATTCAGGAAGCGTTCGAATATCAGCTTGAAGCGGAATGGATCGATGTCCGTAATGGTCATTGCGTATGCAACGAGCGAGCCTGCGCCGGAGCCGCGTCCCGGCCCGATGGGAATGCCGTTTTTCTTTGACCAGTTGATGAATTCCCACACGATAAGGAAGTAGCCGGAAAATCCCATCTTGAAGATTATACCCAGCTCGTACATGGCGCGGTCGACGATTTCCTTGGTAATTTCTTTGTAACGCGCGCGCAGGCCTTCCTGCACAAGATGCAGCACAAAGGCGTCCTGCGACACATATTCCTTGGGAATCTGGTAGATTGGCAGCGTGTCCTTCAGCTCCATCGTGGAGAACTGGTGGATGGTCAGGTCGCACATTTCTGCAACCTTCAGCGTGTTTTCCATCGCCTCCGGGTACTGCGGGAAGAGCTTTGCCATCTCCTGCTCGTCCTTCATGTACCATTCCGTACCGTCAAAGTGCATGCGGTTCGGATCCTTAAAGAGCTTCTTTGTGCCGATGCAGACCAGCACGTCCTGTGCTTCGGCGTCGTCGCGCCGGCAGTAGTGGATGTCGTTTGTGACCACCATGGGAATGTCCAGGTCGCGGGAAAGCTTGGCAAGCTTGGGGGCAACCTTTTTCTGGTCTTCAAGCCCGTGGTCCTGCAGCTCTATGTAGAAGCGCCCCGGCCCGAAGAGTTCCTTGTACTTGCGCGCGGTTTCGTAGGCGCGTTCATCGTCGCCAAAGAGCAGCGCCTTGGGAATTTCACCCTGGATGCACGCGGAAAGGCAGATAAGTCCGTCGTGGTAGCGCTGCAGCAGCTCCCAGTCGATGCGCGGTTTGTAGTACATACCCTCGGTGAACGCGATGGACGAAAGCCAGCAGAGGTTTTTGTAGCCGGTGTCATTCATGGCGATGAGGATAAGGTGGTAGTAATAGGAATGCTTGCCGTTGCGCCCGTAGGGAACTTCTTCGTGTTTGCGGCGGTCGCCTTCCGCCACGTAGAATTCTTCCCCGCACAGCGGCTTGATGCCGTTGGCATGGCAGATGTGCTCAAAGTTCAGCACGCCGTACATGTTGCCGTGGTCTGTGAGCGCCAGTGCCTTCATGTTCAGCTCTTTGGCGCGCGCAATGAGGGTGTCCAGCTTGCTTGCCCCGTCCAGCAGCGAGTAGTCTGAATGGACGTGCAGGTGCACGAATTTGCTTTCCGGGGTGCCTTCCGGCGGGTCTGGGAATACGTGGATGTCTGCCATGTCCCCTATTATAGGGCAAATTTCCTGCTTTGTCAGCATGGCGGTGGGCTGGTGCTTGCAAAAAGCGGGTGCTAACCCTATAATAGAACTAGGGTTTGAGTCAGTTTTAAAATTCGTCCGGCTTTTGAAACTTTCCCGCATGTTTTTGCAGCCCGGATATTTGAAGGCGGTTTTTAAAGGTGTTTATTTATATTGCTTCGCAGACGATGATAGTTCTCGGTTTTTCCATGATGGTGCTGAATGTGGCGCGCTTCGTCCGCTTTCTTTTCCATCAGAATCATTCCGTTACGGAGGCTGGCAGCAGAAAGGTCAGTGCGTGGAATGTCGTTGTTTTTGTGCTGATAAGTTTTTTCTGCATTGTCTATGCAATTATTTTTGCCCTCAGGATTATGATTGTCTGGATAGGCATTATTTTGTTCAGCGGCAGCATCTTTGTGACCGTGGTGCTGGAATGGATTTTCAGGCTTATTGCGTCCGTAAAGCGGCGTGGCCTGGAAATCTCGGAGGCGCTCATCGGTGTGCTGGAAGCCCGCGACCCCAACCTTGACGGGCACAGCCTGCACGTGCAGGAGCTTTCCCTGCTCATCTACCGCTACCTGCCGCTGCACCGCCGCCGCCAGATAAATCTGGAAAACCTCAAGTACGCCGCGCTGTTCCACGACATCGGCAAACTGGGCATACCGGAGGCAATCCTGAACAAGCCCGGCAAGCTGACCGACGAGGAATGGACCGAAATGCGCCGCCATCCGCTTATCGCTGTCAGAATTCTGGAGCCGCTCAAATCGTTTGACTACATACGCGACTGGATTCTGTACCACCACGAGCGTGTGGACGGCAAGGGCTACTTCCACCTGAGCGCCGAGGAAATTCCGTTCCCTGCAAAAATCATTTCAGTGGCAGACACGTATTCTGCCATCGTCATGGTGCGTTCCTACAAGCCGCCGCGGACCTACGAGGAAGCCGTTGCCATCCTGAAAAGCATTGCCGGCACGCAGCTGGACGCGGAACTGGTGGAGCTGTTCTGCTCCATCCCCAAAGATGAAGTCGTTGCCTGCATAGACAAGGTGAACCGCATTATCGGCAATGACCTGCAGGCAAAGATTGAAGGAAGCACGGCAGCCGCTCAGGAATAATGGTGGCTGGCAAGCTCAAAATATTTTGTGAGGAAGGTATAGAATGCCTTTGTCCTTGTGTTGTCCTGCTTGTTCCGCTTGTACGTGATGAGGATGTCCCTGCTGCACTGCGGGTTTGCGATTTCCAGCAGCCGCACGCGGTGGGTGTCTACTTTTTCCCATGAAAAATCCGGCCAGAAGCCGATGCCCATGTTTGCACCGATCATGTTTTTTACGGCGGTGGGGCTGTCGCTTTCGAATATGATGTTGGGGTGAATCCCCGCATTCGTGCAGTATTTGTCAAAGATTGAACGCAGCTGCTTTGAGCCGGACAGCGCAATAAAGTCGTCGTCCTTTACTTCCTGCAGCGTGATGGAATCCCTGCCCCGGAAGCGCGGGATGTTCGGCACCGCAAGGTAAATTTTTTCCGTACAGACAAAAACGCTGTCGTGCCCCCCTTCCGGCGGCTGGTAAAAAAGTTTTGTCGTTACGTTGATGTCGTACAGGTCGCTCTGTTCATTTTGCTTCAGCTCTATATGGATGTTGTCGTCGATGCGCTGGTACTCGATGATTGCCTCGGTAACCAGCGATGATGCGGCAAGCACGTTCAGGTGAACGGTTGCATTCTCCAGGTTTGCCATGGATTTCAGCTGCTCCGGCAGCGCATCCAGTTCTTCCAGCAGCGGAGAAAGCTTCTTGTAAAAATATTCCCCGTACGAAGTGAGCATGATGTTGCGCCCGCGCGGCATAAAAAGCGGCACTTCCAGTTCGTCCTCCAGCTTGTGGATTGCATGGGTAAGCGCGGGCTGTGCCATGTGCAGGTTTTCCGCGCTCCGGGTTACGTGCTGGGTCTGCGCCACTTCCAGAAAATAGTGCAGCTGTGAAAGTTCCATGAATCCTCCTTGCCGGTCACGCAGCGTATCCGGGCGGCCGCGCGGCGGCATTTTTGCTGCGTTCTGCACCGGCTGCACCCGCCGCGCTGCTGCATGGCATACACCAAATTGCAAATTTATGCAGCGGGATGTATAAAATCGATACATAAAATGTATTGATTTTTGCGTAATGCATAGCTATAGATTGCGATTGATACACTTTTTAGTATCATTACAATAAAAATAATATATTAGACAGTATGAAAAAAATCAAGTAGTATAAAGCCATACCAAAAAGAACAGAGGAGGTTCCGATGGCAAACATACTGGAAGCAGCAATGCTTGTGTGCTTCGGTCTTTCATGGCCCATCAACGTGATGAAGAACATAAAGAGCAGGACGGCAAAAAACATGAGCCTGCGCTTCACGTTCCTGATTATCATGGGCTATGTTGCAGGAATCCTTGCAAAGCTTTCCATGCATAAGGTGAACTACGTGCTTGCGGTTTACATCATAAATCTTGTGATTGTGTCCGTGAACGTGGTGGTGTATTTTGTGAACAAACGCTATGACAGGGAGGCTGCAGCTGTGCAGAAATCTGCATCAAAAGGTGCTGCGCTTACCCATAAGGAGGCTGTATGAATAAAAGTATCGAAAAGAAGGTGAACACCTACAAGCTGATGAACAAGGTGTCACGCAAGGGTGCGGTGGTTTGCTTCGGCTCCACGTATTTTTCAACGCTCGATGTGGGTGAGCTCGCCATGGATTCACGGCTCAGCGTGCCCGTGTACAACAGGAGCTTTGATTCCCTGTCTGTCGCTGATGCGGCACAGGTGCTTGACACCGCAGTCTATGAACTGCAGCCGTCAAAGGTTTTCGTGAACATCGGCGACGAGGATATCGATGCAGCCGGTTTCAACGCAGAAGCCTTTGTGAACAGCTATGAGTGGCTGCTCCTCCACATCCACCAGAACTGCCGCAACTGCCGCATTTTCATCACCTCTGTGGTGAGCAGCAGAAGCGCAGCAGCAGAGGTGAACTCCATGCTGAAAAAGCTGGCTGCCTCCACCGGCTGCACGTTCATCGACATTGACTACCCGGCAGAACATGACAGCCCTCTGCAGGTCTTCAACATGCTGAAGCCCTACATCAGGAACTTCCCGCTGAGCTTTGCCGACGCAATGCAGGCAGGCTGAGCCGGTTTCCCAAAAGGCAATCAGGGAATGCAGTTTCGTTCTTGTCTAAAACTGCATTTCCATATTTTCTTCCCCATTTATATTGCATAATTTAAAAATAAGAACCCCGGCAGAAATGCCGGGGGATTTTTTTGTTTGAAGCCTTCTGTTTTATGCTGCCATCATGCCGAGCTTCTTCTTGCGGTATGCAAGGATTATGCTCTGCAGCAGGATGAAGAAGCAGAGCATAAGGCCCGTCGTGATGCTCTGCCAGTACGGTTCACGCAGTCCGGATGCCACCACAATATTGTTGATGGTCTTGAGCGACATGACGCCGAACAGCGTACCGATGATGTTGCCCACGCCGCCGGAAAGCAGGGTGCCGCCGATGATTGAAGAGGCAATCGCCTGCATTTCCGCACCGGTTGCGTTGGATGCGTTGCCAGCACCCGTATGCGTCAGGTACACAAAACCTGCGATGCCTGCGAGCAGGCCGCACAGTATATAGGCAAAGAACTGCGTCCGCTGCACGTTGATACCCAGCATGAGCGCGCTTTCGCTGTTGCCGCCCACCGCGTACAGGTTGCGCCCGAAACGCGTCCATTTGAGCACGGCCCACAGTATCAGCACCACCGCCACCGCAATGATGACGCCCACTTCGATGTACGACGGAATCCAGTTGCCGTTGCGCGCGTAGGTTCCAATCAAGGGCAGTTCCAGGTAGAAGTCCTTGAGCGCCACGAAGGTTTCGTTTGTTGCAGTGCGCGGCACCTTACTCACGATGGTCGTCATGCCGCGGGTAAAGAACATGCCCGCCAGCGTTACGATGAAGGGCTGGATTTTCAGATACGCCACAAGCGTTCCCTGTACCACACCGATTGCCAGTCCAATGCCCAGTGCAATCAGGATGGAGCTGAGCACGCCGCCGCCGTGGTCTTCCATGAACACAACAGTCGTCATCGTGATGAGCGCAATCGTGCCGCCCACGGAAATGTCTATGCCGCCGGTAATCATAACCACCGTCAGGCCGCAGGCAATGATGATGAGGTACGCGTTGTTGTTGAACAGGTCAAGGAACTGCTGCGGGTTCAGAAAGCCGCCGCCCCAGATAATCATTGCGAGCAGGTACATCGCAAAGAACGTGCAGACGGTAATGGTGAGCAGCAGCGCCGTGTTTGAAAGCGGCTGCTTATCCTTGTCCTTCGAAAAAATACGTGTGAATATGTTCGCCATAATTACTTCGCCTCCACTTTTGCCGGGCTTCTTCCGGCCAGCTTCACTTTCAGCTGCTTCAGCCAGTCTTTGACCACCGGTGAGCCGATGACGACTATTGCGATGATGACGATTGCCTTGTATGCCTTGACCGCAGTGGAGGATACCTTCATTGCATACAGCGTGATGGTAAGCGCCTGGATGATGTACGCGCCGAGTATGGAGCCTGACAGTTTGAACTTGCCGCCGCCCAGCGAGTTTCCGCCGATTGCTACTGCAAGAATTGCATCCATTTCGATGTCAAGCAGAATGGTCTCGTGGTTAATCAGGCCGATGCGGCACACATTGATGGAACCGGCGAGCGTTACGCAGATGCCCAGGATGACAAAGACCACCATCTTCATCAGCACGGGGTTTATGCCGTTTAGCTTTGCAGCCCGTTCGTTGATGCCCACTGCCTGTATGTACAGGCCCAGTGTGGTTTTGGTGAGCAGCAGGTTGATGAGTATGATGAACACAACAACTGCAATGATGGGCGTTGGCACCGCAATGTGCGGAATGAATCCGCCGATGTAGCTCAACAGCGGGCTTTCCACGTTGGGGGTTGCGCCGCCGTTGATCCAGTACGCGATGGGACGGCCCGCCGTGTACAGTATGAGCGAAGCAATCATCGGCTGGATGTTAAAGCGCGCGATGAGCACACCGTTGAACAGGCAGAACAGAATTGCCACGATGCAGGCTGCCAGCAGCGCCACCAGTATGATGCCTACCGTGATGGTGTTTGCACGCAGGATTTTCACAAAGACAGAACCGGCAATTGCCGCCGCTGCACCGATAGAAATATCCTGTCCCTTGGTGGCAGACGTAATCAGCGTCATGCCGATGGAAAGAATGACCAGTTCTGATGCACCGTTCAGGATACTGATAAGGTTTCCCGAAAGAACGGTGTTTCCGAAGTTGTTCTTCTTTATCGCGATGGAAAAAAATCCGGGGTCGCGGATAAGGTTGAACACCACGAGCAGCAGCAGGGCAACAAGAGGAATTGCCAGCTGCGACTGCATGATTTTCTTTATCTGTGCTGTAATTTTATTAAGCATTTTGTGCCTTCCCTCCTGCAATGGTCTGCATGATTACATCCTGATTGAGCTGGTCGCCTTTCAGCTCGCCTACAATGTTCCGGTCGCGCATGACGATGAGCCGCTGGCAGACGGAAAGCATTTCCTGAATTTCGGAGGAAATGAACGTAACGCTCACGCCTTCTTCTGCCAGTTTGAGCACCTGCTTCTGGATTTCCAGTTTGGTGCCGACGTCAATGCCGCGCGTAGGTTCATCAAGGATAAGGTACTGCGGGTGCGTAAGCAGCCAGCGCGCAAGGATAACTTTCTGCTGGTTTCCGCCGGAAAGCGACTTGATGGGCGTTTCCTTGGAAGCGGTTTTTATTTCCAGCAGCTTGATGTATTCGTCGGCAAGCTTTTCTGATTCCGCGCGGGAAATCGGTTTGGTAAAGCCCTTGAGCGACTGCAGCGCAAGGATAAGGTTTTCGCGTACGGACAAATCCTGTATGATGCCGTCTCCCTTGCGGTCTTCCGGCAGGTAGCCGATGCCGTTTTTCATCGCATCCTTGGGGCGCGTAATCTTTACATCCTTGCCGTTCATTTTGATTTTGCCGCCGGTTACGCGGTCTGCGGCAAAGATGGCGCGGACACTTTCGCTGCGTCCGGAACCGAGCAGTCCGGTAAAGCCGTTCACTTCGCCTTTCTGTATCTTAAACTTGAAGGGCTTTACGCCTTCTGCGCTGGAAAGGCCTTCCGCTTCGTAGACGGGGGTGCCGTTTGCGTTTACCGTTTTTTTGCTGTCCTTGAGCTTGGAAATGTCTTCCAGATCTTTTCCGAGCATGGCAGAGATAAGGTCAACGCGCGGCATGTCCTTGATGGCGTATTCGCCGACCAGTTCGCCGTTACGCAATACGGTAATGCGGTCGCAGACTTCGTAGACCTGGTCAAGGAAGTGCGTGATGAATATGATGCCGACCCCGCGCGCCTTCAGTTCGCGCATAAGGGTGAACAGCAGTTCGACTTCCCGCTCGTCCAGTGAAGAAGTGGGCTCATCAAGGATGAGTACCTTGCAGTCCATGTCCACGGCGCGCGCAATGGCGACCATCTGCTGCACGGCAATTGAGCATGAGCCAAGCTGCTGCGTTGCCCGTGCCGGTATGTTCAGCTTTTCCAGCAAATCTGTTGCTTTCTTTTCCTGCGCCTTCCAGTTTATGAAATGATAAGAGCCGCGCCCGATGAACAGATTTTCGGCGACGGTGAGGTTGGGGCAGAGCGTTATTTCCTGATACACAGTGCTTATACCGAGGTTCTGGGCATCCTGCGGGGAGTGTATCTGTGCCTCGCCCTCGTGCCCGCTAATCCGTATTTCCCCGGAATCCTTTATATGAACGCCGGTCAGCACCTTGACCAGCGTGGACTTGCCCGCGCCGTTTTCGCCCATGAGTGCGTGAATTTCACCTTTGCGGAGCGTGAAATCAACGTTGTGCAGGGCGCGGACACCGGGGAATTCCTTGCAGATTCCCCGCATCGTCAAAATTACATTTTCTTCCATAATTTACATCCACCACCTTTTTTGCGAAAAAAAAGCGGCGTAAAATATGCGCACACACACTTTACGCCGCTATTCCCTACAGATTGATTGCAGGAATCATGCCATTAGTCACCAAGACCGTAGGTGCTGATGTCAGCATCGGTGATGGTCTTTGCGTCAAAGCCCTTCTCCTTAGAGATGATCTTCTTTGACTTGACCTTGCCGCTCTTCACCATTTCTTCGATCACAGCTGCCTGGAACGGTGAGCACTGACCGTCATAGTTCCAGTTGCCGGCCTTCAGTTCGCGAAGTGCCCACTTGTTGCAGTCAAAGCCCATGATGATGACGTCGCCGTTCACACCGTGTGTGATGCCTGCTTCGTCAAGTGCTGCAACAGCGCCCTTTGCCATACCGTCATTCTCTGCATAGATGACGTTGAACTTTTCGCCGGAGTTGATGACAGACTCAACAATCTTCTTTGCTTCTGCTTCGTCCCATGTTGCGGTCTGCTGTACAACCTTCTTCATGGTGCCCTTCTTGAACTCTGCATCAAGTGCGGCGGTGCGGCCAATCTGTGCATCGGAACCCATTGCACCCTGGATGTGGATGACTCTGTATTCCTTGAGATTCTGTGCCTTAAGCCACTCAACGGCGGTTTTGCCTTCCTGTGCCATGTCGGAAACAACTGCTGCTGCGTACAGGCTTTCCTGAACGTTGATCATGCGGTCAAAGAGGAAGACTGTAATGCCTGCGCGCTTTGCGTTCTTGAGCACTGAAGCCCAGCCGTCGGTTGCAGCGGCAGAAATGAAGATGTAATCAACGCCGTCGGTGATGAACTGAGAAGCTGCGTTCAGCTGCTCGTCGTTCTTCAGGCTGTAGAACGTTGAAACCTTGTAGCCGTTTGCTTCATTGAACACCGTCTCGAAGTCCTTGACGTTCGCAGCGCGGTAGCCGGACTCTGACGGCGGGTTGTTGATGATGCCAATCTTGATTGTGTCAGCACCCTTCTTTGCCTTCTTTTTCGGGGCGGCGAACAGACATGCTGCTGCGCACATAAGCAGTGCGACGACGGTTACTAATTTTTTCATACGGTATTCCTCCTTTTTGTTGGACAGTCCCGGAAGCGCGCGGCTCCGCGGCTGCATACAGTAGCTTTCTTATGGTTCTATTCTACGCCCGCAGTGCGCATTTTTGAATGCAATTATTTAGGAATTTCATGTGACTTTTTTAGGATTTTTAGCGCCGTTCTGGCCGCCGCCCGCCGGAAAGTACATTTTTTTATTTAAAAAGGGTGAATTTTTACGCGCTGCACGGGGCGGGACGGCTCTGCGTGCCGGACATGTACTGGGAGGACGGCAAAACAGCTGTATGGAGACGGGCCGGGTACTTTCCCGCCGGGTGCGCGCCCGTTCTGCCGCATTTTGTGTTTGCAAGCAGCGCCGCGGCGGTGTATAATAGTAGAAATGCTTAAGTTTTTGCTTGTGTGCGCGTGTGCCCTTGCGCTGTGCCCGGCCTGTACAAAACCGCGGGGCACTGCGGACGACACTGCTGCCGTCCCGGAAGAAAAGAAAATAATCCTCGGTTTTTCACAGATTGGTGCGGAAAGCGCATGGCGGGCGTACAATACGCGTTCCATACAGCTGGCCGCCGCGCAGGAGAACGTGCAGCTGCTTTTTTCCAACGCAGAGCAGAAGCAGGAGAACCAGATAAAGGCGCTGCGTTCCTTCATTGTGTATCAGGTGGACGTCATTGCCTTTGTGCCCATCGTGCAGGACGGCTGGGACAACGTGCTGCGGGAAGCACAGGGCGCGGGAATCCCCGTGATTGTCTGCGACCGCAAAATCCACACGTCCGATCCGAACTTATATGCTGCATATATCGGCTCCGACAACGAGGAGGAAGGCCGCCGCGCCGCCCGCTTCCTTCTGCGCAAGTACGAAGGGCAGCCCGGCCCGCTGAACATCCTTGAAGTGCGCGGTACGGACGGTTCTTCTGCATCCGACGGGCGCATCCGGGGCTTCCACGAGCTGATGGACGCTGATGCTCGTTTTTCCGTCATCCATTCGGAAAGCGGCGACTTTCTGCCCGCCCGCGGCAAAGAAATTGCGCAGGACATTCTGCAGGCTGCCGGCGGCACTTTCCGCATCGGCGGGAATCCGGTGGACATCATCTTTTCTACGAATGACGGCATGACGCTGGGCATGCTTTCCGTGCTCCGCGAGCATGGCATCCGCACCGGTACCGGCACGGGCGTAACCGTTGTGTCCGTGGACGCGCAGCAGGAGGCAGTCAACAGCCTGAAGGCGGGCGAGATAAACTGTCTGGTGGAATGCAACCCGGAGCAGGGCGCGCAGATAATCGGCATGGCAAAGACGCTGGCGGCGGGCGGGCAGGTGCCCCGGCTTACACACGTGGAAGAAACCGTGTTCAGCGAGTTCGATGACCTTGACGCCATAGAGCCGCGGGGGTACTGAGATGGCTGTCGGTAAGCCCCAGAACATCAAGCGCACGCTGCTTTCCTCATATATTCTTATCATCCTGGTGATGATTGCTCCAACCGTCTATTCCATGGTGGTATCGCGCGTGTACACGGGGCGCTACAACCGCATTATTGCAGACGTGAACCGCGCAAATCAGCTGGCCAAAATGGCAAAGAACGATGTATGCAACGAGGTCTGGGGCGTGGTGTCCGGCCTGCAGCGCTTTGATGAAGGGCGGCAGATGGAACTGCTGCAGACCATCCGCAACGGCATCAGCGGAATGATGGAAACGGCCTCCGAGCAGAACATGCAGATTCTGGAAGTTGCATCGCGCACCGAGCACACGCTGGAAAATTACGTGGCGCTGCTGGAGGTGCAGCTGCAGAGCGGCTATTCCGTGGCGCAGAACGAAGGCGTCATGGAGGAAATCCGCAGCATTGCATCCCTGCTCTACGACATCTTCCAGAATTTCATTATCTCTGAAATTCAGACCGCTGCGGACACGAACCGCATCATCAACCGTTCGTTCATGTACCTGACCGGCATTCAGCTTGCCATCTGCGCCATCGTGCTTGGCATTTCGCTGTATACGTCGTTTTCCGTTTCCAATGCAATACAGCGCCCCATCCACAACATGGAGCAGCTTTCCTTCCGGATTGCGGGCGGCGACCTTTCTGCCCGTGCGGAGCAGCCCCACGTAAAGGAGCTTGACCATCTGGCAGAAAACCTGAACACCATGGCCGGAAAAATCCAGGGGCTGATAGACGAGAACGTGCGCGAGCAGAAGAACCTGCAGAAGGCCGAGATGAAAACGCTGCAGGCGCAGATTACGCCGCACTTCCTCTACAACACGTTCGACACGATTATCTGGCTGTCCGAGGCGGGGCGCACGGAGGATGTCATCGAGATTACCCGCGCGTTTTCGCACTTCTTCCGCATATCGCTGAGCAAGGGGCATGAATGGATTACCGTGGAGCAGGAGCTGGAGCACGTGCGCAGTTACCTGACCATCCAGAAAATCCGCTACGAAAACATTCTGTGCTACGACATACAGTCCGACGACGGGCTCGGTTCCTTCCCCCTGCTGAAGCTGCTGCTGCAGCCGCTTGTGGAAAATGCCATCTACCACGGCATAAAGAACAAGCGCGGGCGGGGGCACATCGTTGTGTCCGTGCGCAGGGTGAGCGCGTTCGGGGCGGAAGGAGACGGCATTGCATTCCGCGTGCAGGATGACGGCATCGGTTTTACGCCGGAACGCCTTGCGGCTGTGCGCGAGGAACTTGCGCAGAAGAAGGGCACCGAGGAACTGCGCTCGGTGTACGGCCTGTACAACGTGAACAAGCGGCTTACGCTCTGGTACGATGCACTGGTGCCGCTTAGCATCGAAAGCGAATACGGCAAAGGCACGTGCGTGTCGTTCACGGTTCCTGCTGCATTAAAATTGCCGCCGGCAATAGAATTGCCGCCGGCAACTGAATTGCCCGCGGCAACATCGGCTGCAGCGCAGGCATCGCCGGCTCCGTTGACGCAGGCGGCACAGGCAGCCGCAGAAGAGGTGTAGAAAATGTACAGCGTGTTCATCGTTGATGACGAAGTGATTGTGCGGGAAGGGCTGCGCAACAAAATTGACTGGGAACATTCGCAGTTTACGTTTGCCGGTGAAGCGGGCGACGGAGAGCTTGCGCTTTCCATGATTCAGGACATAAAGCCGGACATCCTCATCACGGATATCCGCATGCCCTTTATGGACGGGCTGGAGCTTGCCCGCGCGGTAAAGCAGATGCTGCCGCTTGTGCGCATTCTGATTCTTTCCGGGCACGATGAATTCGACTATGCAAAGAAGGCAATCTCCATCGGTGTGGAAGATTATATTCTTAAGCCCTTTACGCTGGAGGAAGTGCTTGCCGGGCTGCACAAGGCTGCAGCTGCGCTTGACCGGCAGCGGCAGCAGTTTACGGACATTGCACGCATGCGGGGTGAGCTGGATTCCGCCTATGCACTTGCGCGCAGCAGCTTTCTTTCGGACGTGGTGCTGGGGACGCTGGGTGCAGGCGAGGCAATCCAGAAAGCCGCTGAGTTTGAAATAAACCTGATTGCACGCTGGTACCAGGTAACGGTGAGCGTCATTCACTGCGGGGCGCAGGGCGGCGGCAACGCGCTTATCGAAGCAAAGGCGCGGATTCTTGCGCTGGTGGAACGCTGGGAAGACGGCGAGGCGCTGGGGTTCTTCATTGCGCCGGACACCTTTGTTACTATCGTAAAAAGCGCCCGGCGGGAAAGCTGCGAGGATACCTCATTTTCGCTTGCGGGCAGCGTAAGCCACGAAGTGTCCAAAACTGCCGGCTGCACAATGGTGGCGGCCATCGGTTCCATCGGCGAGCACACGGCGCACATTGCGCAGTCCTACCGCGAAGCCTCTGCCATCCAGAAGCAGTGCCGCATAACGGACCGGAACAAAATCATCAGCATGAACGACATTGAGCGCAAGGAAGACAGTTCCATTGTGCTGCAGGACAACGACCCGCTTTTTGAACGCCTGAACTACGCGGACGAAAGCGAGATTGACCAGATTATCAAGGAATACATTGCAATGCTCGGCGACAATCCCGGCCATTTTTCCATCATCGCATCGTACCTGCTGGTAGACGTTATCATGGCGGTGTCAAAGCTGATAGAGGAACTGGGCGGCTCGGTTACCGAGGTTATGCCGGATATACTGTCGCACAGTTTTGTGGAATCGGCGGTGCAGAACGAGGAAGTCTTCATCGCTGCGGTGCGGGGCGTGCTGCAGGATGTGCTGCGCTTCCGCAACCAGCATGTGCAGGGGCGTTACGCGGACGTCATTCTGCGGGCAAAAAAATACATTGACGGAAATTACGCGAACCCGGACATCTGCCTGCATTCCACCGCCGCAGCCGTCAATTTCAGCCCGAACCATTTTAGCGCGGTGTTCTCGCAGGAATGCGGCATCACCGTAATCGAGTACCTGACGAACGTGCGCATAGAAGCGGCAAAAAAACTCCTGCGGAATTCCGGCATGAAGAGCGCGGACATTGCCTACGAGGTGGGCTTTAACGATCCGCATTACTTCAGCTTTATCTTCAAAAAGGTTACCGGAGTTTCCCCGCGCGACTGGCGGAACGGCATCACCCGTCCGCAGAGCTGAGGAGTGAACACCGTTAAACTGACGGCGGTGCGGCCGCTTCTTCGCCGGAACTGCTGCCCGCCGCTATTTTCTTGAATTTGATGCGGCATTCGATGACCGCGAATGCGATAACCGCAAATGATATGGGGAAGTAGGGGGAATGCTCCCCGAAACCTGCAAAATAATTGTACAGCCCGTGCAGCAGCACTGCATAGATAAAGGGGCTTACGTCAGCCTTTTTGTGCTTCAGGCTGAATGCAAAAAGTCCGTCGAGCACGGCGCATGCCACGTGGATAAGTACCGCGGTAAACATGCGCAGCCGGATGTTTTCGTAGCCGCTGATAAGGTAGATGAGCGTTTCAAAGCAGGCGAGCGTCAGGCCGCTCAGTATGCTGTAGCGGCAGAATGCGGCGGGCTTCATCTGCTTTGCGGGCATGGCCGAAAGCAGCGCCATCTTTATGGTTTCCTCCGTTAAGCCGTTGAGTATCAGCGCGCTCACCAGGATTGATGCCGGGCTGGATGCGGAAAAAATATTTCTGCTGTCAAGAAGAAACTGGAGCGCGGCGATGGGCACCACGGCAATCAGGCCCAAAATGCATGCGAGCAGCCCTTCGCCCGTCCTGAAATCACTGGAAAGCAGCGCCGTGCACAGGAAGACGGTAAGCAGGGGAATGAAGCAGAGTGCGGTTGCGGCGGCAATATTCATGCTAATCCTGCTCCTTTTTTTCGCAGAGGCTTTCGATGACAAAATCAACCGTCCCCCGGTTTTTCTGCAAATCTTTTGAGTCGAGCACTGCCAGGTGGAAGATGACGTCTTCCAGCAGGCTGTAGAGCAGGGCAACGGCGTCCTTGATGGGAACTTTGCGGAATTCCCCGTTTGCCTGTCCGCGGATGATGATGGCATTCATCAGGTGGTGCAGGCGGACAAGGCGGCGGGAAACCCGCTCGTTTACGTCCACGCCGCTTTTCTGCAGCTGGATGATGTACACAAGCAGCACCTTGAAGAGCTGGGTGTTTGCCTCGCAGTCGCTGATTATCTGCGACAGCACTTTCCGCAGGCATTCCTTTGCCGTAAGCGATACGTCGCCGATAATTTCCTTCAGCTTTGCCTCAAGTCCTCCGGTAAGCTGCTTTATGCTCCAGACAAAAATTTCACGCTTGTTCTTGAAGTAGATATAGAGCGTCGTCCGCGTGATGTTGCACCGGTCGGCTATTTTCTGGAACGTGACGTCCTCATAGCCTTCTTCCACAAAGAGTTCCAGCGCTTTTTCAAGGATTTCATGCTTCCGTTTATCGTGTTCAACAAGCACTGCCATCTTATTTTTCCGTCTTTTTATTGTAGATGTAGAGCGTCGTGTCCAGGTTGCCCGCCTTGATGGATTTGAGCAGGTCGGCGTACCTTCCGATGCATTTCTGGAAATTCTTCTGGTTGGTGATAAAGCCTGCCTGCCAGCCGGGGAAGTCGGTAAACAGCGTCGCCATTTCCCTGTACAGCTGCTCTGCATGTGCCGCATCGCCAAGGCGCTCGCCGTAGGGCGGGTTGCACAGCAGCAGGCCCTCTTCATAGGGAGCTTTGAGCTGGGTAAAGTCACTGACGATGAAGTCCGGGCGCTCTATCTTTGCATCGCTGCCGATAAGCTGCAGCGCCCGCCCCGCCATGACGCAGGCATGTTCTGCGTTTATCCTGGCCTTTGCAACAGCGGCGGGATCAATGTCGCTGCCGGTAATGCGGCACAGTACGTCCGTCCTGATTTTTGCGGCGCAGTCCTTGCGGATGCGCGTGTCTGCCTGGGGGCTGTACAGTGCAAGGTTTTCGTAAGCAAAGTGACGGCCCAGGCCGGGTGCAACGTCGTGGGCGTAAAGCACGGCTTCCGTAACAATGGTGCCGCTTCCGCAGAAGGGGTCGTGCAGCGGGGTTTTGCGGCGCCACACCATTTCCTGCAGGAGCACCGCCGCCGTGGTTTCGCGCAGCGGGGCAAGGACGTTTTCCGTGCGGTAGCCGCGCTTGTGGAGCGCCTCGCCGCTGGTGTCCAGCAGTATGCGGGCGATGTCGTCGTCCAGATAGACACGTATGTCGCAGCTGGCGCCGCTTTCCGGCAGCGTGTTCATGTGCCACACGTCACCGAGCTTTTTGTAAATGGCTTTCTGCACCATGCCCTGCACGGAATGTTCGCTGTTCAGGCGGCTCCGGTGACTGCGGACCTTGTCTACGGTAATCCGCACGTCTTTCCGGAAGAAATCCTGCCAGTTTGCCTGGTAGCAGCCGTCAAAGAGCGCGTCAAAGTCCGGGGCTTCGTAGCGGGCGACCTCCAGGTACACCCTGTCGCTTGTCCGGAGGCAGAGGTTCGCGCGGTACATTGCGTTCCCGTCCCCCTGGAAAGAGACCCTGCCGGGGGCATTGCCTTCCAGCTTGTAGCCGAGCTTCTTCAGCTCGTTGCCCAGTATCTTTTCTGCGCCGACTGCACAAAGTGCCACATACGTATTCATGCTGACACTTTAACATTTTATGACATTTTGTTCAATTGCGTGTTCAAAGGGGGCTGCAAATAAAAATGCACTCCCAGCGGAAAACCTGCCGACACCGCTGGTTGTATCGCTTCGCGCTACAAATGCGGTGCCGTCCGGTTTTCCGCTTCCGCGCATTTTTTATGCGGTTCTGCATTGCCCCATCCGTATCTTCTACCGCTGCAGCTTGTACGTCTGCTCCTGCGCGCTGCCGTCCAGCACGTGCAGGGTGAGCAGGGTACCTTCTTCCACGTCGTAGGGAATGGAAAAGTTCTTGCCCGTGTGGGTAAAGCTTACGAGCGTCTTTGTTTCGCCTTCGCGGGTGGTGGCGCTCAGCCGCATGGTCACCGGGAACGGATATTCCACCGGGGCGCCGCCCAGGTCGGCAGGAGTAAGTACGCCGCTGATTCTGCCGCCGTCTGCTGCCGGCTGTGCAAAGGCGAATTCCACCTTGATGCGGCTGTATTCCGCTACTTTTCCGCCGGGATTCTCTTCTGCCGTAACGGTGCCCGGTTTTTCGTTATCGTAGGCAATGTGCGAACTGAAATCGAAAATGACCTTGCTGCCTTTCATTGCATCGTAAACCTGCGCAAGCGTCTTTCCGACGATGTTGGGCACGGAGACTTCTTCGGTCTGGGTGCCGGAGCTGACGATGAACTGCAGCGTCATTGCGTCCGTGACGACGGTGCCGGCTTCCGGAGACTGCGCAAGGATGGTACCGCGCGGGCTTGCATCCTGCTGGTACACGGGGTCTGCCACCTTCAGCAGCGAGGAGCGCCCGCCCGAAAGCAGCTGCACGGTCGGCAGCACGTCGTCGATGTTCCGGCCGGTGTAGTCTTCAATCTGGTCGGCAGATGTTCCCCGGCTGACGGTAAGCGTAACCCGGCGGTATGCCTTTACGATTGCCCCTGCATCGGGATCCTGTGCCAGAATGCTGTCTGCCGGTGCCTGGTCGGAGTATTTCAGCTGGATTTTTGCGTACAGTTCCTTTGCCTGCATTTCAAGCAGCGCAGTCTTCAGATCCTTGCCCACAACGCTGGGCACCATGACTTTTTCTGCACCCTGCACGGAAGCAAAGAAGACTGCGATTGCCGCCGCCCCCATGATGATGAACGTGACGATGACGATGAACACGAAAGACTTTCCGCTGTTCTGCATTTCTTCTGAATGCCTGCTGAAACTGCCCCTGAGCTTGTTGAAAAACGATTCCTTCATAGTATCCTGCCTAGTCAAGGACGGTGCCGATGAAATTCCGTGCACCGTTCATGAATGACTTGTAATCCATTGCTTTTTTTGCCTGCCACTGCAGCTCCGTCACGATAAGGACTCCGCTGCCCGTCTGGATGAGAATGCCGCGGTGCTTGTTGTAATCCAGCACCGTCCCCGGCACGCCCGATGTATTCTTTGGAACGGCGGTGTCCTGTAGAGCGACTTTGCTTGCGGCTGCCGCCTTGAGTATGCGCAGCTGCTGCCCGTTCACGGACGTAAAGCAGCCCGGCCACGGCGTGTAGGCGCGGATCTGCGCGTCTATCATTTCTGCGGAATTCCCCCAGTTTATCTTGCCGTCTTCCTTCTTTATGATGGAGCAGTACGTTGCCTTGCCTTCCTGCGGGCGGGACGGCGGCATTTCGCCTGTTTTGGCGATGCCCCTGAGAATGCTGGTTATGACGGTGCCGCCGTAGAGCGCCGCGCGGTTCAGCAGGGACTCCGTGGTTTCGCTTCCCGTCAGGCGGAATACCTGCTCGTCAAGAATGTCGCCTTCATCAATGCCAAGCGCCATCTTCTGGATGGAAAAGCCTGTTTCCTCGTCCATGTTCAGGATTGCCGCCGGCACGGGAGTTGCGCCGCGGTATTTGGGGAGCAGGGACGGGTGCAGGTTCATGCCGCCGTATTTGAAGAGCTGGAAGAACTTTGGCCCCAGTATGTGCCCGTAGGCAAAGCAGACGAAGACGTCGGCCTTTACTTCTGCGATGGCGTTGCGGGCTTCTTCCTTTACGTGCTCCGGCTCGAATATCCTGATGTCGTCGTTGCGCGCCTTGTTCCAGATGCGGGCATACTGCGCCACTTCCGTGGGAATCAGCTCCTTGTGCCGGCCCTGCGCAGACGGGGGATTCGTGAGCACGCCCACGATTTTGTATTCTTCCCGTGAAAGCGCGGAGGACATGGCGCTGTCCTTGAGGATGAGCTCCAGTGTTTTTGCAGAAGCTGCGGGGCTGCCGCCATAAAGCACTCTCAGCATTTACGCGTTTCCTTTCTTTGCGCTTTTTGCGGCAATCTTTGCAGCGATGCTCCGCTCTTTTGCGGCTTTCTTTTCTGCTTTCTTTGCGGCATTTTCTGCACGCTTCTTGAATTTGGTGATGGTTTCCTCCCTGAACTGCGGGTCGCCCTTGTCTATATAGAGGATTCCGTCCAGATGATCGTATTCATGCTGAATGACGCGTGCAAGGAGGCCTTCGGCATTGTCTATGCTGAAGCGCTTTCCGTGTTCGTCCAGGGCGCTTACAGAAACGTGTGAGGGCCGCTTTATGTCTTCGTATTCGCCGGGAATCGAAAGGCAGCCTTCCTCGTAGCTTACGGCATCGTCGGAGGTTCCGGTGATTTCCGGATTGATGAACACGCGGTGCACGTCGTCATCTGCGCTGACGACGAAAAAGCGCTTTGCGATACCGACCTGCGGGGCGGCAAGCCCCACGCCGTTTGCGCTTTCCATAGTCTTGAACATTTCTTCAAAGAGGCTGCGCATCTCGTCATTTATTTCCTCCGGTGCAACCGGAGTGCATTTTTGGCGGAGAACGTCCTCTCCTAATTTATAAATCTTCATGTCTGTTTCCTGCCTGAAAAAATAATGGTGCCGGTTTGCAAGCCGGCTGCTTCTGCGTGCGGCTCAACTGTTGCCGAGCCTGAGCCGTGCGGCATGTGCGTGTGCGGCAAGCCCTTCTGCATCGCCAAGGTGCCCGGCTGCTTCCGCCGACGCCTGCGGTCCGGTGCCTTCGCCGGTACGCAGCGTTGTAACGGTCTTGAGGAACATGCGGACGGAAAGCCCTCCGGTAAAGCGCGCGCTCCCCGACGTGGGCAGCGTGTGGTTCAGCCCGGCGGCATAGTCGCCGAAGACTTCTGCGGCGCCGTGCCCGATGAAGAGCGAGCCGTAGTTATGCACGAGCGATGCAATCTTGTCCCGCTCCGCGCCCTCGTCCATGGCAAGTTCCAGGTGCTCCGGGGCCTTGCGGTTGGCAATGTCTGCTGCCTGTTCAAGGCTTTGCACAATGATGATTCTGCCGAAATCCCGTATGCTCTGTTCTGCCGTTGCGCGGGTGGGAAGGACGGCAAGCTGCCGCTCGATTTCTTCCGCAACCTGCTGCGCAAGTTTTTTATCCGTAACGGCAAGCACGGGCTGAGCAACAACGTCGTGCTCTGCCTGTGCCAGCAGGTCTGCCGCAAGCCATGCAGGTTTTGCGCTGCCGTCGGCAATGATGAAGACTTCCGTGGGGCCTGCCACCATGTCGATGCCGGTGCTTCCGTAGACAAGCTTTTTTGCTTCCGCAACAAATTTATTGCCCGGTCCGGCGATGACGTCGGCGCGGGGAATGCTTTTCGTACCAAAAGCGAGCGCGGCCACTGCCTGTGCACCGCCGCATGCAAACACCCGGGTAACGCCGCAGATGTATGCTGCCGCCATGATGTTTTCGTCAGCGTAGGCTTTGCCGCCGATGAATGGTTTACCGGGCACTCCGCTGCCAGCCTGTTCCGCGGCCGCGCGGTCGTCGGGGTGCACGCGGGGCGGCGTACACAGGATAATTTCCTTGACGCCGGCTGCTGCTGCCGGTGTGGCCGTCATTACGACGCTGGACACAAGGGGGAAGCGCCCCGCCGGAACGTAGAGGCCTGCGCAGTCCACCGGAATGTTTTTCTGCCCGGTAAAAAGGCCCGGCTCAAGCTCTGTTTCAAAGTCATCAAAGGACTCTTTCTGCCTGAGCGCGAATTTCAGGGCGAGCTTGTGCGAGTAGCAGAGGGATTGGTACAGCTCCGGTGCCGTGCGTTCCATTTTTTCCGCCGCGGCCTTGAGTTCCTCGCGGGGAATCTCGAAACTTGCCGGGGAAGAGACGTCGAACCTTGCACTGAACTCGTGCAGGGCGGCATCGCCCTTTTCCTGCACCTGCTTGAGCATGTCGCGCACGGTGCCGGTTGAGTCGCCGAAATCCCTGCCCCTGAAAAAGCCTTCTTCTATGTCACTTGCGTCCTGAATTCGTATCATGGCGCTATGATAGCATATTTTTGCATGTACTTCCAGAGGATAGGCACAGCAATTCCGCCGGGGATACCATGTAAAAATGCGCTCCCATCGGAAAAACGCCCGACACCGCTGGTTGTAACGCTGTTCGTTACAAATGCGGCGCCGTTCGTTTTTCCGATTCCGCGCATTTTGTCGTGTGTTAGCCCCAATGCATGGTGGTACCCCGCAATTCCGGCAAAAAAATAAGGAAACTTTAGGCAACGGTCAAGTGGCTGCCGCCCCTTGACCTACCGGAATTGCTGCGCAATTCCGGCAAAAAAACCAAGGAAACTTTTAGGCAACAGACGGATTACAATTGAAATTTTCCTGCATGATGTTATACTGTTATAAGTAGTTACATAAAGTAGGGGGCGCGTTTTTGCCCCGAAGGAGTCCGGCATGCAGAAAAAGCCTGTTTTTTATACCCGTTTAATCGCCCGCAGCGGAGTGACTGCCGTCTCAATGCTGCTGCTTGCGGCCGGACTTTTGTTCGCATCCTGCGCAAATGCCGTGAACAGCCGCGGCGGGCCGGTGGACGCAGGCGGCGGCTCTTCCGGTTCTTCCGGCAGCTCCGGGTCTTCAAGAGGGAGCAATACTACCAGAAATGTTAGGGGGGGTAACTAACGGAAGTGGCGGCAACATTAGTAACGGCGGTTCTGCGCCTGACATCGTAATCGGTGCAAATTCCTCTGCCGTCTACGAGGTTGACCGCAGCCAGTCGGTGGACTTTGCCGAACAGACCGGCACCGCCGTGGATGCAGACAGCGGCCTGGGCTATGTCACCGTTACGCCGCTTCCCGCAGGCACGCTTTTTACCGAAACGCAGTCCGGACTGGACGTTACATGGTCAACATACAGCGTAACCGTTACCATCGGCGGCACGAATTTCCCCGTAAACTTCAACGCGGGCGACACCCGGGCCGTGGTCATCGAAAAAGTGCCTGTGGGCGCCTCGCTTTCTGCCACCGCAACAATCGGAGTAAGCAGCACTAACCCCGGCGCGGCGCTGGGCTACAGTTCGCTGACGGCCTCGACGCTTTCGCCGGTTACCATACAGAGCGGCTCCAACGCCATCACCATGTGGGTGCAGTACCCGCTGGAATGCCATATCTCCACGGCGTACCAGGCGGATGCCTCCATTACCGGCACGCCGCCCGCGTACTACACCAATGCAGGCCCCGCCGCGTTGGCGGAAGTCACCGCAAGCTATACGGACAGTTCCACCGGCTCGAACATGCGCTTTACCGGCTGGTCGCTCACGGACGGCGGCCCCGTCGTCATTGCCGGACACAGCATTCCGGCCGGCCAGTATAAAGGAAAGCTTTCGCTCTGGGCGAACTACGACATCGGATCCCTGCCCGCGTTCAGCATTGACATTGCGCCCCCGGCCAGCGCGGCTCCGGTGCCGGACGCATCTTCGCCCTGGGCACTTGACAACCTGACCGACAGCTTTACGCTTACGCCGTCCACCAGCGCCGGAAGCTTCCCCTGCGGCACGACCTTCCACTGGGAGATTGAGGCGAGCGGCGGCAGCCTGATAACACGGACAACGGCAGCCGGCGAAAGCTGCAGCGTAAGCCCTGCCAGCCTGGGACTGAACGAAAGCTCTATGGGCACACTGACATCCCCGACGGCTGTGACCGTCCGCTGTACCGCCCGGAACGACCTTATGGATGCGGACGAGGACGCACCTGCCGTAACGCAGAACATGTTCCTCGGGTGTACCATTCCCGCGTTCAATGTGCAGATAAGCCCGCCGTCAAGCTACAAGTCTGCCAAGAGCGACGAGATCGACCCGGCCAACCCCAAGTACGCCCTGGTGAACAAGACCGACCTGTTCACGCTCACGCCGGTTCCGACGGCATCCGGCGCAGCATTCCCTGCAGGAACCACCTTCAGCTGGACAGTCATGGTATTTGCGGGTTCCAGCCCGTGCTCATATACCCCGGCGGACACCACGGCCGGAACGAATGCGTCCTTCTCCTTCTCCGATACAGGCGTACCGGAGGCGGACATCGGGCACACGCCTGCAGCTGCAAATCCAATCATCGTCATCTGCACGGCGAGCAATCCCCGTGCGCTGGTAACCGTGGACGGGAGCGGCAACGCGGCCGCGTTCGTGCTGCAGACGATACCTGACTTTACGATAAGCGTTTCGCTGGACACGGCGGGCTACAATGCGGGGAACAGCGACCTGACCGGCACGGATCCCCTCTATGCGCTCGTGAACATGGGCAAGGACTTTACCCTGACCGCTACCCCGGGTTCGGGCAGTTTCCCCGCCGGGACGGAATTCGAGTGGACGGTCCTCGGAACGACGCTCACCGGGTCGACCCATAAGGGCCGCGTCATCACCATAAGCCCGGCCGCGATGGGGCTCACGGACACGCAGGGGCTGGCAAACAGCGTTTCGGCCGCAAAGAACGCCCCCACGGGCATCAGTATTTCCTGCACGGCAAAGTCTGCGAACGCCGTTGCGGACGTGGACGGCACGGACAGGACCGTGAATGTCTACCGCCTGACGATTCCGGCGTACAAGATAACCGTAACACCGCCGACAGGCATTGAAACCGAAGGAAGCGGCACTAATACAGTCTATCTTGCAACAAACGCCGACCTGACAAGCACAACAAAGAAATTCACGCTGAAGGTAGAACCAGTAAGCAATACTGACACATTCCCTGACGGAACACTGTTCTCATGGCAGTTTGGTTCTGCAACAGCAACTACAGCAACCGCCGGAGACGACCAGAGAGATGAGCTTATAGGCACAATGTGCAACCTGACCGGCTCGGGTGCAACAGTACCGGTAGATGCGACAACATACACAATAAAGTGTACCGCAAGTCTGACCGGTGCCAAAGCCCCGACAACCCCGGCAACAGCAACGGTGAAGCTGAAGAGGAAAATAATCGGAAGCAAGCCTGCACCAGATGCCGTCGGCGACATCGTGTTCACTGACGGAAGTGCAATGACATATACAGAGTTTTCAGCTCTTGATACCGCTACTCAAAATGCAAAGAAAACAGATGCAATTGCAGTTATCTTTGATGCGTCGAACAAGTTGGGTGTGGGACTCGTACAGGGAACGAGCCTTAAGTGGTCTGACTCCTTAATGACCGGCAATATAACAGGTCTGCAGTGTACCCCGAGCGAAAAAGGTTCTGGTAAGGCAGGTGATACATCGGTTTCTTTCACGGGAGCGACTGACGGAAGCACGAACCTTACGACAGCCAGAACCGCATTCAGCATGAACCCGATTTCGAATGACTGCCCTGCATGGAACTGGATTGAGAACTACGCGACTGCGGCGGGTCTTACGGGAACTTACGCGAGCGGATGGTACATGCCGAGCATAAAGGAGCTTTGCGACCTGTACAAGGTGAAGAACACTGTTAATTCAAGCATAGGTAAGGCTGGTGGTACACAAATGTCTAATGATTATTGGTCGTCCAGTCAGAGTGCAAGCTCCGTCAGCTGCGCGTGGGAGACTGTGAAGTCCTTTCTGTAAATTCAGTAGGCTGTGGTAAAAAGTTTTAATGCGGGCATATCCCGCAAGCAGCTGACAGCCACTGTTACTTGTTTGAATATAAAATATCGCTGATTTTTTAT